>Ga0073934_10008601_pt1 | contig 13546 bp, 11 predicted proteins | sample LarsenN4metaG_FD_76834 | JGI IMG/M metagenome (GOLD analysis project Ga0073934, IMG submission 76834) | Hot spring sediment bacterial and archeal communities from British Columbia, Canada, to study Microbial Dark Matter (Phase II) - Larsen... ...
CCAGACACGGGAATTGGAACGGTAAGGAACAGAAACAACAGAACGGAGGTGCGTCATGACTGCATCAGAGCGCATTGAACTAACGCAATCGGACATCACCCGGTTGCCGGTGGATGCCATCGTCAACGCAGCCAACACGACGTTGCTCGGCGGAGGCGGTGTGGACGGAGCCATTCACCGGGCGGCGGGGCCGGAGTTGCTTGAGGAATGCCGCGCCCTCGGCGGCTGCAAAACGGGTGATGCAAAACTGACCCGCGGCTACCGCCTTCCGGCAAAATTCGTGATTCACACCGTCGGACCAGTCTGGTCCGGAGGGACCAAAAGGGAACCTGCTTTGCTCGCATCCTGTTACCGGGCTTGTTTTCGGATTGCAAAGGAGCGCGGTGTCAAAACCATCGCGTTTCCGGCGATTAGCTGCGGCGTTTACGGATACCCGGTCAAGCAGGCGGCGAGCATTGCCGTGGCCGAGACTGTCAGCGCGTTGGAAGCTGACCCCGGTATCGAGCGTGTGATCTTCTCCTGTTTCACCGGCGAGGTGCTTCAGGCATACCGGGAGGCGCTGAAGTCTGCCGGAGTGTTGGCATCGTAAAGCCTCAAGAAGGTCGGATCGGGAGTTCCTGCCAGCCCAGGCGCAGTGGCACAGTTGCCCCCTGGCATGCCAGTCCAGCGCTTGCGCAGCGCTTCCCCTCGGCAGCAGTGACACACCTATTCTCATTATGGTGGCAGGGCGTGCTCGCCGAGCGCGCCGCGTGTGTCGTGGCAACGTCCCTCGGCGAGGACTGAGCGCAGGACGGCGCGTTCGGCGAGCGCGCCCCACCATGATGAGAGTTGCTGCCGATAGCACGGAAACAGTTGCCATAACCGCTGGATCGGCAAAAAATGTTGCCCATGCGGGTGCTTGTGGTCGAGGACGACCGGAAGACCGCCGCGTTCGTTGCCAAGGCGCTGAAGAGCGACGGTTTTGCGGCGGATGTCCTCCATAATGGGGACGAAGCTCTGGCTGCCGTGCTGGAGCATCACTTTGACGCGGTGGTTCTGGATGTCATGCTGCCTGGGCGCGACGGGCTGAGTGTGGTCAAACAGCTCCGCGCGCGCGGGAATCGGACTCCGGTTCTCTTGCTTTCAGCTCGCGGGGAACCCGACGAACGAATCGAAGGGCTTAATGCTGGGGCTGATGACTACGTGCCGAAACCGTTCGTCCTGGAGGAAGTGATCGCGCGAGTCCGGGCCCTGGTGCGCCGGGGGGCCGAAGCGCCATCCCCCATCGTGCGGGTGGCGGACCTTTCGCTGGATACGACACGCCACTACGCAGAACGAGGAGGGCGGAAGATCGAATTGACCTCGCGGGAATACCGGCTGCTCGAGTTCTTGATGCGCTCGGCCGGCCGGGTCTGCAGCCGCATGATGATTCTGGAAAGAGTGTGGGACTACCATTTTGACCCGGGGTCCAACATCGTGGACGTTTACGTCCGCAAGTTGCGCGAAAAAATCGATGCGGGGTTCGATAGGAAGTTGTTGCACAGTGTGCGCGGCGAGGGCTACGTCTTGAAGGAAGGGCTGCCATGACACTCCGCCGCAAATTGGCGATTCGTTACGGCGCAGTCGTGGCGGTTTGCCTGGGTCTGCTCGCCGGGTTGGCCCATCATGAGTTCGTCGTCGAACCCTGCCTCCGCCGGCAACCCAATGCGGCGGGCACCTTGGCATCGACCTGGCGCGAAGCGGCGGAGGTCTTTTTCTACTCTATGATTCCAGTGGTGCTGGGGCTCGGTTGGTGGTCCATGCGGCGCACGCTCAATCCAATCAACGAACTGGCCCGGCGCGTCGAGCGCATTGACGTAGGAAATCTGCGGGAACCCTTCCGGCGCACCGGCAAGGGCGACGAGGTGGACCGGCTTACCGAGGTCTTCAACAACATGGCGGCCCGGCTGGACCAGTCCTTCCAGCAGGTCCGCGAGTTCACGCTGCACGCTTCGCACGAGCTGAAGACGCCTTTAACGGTGATGCAAGCGGAACTGGAAACCCGGCTGGCGGACTCCCAGGCGCTGCCGGAGGCGCATCGCGAATGGGCCCGGGCGCAACTGGACGAAGTGCAGCGCCTGGCCCGCATCGTGGATTCCCTGACACTGCTGACCAAGGCGGACGCGGGTTTGATTAAACTGAATCTCGAACGCCTGTCGCTGGATGAGTTGGTCCGGGAGTGTTTCGAGGATGCCCAGATTCTGGCCGAACCGCATGGCGTCACCGTGACGTTGGCGGCTTGCGACCCGATCGAAATGGTTGCGGATCGTCACCGGCTCCGGCAGTTGTTGCTGAACCTGGCTGACAACGCGGTGAAGTACAATCAACCCGGCGGAACCGTTCGGCTCGCGCTGCATCGGTCCGGCGAGTTTGCCGAACTGAAGGTTGCGAACACGGGGCCCGGCATCCCACCGGACCTGGGAAACCGGGTTTTTGAGCGATTCGTCCGTGGCGTTAACTCACGGCACGAGGTCGCGGAGGGCTGCGGTCTGGGGCTCACGATTTGCCAATGGATTGTGCAAGCGCACGGCGGCAGCATTCAGCTCTCGACCGGCGCGGACAGGCTCACCACCGCCCTCGTCCGCCTGCCCCTGAAATCAACTTAGCTCGGGGCGCGCCTGCGGTGAGTTTGGCGGCAGCTCGCGGCGTCATCGGGCTATTGCATGCCCCGGCTCGCCCTCGTTCCTCAAGCGCGGCGCGGCGGGGTTCCGGGTCTTTGCGCGTGAACTTGCTTTGGACATCCGGTAACGTTGTCCCATTCATGGAAGGCGGCACGGGCTTCGCGGTGGAGCTTGACCGCGTCACCCGCCGGTTTGGCGGAGTGGTCGCGTTGGACGGGGTTTCTCTTTCGGTTCGCGAAGGGGAGTTTTTTTCTCTGTTGGGGCCTTCGGGGTGCGGCAAAACGACTCTGCTGCGCGTCATCGCCGGTCTGGAAACAGCGGACGCGGGAAAGGTCCGCATCAACGGACTCGATGCGGATCACCGGCCGGCCCACCTCCGGCCGGTGAACACGGTTTTCCAGTCTTACGCGCTGTTTCCACACTTGAATGTGTGGCAGAACATCGCGTTTGGACTGCGGATGAAGAAGGTGCCGGCGGCGGAGATCGAGCGGCGTGTCAAGGCGATCAGCCGCCTGGTGCAGGTTGAAGAGCTGTGTGATCGCAGGCCAAGCCAGTTGTCCGGCGGGCAAAAACAACGGGTGGCGCTGGCCCGGGCGATTGTGAATGAGCCGAAGGTGCTGTTGCTGGATGAGCCCTTGGCCGCCCTGGATGTGAAGCTGCGCAAAGCCCTGCAGCGCGAATTGCGCGGCCTGCAACGCCGGCTGGGGATCACGTTCATTTACGTCACCCACGACCAGGAGGAGGCGCTGGTTCTCAGCGATCGAATTGCGCTGATGCGCGACGGCCGGATTGACCAGGTGGGCCCTGGAAGGGAGCTTTATGAAAGACCGCGAACCCGCTTTGCCAGCCAGTTTCTCGGCTCGTGCACACTGCTGGAGGCCGCGCTGAAGCGCCGCGAACCGCGCCGGGCTTTCGTGGACACCGCGGTGGGGGAACTGGCCGTGGCGGAAGCGCCGGCAGACCGCGAGCGCTTCACGCTGGCGATTCGGCCGGAGAAGATCCACCTGGCTGACAATGGGGACGGGAGCCGGGAAAACACTATTCGCGTGAGAATCGAAGCCGTGGTGTATGCCGGCGCGGAAACGCACTACGAACTGAGGGCCGGCTCGCAACTGCTGCGGGCCGAGATGATGAACACCCGGCAGCCGCCGCCGGGATTGGCGGCCGGCCGGGACGCGTTGGCCTGGCTTCCTCCGGAGGCCTTGATCGTCCTGGAGGATTAACCGGCATGGTGCCGCGAGCCAAATCGGAGTTCGGTGAGCGCCTGACCCCCCTTCAGGAGTGGGGACGTGCAGCGCTGACCAGCGGCCCGCGGTTGGCGTGGATCGGCCTATTCCTGCTGGTCCCGCTGCTGGCGATCATCGCGATCAGCTTCGCCAGCCGGGGCACCTACGCTGAGCTGGAGTGGCGGTTTAGTTTGGAGAACTACGCCAGGTTTTTCGGATTTACCCGCGCCGGCTACGATCCGCTCTACCTGAGAATTCTTCTGCGCAGCCTGGGCTTGGCGGCGGTTACTACGGTGCTGTGCATCCTGGTGGGCCTGCCGCTCACTTTCTTTATAGCCCGCTTGCCCCGCCGGTTCCGGCACTGGGCACTCATCCTGGTCGTAATCCCGTTCTGGACCAACCTGCTCGTTCGGACTTACGCCTGGCAGATTCTGTTCTCGGGCTCCGGTTGGATCGCGGCCGCCGCCGCCGCCCTGGGATTGTCGCCTCCGGGAGAAGCGCTCTTTCCCAGCGCTGTGGCGGTGCTGACCGCGATGACCTGTGACTTCCTGCCCCTGCTGGCGCTTCCACTCTACACCTCGGTCGAGAAAATCGATTGGAGCCTGGCTGAGGCGGCCAGCGACCTCGGAGCCAGCCGCTGGCCGATTTTCAGGCACGCGCTGCTGCCGCAGATCAAGCCGGGCTTGTCCGCCGGCGGCCTGCTGGTTTTCATTGCTGCCACCGGTCAATTTGTCATTCCTGACTTGCTGGGTGGCTCCAAGACAGTTCTGTTGGGCAACGCGGTTCAGCAACAATTCGGATTCAGCCGGAATTGGCCCTTTGGCGCCGCGATCGCTTGCGCGGCCATGGCCATCGTCCTGGGCGCGCTCTGGTGGTTCAGCCGTTCCACGGGTGAGGAGGGCAGGAAGGCGATGCTATGAGGAAAACCAGCCTCCCGTTGTGGTGCGCAGCCGCCTTCACCTTTGTTTTCCTGTACCTGCCCCTGGCGGTGGTCATTGTCTTTTCGTTCAACTCAGCCCGGTACGGAACCCAGTGGAAAGGATTCACCACCCAGTGGTACGCCACCCTGTTTCACAGCCCGGAAAAACTGATGGCCGTCCGCAACACACTGGTGCTGGCGTGCGCCAGCACGGCCGTTGCCACGGTGCTGGGAACCCTGCTTGGCTTTGGTCTGAGTCGCTATTCCCATCCCGGGAAGCGAGTTATTTCGTCGCTGATGTATGTTCCCATCGTCATCCCTGATATTGTCATGGCGGTGGCTATGCTGATGTTCTATTCCCTGCTCAGGGACTGGCTCGGTCTTTTCCAGTTGGGAATGCCCAGCATGATCCTCGCGCACATCACATTCCAGATTCCCTTCATTGCGCTCGTTATCCGCTCGCGCCTGGCCGGTCTTGACCCCGCCCTGGAAGAGGCCGCGCACGATCTCGGGGCGGACGCCTGGCAGAAGGTCCGGCATGTCACGCTGCCGCTCATCTTTCCGGGAATAGTGGCGGGCGCGGCTCTTGCCTTTACTTTGAGCATTGACGACTTTGTGGTCAGTTTCTTTACCACTGGCCCGGGCGCCACGACGCTGCCCATTCTGATCTACTCGTCCGTCAAAAGAGGCATTACGCCCGACATCAATGCGCTATCCACGCTCATCGTGCTGGCGTCGGTCGCGGGCACGGTGACGATGGCGTTGCTGCAACGCCGCAACCTTGCCGGGGAGGAGAAATGATCAAAACGCTCTGCACAGCCCTGCTCCTGTTGCTGGCCGGTTGTTCCCAGCCGAAGCCGCAACTCAACGTGTTTGTCTGGAGCGAATACCTCGACCCGGCTGTGATCGCCGAGTTTGAAAAACAGTTCAATTGCCGCGTCGTGCTCGATTATTACGAAGACCCGGAGAGCATGATGGCCAAACTGGTCGCGGGTGGTGATTCCCTCTATGACGTTGTTTTCCCGAGCAACAGCAACCTGCCCGCATTGGCAAACCGCGGCGTGCTGGCGCCGTTGCGCCGCGACCGCATTCCGAATCTTGCGAACATTGATCCCGGTTTTACGAACGCGCCTTTTGACCCCGGGAACCGCTTTGGCGCCCCTTACCAATGGGGCACCACCGGGATTTACGCGCGCGCGGGCAAGGACAAGGGGTTGGATGAGAGCTGGGCGCTGGTCTTTGATTCGGCCGCCAATTCCCGCAAGTTCCTGCTTATTGATGATCCCCGTTCTTGCGTTGGCGCAGCGCTGAAGTATCGCGGCCACAGTCTCAACACAGCGGACCCGCGGCAACTTGCTGAAGCCATGGAAATCCTCGCGCGCGCCAAGGAGCGATGCCTTGGTTTCGAAGGGTCGGTTGGCGCTCGCAACCGCGTTCTGTCGCGCAGTGCCGACTTGGCGATTGCTTACAGTGTCGACGCCGTCCGGGGCATTGAGGAAGACCCCGGGACAAGGTTCTTCATCCCCAAAGAAGGCGGTGAGATCTGGCTCGATTGCCTCAGCATCCCCGCCAGGGCGCCGCACCCGGATTTGGCGGAGAAGTTCATCAATTTCATGCTGGAGCCAAGGATCGCTGCCCGCACCGCCGAATATAACCGCGCGGCCACTCCGAATGCCGCGGCCCGAGGGTTGCTCGACCGCAGTATGCTGGAGAACCCGGCCATCTATCCGCCGGCGGACGTCATGCGGCGTCTGGAGTACGCCAACGACCTTGGCACGGACAACCGGCTGTACGAAGAACTCTGGACGAAGCTCAAGGCGCGTTGATTGCCTGCTCACGAACCTGGCGTGGAAGCTCGAAGTCCCTGAAGTCCGAAGTGCAGACGGAACTCGACAAACCGCCCCTCCGTCGTCCAAAGGACTTTGGCGGGCGAGCCAGGCGAATCAAAGTGCAGGGAAGTGGGCGGTTCGTTGAGACTTCCGGCTTTACGCAAGACACGGTTGCCTCGGTGATGCGACGCGCCTGCTTGCTCAAATTAAAAAACTGGTGGTCCAGCCCGGGCAGGCCAGGGTGCCCATGAGATTCGTTGAATAATCGCCCGACCTCTGGGAGGTGCGGCTTCAATCATGAAGTCATAGCGTCAACCGAACTCGCTTTCCGCCGGGCAGCGGAATAGTATAGTGCGATGCACCCGGGAAAGGCCTTAACTCATTGGCTGTTGAACGCCCCTTGGGTCTGTGCGAGAGCGGACGGCCCTGGCTGCCGGAGCGGGGTACCTGATCGATTGGGAGTCATGCGGCGCATCCGCGGCCTTAGAGCGTGTTTGGAAAATGCGTTTGGTGTCCAGCCTTCAGGCTGCCACGGCCACCAACACGCCGAAGCGGGGACACTGACCGACTCTCGGAGTTTCGCGAAACGACTTTCCAAACACGCTCTTAGTCGGATTCCGGCCTCCCTGGCCGCCATTTGTTTCGCCGGAACATGCGTCGCGGCAGAGCCTGCTCAACTGGCCGTCTCACCCCCCACAAACCAACTGGCCCTGGCTGTGTTTGACGTCGACGCCACCCCTCCGATCGGGAGCATGCTGGCCTATGACTCAGTCACGAATCACTGGGAACTTGGCTTGCGCGCCAGGGGCCTCGTGCTGATTGGCGCGGGGCCGCCAATCGTGCTCTGTGCGGTAGACTGGATCGGGATTGCGAATGATGCGCACGATGAATTCCGTTCCCGGCTGGCGGTTGTCGCCGGAACCACTGCCGACCGGGTGGCCGTCCATGCCCTGCATCAGCACGATGCGCCTGATTGCGATTTTTCAGCGGAGCGGATCCTGCGGGAAGCAAAGGTTGAACCGCGGCAGTTCGAGAGCGCGTTTCAGCGCCGGACGCTTTCTGAACTGGAACGGGCGGTCCGTGACGCGGTCCGGAGGCCCCAGCCGCTGACTCATGTGGGATACGGCGTTGCGCGTGTTGAACAGGTTGCCTCGAACCGCAGAATCCCCGGCCCTGATGGGAAGATTCGAGCGGTCCGGTACACCGCCTGCCGCGATGCCGCGCTGCGCGCTGAACCGGAAGGCACGATTGATCCCGAGGTTTCAGTGGTGAGCTTCTGGAAGGGCGATCGTCCCTTGGCTGTGCTGAGTTACTACGCTACTCATCCCCAGAGTTACTACCGCACCGGCGTGCCCAACCCGGATTTTCCTGGCCTGGCCCGGTTCTTCCGGCAGTTGGCGGTTCCGGCGGCGTTGCATGTCCACTTTACTGGCGCAGGCGGCAATATTGGGGCCGGCAAATACAACGACGGTTCACCGGAGAACCGGGTCTTGTTGGCGCAGCGCCTTGCGGACGGAATGCGGCGGGCCTGGGAGGCGACCCAACGCGAGCCGGTGACTCCCGCAACAGTTGGTTGGGACTCTTTGCCGGTGGCGCTGCCTCCCGCGAAGGACCTTGATGAGACCAGGTTGATGGAGCAATTGAGTAACGGCGATTCGCGGTTTTTCACCATCGGCGGTCCGACGCGGCTCGCCTGGATCCGCCGGTGCCTGGCTGGGCACAGGATCGACATTTCCTGTCTTCGACTTGGCCGGGCGCGGATTCTGCACATGCCAGGGGAACTCTTCGTGGAGTATCAACTCGCCGCCAAGGCGGAGCGTCCGGACTTGTTCGTCGCCATGGCGGCTTACGGAGATTACGGACCGTGGTACATCGGAACGGCCAGGGCCTATGAAGAGGGAGGCTACGAAACCACGCCACCTGCCTCCAATGTCAGTCCGGAGGCTGAGCGCGAATTGCTTGAGGCAATGCGCAAGCTGCTCGCGCGTTGAGCGGAAGCCAATTCTGGTTATTGGAAAGACAAAGCCCGTGGGCCTCAGTCGCGTGAATGTCTCGTGAGCCCGAAAAGCGCCCACTGCTGCCTATTGCCCCGACCATTTGGGAGGCCAGTTCTTGTAGATATACCCGGCGGCGAGGTATTTCAGGTCGCGCGGCCCAATGATCCCGGCCCCAAACACGATCTGCTGGCCCGAAGCCGCTTTGCGTCCCTCTCTGAGCGTCGCGTCATCAATCCACTTGTGCATCACCGCGTGGCCATCGGCAAATCCGAGTGTCCCTTTGTTATTATGGAAAACGGGCAGATTGTCGATCGAGGACGGCGCCGTGGGTTCGAGCATCCAGGACCCGACATTGAAGCCTCGCGTGTCCGAGTCCTCGATGAACACCCACTGTTTGGCGGGGGCGCGGATGCCTGATTCCTTCGTGACGGAGTTGCTCCGGTCCTCACCGTCGACGCCGGCTCCCTGGGAGTAGCTGTCAAAAGCCCACCCGGAGGAGCCGGGCCGCCGGCGATAACGCAGATCACCGGGACAATGCAGGAGCATGGGATTCCGGGCGTATTTGCTGAGCAGCGGGGAAAGCAGAATCTTCGCTTTGATTAAGGCTTCCGTGCGCGCCTCACCCGTTTCTTGCACCTGCGGGGTGGCATCGGCGGGCCAGATCCCTCCGCCGTTCAGCGACATCGTGGTGATTCTGTCCCCCAGTTGGATGGAGGCCCGTGAGTAATCGACAATGCCACCGTTGTTATCATCGCTGTAGAACTTGAAGCACAGCGTCAGTTGTCTTTGATTGCTTACGCATTGGGTCCCCGTCGCATTCTGCTTTGCTTTCGACATGGCCGGCAGCAGCATGGCTGCCAGGATGGCGATAATCGCGATGACGACCAGCAACTCGATCAGTGTAAACCCGGTTGCCGATCGCCTGAGGTCGCCAGAGGGCCGCATGGGTTCTCGCGGGTTCATAATCATAAACACTCCGGTTGAATACACCCGGGCCGGCATGGGCCGCGGACGCAGGGTTTGTTATGGCTTGCCAACAAGGTGGGCCAAAACGCGCGCTTTTGCAAACGGAAGAGTGGCGTGGCGCGTGCCGCACGCCGGAAGTCCGGTTGGCCGCCATGATGACCGGGATAGGGAGGGCTGGATTCGGCTGAATTCGGGCTGGCGTTATCAGAAGAATAGCGCATAGTAATCTTAAGCATACCTTTTCAATGTTCGGCGGACGGATGGGCCTTGCGGGCGCGCCGTGCGCCTGCCGAACGGAAGGGTAACCCCACGCTCGCGCGGGGGGAGCGCCATGAAACCAGCGCTCATGGGCTTCCGGCTATTTGACAACCTGAGTTCACCGGCAATGCAGTGCAGGGGTGGGATGCGAAGCGGTATTACGATGCGAAGAACCGCGAAGCGGACCGAGACTGGGCGGCCAACGCGAAACTGATCCGGCCATGCCGGGTGGGCATTTCGCGCGGGTCGTGCCAGATCGCATTCAACCCCTGCAATCCGCCCGGGGCCCGGCCCCAGCCGGGAAATCCTCGCGTCGGCGGGGGCAACCCATCCATCCGCAAAGGCCGGACCTTTGCTGCACAACGGCACTCCCTTCCCGGTCGCGAGTTGACTTCTTCTGCAAGAGGGGCCTGAGAAGCGATGGATCGCGCTGCAACCATCGTCACATCGTTCGCATCGTCAAGTTCCGCTTGACTGCCCAAACGGGAGGCGTATGGTCTGGGCAACGTGAACATCAATCCTCAACCGAAAACCCTGTGGTCCGACCGATTCGTCGTCGTCACGCGGGTTTGCGGACGGGCCGCGTATTGGATTATGCGCGACTACCCGCACGGCGGTTGGGGGGCAGGATGTTCGTAGTCAGGACACCAGATTTTCTAAACCCACCCGTCGAAAGGCTGGTGGGTTTTTCGTTTTCTGGAACACCCTTTGGCTGGACGGCGGCGGAACCTGAAGGGGAACATGAATGAGAAGCAAGACAGCTTGAGGGACAGCTTGCGGACTTTCCCGCCGGGGGCGTGGATTCTCTTTGCCGGCTCATTCCTGAACAAGTTCGGCACGTTCGTCCTGCCGTTCCTGGCGATCTACATGACCCGGCTGGGCTATACGACGGCGCAGGCGGGCATCGCCATCGGGGCCTACGGCGTCGGCACCCTGGCCGCCGCGTTGCTGGGCGGCTGGCTGGCCGACCGATTCGGCCGGCGGCGCACCATCGTGCTTTCGATGTTCACCGGGGCCGCAACGATGCTCTGGCTCTCGCAGGCGCGGTCACTGGGCGGCATCACCTGCCTGGCGGCGCTGGCCGGTCTGTTTGGTGAATTATACCGGCCCGCTTGCAGTGCGCTCCTGACCGACCTGGTGCCGGCCGCGCATCGCGTGACGGCTTTTGCAGCCTACCGCATCGCGATCAACGCGGGCTTCGCTTTCGGCTGCGCAACGGCAGGGTTGCTGGCGGAGAAGTCCTTCATCTGGTTATTCGCCGGCGACGCGCTGAGTTCGGTCCTGTTCGGCCTGGTGGCGTTGCTGGCGTTGCCGGCCGGCCGGCCCCGCTCCGAGGAGCATCAGGGCCTGCTGCATAACTGGCGGATCTTGCGCCAGGATGCGGAGTTGAGGCGTGTGCTGGCTTCCTCGCTGGTGATTGGCCTCGTCTTCGTGCAGCTGTTTTCCACCATGAGCCTGGAAATAACGCGGAACGGATTTTCCGCGACCACCTATGGAGCGATCATTTCGTTCAACGGCGCTCTGGTGGTGCTGTTCGAACTGCCGCTGGCCTCGATAACGAGGCGATTCCGGCCGGTTCCGGTCATGGCACTCGGCTATGTGCTGATTGGGCTCGGCTTCGCCTCCAATGCCATGGACCGGACCGTGCCGCTGCTGGTGCTGACCACCGCCATGTTCACGCTGGGCGAAATGATCGCCCTGCCGGTTTCGACCGCATACGTGGCGGATCTGGCTCCGCCGGATCAGCGGGGCATGTACATGGGGCTGTATGGCCTGGTCTGGGCGCTCGCGTTCATTGCCGGGCCGAGCCTGGGCATGGGATTGTTCAGTGTCAGCCCTGTCGCTCTCTGGTTGGGCTGCGGCGTGTTTGGCGCGCTCGCGTCCGCCCTCATTCTGGGTGGCGCGCGGACACCTCGGCGGCTCGCTTGCTTGAGCGCGGTCCCTTCGGAAGGCGCTTAGACCCGGGGTTTTCGCGCGGGTTTCCCGGACTGCCCGGGGAAATGCCGCGCGCACCCCGGAGTTCCGTTGCGACTGAATCGGCCCGCGCGCGCGGGTTTGCTCATCGATCGTGGCATTGAAAAAATGGCCACATGTGATTCTCTACACGTGGAAGGAGCACATCGAACGGACAAATGAACTGGCGCAAATTCTCTGGCTTAACGTTGCTGACTCTGGTCGTGATGATCCTGGTGCAGGGTTGCAGCACGGTTCCGGTTACCGGACGCCGCAGTCTCAACCTGGTTTCGGCCGAGCAGGAAATGCAACTCGGGGTTTCGAGCTTCGAACAACTGAAAAAAGAAACTCCCGTCAGCCGCGACCCGGATTTGAATGCGATGGTCACCCGCGTTGGCAAACGGATTGCCCGGGTGGCGCAAAACGACATGCCCAATGCCCAGTGGGAGTTTGTGGTGTTTGACAGCAAAGAAGCCAATGCCTTCTGCCTGCCGGGCGGCAAGGTGGGCGTTTACACCGGCATTCTCCCGATCACCAAGACCGAGGCCGGCATGGCCACGGTCATCGGCCATGAGATCGCGCACGCCACCGCCCACCACGGCAGGGAGCGGATGAGCCAGCAGATCCTCCTGCAGGGCGGCCAGCAATTGGTCGGCACGGCCATTTCCGCCTCAAACTATGCCCAGTGGCAGAATATGTTGTTGCTCGGTTACGGCGTTGGGACGAAGCTCGCCATCGAGTTGCCTTTCAATCGAACCCAGGAGTCGGAGGCCGATCATATCGGCCTGGTCTACATGGCGCGGGCGGGATACGACCCGAACGAAGCGGTTGGTTTCTGGCAACGGTTCATGGAGTATAACCGCCAGTTGGGGGGCAGCAGCACACCAGCATTCTTGCGCACCCACCCCGTGGATGAAGTGCGCATCCGGCAGCTCAAAGAATGGATGCCCGAGGCGTCCGCCGAATTCAACAAGAGCGCCCTGAGATAGATTGCGCTTTCAGTAGCCTGCCAGGGTCCCCTCTCCGCGTGGATCCGCCGCTCCGGAGAAGCGGCCGGTTAGAGGGTCGCGTGCGACACTGTGTGAAATTCCCATTTCCGCGGAGCGCTCCACCTTATGGCCGCGCTGCCGCAAAGCCTTGACGAGACTCAGCGGCATTTTCGCGTCCACATACAAGGTGTCCGGCCGCCACTGATGGTGAATGCGGGGCTGAGAGCACGCCTCCGCCGCGTCCATGCCCAGGTCGATCTTGTTTATCAACTGGAGCAACACCTGCGAGATGATCCGCGGTCCGCCGGCGCCTCCCAACGCGAACACCGGGACGCCATCCCGGCAAACCAAAGTCGGGCTCATGCTCGAGAGCGGGCGCTTGCCGGGAGCCACCGCATTCGCCTCGCCCCCAACGAGTCCGAAGTAGTTGGTCGCACCGGGCAGGGCAACGAAATCGTCCATCTGATTGTTTAGCACTACACCGGTGCCAGGAATCACCACCTTCGACCCAAAACTGGTGTTCAGGGTGGTGGTGCAGGCGACCCAATTGCCCTGCGCGTCCGCCACGGAGAAGTGGGTTGTGTGGCCGCCAAAGAAATCGCTGCTTGCCAGAGGCGGCGCGCCATGCCCCGGCACATCCCTTGTCCGGGTGGTGTCGATCCTCAAGCGCAGTGTCGCGGCGTATGCCGGGTCAACCAGGCCGCGCGGAACGCGCGCAAAGTCCGGACCCCCCAGCCAAAACGCCCGGTCGGCAAAGGCCAGCTTCATGG
>Ga0073934_10008603_pt1 | contig 13544 bp, 11 predicted proteins | sample LarsenN4metaG_FD_76834 | JGI IMG/M metagenome (GOLD analysis project Ga0073934, IMG submission 76834) | Hot spring sediment bacterial and archeal communities from British Columbia, Canada, to study Microbial Dark Matter (Phase II) - Larsen... ...
TCAGCAGCATCAGCATCGCCAGCCGCGTGACGAAGTAGACGATCGCGAGCGCGGCGAACGATCCGAACGCGTGCAGGTAGTCGGCGCGCGCCAGCTGCGTCGCCCGGCGCAGCGACGCCCTGACGCCCAGTCCCTCGTGCACCGCCACGGGCACGGCCAGGCCGACGAAGGCCAGCCAGGCGACCGTCGGCAGCACCGAGAGCCAGCCGAGCAGGCGCGAGACGAACGGCACGGGTACGAGCGCGAGCAGGCCGACGAAGTACGCGATCGCGGCGCGCCGCCGGTCGAGCGCGGTGCCGGTGACGAGCGCGCTCGCCACCACGAACGAGAGCGTCAGCAGGAGCGGGATCGCCAGCACCAGGAACATGAATGCCGCTCCCGACTGGATCGCCTCCGAGTCCGTCGACCCGTCCCGGTCCGACGCCCGCACGTCCGACAGCTCGATCGTCAGCTGCGTGATCAGCGCGATGCTCAGGCCGAGCGGGAGCGTGCGCCAGAAGTTGTGCCGATAGAAGCGGACCGACTCGGCGATCACCTGCCCGACGGTTCTCGTCTCCGGCGGCAGCGGGGGCGGAAGCGGCCCCTGCGGCCTCCTGCCCGACGGGCGGCGTCGCGCCATCGCCGTACCGTAGCGAGCCTCTGCGCGCTAGGCTGTCGCGACCGCAGTGACCGGGGGGAAACGCGGAAAGAAGCACGGCGTCGGCCGCGACTACGCAGACGTGCCCCCGACGCGAGGCGTGTACAAAGGGAACGCGAGCGAGGCGCTCGAGGTCGCCGTCCACATCGCCGCGCTGTGACGCGGCGCCGTCAGTAGAGTTCCCGCGGCATGGGACGCGGAGCCAGACCGACCAAGCGGTGGGCGAACGACCGGCAGCGCAAGAAGAAGGAGCGAGAGAAGCGCCGGGCGGCCGCCGCCGGACAGGCCCGCAAGGCCCGCCGCTGACGGCGCTTCCCCTGTGACGGCATTCCCCAAGTAACAGACTGTTACTTGGTCTTCGCAGCGGCCGCGAGGCCGCTTTCTGAGCCAAATCGGCCCGCCAGCGAGCAAGTAACAGACTGTTACTTGCGGTCCGAGGGTGTCCGCTCGTCGATCCTGTGCGGCGATCCGTAGTCCGCGAGCGCATCCAGGAAGGGCACAGCGTCGAAGGCCTCGGGCCCGAGCACGCCCGTCCCCTTCCACGCGCCGCTCGCGAGCAGCTCGAGCGCGACGACGGGGTTGATCGCCGTCTGCCAGACGACGGCCTGCGACCCGTCAAGGCGCATGGTCTGCTCGTTGTCGACCACGTGGTAGAGATAGGTTGCCCGCGGGCGACCGTCCTTCCCCACGCCGGTGACGTAGGTGCCCGCGCACGTCCTCCCTTGCATGCGGTCGCCCAGCGTCGCCGGGTCGGGGAGGCACGCGGCGACGACGTCCCGCGGCGACACCTCGACCCCGCGGATGCGCACGGGTTCCTTCGAGTCGAGGCCGAGCTTGTGGAGGGTCCGCAGCACGTCGATGAACTCGTCGCCGAGCCCGTACTTGAACGTGACACGGCGGCAGTCGACCCAGCGCGGGATCAGGACGACCTCCTCGTGCTCGACGTTGACGCACTCCACCGCTCCGATCCCGGCCGGGAACTCGAAGACCTCCGGCTCCGAGAACGGCTCCGTCGTGTACCAGCCGCGCTCGCGCTCCCAGATCAGCGGCGGGTTCAGGCACTCCTCGATCGTCGTCCAGATCGAGAAGGTCGGCGCGAACGCGTACCCCTCGACGACGAGGTCGGCGCCGTCTCGCACCCCGATCTCGTCGATCTCCGAGAACAGGTGGTCGGCGGCGTACCGCGCGAGCACGTCCGAGAGCCCGGGCTCGACGCCGATCCCGACGAGGGCGAGCAGCCCGGCCTCCTGCCAGCGCTCTGCCGCGGCGAGCTGCGCGTCGCCGAGCATGACGCCGGTCTCCTCGAACGGGCGCTCCGGATGCGGCTTGGACAGCGTCATCGCCATGTCCAGGTACGTGCAGCCGGCCTCGAGCGCGGCGGCGAAGATCGGCGGGTTGAAGCGCGGGTCGACGGCGTTGAGGATCGCGTCGGCGCGCTCGGCGCGAGCGAGCTCGACAACGTCCTCGATGCTCGAGGCGTCGACACAGGCGGCGCCGAACCGTTCCGGCTCGCCCAGCCGGTCCGCCAGCGCACGGGCACGCGACTCGTCGTAATCGGCGAAGACCATCCGCTCGAAGAACGCTCGCCGCCTCGCAATCGGCCCGACCGCGGATCCGACTCCGCCAGCCCCGACGACGAGCACTCGCACGCTCGAACCCTAGCGACGACCGGGCCTACGCCGATGTGGGACGATGGCACCGATGGGCTACACGGTGCTTCGCCCGGAGGACCAGGCCTTCGCGCCCCCGAGCTGGCGGCCGGACGAGCCGGTGCGCCGCGTCGTCGAGGTGTCCCCGCACCTAACCGAGACGCGCGCGAACCTCTGGCGCTACCCGGCCGGCGCGCGCGGACGGCGCCACCGGGACCTGACGCAGGAGGAGGTCTTCTGCGTCGTCGAGGGCACCCTGACGATGCTGCTCGGCGACCCGCCCGAGCGCGTCGAGCTTCCGCCGAGGAGCATCGTCGCCGTCGAGGCCGGCACGCCGCTCCAGCTTCGCAACGACACCGACGCCGACGTCTACGTCTTCGCCTACGGCGCGCCGCCCGAGCAGGGCAACGTCGAGCTGCTCGAGGCCCCCGACTAGCCTCGCGCATCCGTGGAGCCGCCGCGCGTCGCCGCCGTGTACGAGACCGTCGTGTACGGGCCCGACGTCGGGGCGCTCACCTCCTTCTACGCCGACGTCCTCGGGCTCCGCTCCGTCGGAGACATCGACGACGTCGGGACGTCGTTCCGGCTCCCCGACGGCGGCATGCTGCTCGTCTTCCACCCGGGGAAGGCTGCGGAGCCCGGCCGGGCCGTCCCCTCGCACGGGACGAGCGGGCCCGGTCACGTCGCCTTCGCGATCGAGGCTGGCTCGCACGGCGCCTGGCTCGCCCACCTGGAAGACCGCGGCGTCGAGGTCGAGCGCGTCCTGACGTGGCGCCGTGGCGCCAGCTCGATCTACGTCCGCGACCCCGCCGGCAACTCGGTCGAGCTCGTCGAGGGCGAGGCCTGGCCGCCGTAGCGGCACGGTTGACCGCGGGCCGTCGCCCTTCTTAGTCTCCCGACATGAGCGGCCTCTCGCGCTGGAACCCGCTCCAGTTCACTCGCGCCGGGAAGGTGTTCTCGAGCCTCGTCGGCGTCGCGAGCATCGTCGGCACCCTGGTGGCGCTCGGCGTGATCGCGCCCGTCGACGAGAACGCGCTCGAGGCGGCTGCGGACAAGACGTCGGAGGCCGGCAGCTCGCGCGTCTACCTGAAGCGGACGATCGTCGACGGCTCGACCACCCGCGAGGAGGAGGCGACAGGCGAGCTCGACTACCGCACAGAGGCCGGCTGGCTCGTCTACGTCAGCGGGCCGGCGACCGGATTGAGGATCCTGATCCGGAAACCCTTCGTCTACGAGCTCGGCATCTCGTCGGAGAGCGTGTGGTGCACCTACGACCTGCGCACGGCAGGCTCCTCGCTCTTCGGCGTCGCCACCGGCTTCTCGGCCGACCCGGCCGCGGCGCTCGTCAACCTGAAGGAGAGCGGCACCTACGAGCGGATCGGCGAGGAGGACCTGCCCGGGCGACGGGCCGTCCACTACCAGGGCTCGGTCGACCTGGCGACACTGCAGCAGCGGGAGCTGGACCCGCACCTCGCGAAGCAGATCGGAGAGTTCGCGCGCAGCCAAGGGCTGAGCACGTTCGAGGTCGACGTCTGGGTCGGGGAGGACGAGCTCGTCTCCCGCCTCAAGCTCACGTACGAGTCGATCGCGACGCTCGACTGGACCTTCTCGCACTACGGCACGCAGGTCGCCGAGGAGGTTCCGCCGTCCGACGAGCTGGCGGCGCCCGGCGAGCGCGGCTGCCCGGTCGAACCCTGACCTGCCCTATCGCTGCGAGGCCGCCGCTGTCGGCGCCGCGCCGGTGGACGAAAGTCACGAACGGTGTAACGCTGCCCTCTCCCCAGGAGGTCCCGGATTGCGACGCCGCACGCAGCAGGGTGGGCTCACCGTCAACGCGATCGCGGGAACCCACGTCGTCTTCTTCGGGCTCGACCTCACCGAGGACGAGCGGCCGGGGTTCCGAGGCTTCGCATTCAAGCGCTTCGACCACGACGAGCAGGACACGATCTGGCTGCAGGGGATGAAGAGGTTCGAGCAGACCGAGCCGCACCCGGCCAAGGGCGAGCGCTTCTCCACCCGGCAGCATCCGATCCAGTCGTTCCAATGGGCCGACTACAGCGTCCACCCGGGACGCGACCACACGTACACGGTCGCCGTCCTCTACGGCGACCCGGCGAGCCTCGAGGCTCGGATCGAGCTCGAGGTGGAAGTCACGACCGAGCCGGAGACCGGGCCGGTCCACTCGGCGTTCTTCAACCGGGGCTCGGTCGCGACCCAGGAGTACGCTCGCCGCTTCGAGAACCGGCCGCCCAGCAAGGCGGGGCTGGGAGCGTACAAATGGCTGTCGCGCGGCCTCCTTGGAGGCCCTCGTCGCGTTCCTCGGCCGGGCGGGCTCCGGCTGGGAAATCCACGGCGCCGTCTACGAGCTCCAGTGGCCGGACGCGCTCGCCGCGCTCCGCGCAGCCCATCTGCGGGGAGCGAAGGCGACGGTGCTGTACGATGACGTGGTCGCCTACGACAAGCAGGGGAAGCCGGACGGCCCGTTCCAGAAGAACCGGGACGCGATCGCGGCGGCGAAGATCAAGTCGCTCTGCCGGGGCCGAGGGCAGGGCGAGTTGATGCACAACAAGTTCTTCGTCCTCTCGCAGAACGGGCAGCCGCAGGCTGTGTGGACCGGCTCGACCAACCTGACCGAGAACGGCATCTTCGGGCACTCGAACGTCGGGCACGTCGTCGATGATCCAGCGGTCGCGCAGGCCTTCCTCGACTACTGGCGACGGCTCGAGGACGACCCTAGCGTGGGCAAGCCCTACCGCGACGCGAACGAGGCCGCGAGCCCGGCGCCGCCTGTGCCGTGGAACGCGGCGGCGACGCCCGTCTTCTCGCCCCGCGGGACCGATCTTGCCGCCCTGCAGTGGTACGCCGACATCGCCGGTTCGGCGCAGAACGGGCTCTTCATGACGTTCGCCTTCGGCATGCACGAGAAGTTCAAGGCCGTCTACCGCCGGGACGACCCGGTCCTGCGCATGGCGCTGATGGAGAAGGACTGGGGCAACCCGCGGACCTTCGCGAAGGACAAGCTGGACATCCAGCTGATTCGCAACCGCCCGAACGTCCTCGTCGCGGTCGGGAACCGGATCGTCACGAACTGCTTCGACCGGTGGCTGAGGGAGATGGCGAAGCTCTCGCCCAGCGTCCACGTCTGCTGGGTGCACACGAAGTACATGCTGGTCGACCCGCTCGGCGAGAGCCCCGTCGTCGTCACCGGCAGCGCCAACTTCAGCAAGGCGAGCACCGACACGAACGAGGAGAACATGCTCGTGATCCGCGGCGACAAGCGGATCGCCGACATCTACCTCGGCGAGTACCTGCGCCTGTACACGCACTACGCCTTCCGCGAGGCGGTCAAGATCTTCACCGAGAAGCAGGAGGCCGGCAAGCCCGAGGACTGGAAGCCGCAGTTCCTCGTCGACGACGACGTCTGGATGCAGCCGTACTTCGACCCGGCGGACACGACGGCCCGCTACGCACTGCGCGCCTACCTCGCGGGGCCGATGGCCGAGTAGCGTCGCTTACCGGCGGCCGTCGGCGAGCGCGAGCACCGCCTCGGAGCCCGCGGCTACACCGGACGCGACTCGGCCGTCCGGATCGAGCAGAACGGCCATCGGCGTCCCGTTGGCGCCGAACGCCGATCCGGCAGCGAAGCTCTCGTCGAGCAGCACGAGGGACTGGAAGCCCTCGGCTCGGGTGCTCTCGGCATCGCCGGACGAGATGACGACGAGCCTTGGCGTGGCGCCGTTCGTCGAGCGCTCCCAGCCGAGAAGGCCGTCGTGCATCGACCGGCAGAAGCCGCAGCCGGGGTTCCAGAAGAGCAGCAGCGTCGCGCGTCCCCGCAATTCGGCGAGCGCCACCGCGTTCCCGTCGAGCGAGGGCAGCTCGAGCGCAGGCGGCTCGGCGCCGACCGGAAGCCCGCCGGCCCCGTCACCGCTTGCGACCACACCGGCGACGAGTGCCTCGATCCACTCGCGGCCCGGCGCGACCCAGCTCGCGATCGTCCCGTCCGCAGCGATCAGCACGGCGCTCGGCGTCCCGCTCGCCTGAAAGGCGTCGTGGACCTCACGCCCCTCGTCGTGCACGACGTGCTCGAGCTCGAACGCCTCGGCCTCGGCGCGCACCTCGTCGACGGTGCCGTCGCTGACGAAGGCGACGGTCAGCGCGTCCGGGTGCTCGTGCTGCCATGCCGCTGCATCGGGTAGCAGCGCGTGGCACGGGCCGCAGTGCGGGCTCGTGAACAGGAGGAGAGCCGGGCGGCCGGGGGAGAGCAGATCGTCGAGCCCGGTGAAGGACGGTGCAGGCGTGCCCGGCTTCAGGCCCAGCTCGGGCGGCGCCTCCGGCTCCTCGAGCTCGAAGCCGGCCTGGACGAGTCGCTCCTCGACGCGCTCGAGACGTACGAGCACCTGTCCGTAGGAGCGCAGGAGCGAGAGGAAGGCGAGCCCGCCGACGACGAGCAGGGCGATCGCCGCGACGGCGACGGCGAGGGCGAGCAGCTCCGCCCCGGCCAGCCGGCCGACCCAGGCGAGTGCGCTGCGATCGGGCCTGTCGAGGCTGCCGGCGAGGACAAGGCCCGCGACCGCGGCCAGCAGGCCGTTGCGGGCCAGGGTCGTCCAGCCGGCGGGCGCCGAGTGCAGCTGCCCGAAGCAGTGACAATCCGGCGTGCGGCCGCGGGCGAGATTGACCGCGATCGCAGTGGAGAAGAGGAAGAGCAGGGCGAGCGAGCCGACGGCTCCCGCCGGCGCCGTCGTCGCGGGAAGCAGGAGCGCCGCGACCGCGAGCTCGACGAGCGGAAGCAAGAACGCAAGCGGTCGGGCGAGCAACTCGGGCGCCCCGAAGTCGCCGACCGCCCGCCGTGTTCCGACTCTGTCGGCGAGCTTCGCGCCTCCGGCCACCGCGAAGACCACGGCGAGGAGGAGACGAGCGGCGAGGGCGAAGGCTGAGAGCATTGGTCAGTCGAAGGCGCAGATTCCGTCGCGGCAGACCCCCGAGCTGCAGACCTGGCCACACCTGCCGCAGTTCTGGGGATCGAACCTGAGGTCGACGCACTTGCCGCTGCAGCACGTCTCGGAGCCGAGGATGTCGCTCTTCTGACAGCAGGTCGAGCCGCAGACCTGATCGTTCGGGCAGCAGAACGGGCTGAGCCCCGGCCCGACTCTGAGCCCCGGCCCCGACAGCGCTTTCTGGCCGGGCGGGCAGCACAGGTCGGGACTCGAGTGAAAGCGGTCCTTGGGGCAGCAGACCCGAGGGGAGCCCCTGGTGAGACCGATGTCCCCGGGCAGGATCTGCTCCGCGCACTTCGTGTTTGCCGGGCAGCAGACCCGCTTCCCGTTCACGGTGCAGCACGAGCGGCCCTTGGGGCAGCAGAGGTTCTCACCGCAGCAGCGGGACGTGCGCTTGTCGCAGCACTTCTTCCCGCACTCCTCCTCGTTTCGCCCGCAGCGCTTGCAGAGCCCCGTGTGCTCGTTGACGCAGCGCCACTTCGGCGGGCAGCACTTGTCACGGCCGCACCACGCCTGCTGCGGCGGGCAGCGCTTCACGCAGATGTCGGAGCTCCCCGTGCCGACGCGGGTGGTCCGGCACTCCTCGTTCGGCTTGCAGCATTCGAGCCCGCAGCCTCGCTCCCCCGTCTTGCAGCAGAGGTTCTCTCTCGGATTCGCGCAGAACTCGTCCTTGCCGCAGCACCTCGATCCGCACGTGTTCACGCACGGGCAGTTGCTCTCGCCGGGCCTGCCGCAGCGCGTGCCCGGCGGGCAGGCGACGGCTCCGGACGGCTTGCCGTCACTGCCTTTCAGGCAGCAGCAGGTGGAACCCGCCTCGCCGCACGTCTCGAAGCAGTACTTCGGGTCCGGCCCCGGGCAGATGCAGGGGACGGGGAAGGGGTCCGAGCAGCTCTTCTCGCAGAGCCCCGTTGAGACAGCCGGCCGGCGCACGCCTCCGAACGCGCGCTGCGCGCGGACCGCGCCGGGAACTGCGACCGCGACCAGAGCGCCCCCCAGCGTGCGCAGCGCCCGGCGACGCGGCATCGGCGCCGCCAGGGTGCGGGCGAGCTCGTCGAGGAGCTCACTCACGCGCGCCCCTCGCCGGCGTCGGCTCCCGCCGGGCGGAGCCCGGCTCCGCCGACACCTGACGTCGCTGGCGGCAGGATGCTGTGCTCGCGGCGCTTGGCCGTACCACGCGTACTGTCCTGCGCGCCGCTCGCTTGCCTCCTTTGCCGGCGCCGCCCGAGGAACGCGCGAGCGTCCCAGGTCGACACAGACAAGGGCGTCTCACGTCTCGTGATCGGATCCCGGTCGAGCACGGCTACCTGCTCCCCTTCAGATCCCAGGTGTAGGTGTTCGGCGGCAGCTCGTTGTTCGTGCCTTTGAAGCTCGTGCCGTCCGTGAAGTGGCTCGACCCGGTGTTGAGGGCCGCCGCGGGAATCCACGGAACCGTCGCCGGGGCGCCGTTGCAGGTGAACGTGACCTGCCTCGGCTGCGGGCTCTGGAACAACGAGACGACGAAGTAACGGTAGCCCTTGCCCGGGGTCCGTTCGGTGCTGAGCACGAGCTTCGAGAGGTTGGGATCGGCGTTCGCGAGCGAGACGCGCTCCGTCGCGGTGCCTTGGCAGACAGGCGTGCCGTCGATCGTCGTCGTGAACTCGACCTTCGCGACCTTGTAGGTCACCGTCCCCGGAGACGCCTGGGTCTCCTCGCGGACGAAGAGGATCGACCCGCTGAAGGTCGCCTTTCCACCCGCGGTCAGCTCGCCGGAGAAGGTGCCCTCGACGCGGGCCGGCAGGCAGAACTCCTCGAGCTTCTTCAGAAGCTGGCGCACGAGCTCCGCCTCCACTTCGAAGATGTCCCTTGCTGTGGCGCTGACGCCCGCGACGACCCGGCCGCTCTTGATGTCCCGCAGCCGGATGCCCGCGGAGACCGAGGACTCGGTTGTCGCAACTGATCCCTCGACGAAGATGTCCGGCTGGATGAGCCTGCCGGGCCGGACGCGGGTCGACGGGTCGAAGGACTTGTTCTGCTGCAGCCGGATCTCGGCGATGACCTCCGCTCGCCGGATCCACTCGACGAGGACGACGCACGGGCTCGCGGAGAGATCGGTGGTCAGCATGTCGGCCAGCCCGCGTGCCACGTACGCGTACGGCCCGCTGCCGGCGAACTGCGTGACGGCGATCGCCGGCTTCCCCCTGACGAGCTGCCTGCGCTGCTCGCCCTGGAGGCGGCGGGTGACGGCCGGCGGCGATGCCTTGCCGCCGCTGCGGACGCGGACAAGATGCGAGTAGCCGCGCACCGGCGCCGCTCGGGCACCGATCTTGTCGACGGTCACGAGGTAGACGCCGGGCAGCACCTTCAGCGTGTAGGTGCCGGCCTTGCTGACGGAGCCGCCGCGCACGATCGTGAGGCTCGAGACGTCGATCGCTCGCGCGTCCGCGATCGAGCCCGCTGTCGGCCTCAGGTCTGGAGCGACGCGCCCGGTGATCGTTCCGTCGGCGGCCGGCGCGACACCCGCCTGCACCGCCCCGGCTGCGAAGAGGCCGGCCATGGTTGCGATCAGGCCCCGCTTGCTCACGTCGTCTCCTCGGTCAGGGGCTCCGCGACGCCTTCGACCGCCTCCACGATCCGGTCGAACGGCAGCGCCGCGAGCCTCCCGGCGCGGTCGAGCGCCTCCGCCGAGGGAGCCTCGAAGAGGTGGAGGATCGTCTCGTCCTCGGGGAGGTAGGTCGTGCGGAGGTGGCGGACGCCCGCGCCCGCCTCGGCCGTCCGCCGTGCACGCGCGCGCGCGTCCTCGAGAGCGCCGGCAGAAGCCGCCAGGTAGGCCTCGACCAGGTAGCTCGGCACGCCGTGAGCGTCGCAGCCGGCGACCCCCGCGGAAACCTGGAAACCCCTAGAGTTTGCTCAGGCCTGCTCAGCGAACTTCCTGGCCAGCTCCGTTCGCGAGCGCACCGCGAGCTTGCGGTAGACCTGCGTCAGCGCCGCCTCGACGGTGTGCACGGAGACGACCAGCGCTTCGGCGACCTCGCGATTGCTCTTGCCCTCGGCGACGAGCTCCGCGACCCGCCGCTCGGCCGGCGTCAGCTCGTCGCGCGACGCCGTGCGCCCGCCGATCCGTTGCAGCTCCGATCGCGCCCGGTCCGCCCAGAGCTCCGCGCCGAGCTGGTCGAAGACCGCGAGAGCCTGCTGCAGTGTCTCGCGGGCATCCCTGCGGCGCTGCAGCTGCCGCTGCAGCGAGCCGAGCGCGAGCAGCGTGCGGGCCCGCTCGAACGGGATCGGCGCTCGATGGTGAGCGGCGACTGCAGCCGTCAGCTCGGCCAGCGCTTCCTCTAGCCCGCCATGGGCGGCCGAGAGCAGGCCGCGGCAGCGCCCGGCTGCGGCGAGGGCGGATGCTCTCCCGACCGATCGAGCGACCTGCTCGTACCCGGCGAGCACCTTGCCGGCTTCGTCGAGCCGGCCCAGGAGGACGAGAGCCTCGACCAGATCGGGCACGTAGCGGTTGTCGCCGGGATCGACGATCCGTGCGCGCTCGCTGTCGCCGCGGAGGGGCTCGAGCCTCCTCTGCGCCGCCATGGCGTCGCCGAGCGAGAGCTCGAGCAGTCCGAGCGCCCAGGGCGCGATGCGCGCCCCGATGCCCGTGCCGAGCCGCCGCGCCTGGTCCAGCCCTTCCTCGCCGAGCGTGCGAGCGAGGTCTGCGTGTCCGCGATGCGCTGCGAGCAGCGCCCGGGTGCAAAGGAGATCGGCCTGTAGCGGCTTCTGGCCGGCTTCGAGCGCGATCTCGTACCCCGCGTCCGCGTGCTCGCGTGCCTGAGCCCAGTTCCCCGCCAGAAGCTCGACCTGCGCGAGGCGCATCAGGATCCACGGAAGCGCGGTCTCGTCCCCGTGCTCGACCGCGAGCTCGCGAACGTGCAGCATGATCGAACGCGCCTCGTCGAGCTCGTCGGCGTAGAGCAGCATCATCGCCCAGTGCTGGTCGGGCCGCCGGAGGACGCGGACCTCGGCGGGATCTGACTCCACGGCGAACGCCCGCTCCATCGCAGGGCTGGGCAGGCCACCGCCCATCAAGAACTCGCTCTGCGCGAGCACGACGAGGGCGTCCGCCAGTACGCCCACGTCTCCCACCTCGGCAGCGAGCTCGATCGCTGCGCGCGCGTGGTCTGCCGCGAGCGGCGCATTCTCGCGGAGAAGGTGGAGCGACCACGCGAGCCCTTCGTGCACCTCGGCGCCGAGAGCGGGGTCGTCGCCGCTCTCCTCGAGCGCCTTGCTGTAGAGACCGACCGCCGCACGCCGGTCCCCCGACTGGAAGTGGAACCGGCCCAGCCGGGCCAGCGCATGCACCCGCTCCCGCCCGGAAGCAGCCTCGGCGAGCGCCTGCTCAAGCAGGACCTTCGCCCTGCCGCCGTCGCCGGCCACGAACCAGTACCAGCCTGCGTCGCCTCCGCGCCGGACACGATCGTGCGGAGCCGTAGCGGGGGTCAGGCGTCGCGCCTCCTCGAGCAGCTCTGCGGCCGCTCCGGGTGCGCCGCGTGCGCCCGTATGTGTCGCGGCCGCCTCGAGGATCGCGGCGGTCTCCATGTCAGGACCGGTCGCGGCAAGGCCGAGGTGTCGGGCGCGCTCTACCACGTCCCCGACCACGCCCGCGAGCGCCCGATGGATCGCTCGCCGCCGCCGCGAGGACGCCTGTTCGTAGCAGACGGAGGCGAGGAGCGGATGTGTAAAGCGGAGGCGGCCATGCTCGGAGACGATCACGCCCTCACGGACAGCCGGCTCGAGCGCCTCCAGCGCTTCGCCTTCGCCTGTGTGTGCGGCGACGACGGCAGCGACGGTCGCGCGTCCGAGCGCGGCAACCGTGACGAGCAGGTCGGCAGTCTCCGCGGGGAGCCGAGCGAGGCGGCGGGAGAGGAGCTCGCGCAAGCTCCCCGGAACCGGCAGGGGCTGACCCACGTGCAGGCGTAACCCGGTGCGCTGGAGCTCACGTCCGAGCTCGAGCGCGAAGAAGGGATTGCCGCCCGTCACTTCGTGCAGACGCGCGAGCTGGGGGCGGACCAAGGTGAGCGAGAGCCGCTCCTTGAGGAGAAGACGGAGCGCGCCCACGCTCAACGGGCCGAGCGAGATGCGCGTCAGCGCCCCAGCCGGAAAGGAACGACCGAGATCGATCGGCGCCGAGACCTCGTCCCGCAAGGTGGCGAAGAGACGCAGGCGCACGTCGCGCGCCCGCCGAAGCGCGATCTGCAGCACCTCCGCCGACGACCTGTCGATCCACTGCAGGTCGTCAAGCGCGACGACGACAGGGATCTCGTCGGCGAGCAGACGCAGGGAGTCGAGCAGCGCAAGCCCGATCGCGCGCGCGTCTGGCGCATCCTCGCGCGGCTCGGCGAGGAGCAGCGCAACCTCGAGCGCGTGGCGGCGCGGCGGGGCTAAGAGAGAGGCGACGTCGTCGATCACGGGCGCCAGGAGATCCGACAGCGCTGCGAAGGAGAGCCCGATCTCGGCCTCAGCGCAACGGCTCTCGAGCACGCGGCACCCACGGAGCCGGGACTCGTCGAGGCCCGCTTCCCACAGCGCCGTCTTGCCGATGCCGGGCTCCCCCGAGACGATCAGAGCCGACCCGCCGCCCCCGTGGGCGTCGTCGAGGAACGCTCGGATCGCGTTCAGCTGATCCTCACGCCCGATCGTCGTCGCAGCCATAGATGCCGAACTCGATTCTGAACGGCGAGCGACGACCGCGCAGCAGCGCCGCCGAAGCTCGTGCTCAGATCACGGCCGCCGCGGCACCCATGACTGCCTCGAACACGAGCTCGCCGTTCTGTGCGTCCACCCGCACCGTGTCGCCCTCCGCGAAGCGTCCTTCGAGCAGCGCCTTCGCGAGGGGGTTCTCGACCAGCCGCTGGATCGCCCGCTTGAGCGGCCGCGCGCCGAAGCTCGGTTCCCAGCCCGCCTCCGCCAAGGCCTCCTTCGCGGCACCCGTCAGGTCGATCGCGATCCCCCTCTCGGCGAGCCGCTGTCGCAGCCTCCGCACCTGCAGCTCGACGATCTCGGCGAGCTGCTCGCGCGACAGCGCCGCGAACTCGACCACCTCGTCGACGCGGTTGAGGAACTCCGGCCGGAACGCCTGCTTCAGGGCTTCACCGACGAGGCCGCGCACAGCCTCCCGGTCGCCAGCGTTCTCAATGATGTAGTGGCTGCCGCGGTTGCTGGTCATGACGATCACGGTGTTGCGGAAGTCGACAGTGCGGCCCTGGCCATCGGTCAGCCTGCCGTCATCGAGGATTTGCAGCATGA
>Ga0073934_10008605_pt1 | contig 13542 bp, 6 predicted proteins | sample LarsenN4metaG_FD_76834 | JGI IMG/M metagenome (GOLD analysis project Ga0073934, IMG submission 76834) | Hot spring sediment bacterial and archeal communities from British Columbia, Canada, to study Microbial Dark Matter (Phase II) - Larsen... ...
GATCCGGATCGACATCAGGCAGGCTCAGGACGAAATCGAGCGAGCGGATGCTGTTCCATGTCTGTAGACCCATGAAGCTCTGAAGCCGCAGCACCGCCTCGGCGTCGATGAAGCCGGCCTTGTGCTCGATGGCGGTGCTGTCGCAGTAGCCGACCATGTCGTAGTGGAAGACGATGCAGCCCATGCGCGCGAGCATCGCGCAGTTGGCCTGTAGAGGCGTGCGAGCGGCGAGGGGATCGACTTCGGCGCCGCTGGCCAGATCCCTTCTCACGCCGTTGTCGTCGCGCCAGATGAACCGCCCGTTGGGCCAGTGCCCGTAGGGCGCCAGCACCGCCGGCAGCCTGCCGCTGCGACCGCGGGGGCGATACAGGTTGCTGGTGACGTAATGTCCCGGCATGCTCGCGAAATACACCTTCTCGATCATGTATCCGTCGCGTTCGATCCGGCCGTGGATCACCGGGTTCAGCGGGGTTTTGGGCGGCAGCGGCCACAGACCCAGCGCCACCCGCGCCTGGTTTCGCAGAAAGCGGGCGCGTCGCTGCCATGCGGACAGATCGCTCAGGTCCGCCTTGAAGTCGCGCGGGTGATCTTTGTTGTGAACCTGCACGAAGCGGGAATCGATCGAGTTATCAGGCGGCTGAGCGGCCAGCAGCGTGCCGCCCAGCAGCAGCACAACAACACAGGTGGCCAGAGTCATCACGGTATGTCCGGCTTTGAATTTCACGTCGCGCTCCCGACGCGGCCATTGAGCAGGTATTCGGCGAAGACCTGGTTGTAGAGCGCGCCGGGTCTGCGCCGTCGGCAGCGTTCGACGGCGGACTTGCCGTCCATGCCCAGGTACATCAGGATCAGCCCGGCCATCAGGGCCGAGCGGTTCAATCCCAATCCGCAGTGTGACAGGACGCGGTCGCCGCGACGGACCAGTTCGGCGCCGAGCTTGGCGACGGCATGGAGGCGATCCAGATCGGGCATCTTTCCGTCGTGGATCGGCAGGTAGATATACAGGAACTGGTCGTGCAGTTCCGGCACGCCGTGGTCCACGCCGCCTTCCAGATCGATCACCGTGGTGATGCCGCGTTGATGGATCGGCGCCCAGTCCCGGATCGCCGCCGACAGAAACAGACGCCCATCGTCATCCAGTTGCACGATCTGGTCCAGGAAGTCCATGGCGTGTGAGGATACTTGCGGGCGGGGCCGTCGAGCAACACCGCGCCAGGGCTGTGCACGTGCCGAAAAGCTCCGTTGCGAGTGTGCGGGCGACTAAAGGGCTCGCAGCAGCACCCGCACGACGCGGTTCAGGCCGTTGCGGGCGTTGGTCACGAACTGCGCGAAGATCTTGTTGGTGACTTCGACGAACTCTTCCATGCTGGCCAGGCGCTGGCGTGTGGCCTGCACCTCAGGCCGTCTGGCGCCGGCCTTGCCCAGGCTCTGCTCATCGAGCATACGCTGGCACTGCTTGATCGTTTCCAGGACCGGGTCCATCTCGCGGCGTTTTCGCTCGGCGGCGATGATCGAGAACATCTCCCACACGTCCGAGAGGCTCTCGAAGTACTCCCGCCGCTCGCCACGCTTGTGCAGGCGACGGATCACGCCCCAGTCGCACAGCGCCCGCAGGCTCATGCTGGCGTTGCCTCGGCTGATGTTCAGCCGCTGCATCACGTCATCGGTGCACAGCGGCTGAGCGGTGATGTACAGCAGCGCGTGGATCTCGGCCATGGTGCGGTTGATGCCCCAGGTTGCGCCCATTTCTCCCCATCGGCGGATGAAGTTGTCCTGGGCCTCATGCAGGCGGGCGATGACGGCGCCGTCGGTGGCCGGTTTTGCCCGAGCCGGGCCGCTGCTGGTCAGAGTCGCGGATGGGCTCATGATGACCTCCGTCTTTTCAATGTATACTGAAATATTAGAGCTTTCGCGCAAGACGGCAAGGCTTCAGCCTGGCGTTGTGAAAAGCCGGGCAATGCTGCGTTCGTCGTTGAAAAATTATCATCGCACTTTTCCTCGACACTTTTCTACGGAATGTGGTATATATCGCGAACTCACGCTGCGACGGCGGAAGTTATTTACATTAATTTACATCGCTGCGAGGATTCCCGCATGGCACTTCGAACAGGCTGCATGGTCGGTGTGGTGGGATTGCTGCTGGCACTGGCAAATCCGCTTCACGGCGCAATCGACCTGGTCCGCTTCGATTCCCGCAATGATCTGGAACAGATCCAGCCACAGGCCGCGCGTGTGGATCTGTCGCGGTCGGGGCAGACGACGGCGCTGCGCATGAGTGGGGTGGGCAGTGGTGTGGCCAAAATCACTATCACCTGCTCCGGCGGAGTGTGGGACCTGTCCGAGCGAGAGGCCATCGTGCTGAGCCTGCACAACGTCTCGCCTGGCCGACTGCTTGTTCAGGCGCGGGCGGAGAATCCCACCGCCGAATACCGCCAGGACGCCTGTCAGAGCCTGATCGGTCTGGACGCGGGCGAGCGCGGCGAGCTTCGAGTCCGGCTGGTTCGCCGCCCCGAGGATCCCGGTTACGACTATTTCAAACCGTTCTTCATGTACACGCGGGGAATTGCCGTGCGGGAGGGAACGGTTGATCCGGCCCGGATCGCGCGGCTGGTCATCAGCTTCGAATCCGCTTCCGGCGATGAGGCGATCGAAATCCACTCGATCCGCGCCGATGGCCAGGGCGTGCCGGCGCCGGTACCGTTTTTCCCCTTCGTGGATCAGTTCGGACAGTACAAGCATGCCGACTGGCCGGGCAAGATCTATGGCCCCGAGCAGTTTGAGTACTGGAAGAAGCTGGAGGCAGCGGAGCTGGAGCGTGCGGCCAATCCCGGTGACTGGAACGAATTCGGCGGCTACGAAGCCGGGCCGCAACTGCCCGCCAGCGGATTCTTCTATCCGACCAAGTACCAGGGCAAGTGGTGGCTGGTTGATCCCAAGGGGCGGCTGTTCTGGTCGTATGGACCGACGGGCGTGGGCTTCGAGGCCGCTTCTCCCATCACCGATCGCGAACACTGGTTCGAGTGGCTGCCACAGCCGGGAGGCGAATTCGACTTCTGCTTCGGCCGCGGCAGCAACGCCCGCTTCATGTATTACAGGGACAAGCAGTACGTCACGTTCGACTTCAGCAAGGCCAACCTGTATCGCAAGTACGGCCCTGACTGGACCAACATCGTCCGGGAATTGCAGCACCGGCGATTGCGAAGCTGGGGGTTCAACACCATCGCCAACTGGTCCGACACCCAGACCATGCTGATGCGCAAAACGCCGTACGTGGTGGCGATCCACTTCCACCGCATGAACTTCGGGCATCACCACGATGTTTTCGACGGCGAGTTTCAGTCCGAGCTGCGCCGGCGGATGGAGCGCGAGATCGGCACAACCGCCAACGATCCATGGAACATCGGATACTTCGTGGACAACGAGCTGGACTGGGGAGTCGATCCGAACTATCGGGCGCTGGGTTGGCGCGCCGCCCAGGCGCCGCCGGACCAGCCGGCGAAAATCCGGTTCGTCAATGACCTGAAAGACAAGTACACCACGATCGAGGCGCTGAATCAGGCGTGGCAGAAACAGTTCGCGTCGTGGGATGCGCTGCTGGCCAACCGCGAGCCGATCAGCTCCGCCGACGTGCCGGCGGTTCGCGAAGATTACGAAGCCTTCGGCATCAAATTCGCCCAGACCTACTTCCGCATCTGCCGCGAGGAGGTCAAGCGGGTGGCGCCGAAGAATCTGTACCTGGGCGTCCGCTTCCACGGACACAAGGATCCGACGCAGCTTGCGCTGGCGGCCAAATTCTGCGATGTCATCTCCTACAACATCTACGACCGCACGCCCACCGCACGGGCCAACCAGTACTTGGGCAAGGTGGACCACCCGATCCTGATTGGCGAGTGGGGTTTCGGCTCGGACTATGTCCAGACCCCCTTCCGCGGAAGGCCCGAAGAAGACAAGACCTGGACGCCTCAGCAGCGCGTCGATCACCTGCGCAATTACATGGCCGCGGCGATGCGCCATCCGTTGATCGTCGGAGCGCACTTTTTCCAGATGCGCGACCAGGCGCTGACCGGTCGCGGCGACGGCGAGGCGGTGCTGCGAGGGTTCCTCAACGTCGCCGACACCCCCAACTACCTGCTGGTTGAAGCCAACCGCAAGGTCGCCGCCGAACTGTACAAGTCGCGAACTGAATCACCGTGAGGCCGACTTATGCGTCATCTTCGCGCCATTGCCAGTCTGATTGCCATGATCAATTGCAGCGTCGCTTCCGCGGTCGAGCCGACCCGCCTGCTGATCGATCTGGACCAGCGACATCAGACGATCGATCATTTCGCCGCTTCCGACTGCTGGTCGATCCAGAAGCTCGATTCCTGGTCGGAACAGAACCGCAATCGGCTGGCTGATCTGCTGTTCACCACGGAGAAAGGCATCGGGCTGTCGATGTGGCGATTCAACATTGGCGGCGGGATCAACACGGCCACCATCCGCGATCCGTGGCGCACGGTCGAGACGTTTGAGATCGCCGAGGGGCAGTACGACTGGTCGCGACAGGCTGGACAACGTTGGTTCCTTGCCGCCGCCAAGGCGCGGGGGGTGAGCAGGTTCCTGGCCTTCGTCAACAGCCCGCCGGGACGAATGACCCGCAGCGGGCTGACCAACGCGGGGCTGGCTCAAGGCGGACAGATCAAAGGCTCGACGAATCTGAAGCCCGGATTCGAGCCGCAGTTCGCCAGGTATCTGGCCGATATCCTGGAACATTTTGCCACCCATCCGGATCCCTCGCAGCAGATCATCTTTCAGTGGGTCAGCCCGGTGAATGAGCCGGCGCTGAACTGGGACCGCGGCCAGGAGGGCAACCGCGCAGGCAACGACGACATCGTCCGCATCGTCAAAGCTCTTCATGCCGAGCTGACCAGCCGCAAACTGCCCACGCGCATCCTCGTTCCCGAAGCCAACGTCATTCACGACCTGTACCGCCCCAATGACCGCGCCTCGCGCGAACATGGCACGTTGTTCGGCGACTACCTCGACTACTTCGCCGCCGATCCGCAGCTCGGGCCGATGCTCGGCTTCACGCTGGCGTATCACTCCTACGGCTCGGACGGATTGGATCAGCTCGTGCAGCCGCGCCTGCGCCTGCGCGCCAAGCTGGATGAGCATCCGGGATGGACGGTCTGGCAGAGCGAATATTGCGTGCTGAGCCGCAAGCGCGACCTGGGCATCGACACGGCCCTGAACGTCGCGCGGCTGATTCACTGCGATCTGAGCATCGCCAACGCCTCCGCCTGGGGATGGTGGCTGGCTCTGTCCCCTTACGACTACAAGGATGGCCTGATCTACACCGACTGGAAGCAGCCCGGCGACGAGGAAAACATCATTCCCTCCAAACTTCTATGGGCGATGGGCAACTTCAGCCGGTACGTGCGCCCGGGCATGCAGCGCGTGGCGATCGATGCTCCGGGCATCAACCAGAATCTGGACGGTCTGCTGGTATCGGCGTATCACGATCACGCCGGCGGCAAGCTGGCGATCGTGTGCATCAACATGGCGCCGCAAGCGGCGACGGTGCAGGTGCGGCTTCGTTCCGGCGGGCAGGAGATCGCCGTCCCGACGCTCACGCCGCACGTGACCTCTGCCAACGAAGCGGACGATCTGAAAGCCTACCCGCCTGTCGCCGCGGCCGATGCAATCCACATCCCCGCCCGATCGATTGTCACGCTCACCGCAATTGTTCCGTAGCCGTGTCCGACCCCTGGTCCACTACGGTCTGATCGGAAGTGAAAAAGACAATCCTGACGATCGGCTGCCGCCGCAGCGGCGATGTTGCCGCCGCCTGTCCGGGCGGCGGGGCGGGCAAGCTCTGCTGCCACTTTCCGACCAGAATGTCCAGGTCCGCCTGATCGACCACGCCGCTCAAGTCCAGATCCCCGTGTGCAAACGTCGCAGCACGCCCCTGCCAGTTCGAGCTCAGCCGGTACAGGTCTTTGCCGTCCACTCGACGATCCTGGTTCACGTCCCCGTTCATGAAGAAAAAGTCGAGCGACAGCGGTGTGGTCGGGGAATTGCCTGCGGCGTCGGCGACGCTGCCGGCCAAAAGCGTCACACGGTAATTGCCTTCCGGCAGACGGGGCGTCGCGTAACCGGGAAAGCCGATCACAATCTCATTGGATGACGCGTTGAACGTCGCGGTGAGGTTGGCGGTCGGGATGTTCGTGCCCGCCGTCAGGTTCTGCACACTCAGATCCGTCACCGCCAGCGTAGTACCCAGGCTCTCGCTCATTCCCACCAGCACCTGCGCGGCGCCGGCCTGCGTGTTGTAGCGGGCCAAGAGCATCTGTGGCGGCGTGGTATCGGAAACCAGCGGCGTGTCGATCGACAGCGAATAGCTGCCGACGTGATCGTCTCCGTTGTCGCGCACAAGAAGGTAATAGCTGCCGTTGACCGGGGCGTTGGTGAACGCGATCGTCGCCGGATTGCCCGCCTGGTTGCCAACCGGCACGCCGTTGGGTGCATAAAGCACGATCCTGGGAAGGAAGTTGACGCCGCTGAGGTATCCGGCGCGGATCGTGACGTTGGCGCCCTGAGTCAGGTTGATCGTGTACACGTCCAGGTCGCCGGCGTTGAGCGAGCCGCTGCGCGTCTGCCCCGATGCAATCGCCCCGCCGTCCAGATCATTTGGATCCGCTGTCTGCGTGGCTGGGATGCGCGCCAGGCTGATGCCGTATGATCCTGTGTGGTCGTTGCCGTTGTCGTGGACGGCAACGGTGTAGGTGCCGCTGTGAGCAAGATTGCTCGCATCGAAACTGCTGACATATCCGCTCAGTGGCGATCCGTTGGGCGCAAAGACCCGCATCAGCGGCAGAAAGTTCACCCCACCGGTGCTGCCGATGTTCAGCGCGATCGAGTCGCCGGCGTCGGCATTGAAGGTGTAGACGTCCAGGTCGCCCGAATCGATCACGCCGCTTCGCCGCTGGTTGCTGAGGATCGGCCCGGAATCGGCGTCGATATGCTGCACCGACGCCGACGCGTTGGTGGCGCGGACCATCGTGATGCCGTAGGTGCCGGTATGATCGTCGCCGTTGTCGTGGACGCCGATGTAGTACGTGCCGGTCTGCGCGAGCTGGTCGAAGGCGGCGCTGGCGGCGAACGTGTCCATCGGCACGCCGTTGGGTGCGTAGACGCGGATCACCGGCAGGAAGTTGATGCCGCTGGTCGCGCCCACGTCGATCGCCACCGAGTCGCCAGCGTTGGCGTGGAACGTAAACACGTCCAGGTCGCCGGAATCGATCGCGCCGACGCGACGCTGATTGCTCAGGATCGTGCCGGACTCGGTGTCGAACGCAGGCTCGGCCGGGAAACGCAGCATCGTCAATGCATACGTGCCGGTGTGATCGTTGCCATTGTCGTGAACGGCGACGTAATACGTCCCCGTCAGCGGCATTTGCACGCCTTCAAAGCTGCCGACGAATCCGCTCATCGGCAACCCGTTGGGCGCAAATACGCGGATCAGAGGCAGGAAATTGACGCCCCCCAGCGAGCCCACATCAATCCCGATCGAGTCGCCGGCGCTGGCTTCAAACGTGAATACATCCAGGTCCCCGGCATCGATCGTTCCGATCTGGCGTTGGTTGCTGAGCGTCGGCCCGGAATCGGCGTCGGCAACGGTGGTGACCGGCGTGGCGGGCATCCGCAGCACGGTCAAGCCATAGGCGCCGACGTGATCGCTGCCGTTGTCGTAGACCGCGATCGAATAGGTTCCCGTCTGCGGCAGTTGATCCAGGGATGCGCTGCCGACGAAATCGGTCAAAGGCGAGCCGTTAGGAGCGAAGACCCGGATGATCGGGGCGAAGTTGGTGCCGCTGATCGCCCCGACGTCGATGGCGATCGCATCGCCCGTGTTGGCATTGACGGTATACACGTCCAGGTCGCCGTGTTCGATGGCTCCGATTCGCCGCTGGTTGCTCAGCACCGGCCCGGAGTCGGCATCGGGCACAGCCGTCTCGGGCATGCGGATCATGGTGAAGGCATAGCTGCCGACGTGGTCGTCGCCGCTGTCGCGAACCGTCACGTAATAGGTGCCCGTCTGGGCCAACTGCGTCAGATGGGCGCTGTCCACAAAAGCAGTCAGTGGCACACCGTTGGGCGCGAACAGCCGCAGCCGAGGCAGAAAATTCACGCCGCTCAACGCCCCCGTGTCGATCGATATGGAATCGCCTGCGTTGGCGGTGAAGGTGTAGACGTCGATGTCGCCTCGCTCGATGCTGCCGATGTTGCGCTGATTGCTGACGGTGGGACTGGAGTCGGCATCGACCAACTGAGTCGCCGGTGCGCGGCAGAACGAAAGGCTGTACGTGCCGGTGTGGTTATCGCCGACTTCTCGCACGACGGCGGTGTACGTCCCGCTCTGAAGCAGGTTCTCCGCGTCGAAGCTGTTGTTGTTGATCGCATTCAGCGCCGCCCCGTTGGGTGCGAACACCTGCACGTACGGCGCGAAGTTGATCCCGCCCGTCGCGCCCACCACCAGCGAGACCGAGTCCTTTGCGTTGGCGGTAAAGGTATAACTGTCGGATGCGCCCAGCGTGGGGATGCTGTCCGAGATCAACTGTCCCGACGTGATCTCCGCCAGAAGCATGCGCGGTTCCAGCGGCTCGGCGCAGTATGACGCCTGGTGCGTGCGGAGCTTCATCGGTGACACTCCCTCCTTCCAGGAGAATGTTGACCCGTGCGAACCTGACAGCCCCGGCAACCGCCCCAGGTGCAAGGCGGCATTGTCCCGGCATCGCCGGGCCGGGTGCAAGGAGAATCCGGACATCTTTCAGTACGCAATCCGAGTCGCTCGGCCGACAGGTCTGCCGCATTTGCCGAAACAGGCGGTATAACCGTGGGGATGGAAGCAGAAGTCGGCATCGGCGGGTCGGCGACAGAAACGTCGCCCAGGTTTGCGCGAGCTGCGGCGATGACAAGCATCGCGCTGGTCGCCGCCGCCGTCATCGCGATGATCGCCTGGATCTGGAACCGCACCCCCGATGTCCTGGAAGACTACGGACGTGAGGTATATGTCGCCTGGCGGCTCAGCGAAGGCGCGGTCCTCTATCGCGACATTAACTACTTCAACGGGCCGCTGGCGCCTTACTTCAACGCCCTGCTGTTCGAGCTGTTTGGGCCGGGGATTCTCACGCTCAAGGCTTTCAACGCGGCGTTGATTGCACTGATGGCGGGGATGATGTACCGGCTTGTGCTGGGGGTCGCCGACCACTTCGCCGCAGGCGTTTGCGGCGTGGTCTTCGCCGTGATGTTCGCCTGTCAACAAGTTGGCGGCGCGACGTTCAACTTCCTGACTCCCTACTCGCATGATCTGACCTATGGGGTCGCGTTGTCGATTGGGATGCTGCTGTGCCTGTGGCGGGCGTGGGCGCCCGGCGCGCGGGCCGCAATCTGGTGCGCTGCGACGGGCACGTTGCTTGGCTTGAGCTTCCTGACCAAGCCCGAGGTCTTCCTCGCCGCTGCCGGCGCCTGCGCCGCGGGCGTGTGTTGCCTGCTGTGGGGGCCAAACCGACCGCGCGCCGGCTGTCTGCTGGCCATCAGTTGCGGATTGCTTACGCCCGTGCTGCTTGCCGTCCTGCTGCTGGGACTCGCCATGCCACTGGATCAGGCGATCCAAGGCGTCGTCGGAGCATGGAAATGGATCGGCGACAGTCGGCTGATGAACCTGTCGTTTTACCGCTGGGTGACCGGTTTGGGCGACGCAGGCGGAAATGTGCGGCTGATGCTGGGCTGGATCGGCGGTTATGCCGCGATCGTGCTGCCTGCCGTGCTGATCGGATGGTACACCGCGCGTGGCGAACGCGGCGCGCCTGTGGCGGCGGCGATCGTGCTGTCGGGCATGATCCTCGCGCTCGGCGTCGCCTACTGGCAGAAGATCGGCTGGCACGGCGTGCTCCGCCCGCTGCCGATCGTCGTGGCGTCGATTCTGCTCACGGGCATAGTCAAAGCGATTCGCGAACCGTCGGCTCGATCGCCCCGCCAGGCGATGATGCTTGCGTTCGGCGTGTTTTCGCTGCTTCTGCTGCTCAAAACCCCGCTGCGGGTTCAGCCGCGGCACTACGGCTTTGCCCTGGCGATGCCCGCGACGCTGTACATGCTCGCCGCCGCCGTCACCGTCCTGCCAGGGATGCTGGAGCGTCGCGGCATCCGCGGCCTGGTCGTCCGTTGCGCGGTCATGGCCGCAGTGCTGGCCACGCTTGTGGCGTATGTGCGGATGGACCACGCCTGGCTACAGCGGCGGCGATTCGCCGTCAGCGACGGACAGCATCGCTTTTACGTCGAGCAGAACGGCGCCATGCTCTGCCAGGCCGCCAGCGACCTGGCCCGGCTGACCCGCCCCGACGCCACGCTGAGCGTGCTTCCCGAGGGCGCGATGATCAACTTCCTGTCGCGCCGCCGCAGCGCCACCCCGGACGTCAGTTACATGACCCCGGAAGTTATCATGTTCAGCGAGGATCGGATGCTGGACTCACTGCGTCGCCACCCGCCCGATTACATCGCCCTGGTCCACCGAAACACCAGTTTCTTCGATGCCCGGTATTTCGGTCAGGACTATGGCCGCAGGATCGGTGCATGGATCGCCGACAACTACGATCTGTCGCGCGGCATGCGTTACGGCGCCCGGCCCTTCAATGAGTCCAACGAGTTCGGCATTCTGATTGCGCCCCGCAGACAGACCGGGGAATGATGCAGCGACGCGCGCCGGCAGAGGCTGTGGTAACGACTGTCCCCAGCGGGTGGCCAGAACGTACAGATCCCGCGCGTCAACGCGCGAATCATAGCTGAAATCGGCCTGACTGAAGACTCGCGGCGACTGTTGCCAGTTCATCGCAAGAATGTCCAGATCGAGCTGATCGACGGCGCGATCACGGTTGGCGTCGCCGGCCAGGAAGAAAAAGTCGAATGAGAAGTCGGATGCCATCGTTTCGCCGGCAGCGCCCGTGACCGAGCCGGCGGAGATCGTGGCGCGGTAATCGCCATCAGCCAGGATGTCGGCAAGCCAGAACGTAGCGATGCCGCTGGCGGGGTCGAAGTGAACCGACGCGGGCGTGATTTCTGCCCCGCCGCTTATCGGCCGCACTGTCAGATCGCTGGGATCCAGGCTGGCCGATACGTCGGCGGAAAACCGCACGCTCAATCGCTGCGGCGACGTCTCAAGCAGCAGCGTGCCGTCAGAAGCGACCAGGGGCCAGGCCGGCACCTGCACCGGATCGGGCACGTAGGCGTATCGCGCATGACCCTGGGCATCGGAAATCCGCGCCAGCAGGTGCCACTGCCCCGGGTTCAGCTCCGTCAGCCAGACCGCGTCTGTGCCGCTTGCCAGACTCGCGCCGGTGGCCGGCAGCGTGAGCGGGTCGGGCAGAATCCGGGCGTTGGAGTTGAAAAAGTTGCGATCCACGTCGGCCAGCCAGGTAACTGTCGCCGGGGAGTCAAAATCCTGATACCGATAGGCGATGGTGACGTTCACGCCGGCCCCGCCGACCAGCGACAGATGGTCGATGTTCGGCCACTGCGTGCCTGCGGCGTCGCGCGGCACTTCGCCCCGCGGCGCGGTGCCACCGTCCGGCGGCCAAAGCCCCGTCGCAGGACGAATGCCACCTTCATTGCGACTGTAGTAAAACCCGCTGGCATTGCGTGGCGGGTGCGGCGGGCTGTACCAGGTGGTCGGGTTCACAGCCGCCGAACCGTCGGAATCGGCGTAAGGCCGGATCGTGCCGTGGTACCACAGATGCACGTCCGAGTGCTCGAATGAATAGGATCCACTGCTACGGAGAATGGTTTCGTTGAGCTGGAGGTTGTGCGCGCCGCTGACGGCCTCGCCGTTGAAGTCGAAGATGTCCGAATCCGTCCTCCAATAGTTGTCGGCGAAGCTGACGTTCCAGGGGATACCCATGGGCGCATCATCGAAATCGAAGCCGGGGATATCCTCGTTCACGCCATCGACCGGATGGGGGTCGAGCGTGGTCACCTGGTCAACCCACACGCCTTTTTTGGCCAGGTCGCGCGCCAGTTCATTGACCAGCGACCCGCCGCGGCTGTGCCCGATGAGCTGTAGCGCTGGCGAGGCGGCCAGCGCATAGCCGCCCAAACCCGACATGAATGTCGGATCAAGCAGTTGAGTGGCAACGGCGGCGGCGACATCGATGGTGCTGCGGTGATACCCGCCGAACGGCAGCGTCCCGGCCAGGTCCGACCAATCCAGCAGCAGGATGATCTGCGGGTCGGGGTTGGTCGCTTGCCAGGGGTCTGGCCCGGAAAGCTGCGCCCCGAGGCTTACCGAGATCGGTCCGTTGTTGCCGTCATCGGTTGCCTGCAAAGCAAAGACGGAAGCGGGAGTGCTTCGCGATCCGCTGATCGCCGATGCCATTGCCGAAACCCAATCCTCGATGCCGCTGTTGAAGCCGTGGGCGATCAGTGTGACCCCCGCCAGCAGCCGTCGCGATTCGAGTTGTTCGATAAGATGGGGCTGCACACATGCTCCTGGGTTCGGGGCAGCGCAACGATTGTACCGCCCATGGGCCTGCGATCGGTGCCATCCGAGCCGTCGCGCGAGGCGGATCGGGTCTGGCGATGGTTGAAGCGGGTGCGGAGGATGTTCCCCAACCGCTTGTGCCTGGCGAATCGCGGTTTATAATAGCGCCGCAATCTGTTGAGCCGTCGAAGGTTATTTGAAATTCGCGGTCGGCTCCCTTACAATCGCCTAACAAATCGACTGGAGCAACACGCCGCCGGCGGCCGATAATGTAACCGGCCGCGCGTCCGCCGCCGCAGCAAAATCGTGTTGCCGTCGGAAAAGAATGTGCCGGCCAGCAGAGCTTACCGGCTGCTCAGGAGTGAATTGGATGGCCGCCAAGCGGTTCACGGAATCAAAAGGCAACCTCACGGGCTTGTTCGACGCGCCCCACGCCAGCAACGGCTCGGGCAACGGCAGCGGTACGTTCAGCGGCCAGCGCGCCGACTCGAACGGTGAAGACAAGGCCAACCTTCATGAGATCGCCCAGACGCGATACCTCAACTATGCGCTGTCAGTGATCACCAGCCGTGCTCTGCCGGATGTGCGAGACGGCATGAAGCCCGTGCATCGCCGCATCATTTACACGATGTGGCAGAACGGTCTTCGGGCCGACGCCAAGCACCGCAAGTGCGCCACGGTGGTCGGCGACGTCATGGGCCGCTATCACCCCCACGGCGACGGAGCAATCTACGAAGCGCTGGTGCGCATGGCCCAGCCGTTCGTGATGCGCGCTCCGCTGGTGGACGGCAGCGGCAACTTCGGCTCGATGGATGGCGACCCCCCCGCCGCCATGCGCTATACCGAGTGCCGCCTCACTCCCATCGCCGCCGAAACCATTCAGGAGATCGCCCAGGGCACCGTCCATTTCCGCCCGAACTACGACGGAACGCGCGAAGAGCCGGTGGTGCTGCCCAGCAGGCTGCCGAACCTGCTGCTGAACGGATCGGCCGGAATCGCGGTGGGCATGGCGACGAACGTTCCGCCGCACA
>Ga0073934_10008606_pt1 | contig 13542 bp, 15 predicted proteins | sample LarsenN4metaG_FD_76834 | JGI IMG/M metagenome (GOLD analysis project Ga0073934, IMG submission 76834) | Hot spring sediment bacterial and archeal communities from British Columbia, Canada, to study Microbial Dark Matter (Phase II) - Larsen... ...
CCACGCAGATCGCCGATCGCCTGTCACAGATCGACCCGGGCTCGGCGGCGCAGTACAGGGCGAACCTCCAGAGATTCGAGACCACGCTCGACGCGAAGCTCACGGAATGGCGCGCGCAGCTCGCCCCGTTCCGCGGAGCGAAGATCGTCACCTACCATCGGGACTTCGTATATCTCGCGGCCGCCTTCGGCCTCGAGGTGCTCGCCACGCTCGAGGAGCGCCCGGGCATCGCGCCCTCGCCCGCCCACCTAGCAGAGGTCATCGCCTCGATGAGAGAGCAGAGCGCGCGCGTCATCCTCGTGCAGCCGTTCCAGAACCGCAGAACCGCCGAGACCGTCGCTCGCCAGACGGGCGCCGTCGTGCTCGACATGCCGCAGCAGCCCGGCGTGGCCCCGGGCACCGACACCTACTTCGCCCTGATGGATCACCTGGTCCGCACGCTGGCCGGGGCGCTCGGACAACGCTGACTGTGGATCTCGAGCTGGTCTGGACGGTCATGAAGTGGCCGTTGATCGCATCCCTCGTGCTCCCGCCGCTCCTCGTGTACCTGGGTCTGCACGTGGTGGAGCGCGAGGTCGTCTTCGTGGATCTGGCGTTGGCGCAGGTGGCCACGCTGGGAAGCAGCCTGGCCCTGCTTCTCGGATACGATTTCCACGACCGGACGGTCTTCTGGATCTCCCTGGGTGTGACGTTCCTCGGAGCCGCTCTGTTCAGCTGGACGCGGGGCCGCCAGAAGGGTCCCGTGCCTCAGGAAGCGATCATCGGAATCACCTTCGTGGTCGCTGCCGCCGGCGTCATCCTCATGCTGAGCCGAGTCGCGGGCGGGAGAGAGGAGCTCGAGTATCTGCTCACGGGAGACATCCTCAACGTCACCGCCATCGAGGTCGGCCAGCGTGCGCTCCTGTTCGCGATCCTGGCGGCCTTCTACGCCGCGTTCCACAGCCGCTTCGCGCTGATCTCCTCGGATCCCGAGGCCGCATTCGCCCAAGGGATCAGAGTCCGCCTCTGGGACTTCCTGTTCTACTCGGCGTTCGCCGTCGTAGTGGTGAGCTTCGTCAGGGTTGCCGGGGTGCTGCTGACGTTCGCGTACCTGATCGTCCCGGCCGTGTGCGCCGTCACGCTCGCGCAGCGATGGATCACCCGACTGGCCGTCGGCTGGGGCGTGGGCGCCGTCTCAAGCGTGGTCGGGCTGACGGCGTCCTACAGTTTGGACCTGCCGACCGGAGCCGCGATCGTGTGCGCCTGCGGGCTGGCGCTGGTCGTCCTGTTCCTCGGGTCCAGTCTGCGAAGGAGCTGAGGACGCGGGGCCGGCGCGCCCGCCTCAGCGCTCGCGAAGGCTCCGCAGCAGAGAGAGGTTCGCGCGGTCCAGCGTGAGCTCGTCCTCGCCTTTCGGGGTCTCGATCACCTTGGGGATGTGGCGAAGACGCTCGTCCTTCACGATGCGGCGAAACGGCTCCTCGCCGAGCGTTCCTTCCCCGATCGCTGCGTGCCGGTCGCGTCTCGATCCGAGCGGATGCTTCGAGTCGTTCAGATGGAGGAGACGCAGCCGCTCGAGCCCCAGGATGTCGTCGAACCGCGTCCACACGCCGTCGTAGTCTTCGACCAGGTCGTAGCCGACGCTGTACGCATGGCAGGTGTCGACACACACGCCCGTGCGACCCGCGTGTCTCGGGCCGATCGCGTCGAGGAGATCGCGGAGCGCCTCGAACGACGCGCCGACCGTGGTGCCGCCGCCCGCCGTGAGCTCCAGCAGGATGCACGGGCCCTCGGCGGGATGGGCATCGAGCGACTCGACGATGCCACGCGCGTTGCGCTCGATACCCGCGCCGAGGTCCCCGTCCGTCGCGTTGCCCGGGTGCGTCACGACGTAGTCGAGCCCGAGCAGCGCCGAACGAGCGACTTCGGCCGCGAAGGCGCGCTGGGACATGCGCCAGAGCCGGCGATCCGGGGAAGAAAGGTTGATCAGGTAGGAGTCGTGGCTGGCCGCGACGACGATCCCGTGGGCCACGCGTTCGGCGCGGAACGCCTCGACGGTGCGCTCGTCCAGCTTCGGCTCGGCCCAGCGGTTGGGCTGCTTGGAGAAGATCTGGAAGACCGCGGAGTCGAGCGACGCGGCCCGCGAGGGGGCATGCTCGACCCCGCCTCGTGTCGATACATGGGCTCCCAGCTCGTCGGGTAAAGATTGCCACCCCCGGTAGGTTCTGGCGCCCTCAGGTGGGTTCCCCACGCCCGCGTCCTCGTTTCTAACTGATTTATTCACAGTCACTTGAGTCCGCGCCGCCAAACCGGCAGAGACCAGGATCGGATCGGCACGGGACTTGTCCTCTCCAGGTGCGTCGCAAAGCCCCCCCAATTCCAGAGGCGTGAGGTCCAGCGGAGAACAGATGCGTATCGCAACAGACGGCTACATCGACCTGAGGGACTCGCGTCGCGTGAGGACCCCGGGAAACCATGACCACGGAATCGACCCGGTGCCGGAGGGGGAGGCGGTGGCATTCCTCCTGTCGCACAGCTTCCGCGGCCACCGTCGCGTGATCCGACCGCTTTCGCTCCAGGATCGCAAGCGGATTCGGCTCGCCCTGTGGGCCGACTCGGTGTCCGAGCGCATGACTCTGGTCGATCGGGTATGGCGTTCGATCACGGAAGCGGTCTCTCTCCCGGCCAACGCCAAGGGCCCTCAGCTGATCCAGCTGGTGAAGTACGGCGAATGGCTCTACCCCATGTACGCGGACGGGGACGTTACCCGGGTGATTCCCTTGAGCGGCACGCCGTTTGCTCAAGTACCCGAGCAAGTAGTCGTCGAGTTCGATCTGGAGCGTAAGAGCGCATAGATCTTCGTGCCGGTGCGGTTCGGCCACGGTCGTCCCGCCGGCACAAAGTCCCACGCCAGTTTGGGTGGGCAACACGCCCTGGGGGGGCGTGCCAAGAGCGGCGGTAGGTGCTTGCACCTACCGTCCGCTCGTCTTTTGGGGGTAGGTGATCGGTCCTACGCCACCGCGACCTTCACGCAATGGATCGGCGGGAGCGAATCGAACACGCACTCCCACTCCTCGCCGCCCTCGCGTCCCAGCCAGAGCTGGCCCGTCGTGGTCCCGACGTAGAGCGCCGGCGTGGACAGCTCGTCGATGTCCATGCCGTCGCGTTGGACCGTGAAGAAGCTCTCCTTCTTCGGGAAGCCCTTGGCGAGTCGCTTCCAGGAGCCGCCGCCGTCCTCGCTGCGCCACACCGCTGGCGCGCCGCCCGGACAGGTGCGCGTCGCCGGCTCGAGCGGCAGCACGTACACGGTGTCCGGATCGTGCGGGTGCACGACGATCGGGAAGCCGAAGTCGGACGGCAGGCCCTTGGCGATCGAGCGCCACGTCTTGCCGTAGTCGTCGCTCCGCAGAACGCCGATGTCCGGACGTCTCCCGCCGGGGCCGTCCCACTCGCCCCAGCCGCCGTGGTTCTGCATGTAGAGACGCCCCGGCGCGTCCGGATGCCGTGCGATCTTGTGAACGCACTGGCCGAACTCGGGATAGGGGTCGGGCGCGAATCCCGCGCCGACTCCGGTGTTCGAGGCCCGGAACGTCTTACCGCCATCCTCGGACAGATAATGGCCGCCCGTCGAGATGCCGACGTGGATGCGCTTGCCGTCACGGATGATCGTGTGCATGCACATCCCGCCCGCGCCGGGCTGCCACTTCCGCGCGTGCTCGTGGTTGCTGATGCCCGGGACCATCTCCCACGAGTCGCCGCCGTCCGTGCTGCGAAAGAGCGATGCCGGCTCGACGCCGGCGAGGAGCTCGCCTTTCGCTTCCCCCGCCTCGATCGCCCAGATGTTCGCCAGCGCGCGCCCGTCGTCCTTCGGGAAGGCGGGCGCCGATTTCGTTTCCTTGAACGACTTACCCAGGTCGGTCGAGCGCAGGATCTTCATGCCGAAGAATGCGTTGCAGGCCGAAGCGTAGATGCGGGGCGAGCCGCGCGCATCGATGAGGGTCGAGTAGACCGCCACTCCAGGTCCGAACGGGCCGCGTAGAGCGAAGCGCTTCCGGGTCTTGGCCGCCTCGGCAACGAAGAACCCCTTCTTGGTCCCGATACCCAGTACGACGCGCTCAGCCATGGTCAGCCTCCGGAGACTGCGGGCAGAATGATGATCGTATCGCCGGGCTCGAGCTCGGTATCGAGCCCTTCCCGGTCGCGCATGTGCTCGTCGTTGACGAACACGTTGATGTGCTCGCGCACCGCCCCGGTCTCGTCGCAGACGTTGGTGTACAAGCGCGGGTAATCCCGCTCGAGGCCCTCGAGCGTCGCGCGCACGCTCGAGGCCGACAGAGCGAGCTCCCGCGCGCCGCCGCAGTAAGGGCGGAGCGGGCCAGGAACGAAGACTTTGACGGGGATCGCGTCCTCGGGACGCTCGAGCGAAAGTGCCCCCATGCGTGAGGCTAGCGGATGCGAGGCGGTCGAGGCAATCGACGCGTCGTCCCCGAGGAGCAGCACGCTGCCGGTGGCACTGCCCCTCACGGACAGGCCCCACCGGCGAGAAACCAGCAGCTCGTCTCCGGCGATGTCTTGAAGAAGTCGAGCAGCTCCGCACCGACCTTGGCCCGCCCGGACATCGAGGGGTGCGTGCCGTCGGCGGCGAGGTCGGAAAGCTGCCACGTGAGCCCGTCGGACCTGGGCGTGGTCCCGTCCGCCCAGAGGTACGGTCCCCATGCCACCCAGGGGGCAACGCCGTCGTAGTCCAGGTCGCCGGCCCGGGGATCGACCCCGAGGCCGCTCTCCTGATCGATCTGCGCCTCGACGAGCCACTTCACGGCGAATCCGCTCTCGTAGGCATAGGGCTCCGGGTTGAGCGTGGTCGTGGCGTACCCGGCGTAGATGCGGCTCGACGCGAACACCTGCTGGAGGTTCGGATAGCGCGCCCGGAGCGCCCGCACGATGTCGCCCATCTGGTCGAGGAGGGTGTACGCATCCGCGGCCGCATCCGGCAGGGATCGAGTGGGACCAGGGTTCGCGACCTTCATCCAGACCGCGGCGACCTGCGCCTCGCCGAGGCGGCGAGGGCCGAGCACCGAGTCGCGGATGCGGTCGTACTCGACGCTGGCGGGAGACGTCCAGGTGCTGGCGGTCCTTCCGCCGGCCGCTCCGTCCACGATGGCGAGCCGCGTCGCGTCCACGGCCGGGTCCGCGCCAGCAAGCGCGATGAAGCTCGTGAACTCCTGCGTGGTGTTGGACATGCCGATCGAGAGCAGCACGTACCGACCGCTCGGCGAGGGCGCCCCTGCCGAGTCGCGTCGCTGGATAGCCGCAGCGCGGGCCGCACCCGCCGCGGCGTGAGTGCCGGTCGGTGCTCCGCCCCCCGGGTACAGCCCGCCCGGGAAGCCGAGGTACGTCCGAGCGCCCATGTCGGTGAGCGGCACGCGCACACCCGGAGGGAGAGGTCCCGTGTCCTCCGGGGGTGCGGCGGGTCCGCTCTCGCAGCCGACGGCCAGCAAGCCGACGAGCGCAAGACGCGCGTAGAGCGAGACCGTCAGCCCCCACCCCCGATGCCGCCGCCCTCCGGCAATCCCGGCTCCGTCATCGCGCGCACGTCGAGCGCCCGGTCGATCTCGTCCGGCGGAAGCAGCTTCTTCTCCAGCACGATGTCGCGCACGCTCACCCCGCGCTTCGCAGACTCCTTGGCGACGACCGCCGCCGCGTCGTAGCCGATGTGGGGGTTGAGGGCCGTGGCGATCGCCGGGTTCCGCTCGAGCAGGTCCTTCGCGCGGGCTTCGTTCGCCTCGATGCCCACGAGGCAGCGATCGGTGAACTCGCGCGCCACCTTGGCGAGCAGCGTGATCGACTCGAGGAGCGCGTGAGCGAGCACGGGCATCATCACGTTGAGCTCGAAGTTCCCCCGGCTTCCCGCGACGGTCACCGTCGTGTGGTTTCCCATGACTCGCGCCGCGACCATCATGGTCGCCTCCGCCATCACGGGGTTCACCTTCCCCGGCATGATCGACGAGCCGGGCTGAACCGCAGGCAGGCGGATCTCGAAGAGCCCGCTCGTCGGTCCCGACCCCATCCAGCGCACGTCGTCGGCGATCTTCATGAGGCTCGTCGCGACGGTGTTGAGCGCGCCGGCTGCGCTGACCGCGGCGTCCTTGGCTCCTTGGGCCTCGAAGTGATCGTCGGCCTCGCGGAAGGAGATCCCCGTGGCCTTCGCGATGCGGGCGATCGTCTCCGCGGCGAACTTCGGATCGGTGTTGATGCCGGTCCCGGTGGCCGTGCCCCCGAGCGCGAGCTCCTCGAGCTCGACCGACGCACGCCGCACACGCTCGATCCCCTTGGCGACCTGAGTGGCGTAGCCCTGGAACTCCTGCCCGAGCCGCACGGGGGTCGCGTCCATGAGGTGGGTGCGGCCCGACTTCATCACCCCGTCGAACGCACGCGCCTTGTCCGCGAGCGCAGCGCGCATGTGCTCGAGGGCCGGGATCAGCTCGTTCTCGATGGCGACGCGGGCGGCCACGTGGATCGCAGTCGGGATCACGTCGTTCGAAGACTGCCCGAAGTTCACGTGGTCGTTGGGGTGCACGGCGCCTTGGGATCCGGCGGCGCCGAGGATCTGCGTGGCGCGACGGGCGATCACCTCGTTCGCGTTCATGTTCGTCGACGTCCCCGAGCCCGTCTGGTAGATGTCGAGGACGAACTGATCGTCCCACTCGCCTTCCGCGACCTCGCGCGCCGCGGCGACGATGGCCTTGGCCACCGAGGCGTCGACGTGCCCCTGCTTCGAGTTGGTCTCGGCAGCCGCACCCTTGATCAGGCCGAGCGCCTCGATGAAGCGCCGCCCGAAACGCTGTCCGCTGATGGGAAAATTCTCGACGGCCCTCTGGGTCTGGGGGCCGTAGAGCGCGTCCGCCGGGACCTTCATCTCGCCGAGGGAGTCTTTCTCGATGCGGTACTTATCGGTCATGGAAACCTGTCCGTGAGAGTATCTGGTTCTTCGGAAACGGCGCCTAACGCGGCTGGCTCGGCCGCATCTCGACCCGGCTCACGTGCGCGCCCTTCGGATAGTCGAGGAGCTGCATCACCGTGAGCGCTACGTCGTCCGCTTCGAGGGGCCACGAGCGGGCGTCGCTCCTCTCGCCTCGGAAGTGGGTGTTGACGGTCCCGGGCATGATGACCGACACGCGCACGTCGCTGTTCCTGACGTCGAGCATCATGGCCTCGGTCATGCCGACGAGCCCGGCCTTCGCGGCATTGTAGCCCGTCCCACCGGCGAAGTAGTTGCGGCCGGCGAGCGAGCCGATGTTGACGATGAACCCGTCCCCCGTCGCGACGAGGTGCGGCAGCGCCGCCTTCGAGCAGTAGAACACGCCGCCGAGGTTCACGTCGATCTGCCGCTGCCACTCCTCCACGGTCATGTCCGCGATCGACTTGAAGATCCCGAAGCCGGCGTTGTTCACGAGCACGTCGATGCGTCCGAGGCGCTTCACGCTCTCGTCCACGAGCCGCTGGCAGGCGGCGGGGTCGGCCACGTCGCACGGTATGCCGATCGCGGGTGCGCCGAGACGCTCGGCGACGGCGGCCACGTCCGCGGCCGTGCGGGAGCTCACGACCACCGAGGCCCCCGCCGCGTGCATCCTTTCTGCGATCGCGAGCCCGATCCCCTTCGTGCTCCCGGTGACGATGGCGACTTTGCCCGTCAGATTCTGCACGAAGCTCGGCATGTCTCGACCCTGTTCGGAGTGGGAGCGGTAGAGTGGCGACGAAGAAGCCCGAGCCGCAACGCGTGGCACTCGTCACGGGCGGAGCCGTGCGCCTCGGCCGCGCGATTGCGGCCGGCCTCGCCCGCTCGGGCTACGATCTGGCGATCACCTACCACTCGTCCGAAGAGCCAGCGCGGAGCCTGGTTGCGGAGATGGCTGCGGCCGGTCGTCGCTGCGAGGCCATCCGCGCGGATCTCTCTCTTCCATCCGCGGCGGACGCCGTCGTCTCCGCCGTGCGCGCGGCCTACGGACGCCTCGACCTCCTGGTCAACTCCGCAGCGAGCTTCGAGGCGCGCCCGCTGCTCGACGTCGACGCCGATGCCTGGGACGCGGTGATGGCGCTCAACGTTCGGGCGCCCCATCTGCTCGTGCGGGCGGCGGCCGCGCTCCTGCGCGAGAGCCGCGGCAACGTGATCAACATCACCGACCTCGCGGCCCTTCAGCCGTGGACGGAGCGCCCGCACCACGCGGTGTCGAAGGCCGCCCTCTCGCACCTCACCCGGATCCAGGCACGGGTCCTCGCCCCCGAGGTGCGTGTGAACGGCGTCGCCCCGGGCGCCGTGCTCCCGCCGGAGGGCTTCTCCGAGGAGCGCCTGCGCGGCCTCGCGGCGGCCACGCCGCTGCAACGGCTCGGGACGCCGGACGACGTCGTGCGAGCCGTCCTCTACCTGGCCGGTGCTCCCTACGTCACCGGCCAGATCCTCGTCGTGGACGGAGGACGGCTGCTGGGGACGTGAGCCGAACGGCCGGTCCCCCTCGAGGGCCGAAGTCGCTATCGTTCGGCCCTTTCGAATTGGATGTCAGAGGGAGTTCATGCTGAAAGTCGCCATCGTCGGGTCGGGTCCGGCGGGCTTCTACGTCGCGGAGCACCTGCTCAAGCAGGCCGAGGTGCCGGTCCGCGTCGATATGTTCGATCGTCTGCCCACGCCGTTCGGCCTCGTCCGGTTCGGCGTCGCCCCCGATCACCCCAAGATCAAGAGCGTCACGCGGGTCTTCGACAAGATCGCGCGGAATCCGTCGTTCCGTTTCTACGGCAACGTGGAGGTCGGCAAGCACATCACGCTCGCCGAGCTGAGGCAGCACTACGACCAGATCTGCTTCGCGACCGGGGCCCAGACCGATCGCCAGATGGGAATTCCGGGCGAGGAGCTGCCGCGCAGCCATGCCGCTACGGAGTTCGTCGCGTGGTACAACGGACATCCGGACTACTGCGACTGCCAGTTCGACCTCACGGCCGAGCGCGTCGCGGTCGTGGGGGTGGGAAACGTCGCCGTGGACGTCGCGCGCATTCTGTCGAAGACGCCGGAGGAGCTCGAGAAGACCGATATCGCCGAGCATGCGCTCCAAGCGCTCCGCGAGAGCAAGGTGCGCGAGGTCTACATGCTCGGCCGCCGCGGACCTCTGCAGGCGGCGTTCACCAATCCGGAGGTCCGCGAGCTCGGTGAGCTCGAGGGGGCGGACATCTGCGTGCGCCCCGAGGAAGTCCAGCTGGACGCTGCGAGCCAGGCCGAGCTCGACGCGAGCGACGACGACACGCTGAAGAAGAAGGTGTCGATCCTGCAGGAGTTCTCGCGCCAGCCGCGCGCGGGGAAGAAGCGTCTGCTCACGCTCCGCTTCCTCGTCTCGCCCGTCGAGCTCGTCGCCGGCGCGGACGGGGGCGTGCGAGCGATGCGGCTCGTGCGCAACGAGCTGTACGCGGAGAACGGGAGGATCCAGTCGCGTGCCACCGGTGACGTCGAGGAGCTGCCCGTCGATCTCGTCTTCCGCTCCGTCGGCTACAAGGGTGTCGCGATCGATGGCCTCCCGTTCGATCAGCGCTCCGGCGTGATCCCGAACACGGCCGGCCGTGTCACCGACCCCGCCACGGGGCGTCCGCTTCCCGGGCTCTATGTGAGCGGCTGGATCAAGCGGGGCCCGAGCGGCGTCATCGGCACCAACAAGAAGGACGGGACGGAAACGGCGACCTCGATGCTCGAGGACGCGGTCGCCGCCGCGGCGGCCGCCCTCGGCGTGCCGGATCCGGAGGCCGTGGACGTGTTGGTGCGCGGGCGGCAGCCCGAGTGCGTCACGTACGCGGACTGGTCGAGACTCGACGCGATCGAGGTCGAGCTCGGCGCTGCGCGCGGGAGGCCGCGGCTGAAGCTCACGACGCGACAGGCAGTCAAAGAAGCCCTGACCAAGGACGACCGATGAGACTCGAGAGACTGACGAGGTTCGCGCTTCCGCTGATCGCGCTCGCGGCACTGGGCGCCGCCGAAGCCCGAGCACAGGCCCTCACCCTCGAGCAGGCCAAGACGGCGATGGACGCGGCCGAGGCGGAAGCGCGCAGCAACGGCTGGAACCTCACCATCGTGATCGCGAGCGCCGACGGCGTGCCTCTGTACCTGCGCCGCATGGACGGCGCGAGCACCCGCAGCTACGACATCGCCATGGGGAAGGTCCGCACCGCGCTCGCGGCCGGCATGCCCACGGGCGACTACGGCCAGGCGCTCGCGGCGGGGCGCGTCGACACGATCCCGAACGGAATCACGTTCGAGGGCGGTTATCCCCTCCGGCGCGCCGGCCAGGTGATCGGCGCGATGAGCGCCAGCGGGGCGAGAGGCTCGGAGGACGCGCAGGCCGTTCGCGCGGGGATGGCCGCGATCGGCCTTCAGCCCTGAGCCGAGCCGCCGGCCATGGCGGCCGGCTCGTGCTCGCTTTCGGCTCCGCCGTGCGCGAGCCAGCGCTCGGCCTCGAGCGCTGCCATGCAACCCGTCCCTGCGGCGGTGACGGCCTGGCGGTAGTAGTCGTCCATGACGTCGCCCGCCGCGAAGATCCCCGGCACCGAGGTCTGGGTACGCCAGGGGATCGGGGTGCGGATGTACCCGTTGCGCTTCAGCTCTACGACGCCCTTCAGGAAGCCGGTGTTCGGCTCGTGCCCGATCGCGACGAAGAGGCCGCCCACCTCGAGGTCGCTCTCCTCGCCCGTCACGGTATCCTTGAGGCGTATCCCGGTGATGACGTCGTCGCCGTAGACGTCGGTGACCACCTTGTTCCAGGCGAAACGGATCTTCTCGTGGGTCTGGGCGCGCTCGGCCATGACCTTCGACGCGCGTAGCTCGTCGCGGCGGTGAACGATGACGACCTCTTTGGCGAACTTCGTCAGGTAGAGCGCGTCTTCCATCGCGGTGTCACCGCCGCCGACCACGGCGAGCGTCTTGCCGCGGAAATGGGGTAGCGCCCCGTCGCAGACCGCGCACGCGCTCACGCCCCCGCCCGCCTGCGCGAGACGCTGCTCGTTGGGAAGACCGATCCATTTCGCGTTCGCGCCCGTCGCCACGATCACCGCTTCGGCGAGCACCTCGGCGCCGCTGGTGGTGACGAGCCTGAACGGTCGGCTCTTGGCGTCGAGCTCGACCACGTCCTCGGTCAGGACGCGCGTGCCGAAGCGCAGCGCCTGGGCCTTCATGTCGAGCATGAGCGTCTGCCCGTCGACACCCTCCTTGAACCCGGGATAGTTCTCCACCTCGGTGGTGAACATGAGCTGCCCACCCGGAATCATGGTCCGGTGGAACGACCCTTCGATGACCAGCGGTCGCAGCTCGGCCCGGGCGGCGTAGACGGCCGCGGTCCACCCGGCGGGGCCCGAGCCGATGATGACGAGAGTTTCTTTGGACATGTGGATCCCTAGGTCTCCACGGCCTCTTCGCCGCGGTAGACATTCGAGCTCTTGTACCTGCGCAGCCCGCGTTCCACGAGCAGCTTCCCGATGGCAGCCGCCGGCACCGCGATGAGCAGCCCGACGAAGCCGAAGAAGTAGCCTCCCAGCGAGAGCGCGAGCAGCACCAACACCGGGTGGAGCCCCACCGACTCGCCCACGATCCGGGGGCTTATGACGGACGTTTCGAGAACTTGGGTTAGGCCGTACACGACCGCGACCTTGAGTAGCGAGATGATCACGCTGCCGCTGACGAGCGCGATGAAGATCGCAGGAATGAGGCTCAGCACGAGACCGAGGTACGGCACGACCGAGAACACCGCGACGATCAACCCCAGGGTGCCCGCATACGGGAAACGGGCGATCCAGAGGCCGAGCGCCGTGATCAGCCCCATGAGGATCGCGACCGTGACCTGCCCCCGCAGGTACCTGGAGATCATCCTGTCGCATTCGACCGTGAAGGAGACGACGCGGTCGCGGCGGGAGGACGGAAGCAGGTCGGCCGCTCCCTCGGTCAGTCTCTTCCAATCGCGCAGCAGGTAGAACGTGAGGATGGGCGTGAGCGCCACGTAGCCGAGCACCGTGAAGACCGTGCCGATGCCGCGTCCGAGCCCCAGCACTCCGCTCCATATCCGCTCGCCCAGCGCCGCGCGTCGCTCGTCGAGAAACGCCACGACAGCGTCCCCGTCGATGGACTACAGCCGGAGGAGCAACGCATCCTCGTCGATCAGCGGCACATCCATCGTGAGGGCACGCTGCCGGAGCGCCGAGAGCCAATCCGCGAGCCGTTGAAAGAAGACCGGGGCCTGCTGTACGACGTCACCCAGCTCGCGCACCGCGGCCGGCACCACCACCAGGAAGATGCCCGCGAGCAGCGCCAGGGAGGGCAGCGCCAGCAGCACGATCCCGAGCGACCGCGAGACGCGGCCGTGCGAGACATGCTCGATCAAGGGGTTGAGGATGTAGGCGAGCATGACCGCCAACAGGAAGGGCGCCAGGATCCACCCGGTCGTCGAGAGCAACCACGCGACCGTCACGACGGCGGCCCAACCCACGAGCGTGCCATAGCCCTCGCTGCCCCGGAACGGCAGAAGCACCGCCCAGAGGAGAAGGAACAGCAGGAGAGGATTGAGGATGTCGCGTGTCGCGTAGAGGAAGAACGCGAGCACGAGAACGACGGCTGCGGCTTCGACCCCCCGCCACACCGTCAGTCGCGTCACCCCGCTCATGACACCTCGCGCATCATCCGTGGATCCGGCTCAGTCTGCGATGTGACTCGGCCGCGGTCGAGGAGCAGGCTCTGCGCCGCTCGCACGACCACCGTCGCGTTCGGATAGGAAACGCGCTCGTGCGCGGACGCCAGAGGGACCCACTCCGCATCGGTGATCCCCTCGGTTCGCTCCGGAGTCGGATCTCCGCTGGCGGAGAACATCAGGAAGAACGTGGCGAACTTGTGGACGAGCGACTCGTCGACCCGGAACTTCCAGTCGATCGTCGCCAGCTCGGCGCCGAGCTCCAGATCGGACAAGCCGGTCTCCTCGGAGACCTCCCGGAGGGCCGTATCGCGAAGCGCTTCGCCGGGCTCGGCGTGGCCCTTCGGCAACCCCCACTTCCCGTAGGGATCCTTGATGAGGAGGACGTGGGGCTCGCCGCCGAAGCTGCGCACGACCACACCGCCGGCGCTCCTGACGGTGCGCACTCTCCGTCGCGCCATGAGCTAGACGTCCCCGTGGAGGAACACCACCGAATCTACCATCCGCGAGAAGGGGGGCGGGTCACGGCCTGGAGCCGTGCGGAGTCCGCCGGCTAGTCGCTGTCCGGCAGATCCTCGCTCTCGAGCGTGAACTCGACCTCCTCCGGCCGGCCGTTCTCGCCCGGGACCACGTAGGCGATCCGTACCCGCTTCACCGCCGAGCGCGGATCGATGAGCGCCACCTCGAAGTCCAGACGCTGGTCCTCCGACGTGATGCGGGTGCGAATTCGGTCTCCCGGCTCGGCCTGCGGCGCGGACGCCGGATTGCGGAAGAGCGTCTTGGTGGACTGACGGCCCGTCTCGAGCTGCCGCGTCACCTTCACGAGCTTGAGCCAGTCGGGTTGGTAGCTCACGCCGTACTC
>Ga0073934_10008607_pt1 | contig 13541 bp, 14 predicted proteins | sample LarsenN4metaG_FD_76834 | JGI IMG/M metagenome (GOLD analysis project Ga0073934, IMG submission 76834) | Hot spring sediment bacterial and archeal communities from British Columbia, Canada, to study Microbial Dark Matter (Phase II) - Larsen... ...
CGGCTCGCCGCGGCGCAGGGCGACCAGGCGCTGCTCCGCGAGTTCGACGAGCAGCTCAGCGCGCTGGAAAATCCGGGCAAGTAACCGATCAATTGCCGATGACAGGTGGCTTCTGCCCGGGGGAAAGTGCGTCGGTGAAGAACGCCACGCCGTAGAGGCAACCGGTGACCAGCATTCCGATACTGTCGACTATGTATGAAACAGGATGATGCACGATTGGACCAAACATCAGTAGGGCGATAAATGCAGGAAGGGCTGACATCAGGTGCAACCATGCGCCCCATTTCTTGAGCAGGAGTAGCGCAATAGTAGCAACTAGCACGGAAACCAAAGCCACCGCGATCAGTGCCAGCATAAAGAGCATGGTTCCGATCTCCATGCCCTCGAGTTGCGTTTCCTGCCAAGCCGAGAGTTCCTCTGGCATGTAAGCATCCAAGATCAGACCAATGGCCATGCTGGCACCAGCAAGGACCACAGAAGCTATGGTAAGTAATTGTAGGATTCGCTGGGATTTCATGATTTGGGAATTCTGCCCGGGGAGTCTTCAATAGGTAGACGAGCGAGACGGGCATGTAGATCGGCAAGGAATTCGTCGCGGTCCTTCGGCGAAATGACACAGCTGCCGCCGTGCAAGGTGAGTTTGATCCGGCGCAGGGAAAGGGCCGGCGCGCCCCAGGGCGAGGATGACTTCTCGGCGTGCAGGATGCGGCGCAGGTCCACGGACTCCTCGATCCAGCCGGACCGGATCAGGAGGGCCTTGTCGGTGAGCGTGTAGTGGGTGGGATGGCAGAGCGCGTAGATGGTAAGCCCGAAGGCCGTGCCCGTCAGTGTGCAAGCGAGCCCGGCACCGAGATTGACGAATAGCATCGAAACCCCGAGCACCACCGAGAGCAGCGGCGCTCCGATCAGCAGCGCACCGATCCACCAATCCACCGCGGAGGGGTAGGTGCGGCTTTCCATGGGTGTGGGAAAGCGCCGGCGGCCGGCTCAGATCTTTTCGACGATCTTGTCGGCGAGGCCGTAGGCGATGGCTTCCGAGGCGTTGAGGTAGAAGTCGCGGTCGCTGTCCTTCGCGATTTTCTCCAGCGTCTGGCCCGAGGCGGCGGCAAGGATGTGGTTCAGCTCGTCGCGGATCTTCTCCATTTCCTTCGCCTGGATGTTGATGTCGGTCGCGGGGCCGACCATGCGGCCGGTGATCAGGGGCTGGTGGATGAGGACGCGGGCGTGCGGATAGAGCAGGCGGCGGCCCTTCTTCGCGGCGCTGAGGAGGATGGAGCCCATCGAGGCGGCCATGCCGGTGACGACGATCGTGACGGGCGAGGTGATGAGCTTGATGGTGTCGTAGACGGCCATGCCGGCGGTGATGGAGCCGCCGGGGGTGTTCATGTAGAAGGTGATCTCCTTCCCCGGTCCGACGGCCTCGAGGTAGAGCAGCTTCTCGGTGAGGTCCTTGGCGGTCTCGTCGGTGACGGCGCCCCAGAGGAAAATCTTCCGCTGCTCGAGGAATTTGCGCTGCACGAGCGCGCCGACCGGTGCGGGTGTCTTGCCCGGCATGGGCTCTTCGCGGTCGTCATCGTCATCGTCGTCGAGGCGCGGGGTGACCGGGTTGCGGTAGTCGGAGCTGAAATTGTGGGCGGACATGCGCCGGAACGTGCATCGCCCCGGCGTTTTTGCGAGCAGTATTTGCCCGGGGTCGGCCGCCACGAATGCGTCATCGCGAGATCCCGGTTTACCCGGGGTCGTGGCGATCCAGATGGATTGCTTCGTCAGCCTTGCGGGCTTCCTCGCAATGACCCCGCCTAGTCGAGGCGGAGGGCTTCCAGGGGGTCGAGTTTCGAGGCGCGCCAGGCCGGGAGCAGGATGGCCACGGTGGCGGCGAGAAAGACGGCGCCGGCCGCAAGCAGGAGCGGAGCGGCCGTGAGACCGGTCATGCCGTAGACGAGGCCCTTGAGCAGATTGGTGAGGGCGATCGTGCCGGCCAGCCCGAGGATGATGCCGAGCGCGACCCAGCGCAGGCCCTGTCCGAAGACGAGGCGCAGGATGTCGCCCCCGAGCGCGCCGATGGCCATGCGCACGCCGATCTCGCGGGTGCGTTGGGCGATGTGGTAGCTGAGCGTGCCGTAGAGGCCGACGGCCACGAGGCCCAGTGCCGTGAGCATGAAGAAATCGACGAGGCCGGCCACGGCGCGGTCACTGGCGGTGGAGTCGCGCACCACCTGGTTGAGCGTGCGGACGTCCTGGAGCGGCAGCTCGCGGTCGAGCTCGGCCACGGCCTGCCGGACAAGGGGCGCGAGGAAGGAGGCCGGGCGGTTGGAGCGGACGACGAGGTGCACGCTGCTGCCCCAGTGGCGCGGCGGGGTGGTATACATCTCGGGCTGCACCTCGGCCGTGGCGCTCCACTGGCGCACGTTCTCGACCACGCCGACCACGGTGGCGGTATACCAGGGGTTGGAGGGGGAGTTGGCCCGGAAGACCTGCCCGAGCGGCTCCTTGTCCTTCCAGACCTTGTCCACGAAGGCGCGGTTCACCACGGCGCCGTGATGGCCGTCCTTGTTCATGTCGTCGGCGGGGGTCAGGTTGCGGCCGCGCACGAAGGCGAGGCCCATGGCCTCGAAATAGCCCGGGGTGACGGAGGAGCGCTCGACGCTGGTGCGGCGCTTGGTGGGGTCGTAGGTCTCGTCGTTCACCAGCGCGTTGGTGTTGCTGCCGCCCTCGAGCGGGAGCTTGGAGGTGAGGCCGACGGCGGTGACACCGGGGATGGCGCGCAGGCGCTCCTCCAGGCGCTGCCAGAAGCGGACGCGGGCGTCGTTCTCCTTGTAGGCCTCGCCGCGCAGGTTCACCTGGGCGGTGAGGACGAGGTCGGTGTCGAGGACGCGGTTCTGCTCGATGATCTTGAAGTAGCTGGCGGAGAAAAGCGCCGCGACGTTGGCGAGCACGAAGGCCACGGCGACCTGCGCGATGAGCAGCGTGCGCAGCATGACGTGGCGGGAGCGCGAGCCGACGGCGCCGCGTGCGTCGCTGCGGATGATGCCGGCGAGGGAGGTGCGGGCCGCGGCCAGGGCGGGCGGGAGGCCGGCGAGCAGGGTGGTGAGGAGGACGGTGCCGAGGGCGAAGAGCACGGCCAGGCCGTCGAGCGCGATGGCGGCCTTGCGGGCCTCGTTGGCCGGGGCGATGGCCTTGAGCACGGCGATGCCGCCGGAGGCCAGGAGCAGGCCGAGGACCGCGCCGAGGACGGCGAGCACGAAGCTCTCGGCGAGGGCGAGGCGCACGAGGTCGCCGCGCGTGGCGCCGAGGGCCACGCGCACGCCGAACTCGCCCTGCCGCCGCGCGCTGCGGGCGAGCAGCATCGAGGCGACGTTGGCGCAGGCGACCAGCAGCACGAGCGCCACGGCGCCGAAGAGCAGCCAGACCCGGCGGCCGAGGTCGCGCGTCATCTCCGTGTGGAGCGGGCGCACGAGGAAGGCCTTGCGGGTGTTCGAGTCGGGGTAGAGCGCGGTGAGCTGCTTGCCGATGGTCTTGATCTCGGTGTCGGCGGCCAGCACCGGGACGCCGTCGCGCAGCCGGGCCAGGCCGCAGAGGTAGTGGCTGTCGCGTTGCTTGCCCTCGCGCTCATCGAAGGAGCGCGGCAGCCAGACCTGGCAGTCCTCCGTGCGCATCCACGGGGCGGCGAACTCGAAACCGGCGGGCATGATGCCGACGACGGTGACATCGGCGCCGTTGAGCCGGATGGTGCGCCCGACGAGCGCGGGGTCGCCGCCGAAGGTCTGCTGCCAAAGCTTCCACGCGATGACGGCGACGGGCGCGGCCCCGGGGACGCAGTCGGCGGCCTCGATCCAGCGGCCCCGCAGCGGCGGGACGCCGAAGGCCGCGAGCACGCCCTCCGTGGCGCGGACGCCGGGCACGGCGAGCGCGTTTTCCAGGCCGACGTTGACGGGGCTGGGCTGGTAGACGCCGAAATGCTCGAAGGATTTGCTCTGCGCCTGGAGATCCTTGAAATCGGCCGGCGAAAGCGGCCAGCCGTCGCCGGACCAGACGTGCACGATCTCGTGCGAATCGGGGTAGTTGAAGGGCTGGACGACGAGGGCGCGCAGGGCGCTGAACATCGCCGTCGAGGAGCCGATGCCGACGGCCAGCGTGAAGACGGCGACGAAGGCGAAGCCGCGGGCTTTCAGGAGCGTGCGGAGGGCGAGGCGCAGGTCGGTGGGCATCGGGTGCGGGATGTGCACCGATAACCCCTGCGGCGGACCTGCGGTTACACAAAAAAGCGCCCGGCCGGCACCGGGCGCAGCAAGAGATCAGGTGGAGCCGCAGGCTACGGCCGGGCGTTCCAGATTTCCATCGTGTCGGCCGAGCCCTGGGCGCGGACGCCGTTGTCGTTGAGCACGCCCTCGGTGGCGTCAGCCATCTCCTTGCGGCGGAAGACGAGCGTCTCCTGGTTGGCGCCGACGAAGCTGAAGCGCAGGAACTCGTCCTGCGAGTCGCGCAGCACCTCGACGAGGTGCCGGAGGTTCTTGATCGTGGTGCCGTTGACCTTCTCGATGACCTGCCAGGTCGGGGGGCCGTAGCCCTTGACGAGGCGGTGCGGGAAGAAGGGCGAGGGCACCACGACCAGCTCCTCGCCGGGGAAGGCGGGCTTCTGGCCGCGCCGCGAGACGAGCGGGCTGCCGTGTGCGGCCAGCAGGTTGAGGAAGCCGACGTTGTTGACGCCGCCGGCGAGCTGCACGGTGGCGGTGGAGAAGACCATCGGGCCGTAGATGAAGTAGGACGGGTAGCTGCCGCGCAGGTCGCGCAGGAGCAACGGGCGGGTGGAGGGCACGGGCACCTCGATCGTGAGTTCCTGGCCGTCGCGCAGGACGGTGAGCGGCACCTTGCCGTCCTTCACGATGCGCTGCACCTCGTATTGCATGAAGACACGGAGGTTGTCGCCGAGCTTGATCATGCCCTCGTTGTCGATGGGGGCGGCGCCGATGCGCGTGACCACGTCCCAGCGCTTCAACGGGTAGTCCGGGTCGTCGTTCTCGGGGTTGAGCACGGCGATGCCCTCGACGGACTTGTCGAGGCGGAGGAAGCCGCGCAGCGCGGTGTTCTCGAGCTTCTGGAACTGGTCGAAGAGGGTGGGCTTGCCGTCGCGCCGGCCGTCCGCGACGTCGGCGAGGAAGAGGTCGATCTCCTCGTTGGGGATGATGTAGCCGATGTTGTCGCCGCCGCCGAGGCGGCTGAAGGCGAGGCCGATCATGCGGTCGCCGACGAGGGCGGGGCCGCCGCTGTTGCCGGGGTTGATGGCGGCGTCGATCTGGATGCGCAGGCCGGAGAGCGGGTAGTTGTAGGGGGCGAACTCGATGCGCGAGACGATGCCCTTGGTGATGGAGAGGCTGTTGCCGCCGGTGGGGTAGCCGTAGGCGAGCACGGTGTCCTTGATCTGCGGCAGCTCGCGCGAGCGCACGAGCGGGACGCGGGTGTCGAAGAAGGACTCGTCCTCCAGCTTCAGGATCGCGAGGTCGATGTCGGGCGCGACGAACTCGACACTGGCGGAGAGGCGGTCGCCGGACTGGTGGGCCTGCACCTGCACTTCCTTCGCGTAGAGGACGACATGGGCGTTGGTCAGGATGCGCCGGCCCTCAATGACGGCGCCGGTGCCGGTCTGCTCCGACGGGGCCTGCCGCGTCCAGGGCTTGAAGACATCGGGATACTGGACGGTGGAGAAGACCTTGACGACGGAGTTCTCGATGGCAGGCGCCTTGGTCGGGGCGGGCGCGGCGGCCGGCGGAGTGGGGGCTTGCGCGAGGACAACCGAGGTGAGGACGAGACAGGGCAGGAGGCGGGACAGGGAGGACATGCGAAAGCGTCAGAGCTACGCAGGTTCGCGGCGCGGGCAAGGGCGGATTGGCGGAGCGCACCGCCTTTGCGACGGACGCCGGTCAGTATTTGACCTTGTCGGTCTTGCCGGCCCAGCCCCGGAAGGTCGCCTGCGCCTCGTCGCGCAGCAACGGGCGCATGGTGATGGCGCGCTTCTCCGGCGGCAGCGGCACCTGCTGGTAGATGAAGTCGTCGTCGAAGCCGATCGCCGCGGCGTCCTGCCGCGTGTTGGCGTAATAGACCTCGGGGATGCGCGCCCAGTAGATGGCGGACAGGCACATCGGGCACGGCTCGCAGCTCGTGTAGAGCGTGCAGTCGGTGAGCTGGAAGGTCTCCAGCGCCGCGCACGCTTCGCGGATTGCCACGACCTCGGCGTGCGCCGTGGGATCGTTCGCCGAGGTGACACGGTTGTGGCCCCGGCCGACGATTCCACCCTTTCGCACGATCACGCAGCCGAATGGTCCGCCGCGCCCCCCGCGCATGCCGGTCTCGGCGAGGCGGATCGCCTCACGCATGTAGTCCTCGTGCTTCATCCGGCGCAGGGTGAATATCGTGCTGACACCTGACAATGCCATAACCACGCTGCCGGCATGAGTTATCCCACGATTGGCGGCCTCGAGATCCGGGGTCCGATGAATCCCGGTTACGCCGGGATCCTCACGCCCGAGGCCTGCGCCTTCGTCGCAGACCTGGTCGACCGCTTCGGACCGCGGCGGCTGGAGCTGCTGGCGAAACGGGTGGAGCGCCAGCGCGAGTTCGACGCCGGCAAGTTCCCCGATTTCCTGCCCGAGACCAAGTCCATCCGCGGTGGCGACTGGAAGGTCGCCCCCATCCCACCCGACCTGCTCGACCGCCGCACGGAGATCACCGGCCCCGTCGACCGCAAGATGGCCATCAACGCCCTCAACTCCGGCGCGCAGTGCTGGATGGCCGACTTCGAGGACGCCAACGCGCCCACGTGGGAGAACTGCGTCGAGGGCCAGATCAACATGCGCGACGCCGCCCGGCGCACCATCACCTACACCTCGCCCGAGGGGAAAAAATACGCGCTGAAGGAAAAGACCGCCGTCGTCCTCGCACGTCCGCGCGGCTGGCACATGGAGGAGAAGCACGTGCACCGCCGCGGCCGGCGCGTGCCCGCCTCGCTTTTCGACTGGGGGTTCTACTTCTTCCACAACGCCAGGGAGCTCGTCGCGCGCGGCAGCGGCCCGTATTTCTACCTGCCGAAGATGGAGAGCCACCTCGAGGCCCGGCTCTGGAACGACGTGTTCCTCCACGCCCAGGCCGCGCTCGGCCTCCCGCGCGGCACCATCCGCGCCACGATGCTCATCGAGACGATCACCGCGGCCTTTGAGGCGGAGGAGATCCTCTACGAGCTGCGCGAGCACGCCTCCGGCCTCAACTGCGGCCGCTGGGACTACATGTTCAGCATGGTGAAAAAATTCCGCAACCACGCCGCCTACACCTTCCCCGACCGCACGCTCATCACCATGGAGGTGCCCTTCCTCAAGGCCTACGTCACGCACGTCATCCGCGTCTGCCACCGCCACGGCGCCTACGCCATGGGCGGCATGGCCGCGCAGATCCCGATCAAGAACAACCCCGAGGCCAACGCCGCCGCCCTCGCCAAGGTCCACGCCGACAAGGTCCGCGAGGCCAAGGCCGGCCACGACGGCACCTGGGTGGCGCACCCCGGCCTTGTGCAGACCGCGCTCGACGCCTTCGCCGCGCACATGAAGGGCCCCAACCAGCTCCACGTCATCCCGCCCGGCGAGACCACGGCCGCCGAGCTGCTCGCGCCCCTGCACGGCCCCATCACCGAGAAGGGTGTGCGCTGGAACCTCCATGTCGGCATCCGCTACCTCGAGGCCTGGCTCGGCGGTTCCGGCGCCGAACCCATCCACAACCTGATGGAAGACCTCGCCACCTCCGAGATCTCCCGCTCGCAGCTCTGGCAGTGGCTCAAGTTCGGCGCCAAGCTCGACGACGGCCGCCCCATCACCGCCGCGCTCTACGACGAGCTGCTCCAGTCCGAACTCGCTTCCATCCGCGCCGACCTCGGCGCCGAACGCTACGACGGCGGGCACTTCAAGGAGGCCGTCGAGCTCTTCATGCGCATGTCCAAGAGCAAGGACTTCGACGAGTTCCTCTCGCTGCCCGCCTACGAGCTGATGCCGTGATGGATTTGAACCACAAAGACACTGAGGCACAAAGGGTGTCATTCTGAGCGAAGCGAAGAATCCATGCCTTTCTCGGTGTCTTCGTGCCTCGGTGGTTAATCCTAGAATGCCCACCTCCCTTAATCATCTCAACACCGCTGATCAGCCCGCCTTCACCGCCGCGCTCGGGCATCTCTTCGAGCATTCGCCGTGGGTCGCGGGGGAGACATGGGCGAAGCGTCCCTTCGCCGGCGCCGAGTCCCTGCACGCCGCGCTCTGCGCCACCATGCGCGCCGCCCCGCGCGAGCGGCAACTCGCCCTCATCCGCGCCCACCCCGATCTCGCCGGCCGGCTCGCGCAGCAGAGAAAGCTCACCGCCGATTCCACCCGCGAGCAGGCCAGCGCCGGCCTTGACCGGCTGACGGACGCCGAGCTGGCCGAGTTCACGCGGCAGAACGAGGCCTACCGTGCGAAGTTCGGATTCCCCTTCATCATCTGCGCCCGCCTCAACGCCAAGGATGCCATCCTCGCCGCCATGCGCACGCGCCTGAACAATACCCCCGACGCCGAGTTCGCCACCGCCCTCGGCGAGATCGAGAAGATCGCCTGGCTGCGCCTGCAGGATGTTTTGAAGGCCCATTGACCGCGGATTACGCGGATGGACACGGATGATTTAGCCCCTAATCTGACTTTATCCGCGATCATCCGCGTTATCCGCGGGGAATTTTCCTCCCATGTCCAAGCTCAGCACCCACGTCCTCGACCTCACCACCGGCAGGCCCGCCGCCGGCATGCGCATCGAACTCTGGAACCTCGACGGCAAGCCGCACCAGCTGAAGGCCGTCACCACCAACGCCGACGGCCGCACCGACGCGCCCCTGCTCGCGGGCGCCGAGATGGTCGCCGGGCGCTACGAGCTGCTCTTCTTCGTGAAGGACTACTTCGTCACGCACCACCGCGACAGCCCCTTCCTCGACCGCGTGCCCGTGCGCTTCGCCATCGCCAACCCCGCCAACTCCTACCACGTGCCCCTGCTGGTCACGCCCTGGGCCTACCAGACCTACCGCGGGAGCTGAAAGGGAGCTTGTCGAGTCCGCCGCCCCGACTATCGTCATCCCATGAGCCAGAAGGTCGAAGCAGTTATCGATGAGAAGGGCCAGGTCCGCCTGCTGAAACCGATGCGGTTTCCGTCGGCCCGCCGTGCCGTGGTCACGATTCTTGACGACGACCCGCGCGAAACGGCCCGGATGAGCGAGCCGGTTCTTGCCGAGGATTGGAACCGGCCCGAGGAGGACGCCGCGTGGTCGCACCTGCAGCAGGATCGGTAGTGCTGGTGCCGTTTCCCTTTTCGGATCTGAGCCGCGCCAAGCTGCGTCCGGCAGTGGTGTTGGCGGAGGCCGGACGCGGCGACTGGATTCTCTGCCAGATCACCAGCAGGTCCTATGCGGACCCGGCGGCGATATCCCTTCGGTCGACAGATTTTTCATCCGGTTCGCTCCGGATCGACAGCTTTGCCCGGCCGGGCAAACTGTTCACCGCCCACCAAAGCCTGCTCTCCGCCGAAGCCGGCCGTCTGAACTCCGTGGCCTTGAGTCGGGTGCTCACCGCCGTCATCCAACTGTTCCAAGGCTCCCTGTAAGGTGATCCAAGCCAATCAATCTACGCCCCCTGTGTTTGTCACACCCTTGAGCCACCAGACCTACCGCGGGAGCTGAACGCCGATGGCCGCCGTTTCACGACTCGTCCAGATGCTTAAGGAACTCGGCCGGGTGACCGACGAGCCGGGCCGGCTCACGCGGACCTTTCTGTCGCCGGGCATGAAGCGAGCGAATGCGCTCGTCGGCGGATGGATGAAGCAGGCCGGGCTCAAGGTGCGCATGGATGCCGTCGGAAATCTCATCGGGCGGCTCGAAGCTTCGGTGGGCAGCCCGCTTGCGGGCGCTTCGAGGGCGCGCGCAAGCGTGCTGGCCCACAAGACTCTGCTGCTCGGTTCGCACCTCGACACCGTGCGCGACGCGGGCAAATACGACGGTCCGCTCGGCGTTTTGCTGCCCATCGTCGCCCTGGCCGAGTTGAAGCGTCGCGGCGTGAAGCTGCCTTTCACCGTCGAGGTGATCGGCTTCGCCGAGGAGGAGGGCGTGCGGTTCACCAAGGCCTACTTGGGAAGCAAAGGCTATTGCGGGAAGCTAACCGAGACGGATCTGTCGTTGCGCGATGCCGATGGTGTCTCCGTGGCCGAAGCCATCGGAAGGTGGAACGGCTTATCCCCAAGCCGTTCAAAGCGCCTTGGGGTCAAGGCGCTCCACCTCAAGCCCGCGCACCGGCGCGGCGATCTGCTCGGCTACGTCGAGGTCCACATCGAGCAGGGGCCGGTGCTGGAAAAGGCCGGGCTTGCCGTGGGGGTGGTGTCGGCCATCGCCGGGCAGAGCCGATTCAAGCTGACCTGGACCGGCCATGCCGGCCATGCCGGCACGACGCCGATGCATCTGCGCCGCGACGCCTTCGCCGCCGCCGCCGAGTTTGCCGCCGGGGTCGAGGCCATCGCCCGGCGCACGCGCGGCCTGGTGGCGACCATCGGCGCCGTGCAGGTCGAGCCCGGCGCGACCAACGTCATTCCGGGTCGCGTCACGCACACGCTCGAGGTGCGGCACGCCGACGACCGGGTGCGCCGCGCGGCGCTCATGCAGATCGGCCGGCTGGCCACGCGCATCGCCCGAAAGCGCGGCGTCGCCCGCGCCTGGCGGCGCACGCAGGAGAACGGCGCCGTCGCCTGCTCGCCCCGGCTCACCGCCGCCCTCGAGCGCAGCGTGAAGGCCGTGCAGGGGCGGAGCCTCTCGCTCGTGAGCGGCGCGGGCCACGACGGCGTGGTGATGTCGTCGCTCTGCCCGGTCGCCATGCTCTTCGTGCGCTGCCGCGCCGGCCTCAGCCACCATCCGGACGAATACGCGTCACCCCAGGACCTCGGCGTCGCGCTCGAGGTGATGGTTGATTTTCTCAGAAAACTCTCCGCGGATTTCGCGGATAAGCGCGGATAACTTTTGCCTTCATCCGCGACAATCGGCGTGATCCGCGGAGATCCTAAATGAGCAGCCAGATTGACCTGATCATCCGCGGCGGAAGCGTGGTCACGCCCGAGGGCGTGGCACGCGCCGATGTGGCTGTGGCCGAGGGCAGGATCGTGCGCGTGGCGGCAAATATTGCCGAATCGGCGGAGAAGGAAATCCACGCGCGCGGACTGCATGTCTTCCCCGCCGTGCTCGACGCGCACGTGCATTTCAACGAGCCCGGCCGCACGGGGTGGGAGGGCCTGGCCACCGGCTCGGCCGCGCTGGCGGCCGGCGGCGGCGCATGGTTCTGCGACATGCCGCTCAACTCCACGCCGCCGGTGACCGACGGTGCGACCTTCGCGGCGAAGCGCCGGCTGGCGGAGGAGAAGTCGCTGACGGATTTCTCGCTCTGGGGCGGGCTGGTGCCCGGCAACCTGGACAAACTCGGCGAGCTGCGCGACGCCGGGGCGCTGGGGCTCAAGGCCTTCATGTGCGGCAGCGGCATCGACGACTTCCAAGGCATCACCGACGCCGCCACCCTGCGCGCCGGCATGCAGCGCGCGACGGAGCACGGTCTCCTCGTGGCGGTGCACGCCGAGGACGAGGCGCTGGCAAAAAAGCTCACCGACGCCGCCCGGGCCCGCGGTGCGACCGACGCGCGGTCGTGGCTGGCGACGCGGTCCGTCGAGGTGGAGGCCGCCGCCATCAGGCTCGCGCTCGAGCTGGCCGGCGAGACCCGCTGCGCGCTCCACATCGTGCACGTCAGCTCGCCGGAGGGCCTCGCGCTCATCAGCAACGCCAAGCGCGCCGGCGTGGACGTGACCGCCGAGACCTGCCCGCATTACCTGCTCCTCAACGAGGGCGCCGTGATCAAGCAGGGCGCGCCCGCGAAATGCGCCCCGCCGCTGCGCCCCGAGGCCTCGCGGCAACGGCTCTGGCAGGCGCTGCGCGGCGGCGGTGTGGACACGATCGGCTCGGATCATTCGCCCGCGCCACCGGACATGAAGACCGCGGCTGATTTCTTCGCCATCTGGGGCGGCATCTCGGGCATCCAGCACGGGTTCCCGCTGCTGCTCTCGGAGGCGATGAAAGAGGTAGGGCGAGGCGTCCCGCCGAGCCGCGGCGAAGACAACGGCTCACCGGGACGCCTCGCCCTGCCACTGTTGGCCAAGCTCCTCGCGGAGAATGTCGCCCGGCGCTTCCGCCTGCCCGGAAAGGGCCGCATCGCGGAGGGCAACGATGCGGACTTCGCCCTGCTCGACCTCGAGGCGGTGCATGAATTGAGCAATGACGACCTGCTCTATCGGCACAAGCAGGGGCCGTATCACGGACGGGGCTGCGCGGTCCGCGTCGTGCGCACCTTCGTGCGCGGCGCCGAGGTGTGGGCGGAAGGGAAGTTGACGGGCCGGGGTGGCCGGGCAAAGTTCCTGCCACCCCACCGCGCATGAACATGCCCTACGGCCAGACCCGCACGCGCGTCGCTGCGCGCCACGCCCTCATCGCCCCCGACGGCCACGTGAAGAGCAATGTCCCGGGCATCACCGGCGCGGCCGCGGTCATCCTGATCAACCCGGCGATGGGCGCGCGGTTCGCGCAGTTGCTGGTGACCTTCGAGAAGGGCGGCCGGGCGGTCTTCCGGCAGGGCGAGGTCGAGACGGTGGGCTATTGCATGGAAGGCGGCGCCACCGTGCAGGTGGGCGGCCGCAAGGCCAAGGTGGAGGCGGGCGACTATTTCTTCTGTCCCGCCGGCATGGTGGCGGAGATTTCCGCGCCCTCGGCCGGCTCGCAGTGGACGTTTTTCCAGAAGAAATACGAGCCGCTGGCGGGCACACCCGCGCCGCATGCGATCGTCGGCGATGCGCGCAAGGTGAAGGGCGAGCCCTTCCTCGGCGATCCCGACGCGCGCCTCCAGGTGCTGCTGCCCGACGAGCCGGCCTTCGACCTGGCCGTGAACATCTTCACCTACCAGCCGGGCGCAACGCTGCCGTTCGTCGAGACGCACGTGATGGAGCACGGCCTGATCATGCTCGCGGGGCAGGGCGTCTACCGGCTGGAGGACTCGTGGTATCCGGTCGCCGCGGGCGACGTGATCTGGATGGCGCCCTATTGCCCGCAGTGGTTCGTCGCCATGGGCAAGACGCCGGCCAGCTATCTCTACTACAAGGATGTCAACCGTCCGGCCCTCTGACATGCCGCCCGCGGGCGCGTGGACCACCGGCGCCTGCGAGCTGATCGTCAACGGCCGCGTCAGGCGCGCCGCCGGCGTGGCGCCGACCACGACCCTGCTGGAATGGCTGCGTTCGCAGGGACTCACCGGCACGAAGCGCGGGTGCGACGAGGGCGATTGCGGCGCGTGCACCGTGGCGCTGGTGGACCGCGACGCGCAGGGCCGGCCGACCTACCGCGCCTTCAACAGCTGCATCGCGCTGCTGCCGATGTTCGCGGGGCGCGAGATCGTGACCGTCGAGGCCCTGGCGGA
>Ga0073934_10008608_pt1 | contig 13539 bp, 11 predicted proteins | sample LarsenN4metaG_FD_76834 | JGI IMG/M metagenome (GOLD analysis project Ga0073934, IMG submission 76834) | Hot spring sediment bacterial and archeal communities from British Columbia, Canada, to study Microbial Dark Matter (Phase II) - Larsen... ...
CACTCACCCATTTCGATGGCGCGATTTCATCATGTTGAAAATCTAACAACGTAATCCGCCCCTGCTCCTGCAACTGCTTCAAATAGTCCTCCAATTTTTCATCACACCGTTCTCGCAATTCCTCAGTTGTCGCGTCGCCCAGCACGGTGATAATCTCCAGCAAATCTTCGGTGCTGCGGGCGCGGCGCTGATGATCACGGTATTGCCAGTATTGCTCGGCGTTTTGCACGATCTCCGGTGAAATAATCGCCGGGACCGGGCCGTTGTTCAACACTTCGTGCAGCAGCTCGCGATTGACTTCCAGCGCACGTGCATGTTGCGACAAACGCACTTCGTTGAAGTCATACATGTAGTTCGCCAGGAAATTATACAGCAGGTTGCCGGTGAAAGGGGAGGGGACTTCGGTTTGAACGTATTGGACGGTGATTTTGCCGGATTGAATATCGGCGATGACGCGCTTCAAGCTTTCCAAATCCAGCGCGTCGCGCAGGCAATCGCGATACGTTTCGATGATGAGCGGGAAATCGTCGAATTTGCGCGTGGCTTGCAGAAGGTCGGCGGCGCGCAGACGTTGCTGCCAGAGCGGCATGCGGCGTTGCGGCGTCGTGCGCGGCAACATCAACGCGCGGGCGGCGTTGTAACGAAAGCGCGTCGCAAACGGCGGCGTCGTGGTGAGCGCTTTGACATTGCGCTCTTCGATTTCTTCCGGCGAAAGCGAAAGCAGGGCCTCGAGCGAGGGAGGGCGATCCGTATCGATAAAACGAAGGATGAAGCCGTCGTCATCGAATTGGCTTTGCACTTCGACGCCGGTCAGTTCTTCCATCTTATTTTGCAAGGCATACGCCCACGGCGCATTGACTTTGCCGCCGAAAACCGAGTGCACAAACAAGCGCGGATCGCCGACTTCGTCATAAAATTGCTCGACGATGATTTTTTGGTCGTTTGGCAGCGCGCCGGTGCTGTCGAGTTGTTTGGCAAAATGCGCCAACAGATTTTCCGCGGACCAACGATCCATCGCGAAAGTTTCCATCACCCATTCGACCACGTTGGGCAGGCTCATGCGCTCCTGCACTTGCCGGCGAAATTCTCCGATGCGTAAACCGGTTTCATAATCGCGATAAAAAAAGTCGCCGCGCCAGAAGGGAGGACGAGGCCGTTCGCTATGCGCCGGCGTAACCCAAAAGCGATCGTGCTCGATGCTGGTGATCCGCCACTCCGACGAGCCGAGATAAAAAATATCGCCGACTCTCGACTCGAAAACAAACTCTTCTTCCATCTCACCGACTTTAATGTTGGTGCCGGCAATGTAAACGCCGTAATAACCGCGGTCGGGAATAGTGCCGCCGTTCATGATGGCGGTTTGCCGCGCGCCGCGCCGGCCAATGAGCCGGTTGTTGACGCGATCCCAGGAAATTTTCGGGCGCAGCTCGCGCATGTCTTGCGACGGATATTTGCCGCTTAGCATGTCGAGCACACTATCGAATAAATTGCGCGAGAGCCGGCGATAACAATAAGATTGACGCACGAGTTGATATAGCTCGTCGGGATTCCACTCATCGACGCTGACCGCTGCGACGATTTGCTGCGCCAGCACGTCGAGGCAATTTTCCGGCACATGGGTTTCTTCAATGGCGCCGTCCAACATGCCGCGAGCGATCATCGCCAGGTCGCCGATGTCGTGGCGATAAAGCGGAAAGAAGCGGCCTTTGCTGGTGGCTGAAATCAAGTGGCCGCTGCGGCCGACTCTTTGCATGGCGCGGCTCACGGATTTCGGCGAGCCAAGCTGGACGACGCAATCAATCGAGCCGATGTCGATGCCGAGCTCGAGCGATGACGTCGCGGCCAGCGCGCGCAACTCGCCGCGTTTGAGTTTGTCTTCCATTTGCAAACGCACTTCTTTGGAAAGACTGCCGTGATGTGCTTGCACCAATTCTTCGGCGGCGCGCGTTTGGTGGCGATGCCAATCGTTCAGCCGCTTGGCAATCTTCTCGGCCTGCGCGCGCATGAGCGTGAAGATCAGTGTCGTGCGATGTTGCTGAATCAGTCCGTAAAGTTTTTCCGTGATTGCCGGCCAGATGCTGTCGTCGGGCAAATTGCCATAATCTTCGACGGCGCTGATGATTTTGAGATCGACGTCTTTTTTCTGGCCGCCGTCGATGATTTCAACGGGGCGGGGGAGAAGGTCTAAAGTTTGGAAGTCCGAAGTTCGAGGTCTGCAAGTCAAGCCGCCGAGGAAAGCGGCGATGCGGTCGAGTGGCCGTTGCGTCGCGGAGAGACCGATGCGGACAAAATCTTTTCGGCAGAGATGCGCAAGACGTTCGAGCGAGAGGGAGAGATGCACGCCGCGTTTCTGGCCGCACAGCGCGTGAATTTCATCGACGATGACGTATTTGACGGTGCGGTACATTTCTCTCGCCCGCTCCGAAGTGAGCATGATAAAAAGCGATTCCGGCGTGGTGATGAGAATGTGCGGCGGGCGTTTCAGCATTTTCTGGCGCACGTCGCCGGGCGTGTCGCCGGTGCGCACGAGCACGCGGATTTGCGGCATGTCGAGTTGCATTTGTGTGGCCGTTTCGCGAATGCCTGTCAATGGCGCTTGCAAATTTTTTTCAATATCATTATTAAGCGCTTTGAGCGGCGAAATGTAAAGCGTGTGAATGCCGCCGAGATGATTTTTTTCGAACGTCTCCTTGTCGGTGGTGAGGCTCTGTTCGAGCAGGTCGTTGATGCACCAGAGAAACGCCGCCAGCGTTTTGCCGGAACCGGTCGGCGCTAAAATCAACACATTTTTTCCAGCGGCAATTTGCGGCCAACCTTTTTGCTGCGGCGGACTTGGCTGGCCGAACGTTTGCGCGAACCAGGCTGAGACGGCGGGGTGGAAACTGGATGCTGGTTGCTGGATGCTGGCTACGCCCGTCGGGGTTGCTGGTGAATTGTGCATTTTGATTACGAAGTCGTTTTACGGTTTACATTCATTTCGCCGGCCACGATTCATCGCCGGAAGGGCCGTAGATGCTCGGGACTTTGGCGCCCATCAAACGCAGCATGAGCGAGAGCTGTCCGCGATGGTGAATGACGTGATGCATCAATGTTACGCGCAAGTAAGCCTTGCGTGGCAGTTCTCTTCTCACGACGCCGTCCGGAGTGATAAAAGGAATTGGTTGTTGCAGCGCCGCGTCGTCCAAAGAGCGCCACTTGTTGACAATTTCCGGATGCTGTTTTTCCGCAATGACGATCATTTCGGCGATCGTTGCCGGTGGGTCGGGAGAGAGCGTGCTTTCGCCGATCACGATTTTGTCTTTGAGAACGCCGCGGCCAAAAATATCTTCAATTCTCACCAGATGCCAGGCGAGGCGGCGGGCGCTAAAAAATTTCTCGTGCGGTTTGAACTCGATTTTATCCTCGGGAATCGCCCGCAAAACGTTCAGGGTTAGTTGAAATTCAAATTCCCACTGCGGAATAAAACTTTCGATGCTGGACACGACAGAACTCCTCGTTTAAAAATTACGCTTTACGATTTACGTTTTAACACAATGAGCGTTACTTCTGCCGGCGCTTGATAACGCAACGGCGCAAACGTCAATCCCAGGCCGTTGGTCACGCTCAACCACAAGCTGCCAATCTGATAAAATCCGGAGTAGTAGCGCGTTTCGGTTTGCGAGACATTGAGGGGAATGCCAAACGGTTTGAAAACAACCTGCCCGCCGTGGGTGTGGCCGGCCAGCAGGAGATGATAACCCTGCCGTTGCGCAAATTGAATCAACTCATCGCTCGGTTGATGTGAAAGCAGGAGGTGAACGGCGGCATTGTCGTTCCGTTGTTGGCGCAAGCGCTCGAGTGTTTGCACCGAAGGCCGGCGATTATAAACGTTGGTCACCGTGGTCAAGGAAATTTTGCTCGGGCTCGCGGCGAGCGTCAAAACCGAATCCTCGAGGGTGGTGACGTGATTTTCTTTTAGCTGTTGTGCGATGGCTTGCGGATTCGCCCAGTAATCGTGATCACCCAGGCAGGCATAAACGCCCAGCCGCGCCTGCAAGCGTCCCATCATTTTCGCGCCGTGCTCAATGTGATCCGTTCCTCGCGTCACCAAATCGCCGCAAAAGACGATGAGATCGGGATTTTGCGCATTGGCAAGGTTGATGTACCGAAGCATTTTCTGCTCGCCGGTGTAGGGGTCGGCCTGCAAATCACTAAGTTGGACGAGTCGAAATCCTTCCACTTCGGCGGGCAAGCGCGGAATTTTCGCCTCGCGTTTCGAAAGCCGAACGGAATAGGTATCGTGCAGGATGCGAACGGGTACGTAAACCGCGATGATGGCAAAAAGGGAAATTGTGACGAGAGCTTGTGACTTCAGCCAGAGGGATTGATATTTTTTGAACAACGGACGCAACAAAAACCGCGAGAGATCGAGGGCGAGCAAGAATGGAAAGATTTCAACAACGATAATGAGGCCGATCCAAAATGGAAAGATGAAAAAGAGCTTGGCCAAAAATTGTCCGCTCCGCAACGCTTCGTTGAGGACCGTCGCGTTTAAAAGCGAGGCGAGCAGCAAAAGCAAGGGGTAAATGACCAAATATCCGGCAACGAATCGCACGCTCCGGCGAATTCGCGGACGCGGCCATGAGGTCAATTGTCCAAGCGCGACCGTGAGGCGCCAGCCGGTGTATGTGTAAACGAGGAGGATGGCCGGCAGAATGAGCAATACCATGCGAAGAAACCAACTCATAATTCTAATTTAAAAAAAATCCGCTTACGGCGCAAGCCGGATTTCCGGATAAAAAAAACGAAAGCCCGTTGTGAGATGAAAGACAACGGGCTTGGCGCAGGATATGAAAATGATTGCAAAAAAAGCTTATTTATTCAGCTTGTTGAGTTTTTTCAGCCAGCGCTCCGCCAATTTACTAAAATATGGATCTTGCTGTTTCATCAAAGCGGCAAGCTGTTGGCGCGCTTCGACAAAACGATTTTGCATGAGATAGCCTTGCGTCAAGTACCATTGCGCCGGAGCGTACTCAGGGCGTATTTGCAAAGCTTTTTCCAAATTTTGAATGGCTGCTGTGGTTTGGTTAAGGCGGAGTTGACTTATGCCTAAAAATAAGCGGGCTTCAAGAGATTGGGGAAAATCTTGAACGACTTTAGTGAGTCGTTCAGCGGCTAATTGATAGTCATGGGCTTGATAAATGGGCTCAACTTCCGCTAATCTGTTCAAGAGGGCTGGCTCGGTCATATCGGCGGCCGGCTGAGTCCAATTAAAATGCTGCACTTCAACCAGCGGGCCAGTCGAAGCATCCTGCACCATCCCCCCGGAACGATCTTGGTGCAAAGGGTGCTGACTCATTTTCATGCCGGAATTAAACCAGTAGTAACCCGCGCTGATAATGCCGACAAACAACAGATAGGTTGCAAGCGCCGGAATGGCGGTTTTCCACGGCTGCGAAAGCGGAAGCTCGTCCCACCAGTTTTTGAGATGATCCAGCCAATTGGTTTGCGGGATTGGGGCAAAGATCCGGCTGCCGTAATGGCGCATGGTCAAAGAGGTTTTTTCCATGAACCGAACGGCGTCGAGACATTCGTCGCAAGCAAGATAATGGTTTTCAAATTTCTCTTGCTCGTCATCAGGGAGTTCGTCTCGAACATAATCAGCGATATAATCGAGACGGTTGTGGTACGTACAAGACATCGACTCTTCTCCTCAAAAAAATATCGCGCCGCAGTCAAGGACGAAACCTGGGATCCTTTTGACAGAGCTTCCTCAACCGCTTGAGCGCGTCGGACTTCAAGCTATAGACTTTTTCGGCGGGAATGCCGAGCTCGGCGGCGGCTTCCCGTTCTCTATAACCTTTGTAGAAAATCAATTCCAAAACCTGGACATAATTTTTTGGCAGCTTGGAAATTTTTTCTTTTAAAAGCTTGGCCAATTCTTCGGCTTCGACTTCATCGCGAAAAATCACCCCGAGGCTTTCCGCAAATTCTTCAATGGGAGCACTGCGCCGCTCATGGCGATTGAGGCGGCGAAAATGCGATTGCGCAATATTCTTGGCGATTCCGATCAAATAGGTGCCGGGTTCGGCGTCATTGAGTCCCTTGTAGTTGGAAAAGCTTTGCAACGCCGCGGTCATGGTTTCCTGCAGGACATCTTCCAAATCGTCGCCGCGCAGCTCCCATCTTTTCCAAAGGTAATGTTTGACGGCCTCGCGACGCGAGGCGATCCAGTCTTTGCTTGGAGGACCGGCGTTAATTTCTCCCATGAAACTGTTGAACATTATATTTGAGGTAACGTGACCTGAAGAATTTGCGTGACGGCCCCGCGCGGATCGGGTAATTCTTCCGCCCAGAGCCAATCCAGGCGCAGCCAAAATTTCATGCTTTCGATTCGACGGTACTGAGAATCTGCATGACGGTCGCAAGCGGTTTCGGCAATGGTTCGGCAAAAAGCCAATCAACACGCAGCCAAAAGCCGGGGAGCACGTCCGAGAGAAAAATTCCTTCGGCGGTGATAGGCAGAGATTCCCATGCGCCGTCGCGATTGATCAAAAACTCCGCGGTTTGTTTGTTCGGATCGATCAGCCAATACTCTCGAACGCCGAATTCGGCATATTGCTTTTTCTTTTTGTCGCGATCAATATGCGCCGTGCTTGGCGAAGTGATTTCGACAATCAAATCCGGCGCGCCGTCCACGTAAGCCGCTTGAACGATGTGCTGGCGGTCTTCTGCCACGAACATGATATCCGGTTCCGGGCCGTCGTGATCGCCCAGTCGCGCCGCTGCCCGTGAGCCGAGCACAACGCCAAGCTCTTTTTCGCGCACGAAAATGTCTAGAAGATGAAAAAGAAAACCAAAAATAAGTTCATGAAGGGTTGACGGTGGTGATTGCATATACATGACCCCTTTAATGAGATCGGCTTTCTGATCTTCGTGAATGAGATCAAAAAACTGCTCGAACGTCAGCAGCTCGTGTTGTTTTGAGGTGCGACGACGCTGTCGTGGCGGACGAACAAGTAGATCGACACTCATAATGTGCACTCCAATTTTTCAAAATACTTTTCAACCGCCAATGCCGTCCGCGGTCAAATACGCATCCACGGCTTCAAGCTCGTGGCTCAAATCTTCGACGCGGCGTTGCAGCAGATTGCGAATCGACAACATGCCGAGAATCCGGCCATTGGCATCGGTAATCGGCAGATGCCGAATGTGCTGCTCGAGCATATTGGCCAGCGCTTCGTTGATTGAGGTATTCGCCGGTATGGTTTGCACGGGCGTGGTCATGACTTCGGACATTCGCGTGGTTTCCGGCTGGCGCCGCGCCTGCACCACTCGAATCATCACGTCGCGCTCGGTAAAAATTCCTTTTAACAAGCCTTGCTCAACGATGGCCACTGCGCCCACGCGATTTTTGACCATGGCGTTGATGGCTTCGATCACGGTGGCGTTTTTGGCCACCGTGGTTGCCGGTACGTCGGCGACTTTCAGCAGGTCCATAAATTCACCTCGAGCTTTTTAGTGGTTCCACCAGAAATTGATTGACGACGCCAACCAGATGATTTAAAATTGAACGGACAAAAAAAGGCGACCTGGAAAATTAGAATCGCCTTTTTGCAAAGAACGTTTGCCAAACAAAAAAAGAAATCAACAAAATTATCACTGACAGCATCTTCGGCGTTACTTCAATTCTTCCATAAGCTCTTCCAACGCCTGGCGGCCGGGGCGAACGCGTTCGAGTGGCAAGGTGTTGAGAGGCTCATCCACCTGATTCAGAAGCTGGATGAAATCCTTGCTTTCGGCATTAACATAAAAAATGCCGGTCAACAATTCGCCGCGATGTTTGGATTCAGCGAGGAGGCGAAGCGCATGAATGGGGTTTGACGGATCATAGTCTTCCGGCAATTTGGACAGCAGCAGGCGTGAGCCGTCGTGCATCGTCACTTCCTTCGTCGTGCCAGGCTCATATTCAATCGCGATGTCTTCAAAAAAAGGCACGAAGCTGACGTCTCCGAGAAATTCTTCGTGATCTTTAACGTAGCTGTAGCTTTTTGTCGAGCCTTCGTGATCGTTGAAGGTGACGCACGGCGAGATGACGTCGATCATGGCGGTGCCGCGATGGGAGATCGCCGCTTTCAAAATCGCCAACAACTGCTTTTTGTCGCCGGAAAACGAACGCGCCACGAAAGTCGCGCCAAGCTCAATGGCCAAAGCGCAGGTATCGATGGCCGGCAGATCATTGACCACCCCGGTTTTGAGCTTCGAGCCGATATCGGCGGTTGCCGAGAACTGGCCCTTGGTCAAACCATAACAGCCGTTGTCTTCAATAATATAAATCATCGGCACGTTGCGGCGCATCATGTGCACGAACTGCCCCATGCCGATGGAAGCGGTGTCGCCGTCGCCGCTGACGCCGATGCCGACAAGATGGCGATTTGCCAGCAGCGCGCCGGTGGCGACCGCCGGCATGCGGCCATGCACCGCGTTAAAGCCGTGCGCCGATTCCAAAAAATACGCCGGTGATTTGCTCGAGCAGCCGATGCCGGAAAACTTGGCGACTTGATAGGGATCGACGCCCATTTCATAAAACGCGTCGATGATGCGCTCGGTAATGGCGTTGTGTCCGCAGCCGGCGCAGAGCGTGGTCTTCTTGCCACGATAGGGAGCGATTTCCAAACCGATGCGATTGACTTTGACAGCTTTCGTTGCCGAAGATGTTGCGACTTCTGTGCTCATTTTATTTTTTCCTTGTGTCTGGTTGCTCGTTGCTGGTCGCTCGTTGCGCGTTTCCGGTTACCTAAGAACCAGCAACCAGCTACCAGCAACAAGATTCATGCAAACAAAACCTTTTCGACGGCTTCAACCCGCCGGGCGCCCGGCGCTACTTTTTCGTCGCTGAGAATACCGCGCACGATGCTGCCGGGAGTGATGGGCAGGCCGTCGTAATAACAGACGCTGCGAAGTTTCTCAATTTCTTCGGCGCCGAAATCGAGCTTCAGCAAACTATGCATCTGCGCATCGCGATTTTGCTCGACGACGAAGACGCGGCGGTGCTTGTGTATAAAATCCCGCACCTCGCCGTTAAACGGATACGCGCGCAAACGCAAATAACTGGTTGGCATGCCATGTTCATCGCGTAGTCGATCGCGGGCCTCTTCAATCGCCCAGTGGCTGGTGCCATAGCCGATGATGCCGATTTCCGCCTGCGGTTTTTCATCGATCACCGGGCCGGGAACGCGTTGCCGCGCGGTGTCGAATTTTCGCGTTAAACGATCCACATTGTTCTTGTAATCCTCCGGACGCTCGCTGTAATCGGCGCGCTCGTTGTGGCCGCTGCCGCGTGTGAAATACGGCGCGAGCGAATGCTTGGTGCCGGGCAACGTCCGATACGGAATGCCGTCGCCGTCAACATCCTTGTAGCGGGCGAATTTGCCGGCGCGCTCCAAATCGGCGGCTGAAAGCACCTTGCCGCGGTTGAGGGGTTTATCAGGATATTTGAACGGATCGGACATCCAATAATTCATGCCCAAATCCAGGTCGCTCATCACGAACACCGGCGTTTGAAATTCCTCCGCCAAATCAAACGCCTCGCCGGCCATGATAAAACATTCCTCCACTGAGCAGGGAAGAAGCATGATGTGTTTCGTGTCGCCGTGAGAAAGCGTCGCGGCGAAAAGAATATCGCCCTGCATCGTCCGCGTCGGCAAACCGGTCGAAGGGCCGACGCGCTGAATATCGAAAATCACCACCGGAATTTCGGCATAATAGGCGAGGCCGACAAATTCCGCCATCAAGGAAATGCCGGGGCCGGAAGTCGCGGTCATCGCGCGCGCCCCAGCCCAGCCGGCGCCGATCGCCATGCCGATCGCCGCCAGCTCGTCTTCGGCTTGCACGATCGCGAAAGTGGCTTGTTTCGTTTGCGGATCGAGGCGATAGCGTTTCGTATATTCGATCAAGGCTTCACCCAAAGACGACGACGGAGTGATGGGATACCAGGTAAAGACGGTGACGCCGGCAAACATGCTGCCCATCGCCGCCGCGGAGTTGCCGTCAATGATGATTTTGCCCTGCGTCTTGTTCATGCGCTCGACGCGAAAAAGATCCTGCTTCGGCAAATTCTCGCCGGCAAATTGATAGCCGGCCTTGGCCGCCTCAAAATTGAGCTGCACGGCTTTGGCCTTTTTTTTAAATTGCTGTTTCAGCGCTTTCTCGACTTCCTCCATGTCGATGCCGAGCAGCCGCGCCAGCACGCCGTCATAAATCATGTTGCGCACCAGCTTGCGCAATTTGGCTTCCGGACAAACCGGTTTGACCAACGTGTCGAACGGCACCGGATAGAAAATCAAATCGTCACGCAATTGATTCAAATTCAACGGTTCGTCGTAAATGACAATCGTTCCCGGCACCTGCTTCCTCGCGTCTTCCTGCGCCGTTTCCGGATTCATGGCAACGAGAATATCATTTTTCTCCCGCCGGGCAATGTAGCCATCTTTGTTGACGCGAATCGTGAACCACGTCGGCAAGCCTTGAATGTTGGAGGGGAAGAGGTTCTTGCCGCAAACCGGTATGCCCATTTGAAAAATCGATCGCAGCAAAACCATGTTCGAGGTTTGGCTGCCGGAGCCGTTGGCCGTCGCGACATGAATGTTGAAATCATTGACGGCGGTGTGGCCGTTGCTTGTCATGCCGCCGTTTCGAGAAGAGGTCGTGCTCACTGTGCGTGTTCCTTAAATGTGTTAATTGAAAAGTAAAATGCTGGCGTCACATTAACTCGCAACGCGCAGGCTTGCTATCAAGTGTTATTTCCCGTGTGAGACGTGGGAAGATGATTATGCAACGCTTGCCAATCGTTGATGGCTGCATATTGCGCCAGAATCTTGCGAATTTGCTTGATATCATTCAGGCCGCGAATCGCTTCAGCAATCTCAGATGGAATCGCGCCGAGTTTTTGGGAGAAGAGCAATTGCAGCATGTTTTGGCCTTCTTCAATTTTGCCTTGATCATAGCCTTTTTCATAGCCTGTTTCATAACTGCCCTCCAGCACCGCGTAGGTATCGCGCATCCGTTTTATGTTAAGCTCGTAGCGTCGCCTCTCTTGGCGTGTCAATTTCGCGTATCGCGCCACTTCAAAAGCCTTCTCAAACACTTCATCGCCTTTGAAGATATCAGGAATACGCGAGAGCTCGGGCAAATATCTCAGAAAATAGAGCCACTTATTAATGCGGCGATTCAGGCTATACTCCGGCAGACGTTCGTCAAAAAACGGCAGTTCCAGCGTTACAAATTGCAAGTTGTCGGAGAAAGGCGTATACGGAGGTTGATCGTTTCTGATGCAGTTGTGATTGACGGCGGTCGTGCTGCCCTCCAAAGCATAGCCCAAAACCGCTATGCAATACACTTTGCTGAGCCGAAAGTTCCATGGTTTGGCAATGGCTTGGGCTTTATTGCCATACCTCATTGCCGCGGCCTCGTGAATAAGCATAGGCTCAATCGATGGCTCGGAATACGTTGTGCGGGTGCCCTTTCTGGCTTGCGCCGCGATCGGAAAAGTCGAGTAATAAATCATCCGATCGGTAATAAAGGGAATACGATTCTTTTGCATCTCAACAATAAAATGATTGCCCGAGACATCCTGGCAATAAATATCGTAGACTCCGCTGCGCTCTTCTTCGGCCTCCGGAAGCTGCTCTTTATCCTTAAAATTGATATTAAGAAGCGGAGCGTCAAGCTCCAATACATCGGTGATAAAGCCCATGATGATTTCCTTGTTGGCGTCATCGCCGAAAATTTTTTTAAACCCAAAATCTGTTGTGGGATCGATGAAACGTGACATGGTTTTCTCCAAGCCAACACCCTCAACTTGCAATAAATATGTTTAACCGTTAGAGAAGAATATACAACAAAATTTTCCAAAAATCAAAATAATTCAGCTTGCCGCGGATTCTCGCCCAGCCGCAAACGCCCCAAATCCGGCTGCGCAAGCAGCAGCTTTTCCGGCACATTCACTTTGATGCCGGCCAGATCGAATTGCAATTGCAGCGCATTGATCACCGCCTGCGCCCGAGGATAATTGTTGAAAATCACATACGTATTTTCGGCTTCGCGCCGCGCTCTTTGAATCGAGGCCAAAAATCCGTCAAGCTCAGCGGAGGTATAGAGATAATCATAACGTTGAGCGACGTCGGCGTCTTTGTTCAGCCATTGTTCCCGATTGCGGCCATGAAACCGGAAATACGCCGCCCGGCCGCTGGCGATCTCCGTAAAACCCAGCGCCTGGCCGATCTGCGGTTGATCGATATTCGCGAATCCGACGCCGCGTTGATTGAGCAATTGCAGCGCCTCCGGACGATTCCACGAGGCGTGTCGAATTTCCACCACCAGCGGAAATTCTTGAAACGCCTCAAGCAGATGGGAGAGGCAATCGCGATTGCTATCATTATAATGAAAGGATTGCGGAAATTGCACGAGCAAAGCCCCAAGCCGGCCCGCCTCCAGCAGCGGCCGCATCCCCCGTTTGGCGATTTCGATGTCCGACTGCGAATAACCGCTGCCGCCGGCGTGCACTTTTTCGAGCACGAATTTTTGCCAGAGCTTGGCGGTAAAACGAAAGCGCGGATTGTGCGCCGCCTGCTTCAACCATTCTTTGGAGGCGCCGCTGCTTTGCGGATGATAATAGGTTGTGTTGATTTCGACAACGTCGAACCAATTGCTGATAAAAGCCAGCTCGGAAAAATCTTTCGGACGGCGGGCGGGATAAACGAGATTGTTCCAATCCGGATAAGACCAGCCGGTGACGCCAATGAAGAGATTCTGCGGCATTGTCATGGCAAATCAACTTGATCGAAAGAAAAATATAAATTGAAGCTAATATAAAAATTTTTGTTCATCACGCAAGAATATTTTAAAAACTTTTTTTCCTGAAAATTTTGTTGACATTTCTGGATGACTTCTCTATATTTGATGGTTGCGTCGAGGTCATGTATTGTCGATGAGGCCAGGGTTTTCATGTCAATTCAATCGGAAGCGGAATCGCCTGGATTCGGCGCCCCAAAAAACCATCAACGGAGGACGGAGGAAAAATGAACGTGTCACGGTTTTCGAGACGGCAAATCTGGTTTGTTTTGTTCCTTTTGGTCGGCAGCGCGTTTTTGGCGTGGCCGGTTTTCGCGCAGGAAACCATGGCCGCGCAACCCCTCGATGTCAACCCCTTTCTGAATATGCTGGCGCTGGCGCTGGTCATCGAGCGTTTGATCGAAATCGGCGTTACGTTTTTCCCCGGTCTTGAAGAGAAAAAAATATCCCTGAGAAAAACTCCGGACGAGCTGGCGGTGTTGCAATTGAAAATTTCCCGCCTCACGATGCTCATCGGCATGGGACTCGGCATTTTGACCTGTGTGATTTTTCAGTTTGGCATTCTTGACGAAATTTTTCCGGGCAAGCATCTCAGCTTGAATTTCTTCAATCATCTGATCACCGGCATCATTGCCGGCGCCGGCGCCGACCCGGTGCATCAGTTGGTGCTGATCATCGCCAGTGTCAAACAGCGGTTAAGCCTGCAAG
>Ga0073934_10008610_pt1 | contig 13538 bp, 12 predicted proteins | sample LarsenN4metaG_FD_76834 | JGI IMG/M metagenome (GOLD analysis project Ga0073934, IMG submission 76834) | Hot spring sediment bacterial and archeal communities from British Columbia, Canada, to study Microbial Dark Matter (Phase II) - Larsen... ...
GAATGGTTACAATCAAAGGGACTTTTACCAGAATAGTTAGTAGGTAGTGGTTGGTTGTTGGTGGGTAGGATAGCTACCCTACAGTAGTTGTTTGGAACAATCAACAACCAACTATCAACAAATAACTATCAACAAACAACAACCAATTATTAAAAATGAAATGTATTCGCGTCTGCCAAAATCGTACTTGTCGTAGGCAAGGATCTGCCAAAGTATTAGCGGCTTTTGAGGCTATATCTACTTCTGATGTAACGGTAATGGGTAGCAGTTGTTTGGGACAATGTGGCAATGGACCAATGGTGTTGATATTGCCAGATATGGTTTGGTACAGTGGTGTTCGTCCCAGTCAAGTACCTTTAATAGTTGAACAGCATTTGTTGGGCAATCAAATTGTCACCAACATGCTCTATCATCGGTTTCATCCTCAGGGACAAAAACAATAAATTTAGTTCTTCCCTCCCCGCTTGCGAGGAAGATTAGGGTGGGGTAAAAAATATTTGTGCAAGAAATTTAACAAATAAGTTTTATTCATTTTCTGTAGGAATTTCTGCCAGTAATTTTGTTGACTGAAGCGAGACATTTCATGAATATTCAACAGCTACGTGAATCCTTAAAACTAAAGTGGGTAAAATATTTTTTTCAAAATCGTCCCTGGCTAGTAAAAATGCGAATCTGGGGAACTTACGATGGACAACGTCGCCCTTCCTCTGGCTTTATTTTGGCAACTCTTTCAGTTTTAGAACCAGAGCTAGATGAAATTTTGCCTTTGCTTTTGGAACTAAATAATAACCCCGATCATATAGTTAAGGCTTTGGGTTTGAATTTTAATCCTGAAGAACAAATGCATTTAATTGCAGAAGATGCAGATATAATCCAGCAGAAAATACTTTCCGAAACATCAACTAATGGAAAAGTTGATTCCCAGCCTCAAGCCACACCTTCATCAGGGGAGTTAGACTCATCCCAAAAAGGTATAGAAAATAATGGAGTTGTTCAGCACGATATTGCCAGTAGAGTAAGTACACAAGTACAAAATCAAAAAAAATCTTTACCATTGCTGAGTGTGGTAAATAAATTTGAAACTAGAAGTACGCAAGTATCGGCGTTAGCTGTTATTGGTAAAGCTGAAAGCAACAGTAAACCTGTGCCACTGCTGACAGTAATTAGCAAAACCGAAAATAGTAGTAAACCTGTGCGATCGCTCCTACCTACTAGTAACATCAAAAGGGAAAGTCAGCCAGCATCATCTGTAATTGCTACCAGTAGGGTGGACAGCAAACCCAAGTTAGCAAAGATACCACAACAAGACCTTATAGATAATGTCAATTCCGCACCTACTAAGCAAAAATCCAGGCTCACTTCTTGGATAGATGGCTTTTGTCAAGGGGTTGGGTGGGAGAACGACGAAGCTATTTACACTCGGTTTTAAGTACTTTTTCTAGAAATCATTAGGGTGGCAAAATGTCTAATTTGAGTGCAAATTTACATTACACGATCAAGCCTAGTGTGATGTTTTATTAGCTTGCGATCGCTTGCTCATACACCTGAATCTGCCAAACTCGCATTAGCCCTGAATTTACTACACTTGATAGCAGTGGCATAAAGCAGCAATGCAGCAAAAACAGCGTATGAAACTACCAAATGGCCCAAAAACCCCTCGGCTAGTACAAATGCTTCAGTGGATTAGTAGTCCCATGAAGTATATGGAAGACTGTACTCAGCGTTATGGCGATATTTTTACATTACAGTTAACAGGCCCTGTAGTTTTTGTGAGCAATCCCCAAGCGCTACAGCAGATGTTGACTAGCGATACTAAAGAATTTGCAGCCCCCGGTGAACCGTTATTTGAATCTTTTCTTGGTAAACATTCTGTAATTACTGTCAGCGGTGAAGTGCATCGGCGTCAACGTCAGTTATTGATGCCTCCTTTTCACGGTGAGAGAATGCGAACCTATGCCCAAGTAATTACCAAGGTGACAGAAGAAATTATTAGCCAATGGCAAATAGGTCTGCCTTTTACTGTCCATCCTGCCATGCAGGCGATCACTATGCGGATCATCATGCAAGCAGTATTCGGGTTGTATGATAGTCCCCGTGCCCAAGAATTAGAAGAACTTTTGACTTTAATGCTCAATCGCGCCGGTAGTTCGCCTTTACGGGCTTTAATGATTTATTTTCCGGCTTTACAAAAAGATTTAGGCCCATTAACTCCGTGGAGAACGTTCCTACGTCGGCGATCGCGAGTTTATCAACTTCTACAGGAAGAAATTCAAGCACGGCGAGAACAAGCTGACTCATCACGCACAGATGTGTTGAGTTTATTGATTGCAGCACGGGATGAAGCAGGTCAACCCATGACCGATGCAGAGTTAAGTGATGAGTTAATGACTTTATTAGTGGCAGGCCACGAAACTACTGCTACAGCGGTGACCTGGGCTTTATATTGGATTCACAAATCGCCAGCGGTACGTGAAAAGCTATTGCAAGAACTTGATACTGTTAGCGATCGCTCTGACTCTAGTAGTATTGTAAAGTTACCCTATCTCAATGCTGTGTGTAACGAAAGCTTGCGTATCTACCCTGTAGGAATGCTGACTTTTGCCCGTGTAGTTCAGCAACCCCTATCTTTATGTGGATACGAATGAGAACCAGGTACAGCAGTGATGGGATCTATTTATCTCACTCATCAACGTGAAGATTTATACCCACAGCCTAAGCAATTTAAACCAGAACGCTTTTTAGAGAGACAGTTTTCACCCTACGAATTTTTACCATTTGGCGGTGGTGCAAAGCGTTGTATCGGTGCGGCTTTTGCTCAATTTGAAATGAAATTAATACTAGCAACAATTCTTTCACGTTTAGAATTAGCATTGCTAGATAACTCTGATGTCAAACCAAAGCGTCGGGGTTTGGTAACAGGGCCAGATCGCCCCATTCAAATGGTCGTGAGCAATCAGCGTCAAGTCGAGTCTCGCATACCAGAAGCTATTTCTGGATAAACTTTGATAGTTTAGGTTTAGGCAGTTGTAAAACTGTCTAAATCTTAACTTTTTTAGCTATTATGAAACTCCCTGATGGCCCGCATACACCACCCCTAGTACAACTCATCAATGTACTGCTTCGTCCTTTAGAAACTCTAGAAGAAAATGCCAAGCTTTATGGAGACTGCTTTACAACTAGGATAACTGGATTTCCACCATTAATTGTTGTGAGTCATCCCCAGGCAATTCAAGAAATTTTGACTGCTGACTCTAAATTGTTTGATGCTGGGCAAACTAATCAGATTTTACATCCTTTAGTAGGTGATTACTCGCTGTTATTAATGGATGGCGATCGCCACCAAAGCCAGCGACGTTTATTGACTCCCCCTTTTCATGGGGAGAGAATGCGAACTTACGGTCAGTTAATTTGTGACATCACCGAGAAAGTTACTGATCACTGGACTATCGGTAAGACTTTCGTCGCCCGTTCGATCCTGCAAGAAATTTCCCTGCGAGTTATCCTCCGCGCCGTTTTTGGTGTGGATGAAGGACAACGTTTCGAGGAGTTGCGGCGACTTGTGAGCAAGATACTCGATACTTTTGACTCACCAATTAAATCGAGTTTCTTGTTTCTGAAGATACTGCAAAAAGATTTGGGTTCTTGGAGTCCTTGGGGACGTTTTCTCCGTCAACGAGAGCAAGTGGACAAACTTATCTACGCAGAAATTCAAGAACGCCGCCAGCAATCCCACTCATCTAGTGAAGATATCTTGAGTTTAATGATGTCGGCGCGGGATGGATCTGGACAAACAATGACAGATCAACAATTGCGCGACGAATTAATGACACTGCTGTTAGCAGGTCATGAAACTACCGCTTCTGCTTTAGCATGGGCATTGTATTGGATTCACAAGCAACCGACAGTCAAGGAAAAACTTTTACAAGAACTGGAAAGCATCGGTGATCATCCAGACCCCAGCGAAATCGCTAAGCTACCCTATCTCACAGCAGTTTGTCAAGAAACACTACGTATATATCCCATTGGTCTGTTTACTTTTACTCGCATTTTAAAATCACCATTGCAGCTAATGGGTTACAACTATGAGCCGGGTACGTGTTTCGCACCTTGTATTTATTTAGTCCATCATCGTGAGGATATATATCCACAACCAAAGCAGTTTCAACCAGAACGCTTTTTAGAAAGGCAATATTCACCCTACGAATATTTACCTTTTGGGGGTGGTAGCCGTCGCTGTATAGGTATGGCTTTTGCGCTGTTTGAAATGAAGCTTGTCTTGGCAAATATTTTGTCACACTGGCAACTAGATTTGGTAGATCATCGTCCTGTACACCCCGTTCGTCGTGGCGTTGCTACCACACCTGCTGATGGTGTACCGATGATAGTGGTAGGCAAAAAATCGCCCACAAGTAAACCGCTTCAATCAGTTATCAGTTAACAATGATCAGTGATCAGTCAAGACTTACGCACAGTCTACGAACCCTTGGCGCTCTTGGCATCTTGGCGGTTTAATAAATTAAGCTTTTTGTCAATTTTGCGTAAGTCCTGTCAGTCATTGATCATCGATCGGGAGCATCCTAAATTTTTCCAAATACAAAACGAAGTAGCTCCGATTAACACTCTGCGACCCTCTGCGTTTACAAATAAACTCAAACATTATGGGATGCTCCCAACTGATCACTAATCACTGTTAAAGGCGATTAATTTATCCCAGGATTTCGTTGCTTCACATAATACTTGTGTCCTGCCAAGACAATAGCTAAAAATCCCCAAAGCATCATACCGGAAACTCCGAGCATCGCACTACCAAGTGGGAGACTCGCAAAACTAGCAAGAGCAATGGCGCGCGCAGCAGCCATAAAAGGATCAAAACTGGGTTCTGTAAATTGAAACACCTGAAACAACAGCAAAATTAATCCACCCAGATAAAAGATAGCGCCAAACCAACCCAGCGTAAAAAACATATCCAAAATACCGCTATCAATGACAATCGGCTCTAAGACACCTTTTTCATTCACAATGAAAGTATTACCGATGCCATTCCCCAGAATATTTGTCATTGCTTTGGTGAAACCGTCTCGATAAATCTCTTGTCTTACTTGAGCGCTGTTGTCTTTTTCGAGATTACTAAGAGTTTCTAAGCGGGTAGCAATTGCTTCAGAGAATGGTTCCATAGTGGTCAATGGCACAACACAAATAGCCATAACCAAAACAGTTACCATCAGACGCATTTGAATTTTTGGTTTGAGTGAAGACAGCAGGGTTAAGACTCCTACAAACCAGCATCCCCACAAAGTCCGCACCATTGTCAGCAAAAACGCCAAGTAACCAGCTGCTGCGGCTGGAATACGCATAAATTCAGTGCTAGTAAATAGCAATAACAAGCCTGTCATCATCATGCTGGCAAAAGGCCCTGGCGAGGCCATCGTACTCCAAACACGAATTTTCAAAGGTTCAGGATCTCCAAAACTTTTCAGCTTTGTGCTTTCTAGCCAAAATCGATCCCACTCTGGAGCAGTCACAAACTGGAAGACGCCATAAATCCCTGTCACCAAAACTCCCCAGAGAAATATACGGATCATGTTTTGACGGTACTGGGGATATTCTCGCCACTTGATAAATATGAAGAAAGCAAAACTAATCGGGGTTAACCAATCCAACATACCCCTAGCTGCGGTGAAGGGTGTAGTTTTAACAAATCCGATTAAGAAGCCATAAAATACACCCAAAAAAGCTAGTATAAAGGGCATTCCACCTTTACGAGAAGATTGGGGCAGGTTTTTTAAGGTGGTATGTAAGGTGAGGAGGGTTACTAAATATTGTGATACTAATATAAAGCGACTGGCATCAAAACCACTGCGATAATCTATGAGGCGACTAATAAAGGGTGTAAGAAACCACATCCACCAAACCAAGCCAATATAGAGGAGGGGGTACCGCAGATACAGGAAAATCCCCACACCTAAAGTACTGACAATATAAATTTGGCGAGCAGCCGCACCAGCAGCGAAAGTAGATACTACTACAACTAGCACTAGCCCCACAATTGCTAACCAACCCAGTAGTGGTGGTTGTTGTTGCTCTGAGCTTGTTGTTGCGTAACTAGTCAAATTAGCCTGCCTGTAAGTCACCGGGGTTCTCCAACATAATAGACTTCTTACAGAAGTCGGTAAAGGGGGAAGGTGGGGTTCCCTTCTCTTTATGAGTTGAAAGCACCTCACCCCCCTCTCCTTAGCAAGGAGAGGAGCTGGAGGTGAGGTTTTTTCAGGACTGCCTTCTGCCTTCATGAAGCTTGCTGGGTTTTGGCTGATGATGTGAAGCTGTGATGAGACAGCCAAGTCTGCCAAGCCTGGGTGCGTCCTTGCATGGATGCTAGCCATTTCTGCCATGCTAGGGTTTTTTCTTTGGGCAGAAATCGTAATAACTGTAGCAAACCAAAAGCTTTACGTGTGCCAACAAGTGTAGCCCAAAGTATGAATACTGCTAGCCTCAAAGGTGGTAAGTATTCTAACAGGGCTAGGGTTTCATTGTGGACGGCGTTTTTCCAGGCAAGGTGATTAAAGTTATTGCGCTGGTCTTCATCAAAGCGCTGGGCTGGGTAGTGATCTACAATGATCAGGGGATCGTAGATGAGTTTCCAGCCTTGACTCCGCAATGCTAGGCTAAATGCCAATTCAAAGTGTACCTGCGCTCCTGTACCAAGCATACGTTCATCAAAGTGTAAATGAGCGATCGCACTACGACGATAGGCCATATTCACACCTTTGAGTACGTCTACTTCTCGCGCTGCACCGATACCTTTGTGGTGGTCGCCGATTACACGTCCATACCACTGTAATTTCCCTACTACTTTTGACTCGCCCTTGTAGATGAGTTCATTATTTACGTACACCAAATCCCGACCACCAACACCACCAATACGAGGATCACAAACAAAGTGGGCTTCTATCCGTGCCAACCAATCTGGATGGGGTGCAGCATCGTCATCGGTGATGGCGATTATATCTCCCCTGGCTGTATCTAAACCTACATTCATCGCGGCAACTACACCAGGGACTTTGACTGTTGCTGCTTCTAAGCTGAAGCCTTGGGGATGATAATCCTGGAGAAAAGACCAACTCTCGGTATCTGTGTCACGCACAACTACCACAACTTGTTCGGGTTTACGAGTTTGTTGCTCTAGTGCTTTCAGACACCGCGCCAAATCCTGGGGACGACGGTATGTAGGAATCATGACGCTGATTGTCATCATGGACTGACACCTGCGCTAACTTTTGAAGAATTCTTGAGCCAACTTAACCAGCCTTTGATCATACCTTTTAACTTTAATTCCATATGATGTTGCCAATCAAACATCGGGCCAAGACCAAAGGAGCAAGCAAAAAGACGCAACCGCAATGCTGGTGAATCACCCAATTCTTTTAACAAAGCAATCAGTTCTGCTCGTTCTGCGGTGGTGAAAATTGGAGAAAAACAAGCAGCAGCATGAATCAATGCCATTTTTTGCCGACATTTATCAATAACTTTGGTCTCCCAACCTCTTCTTTGAAAGGCAGGCATTAAGCTTTTGTTATAAATCCAAATATAAGCTTGCAGTTGATCACCTTTGCGCTTGGGACGTATTTTGTGGGTATCTGTCCAAACGCGGTACTCAGCTAAGATATCATCCGAGTAGACATTACCATAGCCAGCATCGGACATTCTCACGGCTAAATCATAGTCTTCGCTGTACTTGAGGCTACCATCGCCATAAAACCCTACTTCTCGCAAAGCTTCTGCTTTAAATATAAAAATGCTAGAAGCAGTCCGCAGACCCGAAACTGATGCTTGTAGTGCTTCATCCGCACTTTGAAACTCATGCTTTCTTGCGACTCTGCGGATGGTTCGTTTCTTTCCCCGTTCGTCAATTTCCTGAGTGGCGACATGACCCCAGCCCGCTTCTGGATATTTCTGCATGAGAGCTACTAAAGTCTCTACATAACGAGGTGCGATCGCGTCATCTGAATCGAGGCGGATCACATAATCAGTTTTGGGCTGACTCAAAACCCAATTACAGTTCGGGGTCATTCCCAGATTTTCTGAATGACGATGATATCGAATTTGAGGAAATTGTTGACACAACTGTGCCATTACCTCTGGTGTATTATCAGTACTAGCGTTATCAGCAACCCAAACTTCTACATTTGGATAGGTTTGAGCTACGGCAGTACCTACAGACTCTAGCAGATATTGAGCTTGGTTATAGGTAGGTATACAGATCGCAACTGATGGTAATTCTGGCATTGCAATATGTTTTAAAAAGTAGAAGTGTATTAGCTAAAAGTAAAGAGGGTGAAAATAACTGCCTACACCCTTAATAATCAAAAATCAACTGTTAAATCTTTCGTTTTTGTACCTTTTATGGTTCATTAATATAGATATCTTGTTGTTAGAAATATATCAAGTTAATATTCATGTTCAACAGTGCTATTTCGCACTACTTTTTTTGATCTTTAAATTGATTTAACTAACTCTTCAAATAAATCTACGTAACTCTTTGCCATTAACTGCCAACTATGTTGTTCAGCAATAGTCCGGGCTGCCTTACCCATTTGACTCCGCAAGGTGCGATCGCTCGTTAAAGATGACAGTGCCTGTATTAAAGCTTCGGTATCATTAGGGTCTGATAGTACAATGCCCGCTTCTGGCTGTACCAATTCTGCTGCACCTGTAGTCACGGCAGTAATTACAGGTAAACCGCAAGCCATAGCCTCAATTACTACTAGTCCAAAAGGATCATAGCGGGAAGGAAAGACCAGAAAATCCACTGCTCTCATCAACTCCGGGACATCACGGCAAAGTCCGAGAAAATGCACTCGCTCATTTAACCCTAGAGATGCCGCCATTTGCAAATAGGGGCTACCTTCAGTAATTCCCGCAACTGCCAAATGTAAATTTGGTACTTTGACTAAGGCATGTAAGACCGTATCCAGATTTTTACGAGGAATTCTAATATCCCCAGCAAACAGCGCCAAAGGCACATCTTGGGGGAGGTTCCATTTTTGGCGATCGCTTACTCCGGGTGAAAATTCTTGCAGATCAACGCCATTGACGATGACTTGCAAGCGTTCTGGTGGTACACCAATTTCCAACAAATCCTTGCCGACTTTATCAGAGACTGCTACAACTACCTGCGCTTGCTGGAAAGCTGATTTTTCCCAACGTGCATTCATCACTGTGTATAGCCATTGGTAAAAATCGTATACAACTGAACGTGGATTTAATATATTCTTCGCAGACTTAGGCATAGTTCCCATACTGGAGAATTTCAGCCAAGAACTATGCACAAAATGCACTGCATTCACATCAGTGGGAACCGTTGTAATTGCACCATTGGCTTTGACTAAATCAAACTCAGACCGATGTTGACGCAGCCAATTAGCACTCCGCCAAGAGAAAATCATATTGCGAAGAATTTCTGTCGGCCAGCCTTTGACTGGAACACAAATCCATCTCACTTGGCTATGCTGCTGTAACGATGATGCCACTTCACTGGCTACTAGAGTCACATGATAACCCCGACGAATTGCTTCCCAGACAACTTCATAGTTGACCCGACCTTGACCATTACCTTTAACAACATTGTGGGTAACAATGCAAAGTTTCACGATGTTTAACTATCCTCTAAAATTGAGTTATAAAAATATATCAATGCATCAATTTTTTCTTTATTTGAAACTCAGAAATATATTTAGGATTTTCCTTATGCCTTATGAGTTGAAAGTCACCTCACCGCAGCTACATCATCCCTCTCCTTAGTAAGGAGAGGGGCTGTTCTTGTGAGGTTTTTCATGATGACGGTGAAATTTTGTTCATTGGGACTGCCTTCTTGATAATTTTCAAGTTCCAGATGGTAGTAATAATCTTTGAATATGAGAACGACGCACAATTTCTGGCCAAGCATGAATAGCTTTATGTTCTAACAAGTACTTTGACATTTGTAAAAAGTATATAAATAGAAAAGCTATTAATTTTAAAGGGTTGGGGAACAAATCTTTATAGCGTTTGATGCCAATATAAAGTCGAGCTGCTTCGACATATAAATCATAATTGTTAATTCCACCAATACCAGCAGCAATTGTACCGCTTGCTAAAACGCTTTCTACTGGATTAATATTTGCCTGTAATTCTGGACAATATAAAATCTTGTAACCACGCTTAATTGCTCGCAAAGCAAGTTCAGCATCTTCGTAACCAAAAAAGATATTTTCATCCCACTGTTCTTGGGTAAAAAATTGTCTGGGGAATAAAGTTGCGTGAATAACTACGGTTTGAGGAGTATCATGGGTGGGTAAAAAATGCCCTTGGAATGTGAGTCTAGCTGGAAAAAATTGGACGTATTCGTTTTTACTAGTACCTGTTAAGATAGCTAGATTTTTATCTTCTGTTGGCATTTGGGAATATCTTGCGATCGCCAAACTAAAAAAGTCTGGTTGTACCAAAATATCATCATCAACAAAAGCAACAAAGTCAGTTTCCGATTCTGGAATGGCATTCACTGCATTGTTGCGGTTGGCACAAACACCACGACGAGGCCCTTGGATATAAGTTGTACCTGGATATTTCTGCACTACTTGGTAATTTGCCTGTTGTACTTCAGGATCAGTAGAATCGTCAGAAACGACTACTATATGGGGTTTGATTTGAGAATTCCACAGTGCTTGTAGGCAAATATCCAATGATTCTGTGCGATTTCTAGTTGTGACGCAAGCGGAAACTCGCATTTATTTTACCTCTATATATAGTAAGTAGCTGGATGTTTTAGATATACAAATAGCTGAATATATTTCCGTATTTTTTTAAAATTTAGCGGCTATTTTCGGAGGAGTAAAACTCAGCATTAATGCAGCTATAGTCCGTAAATTTAGCTGTTGGCGCAAGGAACGCCAAAGATATGGACGTGCTTGTTTAGTTTGTTCAGATCGCATTAAGCCAATTCCTAAACTTGTGCTGACTTTTACCCATTGCTGTTGAAAATAGGTTTTAAATTCTTGGAGATTTTCATCTTGCATAAATATCTCTAAGCAGAACATATCTGCCTGAGATTTACGGATTTTTGCTTGGTAATTAAGTCTACCGCTTTGCATTGTTTCTGTTTGATCGTGTCTGCGGTATCTGGTTAATTTTTGAGGATAATAATAGGCTCCCATACCTGTACGGCAACACAAATAAGTTAAATAAACATCCCATGAGCCACCTACTTCTGGAGGAATACTATCCCAATCTATGACATCTTTACGAATGACAGCAGCCATTGCTGAAGCTACTGCTTGATCTACTAAACCAAGTTTATAAAAAGGTTGGTAAATACCTTCGGGTAGCTCAGCCCGTTTAAATAATTGCGAACAATGTTCTGTCAGTTCATAATCAATGGTGCCATCAGCATTAATCACATAATGGTCACAAAAAGCTAGGACTAAATTAGGATTTGCTTCTAATGGAGGAACAAGTTTTGCTAAGAAATCTTCTTCCCATAAATCGTCATCAAGCAAAGCTGCGACATACTTTCCCCGTGCCATTTTAAAAGCTTTAATGGTGTTAGGGAGCATACCTAAGTTGGTTTCATTGCGGGAGAAACGGATGCGTGGGTCATTAAATGATTCCACAATTGCTTGGGGATTTTCCGGACTGCAATTGTCAGAAACAATGATTTCAATATTTTGATAGGTTTGGCTGATAGCACTTTTGAGAGCTTGTTTTAAGTAATCTGGACGGTTGTAGGTTGGGGTAATAATGCTTACTAGGGGAGTTTGTGATTGAGAATTGATATTCATTGTTTTTACTATGTATGCAATTAAGTATCAGGTGTGGTTTTTCGTAATATAAAAGCGTACTATTTAATAAGAATAAGCGAGAAGCCGATCGCACAACTCGAAAAGATTGACTGTAGGTGAGGGCTGCTTGAATTTGAGCGATCGCTTGTATGTTGGAACCATTACTGACCAGAGGGGGCGTGTGAGATTGGTTGCGAGCGGTAAGATTCTGGGACGATAGGGATTTGGTTCGTTGGACATAGAATGGAAGATTTGCTGAAGGGTTGTGTGTGAGCAAGCTACGAACTACTGGTGTCCCTGGTAAATATTACTTAAGTATCTTTCGTGAATAGTCTGATGGTAGTTTTACCTGTGCTGTTTATACAGTATCTTAAACTACTAAGCTGATAAATTTTCTAACTGGGGCGGACGCATTAAAAAGCCCATACTTTTGAGTAGAAATCTGAAAAGAAAGTACACTCGCTCTGTGGGAGTGTAGAAAGGATAGCGCATTATTATACCAGAAATTGCCAGCATTTCCTGCGTATTCCATTTACCTCGCCAGTAATAAAGGCTACGTCGGTAGTCAAGATTCCGCATTAGGTCTACTCTAGCAGGGTAATTTATACGCTCTAAAAAGGCATTTACCCCTTGGTTTGTGGTCTCCATCGCTGCTTGCCAACTAGCTTGTTCTTCACTAGTTAACACCGGATTTTGCTGGCTGGCGTGATAGTTTTTACCGTGTAGGCGGTAACTACCTAATACTTCTTTAAGGTATTGAATTTTACCTAAAAAAGCAGTGCAATAAACAAGACAGCCATCAGCCCACAATCGCCAAGTTTTTGTGTCGATTGGCATTACTTTTGCTAAAGCACTGCGGCGGTAAGCTAAGGCAGAAGTGGGAGGATAGAACCAAGCATTACCTGTATCCAGGATCAATTTTGCTAATTCTATGTTGGGTACTCGACCTCTAGTATAATTTGTATCTAGTAATTTGTCTTGAGCATCGATACTTTCCAATTGATGCATGACACCAACTGTATTTGAGTCTTGGAATGCTTCGACAATGCGTTGTAATTTGTTGGGCTTCCAAACATCGTCAGCATCTAAAAAGGCAATGATCTCACCTTTTGCTGCTGCAAATCCCGTGTTAAATGCAGCACCTTGTCCTTGGTTTTCCTGAAAAATACCTTTGACTTGATGTGGCGATCGCTGTTCGTATTGGTTGATGACATCACGGCTATTATCTTGAGAACCGTCATCAACCACGATAATTTCAAAGTTTGTGTAACTTTGTGCCAAGACCGATTCTATGGCCGCAGATAGGTAGCGAGCATAGTTGTAGTTAGAAATAATTACGGAAACTAACATTTTAGTTGTATAAATTTAGAGTTTAAAGTTTATAGATGGGTTAATTTGTTAGCAAAATTTTCAGGAGCAGTGAAGCTTTATTTATCAGTAGAGTCAGTATCTAGCCAACTCTACTTGCTTGAGCAAATGTCAATATAGGCACTTCTTTTTTACATCAAGCCTCCTGAAATTTACAGGAGGTTTGAGCAAGTCCTGTTTTAGCAGCTTTGGGAAAGCGGTTTTCTCAACACAAAAAGATTGCTGTGTGCTAGCGAGGGAACGCGCTTAAGCAAATGATCAAAGAAGTTAAAAGGCCAGCGCAATAATTTGGGATAGTTGTATCCAGTGATTGATACACACTCATAATTATGCTGTGCGAATAGATACAACCATTCA
>Ga0073934_10008611_pt1 | contig 13537 bp, 10 predicted proteins | sample LarsenN4metaG_FD_76834 | JGI IMG/M metagenome (GOLD analysis project Ga0073934, IMG submission 76834) | Hot spring sediment bacterial and archeal communities from British Columbia, Canada, to study Microbial Dark Matter (Phase II) - Larsen... ...
CGTAGAGCTTCTGGATGGCGGCTTCGTAGCTCGAGCCGGTGGCGCCGGCGACGTGCGGCAGCCCGGTCGCCCGCGCCACGTCGATGCCGCGGTGGATCGAGTGGATCCAGGCAGCGCAGGAGTAGGGCACCACGATGCCCGTGGTGCCGAGGATCGACAGGCCGCCGACGATCCCGAGCCGGCCGTTCAACGTGCTGCGCGCGAGCACATCGCCGCCTGGAATGGAGATCTCGACGACAAGGTCCGAGGGACCGGCGAAGGTCGCCGCGGCCTCTGCGATGGCGGCCGTGATCATCCGGCGCGGGACGGGGTTGATCGCCGGCTCGCCGGGCGGAATGGGCAGGCCGGGTTTGGTGACCGTGCCGACACCCGGGCCGGCCTTGAAGACAACGCCGCTCCCCGCCGGTGCCGGGGAGAGGGTCGCTTTCACGAGCGCGCCGTGCGTCACGTCCGGGTCGTCGCCGGCATCCTTGACGATGCCGGCCGTCGCGCTTCCGGTCGTCGCTTGCGACATGGCGACGGCGAAACAGGGCCGCTCGCCGCCCGGCAAGGTCACTTCCACCGTGGCGGGGCACTGTCCTGTCACGAGCAGTTCGTAGGCGGCCCGCGTAGCCGCGGTCGCGCAGGTCCCCGTGGTCCAGCCGCGTCGCAGCGGACCGGCAGGCTTGTCGTCGTCGAGGTCGGCGTGGCTCACGGCGCGCTGGTTCGTGTAGGGTCAGGGAAAAGCTCTGCGTCGATCCGAGGTTAGCACGTTCGCCGATGGCATCGGACCCCCGAGGCTTCATCATTGCCGCCCCGCGGTCGGGAGCCGGCAAGACCACCGTCACGCTCGGCCTGATGCAGGCATTCCGGCGGGCTGGGCGAACCGTGCAGCCCTACAAATGCGGCCCGGATTACATCGACCCCGCCTTTCATGCCGCAGCGACGGGGCGTCAGAGCTACAACCTCGATCTCTGGGCGATGGGGCCGTCAAACGTCCGCGGTCTGGTTGCGGGCACGGTCCGGGGCTCGGATCTCGCCATCGTCGAGGGCGTCATGGGGCTGTTCGACGGCGCCGCGGCCGACGGCCCGTTCGGTCGGGGGGCGACCGCCGATGTGGCAGCGGCGCTCGGATGGCCGGTCGTCCTGGTGCTCGACGTTTCGGGGCAGACCGAAACGGCAGCAGCGGTCGCCCAGGGGATCGCCGGCTGGCGTGACGACGTGACCGTCGCCGGCGTCATTCTCAACCGGGTCGCCAGCGTTCGGCATGAGGCACTCGTGCGGGCGGGCTTCGCGCGCAGCAGTATCCCGGTGCTCGGGGTGCTCCGCCGACGGGAAGAGCTGTCTCTGCCGGAGCGGCACCTGGGTCTCGTCCAGGCCGGCGAAACGGACGACCTCGACGGCCGGCTCGATCGGTTCGCCGAGGCAGTGTTGGACGGGGTCGAGCTCTCGGCGGTTGCGGCGGTGGCGCGTCCGGCGATGTCGCCCACCGAGGCTCCAGATGGTCATGAAGCGCAGCGGCAGATCGCCCCGCCAGGGCAGCGGATCGCGCTCGCGCGGGATGCCGCTTTCTCGTTCGTCTACCCGCACCTCCTCCGTGGCTGGTGCAAGGCGGGCGCCGAAGTCGTTCCCTTCTCTCCGCTCGCCGACGAGGCCCCCGATCCCGCGGCAGACGCCGTGTGGCTGCCCGGCGGCTACCCGGAACTACATGCCGGCATCCTCGCAGCCGCCGCGCGCTTCAAGACGGGGATGGTTGCCGCCGCTCGGCGCGGAGCCGCCATCCACGGTGAATGCGGGGGCTACATGGTGCTCGGGGCCGGCCTCGTCGACGCTGATGGTGCTCGCCATCCGATGCTCGGCCTGCTCGGGCTCGAAACGTCTTTCGCGGCGAGACGACTTCATCTCGGGTACCGCAGGGCCCGCTTGCTCGGCGACGGGGCGCTCGGGCCCACCGGGCGGGAACTCGTCGGCCACGAGTTCCATTACGCCAGCGTCGTCGCCAGTCCGGATGCTCCGCTCGCCGCGGTCACCGATGCGGCCGGCCGGCCGGTGCCGGAAGCGGGTTCGCGGCGGGACCGGGTGACGGGGACGTTCTTTCACGTTCTGGCAGGACGGCCAGATTGATCGCGGCGGTTCGCGCCCGGGTCAAAGGCGTCTATAACGGCCGCCCAAAAGAGATCGGCGCCCCTTGCGCCGCAACAGATCGAGCCGACGCATGACCGTCCAAACTGCCGGCCAGGCCCGCAGCGCCTCCGGAAAACCGGACCCTTTGAAGCTCGCCAACCGGGCCGACCACTGGTCCGTGTTCCGTGGGCTGCTGCCGCTCGTCTGGCCGGCCGAGCGCCCCGATCTCCGTTTGCAGGTGATGGCGGCATTCGGCGTTCTGCTTGTCGCCAAGCTGGTAACGGTGGCGGTGCCGATCTTCTTCAAGGAGGCGACGGACTGGCTCACGGCCAATCAGCCGCAGTCGGGAGGGGCGGCCGTCGTCCAGGGGCTTGGCTTCACCGCAGCGGCGTTGATTCTCGGGTACGGGATCGGGCGCATCCTCATGATGCTGCTGACCCAGGTGCGCGACCTTTTCTTCGTGCGCGTCGCCCAGTACGCCGTGCGGGAACTCAACACCCGGACGTTCGAGCATCTGCACCGGCTGTCGCTGCGCTTCCACCTCGAACGGCGCACCGGCGGCCTCTCGCGCGTCATCGAGCGCGGCACCCGCGGGATCGAGCTCATCGTGCGGATGGGCATTCTCAACGTCGTGCCGACGGCCATCGAGCTTTTGCTGATCTGTGCCGTGCTCGTCTGGTTCTTCAACTGGATCTACGTGGCGATCGTATTGGTCACCGTCGCCGCCTATCTGTGGTTCACGTTCGTCGCGAGCGAGTGGCGCATCTCCATCCGCCGCGAGATGAACGACAGCGACACGGAAGCCAATACCAAGGCGATCGACAGCCTTCTGAACTTCGAGACCGTCAAGTACTTCGGCAACGAAGGCATGGAGTCGAAGCGCTTCGATGCCTCGATGGCGCGTTACGAGAAGGCGGCGATCAAGACCTATCAGTCGCTCGGCGTGCTGAACTCCGGACAGGCCTTCATCTTTTCTGTCGGCATGACGATCGCGATGCTGTTCGCGGCGCACGGCGTGATGACGGGTCGGCATACGGTCGGCGACTTCGTCATGATCAACGCCATGCTGATCCAGCTCTACATGCCGCTCAACTTCATGGGGATGGTGTATCGGGAGATCAAGCAAGGTCTCGTGGATCTCGAGACGATGTTCTCGCTGTTGAACGAGCATCCCGAGATCGCGGACAAGCCGGGCGCCGTTCCACTCGTCGTCGACCGCGGCACGGTGCGCTTCGAAAACGTCTCGTTCTGGTATGATCCCGAGCGGCAGATCCTGAAGGACGTCTCGTTCGAAGTGCCGGCGGGCAAGATGGTCGCGATCGTCGGGCCTTCCGGCGCGGGCAAGTCGACGATCAGCCGGATCCTGTTTCGCTTCTACGACATCCAGTCCGGGCGGGTGACGATCGACGGCCAGGACATCCGCGAGGTCACGCAGCAGACATTGCGCGCGGCGATCGGCGTGGTGCCGCAGGATACGGTGCTGTTCAACGACACCATCCTCTACAACATCCGCTATGGCCGCCCGAGCGCCAGCGATGAAGAAGTGTTCGCGGCGGCGCGCCTCGCGCAGATCCACGACTTCATCGAGACGCTGCCGCAGGGTTACAAAACCATGGTCGGAGAGCGTGGGTTGAAGCTCTCGGGCGGCGAGAAGCAGCGCGTCGCCATCGCGCGCACCATTCTGAAGGCGCCGCCGATCCTCATGCTCGACGAGGCGACCAGCGCGCTCGACAGCCATACCGAGAAGGAGATTCAGGACGCGCTCGACCGCGTCGCCAAGGATCGGACCACGCTGGTGATCGCGCACCGCCTGTCGACGATCGTCCACGCCGACACCATCCTCGTCCTGGAGAAGGGGCGGCTCGTGGAGCAGGGCACGCATGCCGAGTTGCTCGCGAAGGGTGGCCTCTACGCCAGCCTGTGGAACCGTCAGCGCGCAGCGGAGAAGGCCCGGGAGGAGTTGGCCATCGCGCTCGAAGAGGCCGAGAAGGCCGGTGCGCTCCGTCCGACCGACCTCGTCGGAGCGCCGCGTCGCTCACCACCGACCGGGGCGTAGCGCCACCTGTTCGCCGCGGATGGGTCGGGGTAGGGTCGCCGGCGGTTGGGGTTGAATGCGGCGACGGAGCGGGGCATGCGGCGGCACTTCTGGGCGGATCTGACCACGGAAGATTTCAAGTCGCTCGATCCCGAGCGCACCATCGCGATCCTCCCCGTGGCGGCCGTCGAGCAGCACGGGCCCCACCTGCCGGTTTCGACCGATACGGTCATCGCCGACGGCATGATCGCCGAGACCCTGAAGCGGCTTCCGGACGATCTCTCCGTCCTCGTCCTGCCGACGCAGGCGGTCGGCAAATCCAACGAACACCTGCGCTCGCCGGGCACGGTGACGTTGACAGCGGTGACGGCACTTTCCGCCTGGACGGAAATCGGCGAGAGCGTGCACCGTGCGGGACTGCGCAAGCTTGTGCTCATCAATTCCCACGGCGGAAACGTCGATCCACTCGGGATCGTCGCCCGCGAACTGCGCGTCCGGCACGGCATGCTGGCGGTGGTTGCGGCTTGGCGCCGGTTCGGTCTGCCGCCGGGTCTCTATACGGACCTCGAAGCGAGCGTCGGCATCCATGCCGGCGACATCGAGACGTCGCTTATGCTGCATTTCAGGCCTGATCTCGTGCGCATGGAGAAGGCCCAGAACTTCGCGCCGACGTCCATCGAGATCGCCAAAACCTTCAAACATCTCAGGCCGACCGGCTTCACGGCGTTCGGCTGGCTCGCCCAGGATATCCATCCGTCCGGCGCCGCGGGCGATGCGGCATCCGCAACGGCGGAGAAGGGCCGCAAGACGGCCGAGTTCCAAGCGACTGCATTCATCGAATTGCTGCGTGACGTGACGAATTTCTCGCTCGCGCGCCTCGCCTGAAAGGAGGGCCGGCATGACGAACCGCCAGGTACTGCTCGTGAAGCGTCCGAAACCCGGATTGCCGACGCGGGACATCTTCCAGATCAGCGATGGCGCGGTGCCCGAGCCGGCCGAGGGACAATTCCGCGTCCGCATCGACTACATCTCGCTCGATCCGGCGATGCGCGGCTGGATGAACGAAGGCAAGTCCTACGTTCCGCCGGTTGCGTTGGGCGATGTGATGCGCGGCTATTCGGCCGGGATCGTCGAGGCCTCGCGGCATCCCGACTTCAAGCCGGGCGATGCCGTTCAAGGCCTCTTCGGCGTGCAGCGATATGCGCTCTCCGACGGCAAGCGGGTCGTCAAATGCGATACCGGTCTCGCATCCCTGCCGACTTGGCTCGGCGGGCTCGGGATGCCGGGGTGGACGGCCTACTTCGGACTGCTCGAAGTCGGTCAGCCGAAGCCGGGCGAGACCGTCGTCGTCTCGGCGGCGTCCGGAGCGGTCGGCGCCATCGTCGGCCAGATTGCGCGCATCAAGGGGTGTCGGGCGGTCGGAATCGCCGGCGGGCCGGACAAGTGCGCCTGGCTGACGAACGTCGCCAAGTTCGACGCCGCGGTCGACTACAAGTCGGGCGATCTCGGAGCACAGCTCGATGCGGCCTGCCCCGCCGGGGTCGATGTCCTGTTCGAGAACGTGGGCGGAGACGTCCTCGACACCGTGCTGACGCGGATGAATACGTTCGGGCGGATCGCGGTCTGCGGGCTGATCTCGGCCTATGCGGCGACGGCAGCACCGCCCGGTCCCCGCAATCTGCGCGCGGTGCTGACGCAGCGCCTACGCATGCAAGGCCTGATCGTTTTCGACTGGGAGGATCGCGTCCCGGAAGCCATTTCGCAGCTGGCGTCCTGGTACAAAGAGGGGCGGCTCGTCTTCCGTGAGGACATCCGCACGGGCGGATTAGACGCCTACCCGGACGTTCTGAACGAGCTCTATACGGGCGGCAACAACGGCAAGCTCGTGCTGAAGGTTTGACGAGGATCCATGCGGCCAGGTGTGACGCTCTACTTCATCCGGCACGGCGAAACGGACTGGAACGCCGTGGGCCGCTATCAGGGCCAGACGGACATTCCGCTGAACGACAAGGGCCGCTCGCAGGCGGCGCGCAACGGCAAGGCGTTGGGCGCCATCCCCGGCGTGATCGATATGGACTTCGTGGCAAGCCCGCTCGGTCGGACCCGCGAAACCATGGAGATCGTCCGGCGTGAACTCACGCTGCCGCTCGCCGACTATCGGCTCGATGCCCGGCTCAAGGAGGTCCATTACGGGACCTGGGAAGGGACGCTGTGGACGGATCTGCAGTCTATCGACCCCGAAGGTCTGGCGGCCCGCAAGCGTGATCCCTGGAACTGGCGGCCGGTCGACGGGGAGAGCTACGCGGACGTCGCCGATCGGGCGGGAGCGTGGCTGGCGGAGGTCGACCGCGACACGGTCGTCGTTTCGCACGGCGGCGTGAGTCGCATTTTGCGCCGCCTTATCCTCGGCCTTGCGCCGCAGGAAGTGCCGTTCCTGGAAGTGCCGCAGGACCGGATTCTCATCCTGCGCGCGGGGGAGCACAGCTGGCTCTGAGCAGAAAAAAGGGCTGGAGCAAGCGGCTGCTCCAGCCCCCGATGCCTGCCGCACTTCGCCCTGGCAGTTGCTCAGGCTGCCAGCTTGAAGTCCGCAGTGACGCTTGATGAAACTTGGAACTCGTGCGGCGTTGCCGGTTCACCGAACCGTCGGGCTGCCCCGCGCCTCGTCGTAATCCGGTGCTGGACCCTCTGGGTCCTCCCGTCCGGAACCATTATCGCCTTCCAAGGGGCTGAGGTCATCCGGCAAATGGGTGCACACGGCCGCCGAAGCGCCAATCGTCGCGACTCACGCAGTCCACAAGGTTTACGAGGCTATTCCCGGGCTTGTCACCATCGATTTGGTGACCTGCGTTCCATCGGGCGCGCGGTGATGCTCGGAAGCGCACAGCCTGACTGTCGCGGGTCGGACATGCAGTCGAACCCGGGCCCGATCGCGCCCCGGCGGGTTGCGTGGCGCCGTCCGAGCGGTCAAAGTGCGGCCGCTCAAATCTCGGCGGGTGCCCCTTGTCGCACAACAGTTTCGGCCATCTCTTCCGCGTCACCACCTGGGGCGAAAGCCATGGCCCTTCGATCGGATGCGTGGTCGACGGATGCCCGCCCGGCATCCCTCTCGATGCGGCCGACATACAAGCCGACCTCGACCGCCGCAAACCTGGCCAGTCCCGCTACACGACGCAGCGGCGGGAAGCGGACGAGGTGAAGATCCTGTCGGGTGTGTTTCCCGACGACAACGGCCGCCAGGTGACGACCGGCACAGCGATTTCCCTGCTGATCGAGAATACCGATCAGCGCTCGAAGGACTACGGGGACATCAAGGACAAGTTCCGCCCCGGACATGCGGACATCACCTACTGGCAGAAGTACGGGATCCGCGACTATCGCGGCGGCGGTCGCTCTTCGGCGCGCGAAACCGCGATGCGGGTGGCGGCCGGTGCCGTCGCTCGGAAGGTTCTTGCCGGGGTCACGATCCGCGGTGCGCTCGTTCAGATGGGGCCGCACCGGATCGACCGGGCTAGGTGGGATTGGGATCAGATCGGGGCCAATCCGTTCTTCTGTCCCGACGCGCAGGCGGCTGCCCAGTGGGCCGACTATCTCGACGGCGTGCGCAAGGACGGCTCGTCGACCGGGGCCGTCATCGAAGTCGTCGCCGAGGGGGTGCCGGCGGGTCTCGGTGCTCCGATCTATGGAAAGCTCGATCAGGATCTCGCGGCGGCGATGATGAGCATCAACGCCGTCAAAGGCGTCGAAATCGGCGACGGTTTCGCAGCGGCGGAGCTTTCCGGCGAAGACAACGCCGACGAGATCCGCATGGGCAACGACGGCCGGCCGCTCTATCTCACCAATCACGCGGGCGGCATCCTCGGCGGAATCTCGACGGGGCAGCCGGTGGTGGTGCGCTTCGCGGTGAAGCCCACGTCGTCGATCCTGACACCGCGCCGCACCATCGATCGGTTCGGCCAGGAAACGGAAATCCTGACCAAGGGGCGCCACGACCCGTGTGTCGGCATTCGCGCCGTCCCGGTCGGGGAAGCGATGATGGCGCTGGTGCTGGCCGATCACCTGCTGCGCCACCGCGCTCAGACGGGCAACGGAGGCGTGTGATGGCGGGCAAGGATGGCGTGAAGGCCTGCCTGTTCGACGTTTTCGGAACGGTCGTCGACTGGCGGTCGAGCTGCATCGTAGAATTCCAGGCGTTCGGCAAAGCGCGCGGGCTCACCGCGGATTGGGTGCGGATCACGGATGAATGGCGTGGTCTCTACCAGCCCTCGATGGAAGAAGTGCGGGCCGGCCGGCGGCCTTGGACCATCCTCGACACGTTGCATCGCGAGAGCCTGCTCGTGCTGCTCGATCGGCACGGCATCGCCGGCCTTGCGCCGCACGAGATCGATCATCTCGTCACAATGTGGCACCGGCTGAAGCCTTGGCCCGATAGCGTGGCCGGGCTTCATCGCCTCAAGTCGCGCTACATCATCGGCCCGCTGTCGAACGGCAACGTGGGCCTGCTGACGCGTATGGCGAAGCACGCCGGTCTGCCGTGGGACGTCATTCTCGGCGCGGAGACGGCGCAAGCCTACAAGCCGCAGCCGCAGGCCTATTTGCGGGCCGCGGAGCTGCTCAATCTGCCGACGTCGCAGGTGATGCTGGTGGCAGCCCATAACGACGATCTGGCGGCGGCTGAGAAAGTGGGTTTCCGGACGGCCTTCGTTGCGCGGCCGACCGAATATGGACCTCTCCAGACCAAGGACTTCCACGCCGATCGGGCCTGGGATGTCGTGGCAGACAGTTTCCTCGGCGTCGCCGACGCGATGGGCTGCTGATCGTCCGTCAGCGGTCGAGGTCGGCGCCGAACAGGGCGCGGCTGCGGGCGGCGAGATCGGTCCTGTTGCGCGCGCCGAGATGCGTGAACAGGGCAGACAGGTGGATTTTCACCGTGCCTTCCGCGATGTCGAGTTCGCGGGCGATTTCCTTGTTCGACAGACCGCGCAGGACGCCTTTCAAGACGTCGCGCTGCCGAGGCGTGAGATCGGCAACGCGCGTTTCGGATTGTTGGGCGGGTTGAGGCACCGGCGGTAGAAAGCGCTGGCCGGGCACGTGCTGCGTCATGAAGCGCGGAACATAGACCTGTCCGGCCATTACGCTTTCGAGTGCGGCGACGATCTCGTCGTCGGCTAAGCTCTTCGGGACATAGCCGCCGAGGCCAGCCGCGAGGACGGCGAGCACGTCGGCGCGCTCTTCGGAGGCCGACACGACGGCCACTTTCAGCGCCGGGTACGTCTCGCGCACGATCACGAGACTGTCGGCACCACCCATGCCCGGCATCGACAGATCGAAAAGGGCGATTTGGCAATCGCGCTCGAGCGCCAATAGGTCCAAGGCCGCATCGAAGTCGCCTACTTCGAGGATGTTCTGGAAGCCGAGTTGATCGCGCAGCAGGTAGGCAAGGCCGGTCCTGTAGAGACCGTGGTCGTCGGCGATCAGAGCTTTGCCGCGCGCGGTGTTTGCCATGGGCTACCTCTTTCGCTCTCCGCGCTCAGGCTGCGGGACGCGCCGCCGACGTGGCGGCACGCTCGCGCAGCAGGGAAGACAAGGCCGCCGTGATGGCGCGTGCGTCCGCGGGCTTGGTCAGGAACGGTCGACCGCTGCGGGCAAGGGCCGCCAGCGTCGCCGCGTCCGTGCCACCCGACAGGATGAGCGTCGGTAGGGGCGTCGCCAGCGACGCTTCCATGCGGGTGATGAACTGGTCGCCGGTTTCCGGGCCGCCGAGGTGATGATCGACGATGGCGCCATCGAACCGACCGCTCGTCATCAGGACTTTCTCTGCTTCGGCCGTCGTTTCGCAGCCCACGACCCGATGGCCGATGTCGGTCAGTTCTCGGACCAGCGCGGCGACGATGAGCGGCTCGTCATCGACCACGAGGATTTTGGACGGTATCGTCGGCGTCGGTGGCGGAGAGCGCGGCGCTTCGGGCGGCTCGACGGAGGCGGACGCCGGCGTCATCAGCAGCCGGATGCGGGTTCCACGTCCCGGCCGTGAGGCGAGCCGCACCTCGATGCCGAGCAGGCGCGCATAGCGCGCGACGATGGACAGACCGAGGCCAAGGCCCTCGTTCGGGCCCGTTGCCTGATGACGGGCGCGGTGGAACTCGTCGAACACGGCCTCTGCTTCGGTGGCTGCGATGCCAGGACCCGTATCGGTTATCTCGATGGCGATGTGGCCGTCGACGGACCTCACGGCGAGTGCGACGCCGCCGGCCTTGGTGAACTTCAGGGCGTTGGCGACGAGGTTCCGCACCATGGTCTCTAGGATCACCGGGTCCGTCTCGACCGTCACGTCGAGCGGCCGGCTCAGGAAGCGGAGGCCGCGCGCCTGCGCTTCGGCCTGGAAGCCGGCGGCAAGCCTCGCTGTCATGTCGCCGAGCGGCACGGGTTTTACGTCTGGGGTCACCAGCCCGGCGTCGAGGCGGGAAATATTCAGCAGGCCGTCGAACATCCCGCGCAGCGAAGCCAGAGCTTCCTCCATTTGCCGGACGAGGCGCGTCGCTTCTTCGCCTTGGACGCGGCGCGAGAGGGCGCGCGCGAACAGCAGCAGAGCATGCAACGGTTGGCGGAGGTCATGGCTGGCGGCGGCGAGGAAGCGTGACTTCGCGGCGGTCGCCTGCTCCGCCGTCTCTTTCGCTTTCGCCAAGGCGAGGTTCTGGCTCGCGAGTTCGGACGTCCGCTCACGTACTTCGTTCTCGAGCGAGGCATTGAGCTCGGCGAGTTTGGCTTGGCGAGCCTGGAGTTCGACGACGAGAGACCGGAGCGAGTTGGCAAGCACGCTCGCCTCCGCATACGCGCGCTCTTCCTTGATTTCGACGGGTTCTCCCCGGCGCAACCGCTCGGCGGTGACGGAAAGCCGGATCAGGGGTGCTGCGAGCTTGTCGGCGAGCACCCATGCCGCGAAGGACGCGAGAAGGATCGCCCCGAGCGCGAGGGCAATCACCTGACGCTGCAAGTTCGCGGCCGGCGCGAGGGCGCGTTCGGCATCCTCGCGCACCAGCACCATCCAGCCGAGCCCGGGGAACGATCGATAGCCGTCGCTCTTGGCGAAGCCCGTGACGTAGCGGTGGCCGTCGGGCCAAGTCTCCACCGATGCGCGGTTCTGCCCTTCCATGGCGGCTCGCACGCTCGGCAGATTGAGTTTCTGGTCGGCATACGCCTGCGGGCCCATCAGCACGTCGCCCCTCGGCGCGAGGACGAGAACTTCGACGCCGGGCTTCGGACTGCTGCCGAAAAGGCTGTCCTTGATCTCCTCGGCCCAATTCCAGCTGAGGTACGCCAGCAGGATGCCGATGGTCTCCCCTTCGAGGTCGACGACCGGCGCGGCAACGTCGATGACGCGGCCGATGCCGTCTTCGCCCGACTGCGGCACATGGACCGAGTGGACGTCGCCGATGGTCGGGGCCTGGATCGCGTTTCGGAAGGTCCGGGTGCCCGACATATCGGATCCGACGAGGAAGCCATCCGTGGCGCTGACCACGCGGCCATTGCGGTCGGCATAGCCGATCCAGGCGTATTCGCCGAAGGTGGCCCGCAGCTGATCCAGGAGGCGTTCGCGCGCGTCCGGCGATGCGGAGGTGTCGAAGAGCGGCAGGAGGCTCGCCGCGTTGGTGATCTCGCGGTAGCGCTCGAACAGGCCGCGGTCGAGCTTGTCCTGCATCTGCGCGGCGAGGGTCGCGAGCCGTCCGCCGATTTCGGCCTCGACGCGTGACACGGCGGCGCGCCCCAGCGTGTAGCTGAGGATGCCGGTCAGAGCGACCGCCAGCAGCGTGATGGCTGCGGCGAGCGCATGTTCGAGGCGGATCGCTCGGGTCGCCATGGCGGGCGTCGGTCCTCCTGCTCGTGCCTTAGAAGGTCGCGGCAGGGGATGCAACACGTCCGTTTCATCGCCCGCGCGGGGCGGCCGTTATGGTGAAGATGCACGCCGCTGCGCCCGTATGGCAGCAGGAGCCGTGGTGGACCTCGGTCCGAGGGTCGACGATCTGCGCGAAAAGGCGGGTGAACACGGCTTTGTGCCACACGCAGTCCGGCATGGAGACCGGGTTGTCGGCTATCGCGAGGCTCATGGCTGCGGGCCGGCTCGTTTGCCCCGAGCCGGCGAAGGTCCAGGCGTGTTTGGCGATGGCGGCCAGCAGCAGCCGGCCCGCGATCGCGCGCGGCAGCAGGCGGAGGATGGTCTGGGCGGCTTTCGGAATGCGGTTGGCGAGGATGTAGTCGCCGGTCCGCGTACCCGCTTCGCGCGCGACGGCGTCGGCACGATCGCGTGGCAGCAATCGGTAGAGGGTCGCGAATAGATCCGCGGCCTCGCGCTCGTCGATCATCTCTCCGGGTGGCGCCGTGAGGTAACGGCCAAGGCCGGCGGCGGCAAAAACCTCTTCGGTCTTCGCCGCTCCCTCCAGATCGCGAAGCGCGGCCGCCGTCTGGATCACGGCATTGGGGCCGATCCGCCCGCCGTGGCCGGCAGGAACGTCGCGGGCCATGTCAGGACGGGGCCGCGGCTGCCGGCTGGTTGTCGTCCGGCATCTGCTGGCTGCCGCCCCCGCACGCGAGTACGGCCTCGCCCTGGCGGCGTGCGCGGGCCTGTGACGCCCGATCGGCGGCGGCCTGCCAGTCGTCGGTCTGGGCCTTGGCGATCTGGCGCGAGGTATCGAAGTGGAAGTCGACGTTCTTCTTCGACTGCGGGCCCCAGTAGTTGTGTTTGCCGAGGTCGTAGAACTTCCTCTCGAAACCTGCCTTCAGGAAGGCCTTCAGACATCCTAGCAGGTAGCGCCGTCGGAAGCCGGTGCCGCGCCACGGATAGTGGAATAGCGCCTTGATCATGTAGAAGCGGCGATAGTTGTTCATTACGCGGTCGAGCAATTCGCTGCGGTCCATCGCCTCCGGTTTCATGATCGGCGTGACGAAATTGTATTTCGAGAAATCGAACACTTCGACCTTGTTGCCGAGTTCCTGGAACAGCGGCGTGAACGGCCATGGCGTGTACATCGACCAGTTGGCGAGGTCGGGATCCCAATCGCGGGCCATGCGATAGGTTTCTTCGAGCGTCTCGGCTGTCTCGTTCTCCATGCCGACGATGAACTGGGCCTCGGTGAAGATGTCGGCATCACGCAGGAGCTGGATGGCGCGCTTGTTCTGCTCGACCTTGGTTTCCTTGTTGAAGCGATCGAGCTTGAGCTGCGCCGCCGCCTCCGTGCCGAGGCTGACGTGGACGAGACCCGCCTTGCGATAGAGGGGCAGGAACGCCTCGTCGCGGATGATGTCGGTGACGCGCGTGTTGATGCCCCACTTGACCTTGTCCGGCAGGCCGCGTGCGATGAGCTCCTCGCAGAATGCGATGAACTTCTTGCGGTTGATGGTCGGTTC
>Ga0073934_10008612_pt1 | contig 13537 bp, 11 predicted proteins | sample LarsenN4metaG_FD_76834 | JGI IMG/M metagenome (GOLD analysis project Ga0073934, IMG submission 76834) | Hot spring sediment bacterial and archeal communities from British Columbia, Canada, to study Microbial Dark Matter (Phase II) - Larsen... ...
ACGCCGCCGCGGCCGAGAAGGCGGGTGCGGCGCTGTACGACCAGGTCAAGGGCGACGAGACGGTCAGCGTGCTGGTCGAGCACGCGCTCGAGTCCGCCGCCGTCGCCGCGCGGCTTGCCTCGGGTGCGCGGCTCAAGTCTTACCGGTTCGACAAATATCAGACCAAAGAGCAGAAGAACGGCAAGTCCAAGATCAAGGCGCTGACCCTGATGGTCGACGATCCGGCGGCAGCGAAGAAGAAGTACGCGCCGCTGGCCGCTGTGGCCGACGGCGTGTTCTTCACCCGCGATCTCGTGACCGAACCGCCCAACGTCATCTACCCCGAAAGTTTCGCCGAACGGGCGCGCGAACTTGCGGCCGACGGCGTCAAGGTCGAGGTGCTGGGCGAGAAAGAGATGAAGAAGCTCGGCATGGGCGCACTCTTGGGGGTAGGCCAGGGCTCGGTGCGTGAATCGAAGCTGCTGGTCATGCACTGGAACGGCGGGCGCGACGCCGCCTCGCGCCCGCTCGCGCTGGTGGGCAAGGGCGTGTGCTTCGACTCGGGCGGCATCAGCCTCAAGCCCGGCGCCGGCATGTGGGATATGAAATGGGACATGGGCGGCGCCGGCGCGGTGACGGGGCTGATGCGCGCGCTCGCCCGTCGCAAGTCTCCCGCGCACGTGGTGGGCCTGTGCGGCCTGGTCGAGAACATGCCCGACGGCGGCGCGCAGCGTCCGGGCGACATCGTCACCTCCATGTCGGGCCAGACCATCGAGGTGCTCAATACCGACGCCGAGGGGCGCCTGGTGCTGGCCGACGTGCTGTGGTACGCGCAGGAGAAGTTCAAGCCCCGCGCCATCGTCGACCTCGCCACGCTGACCGGCGCCATTGTCGCCGCGCTGGCCGAGCACTATGCCGGGCTGTTCGCCAACAACGACGAGCTGGCCGACAAGCTCGCCAAGGCCGGGCAGGCGGTGGGCGAGCGGCTGTGGCGCTTCCCGATGGGCGAGGAGTACGACAAGGACATCAAGTCGCCGATCGCCGACATGAAGAACATCGGCGGCGGCAAGGCCGGTTCCATCACCGCGGCGCAGTTCCTGCAACGCTTCATCAAGGACACGCCCTGGGCGCATCTCGACATCGCCGGCGTGGTATGGAACGACAAGGGCACCGCACTCTCGCCCGGCGGCGCCACCGGCTACGGCGTGCGGCTGTTGGACCACTTCATCCGCGAGAATTACGAGTAGAGCGGTACGCGGAAGTTAACCGCGTCGAGAATTGGGGCCCCGACATGCGCGCGATCTCGCCATCGCTCGCGGACACCTAGGGCTTCACCCGGCACAGCGTTGTCAGGTTCAACAGCGTTCCGTTCAAGGCGTTGTTCAGCACGTTATGGCCGATCAGCGCCGTCAGGTCGTCGGGCGAGGAGGCGTCGCCCAGCCTGACGTTGAGATGGAACTGGCTCGACGACGGCGCGAAGCCGAGCTGCTGTTCCAGCCCGGCGGTGCTGAGCCGCGCGGTGGCGTTGGCCGGCACAGCCAGGGTGACGGCGCCGAGCGCCGCGCCGCTGACGGCGTCGAACACTCGCGCGGTATAACTGCGCGCCGCGGCGGTGTAGTTGTGCACCGTGATCTCGGAGGGATAGCCGGCGATGCGGCTGGTGTGCATGTTCGCCACCAGCGGGATCACGCGCACATGCTGCGCGCCCTGGAAGAACTGGCAGATGGTCGCGTTCTCGAAGAAGCCGTTGAGGCTGTTGTAGATCACGTGCTGGAACGCCGAAAAGCCGTCGGCGTTGCGCAGGTAAAGCGAATAGCCGGTGTCCCCGCCCGCCGGCGGCCCGGCGCCCGCTTGGCCCAGGATCTGCGTCAGCGACATCTGGTGCGAGGCGTTGGGCGGCACCGGGAAGCTTGCGGGGGTGCCGTAGGCGGTGCCCGACGGCGAGCCCACCACCGTGACGACGAAGGTCGAGACGGCGCCGGGGTTGGCATTGAACAGGCGGATGAACGACAGGTTGCCGCCCTCGCCGTTGTACGTGGGCGCGATAATCGTCAGGTTGGTGGCGTCGACCGCGCTCGGCCGTTCGTCGGCGGCGCCGGCTGGGCCTGTGCCGGGCGTCGCGCCGGTCATCAGGCCCACGAGCAGTCCCATCGCACTGCCGCCCGCGCGTGCCTTGCCGTCCATGGCGATCCTCCCGCGTTGGAGGTGGCGTCCGTCGTCTTAAGACGCCGCGGCGGGCGGATTTATTCCCCCGCGCTACCGCGTCCAGATGCGCGAGGCATCACGCAGCGCCAAAAACATCCGGGATCGCCGCGCACGCTGATCCGGGCCCCGTCTACCAGGGAACGGTATCGCCCGTGTAAATGACGTATTGTCCGCTGGTGGCGGGGCTCAAGGCGTCGATGTTGCGTATCACGCCCTTGACGCTGGTGGCGGCGTCGATGCCCCGTCCGCCCGAACCGGCCTGCTGCAACAGCCGCGTCTCGACCATGCCCGGCGCCATAATCCCGACCAGAATGCCGCGCGGCGCCAGTTCCACCGCCAGCGCGCGCATACCCATGTTCACCGCCGTCTTCGACATGCGGTAAGCGTACAGCGGCACGAACAGCGGGCTCGGTTTCACGTTGGTCAACGAGGCGGTGCCCGAGGTGATGACCACGATCTTTTTCTGCGCGCTCGCCGCCACGTGCTCGAGGAACGCTTCCGACATCTTCATCGGCGCCATGGCGTTGGTGCGGTACACCCGTTCCATCGCCGCATAATCGATGCCGCCCATCTTCTGCGTGGGGGGTTCGCTGCCCAAGATGCCGGCGTTGTTGATCAGCACGTCGATGGCCGTGCCCTTCAGTTTCGCCGCCAGGGCGTCGATGGCCGCGAAGTCGGTGACGTCCAGGGCCTCGATGCGCAGACCCGGGTAGGTTTTGGCCAGGGCCTGCAGCTCGGTCGCCGCGGCGGGCGCCCGCGCGGTGGCGATGACGCTCCAGCCGCGTTCGGCGTACTGCCGCGCCAGTTCCAGGCCGATGCCGCGGTTGGCGCCGGTGATCAGCACGGTCTCGGCCCGCGCCGACAGGGCGCAACACAGCAGGCACGCAATCAAACTCAATCGATGCAGCATGGCAAAGGTCTCCCCGGCATTGGCCGGGCAGTCTGCCCCAGCCGCCGCCGCTGCGCCAATGCCGCGGCAGTTATTTCTTCGCCACGCCCGGCCGGGTGTGCTCGTTGAGCTTGTAGGCGTAGACAAAATCGGCGCCGCGTTTCACCGTGTCATCGCCCCTGGCGCCCATGCCGGTGAAGAACTCGGCCACTTCGGCGGCTTGCAGCTCCGAGATCGCCTGACGGTAGAGGCCCACGTCGCCGGTCTTGAAGCCGTGCGGCCCGAACATCTGGCGCTTGGCGTCGGGTGCGGTGCCGACGAACCAGTCCTTATAGTTGCCGCCGAAGCGGCCCATGAACGACTGGAAATCGTCGAGAATCTCGGATTTGCTCTTGGCCATGTCGATCCCCCGGGCTCGGCGCGGCGTTGCGCCGCCATCAGGGCAGTAACGCACGACATAACCCCTGGTTGCGCGCGCTTTTGGTTGCATTGCGGAACGCGCCCGGCCGCGCTAAAGAGCCTGCCTTTCCAAGGGATTCGCGTAGGGGCCCTGTTATGATCACGTTGGTTCGTCCATTTCGGGGCCTGCGTCCCACGCCGGAACATGCGGCCGGGGTGGCGGCTCCGCCTTACGACGTGCTGAATTCTACCGAGGCGCGAGAGAAGGCCGCGGGCAAGCCCTACAGCTTCCTGCACGTCTCCAAGCCCGAGATCGACTTGCCCGAGGGCACCGATGCCTATGCGCCCGAGGTCTATGCCAAGGGCGCGGCGAACTTCCGCGCCATGATCGACGGCGGTGTGCTCGTGCGCGATCCGGCGCCCCGCTACTACATTTATCGCCTGCGCATGGGCGCCCATACCCAGACCGGCCTGGCGGTTGCGGCGTCGGTTGCGGCCTACGACGCCAACCGCATTCGCAAGCACGAGTTCACCCGTCCCGATAAAGAGGACGACCGCGTCCGCCAGATCGAGGCGCTCAACGCCCAGACCGGCCCGGTGCTGCTGGCCTACCGCGCTCACGCCGAGCTGCAGAACATCCTGGTAGCCGCCACCCGCGGCGAGCCGCTCTACGAAGTCAAGGGCGAGCACAACGTCGTGCACATGCTCTGGGTGGTGGACGACGCCGCCACCATCGACCGGATCACTGCGGCCTTCGACGGCATGGACGCGCTCTATATCGCCGACGGCCATCACCGTTCGGCGGCGGCCTCGCGGGTCGCCGCAGCGCGGCGCGGCACGGCGGCCGGCGACAGCGCTGAGTATTTCCTGGCAGTGGCTTTCCCCCACGACCAGATGCGCATCCTCGACTACAACCGCGTGGTCAAGGACCTGAACGGCCTCGGCCCCGAAGGCTTCCTGGCCAAGGTGCGCGAGCGCTTTGCCGTCACGCCCAGCGCCGGCCCCTACCGGCCACCGGCGCCCACGCATTTCGGCATGTATCTCGGCGGACGCTGGTACGAACTGGCGATCAGGCCCGAGCTGATCCCGGCCCACGACCCGGTGGCGCGGCTCGACGTCAGCCTGCTGCAGAACAATCTCATCGCGCCTATCCTCGGCATTGCCGATCCGCGGCGCGACAAGCGCATCGACTTCGTCGGCGGGATCCGGGGCCTGGGCGAACTCGAGGCCCGCGTCAATTCGGGCGAGATGGCGGTGGCCTTTGCCCTGCATGCCACGCGCATGGATCAGCTCATGGCCGTGGCCGACGCCGGCGAGGTGATGCCGCCCAAGTCGACGTGGTTCGAGCCCAAGCTCGCCGACGGGCTCGTCAGCCACGTCCTGGACTAGCGCATGGCCGCCGCGCCGCGCGTCGTGGTCGTCGCGGGGCCCACGGCAAGCGGCAAGTCGGCCTTAGCCTTGACGCTGGCCGAGGCGCTGTCGGGCGAGGTCATCAATGCCGACAGCATCCAGTGCTACCGCGACCTCCCCATCCTGACGGCCCGGCCCACGGCCGCGGAGGAGGCGCGCGCGCCGCATCGGCTCTACGGTTTTCTCGAGCCCACCGCGCTGCTCTCGGCCGCGGCCTGGGCCGAGCGGGCGGCCGCCGCCATTATCGCCGCGACCGACGCCGGGCGCATGCCGATCGTCGCCGGCGGCACCGGCTTCTACCTCAAGGCCCTGATGGAAGGGCTGGCCGACATTCCGCCGGTGCCCGCCGAGATTAGGGCCGAGACCCACGAACTGATCAAGACCATCGGCGCCGCAGCGTTGCACGCCCGGCTGATGGCGCGCGACCCTGTGACCGCCGCGCGGCTCAAACCCACCGATACCCAACGCATCGCCCGGGCGTGGGAGGTGCTGGAGGCCACCGACACGCCTCTGAGCACCTGGCAGGCGCAGCCGCCCACGCCGCCGTTGGCCGCAAGCTTTACCGGCATCCTGGTCCAGCCGCCGCGCGAAGCGCTCTACGCCGCCTGCGACGCCCGCTTCCGCGCCATGCTCGCGCAAGGCGCCGTGGCCGAGGTTAAGGCCCTACTCGCCCGCGGCGTGCCCAAGGCCACCCCGGTGATGCGTGCTCTGGGCGCCCAGGAACTCGCCGCCCATCTCCAGGGCCGCTTGAGCCTTGAGGAGGCTACCACCAAGGCCCAGGCCGTCACCCGGCAGTATGCCAAGCGCCAGAGCACCTGGTTCCGGCATCAGTTTCGTGCGGATTACGTTCTGGAAACGAAATTTTCAGAAAGTTTATTTCAAAATATCTTTCCGGAAATTCGTCGATTGTTGTTGACCTAAGGGGGGTCGGCGACTAGGTTACGCCGCCTTTCGCTGCCCGAGCCCAGGTTTTGTGCGGGTTTGCGGCGATTCCCTAGACTCGTTCGAGAGTGCCATGCCCGATACCGGGGTTACAGACGAGCGTATGCTCGGCGCCGCCATCGTCCTCAAAGCCCTTCAGGAACAAGGGGTTGAGGTGGTGTTCGGCTATCCCGGCGGGGCTGTGCTGCCGATCTACGACGAGCTGTTCAAGCAGAACAGCATCCGCCACATCCTGGTGCGCCACGAGCAGGGCGCCGTCCACGCCGCCGAGGGCTATGCCCGCTCGACCGGCAAGGTGGGGGTGGTGCTGGTGACCTCCGGGCCCGGCGCCACCAACGCCGTCACCGGTCTGACCGACGCGCTGATGGACTCGATCCCGATCGTCTGCCTGACCGGCCAAGTGCCGACGCATCTCATCGGCAACGACGCCTTCCAGGAAGCCGACACTACCGGCATCACCCGGCCGTGCACCAAGCACAATTACCTGGTGAAGGACACCAACAAGCTGGCGTTGACGATCCACGAGGCCTTTTACGTCGCCCGTTCCGGCCGGCCTGGCCCGGTGGTGGTCGACTTGCCCAAGGACGTGGTGATGGGGCTCGGCCAGTACGAGACCGCGCCGCGCGGCATCCGGCGCAAGAAGCACAAGACCTACAACCCGCGCGTCGTCCCGCACGAGAAGGCAGTGGAGGACGCGGTCGAACTGATGCTGACGGCCAAGCGCCCGCTGTTCTACACCGGCGGCGGCGTCATCAACGCCGGCCCCCGCGCGTCCGAGCTGTTGCGCGAGCTGGTGGCGCTGACGGGCTTTCCCATCACCTCGACATTGATGGGCTTGGGCGCCTTTCCGGCCTCGGGCGAGCAATGGCTGGGCATGGTGGGCATGCATGGTCTGTACGAGGCCAATTTGGCCATGTACCACTGCGACCTGATGATCAACATCGGGGCGCGCTTCGACGATCGCGTCACCGGCAACCTGAAGTTCTTCTCGCCCGGCTCGAAGAAAATCCACGTCGACATCGACCCCTCCTCGATCAACAAGAACGTGGTGGTGGACGTGCCGGTCATCGGCGACGCCGCCGCAGTGCTCGAGGCGATGCTGCGCTTGTATCAGGCCCGGCGCCCGCATGCGCCCACGGTCGACATCGGTTCGTGGTGGACAACCATCAACAGCTGGCGCGCGCGCAAGTGCCTCGCTTACGCGCAGACGGGCAAACTCATCAAGCCGCAGTACGCCATCGAGCGCCTGTACGAGCTGACCAAGGACCGCGAGACCTACATCACCACAGAAGTGGGCCAGCACCAGATGTGGGCGGCGCAGTTCTATCGTTTCGAGCAGCCCAACCGCTGGCTGACCTCGGGCGGGTTGGGCACCATGGGCTACGGCCTGCCGGCGGCCATCGGCGCGCAGCTGGCGCACCGTGACGCCCTGGTGATCGATATCGCCGGCGAAGCCTCGATCCTGATGAACATCCAGGAGTTGTCCACCGCCGTGCAGTTCCGGCTGCCGGTGAAGATCTTCATCATCAACAACCAGTACATGGGCATGGTCCGCCAGTGGCAGGAACTGCTGCACGGCGGGCGCTATTCGGAAAGCTACACCGACGCGCTGCCCGATTTCGTCAAGCTGGCCGAGGCCTATCACTGCGTCGGCCTGCGCGTGTCCGACCCCGCCAAGGTCGACGACACCATCCGCGAGATGATCGCCATCGACCGGCCGGTCATCGTCGATGTGCTGGTGGACCAGAAGGAAAACTGCTTCCCGATGATCCCGTCCGGCAAGGCCCACAACGAGATGATCCTCGGCGGCGAGGCCGCGGCCGAGCGCGCCATCACCGGAGAGGGCGCCGCGCTGGTCTAGCGCCGCCGACCGACCATGGACATCAAGAAACCCGCCGCCAGCGACCAGACCGCGAACCTGTACGAAGGCTCGGTGCCGGTCGCGCGCCTGAAGGACAGCCGCATCTACCGCCACGTCATTTCGGTGCTGGTGGACAACGAGGCCGGCGTGCTGGCGCGCGTCACCGGCCTGTTCTCGGGCCGTGGCTACAACATCGAAAGCCTGACCGTGTCCGAGGTCGACAAGGACAAGCAGATTTCGCGTATTAACGTCGTCACCTCGGGCACGCACCAGGTTATCGAGCAGATCAAGGCGCAGTTGGGCCGGCTGGTGCCGGTGCACGTCGTGCGCGATCTCACCGACGACGGCCCCTCGATCGAGCGCGAGCTGGCGCTGATGAAGGTGGTCGGTATGGGCAAGAAGCGCACCGACGCATTGCGCTGGGCCGACAAGCACGGCGCGCACATCATCGAATCGACGCCCAAGTCGTTCGTGTTCCAGATGATCGGCACCTCGGCCGAGATCGACAATTTCGTCGTCGGCCTACAGCCCCTGGGTCTGATCGAGGTGTCGCGCACCGGCGCGGCGGCCATCGCCTGCGGCGAGAAGGCCATCGATCACGTCGAGGCGGGCGAGACCGAGGCCGACCTCAAGCTCAGCACCTAAACGATTCCAACCCTTATTAGAGAGATACGACCATGCGTGTGTACTACGACCGCGACGCCGACGTGAATCTGATCAAAGGCAAGAAGATCGCCGTGGTCGGTTACGGCAGCCAGGGCCATGCCCACGTCCTCAATCTGCGCGATTCCGGCGTGAAGGACGTCGCGGTGGCGCTGAAGGCCGGCTCGGCCACGCGCCAGAAGGCCGAGGCCGAAAAGCTGAAGGTCATGACCCCGGCCGAGGCCGCCAAGTGGGCCGACGTGATGATGATCCTGACGCCCGACGAGCTGCAGGCCGAGATCTACGCCCAGGATATCCGCGACAACCTCAAGCAGGGCGGCGCACTGGCCTTTGCGCACGGCCTTAACATCCATTTCAAGCTGATCGAGCCGCGCCCCGACCTCGACGTGTTCATGATCGCGCCCAAGGGCCCCGGGCACACCGTGCGCTCTGAGTATCAGCGCGGCGCGGGCGTGCCCTGCCTGGTCGCGGTGGCGCAGAACGCCTCGGGCAACGCCATGGAACTGGCGCTGTCCTACGCCTCGGCCATCGGCGGCGGCCGCGCCGGCATTATCGAGACCACGTTCCGCGAGGAGTGCGAGACCGACCTGTTCGGCGAACAGGTGGTGCTGTGCGGGGGATTGAGCCAGCTCATCGCCTCGGGCTACGAGACCCTGGTCGAGGCCGGCTATGCGCCGGAGATGGCCTACTTCGAATGCCTGCACGAGGTGAAGCTGATCGTCGATCTGATGTACGAGGGCGGCCTGGCCGACATGCGTTATTCCATCTCCAACACCGCCGAGTACGGCGATTACGTCACCGGCCCGCGCATCATCACGGAAGAGACCAAGAAGGAGATGAAGAAGGTGCTGGCCGACATCCAGTCGGGCCGCTTCGTCGCCAATTGGATGACCGAGTGCAAGGCGGGTCAGCCCAGCTTCAAGGCCATGCGCCGCAACTGGACCAATCACCCGATCGAGGAGGTGGGCCAGCGCCTGCGCGCCATGATGCCCTGGCTCAAGACCAAGAAGCTGGTCGACAAGGCCCGCAATTGAGCCGCCAATTGTGGCAAAGCCCCGGGGGAAGGGGCGTTCACCCGCCCAAACCCCCGGTTTTCACCCCAAATTAACCGATCCGGCCGCAAAGTAGTTGACAAGCGGCCTGGAAAAACGATCTTAACGATATACAATAAGCCGCTGATTTTCGGACAAAATGGCGGCTTAGGACAAAGGTTTAACGCGCGTGGTCTTCGCATCCGTCCGTCCCGCATCCGCTGCCCGCCCGGCAACCGCCGCGGCGGCGATGGCGTTTGTCGTGACGGTTGAAGGGGGTGCGCTGACGCAGCGTCTTGCGGACCGGGGTCTGCGACTTAACCCCCCCTGAGCGCTGTTCACGACCGAGCGGCCGGCGTTCAGGGGCAATGGGTTTTCGAAGTCGCTCCAGCAACGCAATCTTTGACCCCAGTCGTGAGCACAACCATGAGCACCAACCGCGTCATCATTTTCGACACCACCTTGCGCGACGGCGAACAATCGCCGGGCGCATCCATGAACAAGGACGAGAAGATCCGCATCGCCAAGATTCTGGAGGAGATGCGGGTCGACGTCATCGAGGCCGGGTTCCCCATCGCCAGCCAGGGCGACTTCGACGCTGTCGAGGCCGTCGCGCGAGAGATCAAGGAGTCTGTCGTCTGCGGGCTCGCCCGTGCCGCCAAGGGCGACATCGACCGCTGCGCCGAGGCCATCAAGCCGGCGCGGCGCGGCCGCATTCATACCTTCATTTCGACAAGTCCGCTGCATATGAAGTTCAAGCTGCAGATGGACCCGAAAGACGTGCATCAGGCCGTGATCGACAGCGTCACCCGCGCGCGCAAGCACACCGACGACGTCGAGTGGTCGGCCGAGGACGGCTCGCGCACCGAGCACGATTTCCTCTGCCGCTGCGTCGAGGCCGCCATCACGGCCGGAGCCCGCACCATCAACATCCCCGACACTGTCGGCTACACGGTGCCCGACGAGTATCACGCCCTGATCAAGATGCTGTTCAACCGCGTGCCCAACATCGACAAGGCGATCATCTCGGTGCATTGCCACAACGACCTGGGCTTGGCCGTGGCCAATTCGCTGGCCGCCGTGCAGGCGGGTGCGCGACAGGTGGAGTGTACCATCAACGGCCTGGGCGAACGCGCCGGCAACGCCGCCATGGAAGAGATCGTCATGGCGCTGCGCACGCGCAAAGACCACATGCCGTTCGAGACCAACATCCGCACCGAGCTCATCACACGCGCTTCGCACCTGGTCTCGACCATCACCGGCTTCCCGGTGCAGCCCAACAAGGCCATCGTCGGCGCCAACGCGTTTGCGCATGAGTCGGGCATCCACCAGGACGGCGTGCTCAAGAACGCCCAGACCTACGAGATCATGACCCCGGAATCGGTGGGCCTGAAAAAGTCGAACCTGGTCATGGGCAAGCACTCGGGCCGCCACGCCTTCCGCGCCAAGCTGAAGGAGCTGGGCTACGACCACCTGGGCGACAACGCCGTCAACGACGCCTTCAAGCGGTTCAAGGACCTGGCCGACAAGAAGAAGGACGTGTTCGACGACGACATCATCGCCTTGGTCGATGACACCGTGATCCGCGAGAACGACCGCATCAAGTTCGTGGCGTTGGAAGTGGTGGCCGGCACGAAGGTGGCCAAGCAACGGGCCGAGATCGAGCTGGAGATCGACGGCGTGGTAAAGTCCACCACGGCAACCGGCGACGGCCCCGTCGACGCGCTGTTCAACGCCATCAAGCAGCTCACCACGTCCACCCAGCATCTGCAGATTTATCAGGTCAACGCCGTCACCGGCGGCACCGACGCGCAAGCCGAGGTGATGGTTCGCCTGGAGGAGAACGGCAAGACCGTGCAGGGGCAGGGGGCCGACACCGATACGCTGGTCGCCTCGGCCAAGGCCTATATCAACGCGCTCAACAAGCTGATGTACAAGCGTCAGAAGTCGGCGCCGGCGGAGATCACCGCCCATGCGTCATAAGTCCGTCACGGCCGCAACGACCGCCCGGGCGCGCCGCGCCCGGGCGGCGGGGCGCTAACCCTGCAAGAAAAAGGAACAAAAAGGGATGTTTTCTCGGTTAACCGGTTGGCTCTCCAACGACATGGCGATCGATCTCGGCACCGCCAACACGTTGGTCTACGTCAAGGGCAAGGGCATCGTGCTGAACGAGCCGTCGGTCGTCGCGCTGGCCGAGGTCAAGGGCCGCAAGCAGGTCCTGGCCGTCGGCAACGAGGCCAAGCAGATGCTGGGCCGCACGCCCGGCAACATCCAGGCCATTCGTCCGCTGCGCGACGGCGTCATCGCCGACTTCGAGGTAGCCGAGGAGATGATCAAGCACTTCATCCGCAAGGTGCATAACCGCCGCAGCTTCGCCGCACCCTTGGTCATCGTTTGCGTCCCGTCAGGCTCCACCGCGGTCGAGCGTCGCGCCATTCAGGAGTCGGCCGAAGCGGCCGGCGCGCGCAAGGTGTTCCTGATCGAGGAGCCGATGGCCGCGGCCATCGGCGCGGGCCTGCCCGTCACCGAGCCCACCGGCTCGATGGTGGTCGACATCGGCGGCGGCACCACCGAGGTGGCGGTGCTCTCGCTCGAGGGCATCGTCTATGCACGCTCGGTGCGCGTCGGCGGCGACATGATGGACGAAGCCATCATCAACTACATCCGCCGCCATCACAATCTGCTGGTCGGCGAAAGCTCGGCCGAGCGCACCAAGAAGCAGATCGGCTGCGCCTGCCCGCCCGAGCACGGTGACGGCGAAACCATGGTCATCAAGGGCCGCGACCTGATGAACGGCGTGCCCAAGGAGATCGTCATCAGCCAGCGTCAGATCGCCGAGGCCTTGGCCGAGCCGGTTACGGCCATCATCGATGCGGTCAAAATGGCGCTGGAGCACACGCCGCCCGAGCTGGCGGCGGATATCGTCGACAAGGGCATCGTGCTGACGGGCGGCGGCGCGATGCTGCACAACCTCGACTTCGTCCTGCGTCACGCCACGGGGCTGCCGGTGTCGATCGCCGACGACCCTTTGTCGTGCGTGGCCATAGGCACGGGCAAGACGCTGGAAGATAAGCGCCTGCGCAACGTACTGACGTCGGTCTACTGATCGCCCCAGCGCGGTCACGCCGGGGCAGGGGAGGAACTGAGACGTGAGGCAGACCACCGGACAGATCACCCGGCTGGGAACGTTGAAAACGCTGCTGCAGCGCTTTGCTTTCCTGTCGCTGATCGCGCTGACGTTTGCTCTCATGCTGATCGGCAAGGCCGACACCGTGCTGGTCGAGCGCGCGCGCGTTGCCCTGACCGACGCAGTCGTGCCGATCCTGCGGGTGTTGTCGCAGCCGGCCAATGCCATTGCCGAGACCATCGCCAACGTGCGCGAGCTTGCCGCCATCCGCGAGCAGAACTCGACCCTGCGTGAGGCCAACGAACGGTTGCTGCAGTGGCAGGCCATCGCCCAGCGGCTCGAGGCCGAGAACCGCTCGCTCAAGGCGCTGTTGGCCCTGGTGCCCGAGCCCAACGCCAATTTCGTCAGCGCGCGCGTGGTCGGCGACACCGGCGGCACCTTCGCGCAGACGGTGCTGATCACCGCCGGGGCCAACGACGGCGTCGGCAAGGGCGACGTGGTCATGACCGGCGAGGGGTTGGTGGGCCGCGTGGTCCAGGTCGGCGCCCGCTCGGCGCGCGTCCTGCTCATCACCGACATCAACTCGCGCATCCCCGTCGTCGTCGGTGAGGCCGCCAACCGCGCTATCCTGGTGGGCGACAACGGCCTGCGGCCGCGCTTGCTCTACGTCGGCGCCAAGACCGTGGTGGTGCCGGGCGACAAAGTGATGACCTCGGGCGACGCCGAGGCGTTCCCGCCCGGGCTGCCGGTGGGCCGCGTCGCGCGCGTGCAGGACGGCGTCATCGAGGTCGAGCCCTACGTATCGCGCGATAAACTGCAGCATGTGCGCGTGGTTGACTTCGGCCTCACCGGTATCCTGTCGGGCGGCATCGCCGAGGCCAAAAAATAGGGCGCCCGCGATGCACCAAACCACGGTATGGCAAAAGCTCGATCACGCCGCCCGCCGCGGCGTGCCCGTCAGCATCACCGTGTTCCTGCTGTTTTTCGGCATGATCCCCCTGCATCTGCCGGGCCTGCCATCGCTGGCCCCA
>Ga0073934_10008614_pt1 | contig 13536 bp, 9 predicted proteins | sample LarsenN4metaG_FD_76834 | JGI IMG/M metagenome (GOLD analysis project Ga0073934, IMG submission 76834) | Hot spring sediment bacterial and archeal communities from British Columbia, Canada, to study Microbial Dark Matter (Phase II) - Larsen... ...
CGCGACATCACCAGCCGGTTTTCGAGCGCGTAGCCCGCACCGGAGGGAGCCTGCGTCCGGTCGCCCAGCACGACGAATTCGCCCCCGGCCGTGCGACCCACGTTGGCTGCGTATAAGTGCAGCATCCGCCCGCGCGGCCAGGTTACGCCGTGGCACGCTCGCAGGAATCCGGGATTGGCAAAGACCATCTGCGGCGGCAGCACGCCCTCCTTCAGGCACCGCTGTGAACCGTATAAATCGAGACCCAAGGCTTCGAGAACTTGCGCCCGTTGCACGAGGGCGGCTTCGAGGGAACGGAAGTCGCCGGAGGAGATCAATAGTGGTAAGGGATCGAGCTGCCACGGTCGCTCCATGCCGCGCAGGTCGCCGTAGACGTTGTACGTGACGCCATTTTCGCGAATCAGTTGCTGGGCGTCCTGCCAGCGGCGCGTCAGTTCGGGCAGCCCCAACTCCCCCAGCGATTCGAGGAATCGAATCCAGTGTCGGCGCACATCGTGGTCGGCGCCAAACAGCTCATCGTGATGTCCGGCCTGTGCGCCATATTCGAGCCACTCGCGCGGCAACGCGGCGCTCGTGTCAGGCGGCGTCTCCACGTCGTCCTCGGTCACTCAGGCCATTCCTCCGGGGCGGTCGTTTGGTACCGGGGACCGCCCATGCTAGTGAATTCCGTGCACACAGCGACCCCATTCGTCGGCGTTTATTCTACGGTCTGGCCGAGGCGCTGAGGAGAGAGTTGCCGGATATCGGGCCGCGCAATTCCGTTCTCGAGGAGCACGATTTCTCCGGGTGACGCCGCGTCCGCGAGGCGTCGGCCCGACTTTGGCAGGTTTCAACGCATGAACGGGGCCAAATGCCTTGTTCGCGGTAACGATTTCGTTAGACTTTCAAACTTCCGTCACCACTCATGGAGGCCCTGCTGTGACTGTTTCTGTAAGGATGACCGTTTCCCGTGTCCGCTGGGTTTTGACCTGTCTGGCCGTTGCACTGAGCATTGGATCGACCTGCCTGGCCAGCGAGGCCGACCTCGCGATTCCCGACCTTCACGAAGGCAAGTTCTTCAACGGAGCGATCAGCGCCTGGAACCTGCTGTTCTTCGGCTCGTTCGTGATCGCCGGCACGCTGGGCATCAGCCTTTACTTACGCGCGCAAGTGGCGGCGCTCCCCGCCCACGAGTCGATGCTCAAAGTCGCCGAGATCATCTTCCAGACCTGCAAGACCTACCTCATCCAGCAGGGCAAGTTCCTGCTAATGCTGTTTGTGATCATCGCCTGCGCCATCGCGTATTACTTGCTCGGCTTTGAGCATCCCCACGAGCCGGGCGCACCGGAACCAATCGACCCGTATCTGAAGCTGGCCTACGTGCTCCTGTTTTCCGTAGTGGGCATGGGGGGCTCGTATGCGGTGGCCTGGTATGGCATCCGCATCAACACGTATGCGAACTGCCGCACCGCGTTCGCCTCCCTCCGCGGCGAGCCGTGGGACGTGGTCAACATTCCCCTCCGCGCGGGTATGTCGGTGGGCCTGTTCCTGATCTCGCTCGAACTGATCATGATGGTGATCATTTTGCTGTTCGTCGATCGGCAAATCGTCGGCGTGTGCTTTCTGGGCTTCGCCATCGGGGAATCGCTGGGCGCCTCGGCGCTGCGCATTGCAGGGGGCATCTTCACGAAAATTGCCGACATCGGCTCCGACCTGATGAAGATCGTCTTCAAGGTGAAGGAAGACGACCCCCGCAACCCGGGCGTGATCGCCGACTGCACCGGCGACAACGCCGGCGACTCCGTCGGCCCCACCGCGGACGGCTTCGAGACTTACGGCGTCACCGGCGTGGCGCTCATCTCGTTCATCACGCTCGCCGTGCCCAACGTCGATATCCAGGCCAAGTTGATCGTCTGGATCTTCGCGATGCGGTTTCTGATGGACTTCATGTCCGGCGCCTCGTACTTCATCAACCAGCAGATCTCCGAGAGCAAGTACAAGGGACTGAAAGATTTCGATTTCGAGCAGCCCCTCACGCGATTGATCTGGATTGCATCGATCCTGTGCATCACCACCTCGTACTTCATGAGCTGGCTGCTGATCGGCGATATCGCCGTGGTGCTCACGCCTGGCCTCTCGCCCGAGCCGTTGCCGCATCTGTGGTGGCAACTGGCAACGATCATCAGTTGCGGCACGCTTGCGGCGGTGCTGATTCCCGAGTTCACCAAGATCTTCACCAGTTCGCATTCCAAGCACGTGCACGAGATTGTAACGGCGTCGCGGGAAGGCGGGACGTCGCTGACCATCTTGTCCGGGCTGGTTGCCGGCTATTTCAGCGCGTTTTGGGTGGGCCTGTTGATCGCCGGCCTGATGGGCGGGGCGTACTTTGTCAGCCTGCAGGGGCTCGACGGCCTGATGATGGTGGACCTGGTGAAGGGGCAGCCGGCGGTCGGCGTCGGCTCCGTGTTCGCGTTTGGGTTGGTGGCGTTCGGCTTCCTGTGCATGGGACCGGTGAACATCGCCGTCGATAGCTACGGCCCGGTGACCGACAACGCCCAATCGGTGTTCGAGCTGGCGCAGACCGAGCACATTCCCGGCATCAAGGAAGAAATTGAGCGCGACTTCGGCTTCACGCCCGATTTCGAGCGCGGCAAGCACTATCTCGAAGCCAACGACTCCGCAGGGAACACATTCAAGGCCACGGCGAAGCCGGTGCTCATCGGCACGGCCGTGGTCGGCGCCACGACGATGATCTTTTCGATCATCCTGCTGCTCGGCAAGGTGGGCCTGCTGCACATCAGTTTGACCGACGCCCCCGTGCTGCTCGGCTTCATCTGCGGCGGCAGCGTTGTGTTCTGGTTCTCCGGCGCTTCGATGCAGGCGGTCACTACCGGCGCGTATCGGGCCGTCGAGTACATCAAGAAGAACATGAACCTCGACAAGAAAGAGGCCGACATCGAAGACTCGAAAACGGTGGTCCGCATCTGCACCGAATACGCGCAGAGCGGCATGTGGAACATTTTTATCGCACTGATGACCATCACGCTGGCGTTCGCGTTCTTCGACCCCAACTTCTTCGTGGCGTACCTCATTTCCATCGCCGTGTTCGGCCTGTTCCAGGCCATTTCGATGGCGAACACCGGCGGCGCCTGGGACAACGCCAAGAAGTACGTCGAAGTCGATCTGAAGGAAAAGGGGACTGACCTGCACGCGGCAACTGTCGTGGGAGACACGGTGGGCGATCCGTTCAAAGACACCACATCGGTGGCGTTGAACCCGATCATCAAGTTCTCCACGCTGTTCGGGCTGCTCGCAGTCGAGATCGCCGTGGAGGTCAAGAAAGCAGCCGCGGAAGGGAAGGGGCTGGACTATACCGCGATGGTGGGATTCGTCATGTTGCTGGTCGCGCTGTACTTCGTGTACCGCTCGTTCTACGCCATGCGCATCCCGCCGCGGCTGGTCGAGTAAGGACAAGAATCGAAGCCCGGCATTTGCCTTGAATGCCGGGCTTCTCGATCCGTTGCGTGAGCAGCCCGTTGAAAAAGGGGGCTGGCTCCGAGTCGAACCACAGAATCCCCTCGAACAATGAGTGAGGCTCGGTGCCTGACCCCTTTTTCAACAGTCAGTTAGGGTCTTTGGCCGAGTGTTGCGGCCGGCGTCCCGGGATTTGCGGCGACAATCGGCAATGCGATCTCACGCATTCCCAAAACCGCGGAAGACGTAGATCGGGTGCCTTCCCAGTCCCTGCAGCTCGCGCCACACTGCGCTCGCCTGGCATTCGTCCGTGACCTCCAGCCATGCCGCTTCGCTCAGATTGATGCGGCCGTTCTCTCCTTCGGATTCCACGCGAGAGGCCATGTTCACTGCGCGGCCCCAGATGTCGTACTGGAAGCGGCTGGTGCCCACGATTCCCGTGACCACGCTTCCGAAGTCGATGCCGATCCGCAGCTCGCGCGGCGGAGTCCGGGCCTGCGCTGCCGCCAGCATTTCCAGTCCGGCGTTGATGCAGGCGCGCACCGGGTTGCGCACGAACTCTTCCAAGCCCGCGGTCGCCATGAACGAGTCGCCGATGGTTTTGATCTTCTCCAGCTTGTGGCGGGCGCAGATGGCCTCAAACTCGCTGAACAGGCCGTGCAAGTACTCGATGACCCGGCAGGGGTCTTCCTGCTCGCAGAACTCGGTAAAGCCGACAATGTCGCAGAACAGGACGGCCGATGAGGCCAGCCGCGTGGGTCGCACGTTGATGTGCCCGGTGGCGAGGTACTCGGCCACGATCTCCATCTTCACGCGGTGGGGCAGCAGCGCGTTGAGCAGTTCCTCGTTGGAATTCGTCTGCGCTTTCAAGCGGGCCTTCTCTTTTTGCAGCAAGGCCAGCGTTCGCTCCTGGTCCTCAATCAGAAACTTCTTGGCGAGGCAGTTGCTGACGCGGGCCTGCAGCAGCCGCGGGTCTCCGTCCTTGTGCAGGTAGTCTTCGGCGCCCCGTTCCACGTAGCTGGCCACCTGGTCGAGTCCGTCGACGCTGCTGGTGAAGATCAAGATCGGAATGTGCGAGAGGGCGGGCGTCGACTTCACTCGCTGCAGTACTTCGTCGCCGTCGACTTGCGGCATCCGGAGATCGAGCAGGATCAGATCGATCCGGCGGCTCGTGTCGGCGAGCGCATCCAGCGCTTCCTGCCCGTCGACCGCCTCGATTACCTCGTGCCCCATTTGCGTCAGCAGTCGCCGGGCTTCTTCGCGCGAGAACTCGTTGTCGTCGGCGACCAGAATCACTGCCTTCCGCGCAGTCGGCGACGCCGCGTTGTGCGAAACCGCGGGATCGGCTGCACACGCAGTGATAGGCATGGTTGGCGGCCACTGGACGGTGACGGGAATTGAGGCATCGGCGATTGCGAGTTCCGATTGTCAATTGGCTCACAGGGCCACGAAAGTGTACATAAGTATCGTATCGGCGGCCGCCTCGGTACAACCTGCATAACCGGCAGGTTCGGCATCCGAGCTCGCGTCCGGGCGGAAGCCCGTCGTTAAGAACTTCTATATGTTTGTTGATGTATGCACCGAGCCGGAGATCGGTCCGAGGCTCAGTGTCGCCAGGGAGGGCGACCATGCCGCGCCGCGAATTCCGCCGCGCTTTGCCAGTGTGCTTGCTGATGGTCGCCGCTTCGACGTGGCTTGCGTCCGCGGCGTGCGCCGACGAAGAGCTGCCGCCCGGGCTGTTCGAGGAAACCGCCGAGCCAGCCATCGATCTGTTGTGGTTTCAAGAACCCTCTGCCGCTTCGCCTGCGACGGAGTCGAGTTTTGTCGGTCAAGATCCGGGCGGCGGCCTGGGATTGCCCCTGGTTGAGTCCTTTCAGAAAACCGTCACCTCGTTGACACTGTTGCCGAACACCGTCGGCAAGACGCCCGCGGCGATCTTTGTGATCGATCAGGAAATGATCCGCCGCAGCGGCGCGCAAACGGTGCCTGAGGTGCTGCGGATGGTGCCGGGCGTCCACGTCGCCAACCAGAACACCGTCACTCCCAATGTGAGCGTGCGGGGCTTCGGAACGGGAAATGTGTTTTTCCCGCTCAGCGCCCGCGTCCTGGTGCTGATTGATGGCCGCAGCATTTACGACCCTGGACTCGGCGGAATCAACTGGATGCTGAACGACCTCGTGTTGCAGGATATCGAGCGCATTGAGGTCATTCGTGGCCCGGGCGCCACCGTTTGGGGCGCGAACGCGGTTAATGGCGTCATTAACATCATCACCAAGTCGGCCGATAAAACGCAGGGACTGCTGGTGCAGGGACTGGGCGGTACGGAATATAAGACCATCGCTACAGTGCGCTACGGCGCCGAAGTGGGCGAGAACTCGCACCTGCGCGTGTTCGGCAAGTTCCGCGACTTCGACGACGGATGGCCCACGACAGGACAGCCGGCGGTCGACGGCTTCCACGATTTCCGTACCGGCTTTCGCTGGGACGCCGAGACGGAGTCTGGCGATCAGTTCTCCGCGCAGGGAAATCTCTTCGACGAGCCGCGTTCGGGCTCGATCACTCTGCCCTCCGACCCCGACGTCCTCTCGCCAAATTTGCCGGCCGAATACCGCGGAGGTTATGCCCAGGGCCGCTGGACCCGGACCTTTTACGATGACTCTCAGCTCACCCTGATGGCGATCTACGACCGGTGCTCCATCATCTATTCCGGGATCGACTACACGCGCAATTCGTACATTCTTGATGCCGCTTACAATTGGGCTTGGGGCGAGCGTCATAAATGGCTCGTCGGGGCGCAGTTCCGACTCGACGAGGACTCCACCGATCCGCAAACCTATCGGGTTTACACGGTGGAGTACGTTCCCCCGTCGCGCTCCTACAACGTCGCCAGCTGGCTTCTGTAGGACGAAATCCAACTGGTGCCCGGAAGCCTGTCGTTCATTGCCGGCACGAAGATGGAGGTGAATTCGTTTACCGGATTCGAGATCCAGCCTTCGGGACGCCTGCTGAAAACGATCGACGAACGACGTGTGGTTTGGGCGGCAATCTCCCGGGCGATTCGCCGTCCGAACCGCATCGACGATGCGGCGACGGGAATTCTCTATCTCCCCATCGGGCCAGAACCGGTCCTCGGCCAACTGGTGCCCAACGCCCAGTTGAAGGCCGATGCCCTGGCGGCCTACGAAGCCGGCTACCGGGCGCAGCCCGCCGACTGGCTGTCGTGGGACCTGGCGGCATTCTACAACGTATACAACCACCTGCCCGCGGCAACCTTCTTGACGAACACGGTGCCGGTCACCGTGACACAGGTGAATGGCATTGGAGCACAAAGTTACGGTGCCGAGTTGAGCGGCACGGTGGAATTCACCGATCGCTAGAAAGTCACGGGTGCCTATTCGTACCTGCAGATCGATGCAGAAGGAACGGCAGAGCTGAAACCCGGCTCGAATCGGCAATCAGCCGGCTACTCGGAGAACTCACCGCGAAATATCCTCTATCTGCGGAATTCCTGGTCACCCACCGAGCGCTGGGACGTGGACTTGATCTTTCGAGATGTCGACGCGCTCACGTATTCAAGAATTCCAGCCTACGCGGAGATGGACCTGAGAGTGGCGTGGCGGCCGCGGCCGCGTTTGGAACTGGCCGTCATGGGCCAGAACCTGCTGGATGCTGCCCATCAGGAAGGTGGGTTCACCGGTGCGGGTGCAGTCTTTCCATTCGTCGCCGACCCCACCGAGACCCAGCGAGGCGTATACGGGTCGGTCACCTACACCTACTGACGCCGATTTGGTCGACGGAGAACAAGGGTCTCGTGCCAGCCTTGTGCAAACAGTAGAATCGCGGCGACGCGCTTGACGGCTAGGCGTGAGCCCGGATGATTCACCACAAAACCACCAAGAGCCACGAAGTAAATGCCACGAAGGGGTGACGAGCAAAATCTGAGCAGGTCCGATTAAACGGACTGTCTTTTGGCGTTTTCTCCAACTCGGTTCCTCTTTGTGGCCTTTGTGCCCTCGTGGTTACTCATGAATTATCCGGGCGAGTGACCGCACTGAGAACCTCGCGTGGATCCTGTGGGAAAGACCACACCGGCGCTGCTACAGCGACTGGCCTCGGCCTGGTCGAACTGGCCGCTGGCGCGCAAACAGTTCGTCCTCGTTCTACTGGCCCTGGCGCCAGTCCCCATGTGGATCAAGTTTGCCAGCGACTCGGCTACGGCTGAAAACGACGTGTATCGCCGCGCGATCCGTCGGTCCATCAAGCTTCATCTCTCAAAGCACAAGAACAACTATGGCAAAGACACCTTCCTCGATGTTTTGAAAGGAGACATCAGTGAAGAGGTTGTCTCCAATGACCGTGAGCGATGGCCTCTTGCGCAATTGGCGATGATTGAATTCCCCGCCAAGACTGACTTGGCGGCTGCCGCATCGGACAATTTCGAGATCAGTGTGACGACTGGGACCGGGAGCGGGCCTGCGTTGGTGACGACAGCGGAGATGTCCTCTCCGCAGGCAGAATCGCCATTAGAGTTGCCTCTGAAGTCTGCAGAGACTGGCGTCAAGGACGAGCACAAATCGGCTGCACCAAGCGAGGTCACGATTGATAGCCAGGATGGACCGGTCAAGGCGTTGGCCCGCATCGAAAATCTCGGTGAGCAAATAACAGAAGACAAGGACAGATCCGCGCAGCGTTTGGCGCACTTTGCACAATCGCGACGCCAAGAAGCCGAAAAAAACGACGCAATCGAAACTAAGAACTACCTCTTGATCAAATTGACCTCTCCTCCGCCAGCCGGCGCCATCCAGACTGCTCCGGATGAATACCTGATCGCCGTTTTTGACACAGAGTTGGAACGAAGGCGCTATTGGAAGGCGCTGCGCGAGGCCATCCTGCCAATCGCCGTTGCCGTCATGTCGGCCGCCATACTGATCCTCGTCGTTTCGCGCGTGGTCCTCCGGCCGGTCAAGCAGCTTTCCGCGGTCATGCGGCAGGTTGGCCGGGAACACGATTACACCCTCCGCGTGCCGGTGAGGCAGGCCGACGAAATTGGCGACCTGCAGGTGGGCTTCAATCAGTTGGTGTCGGAAGTCGGGGCGCTCACGTCGGAACTCGAGCAGCGCGTCGCCGAGCGCACGGAGGACCTCGACGTGGCAATCCGAAAGCTCAATCGGTCGAATGCGGCACTCGTCGAATTCGCCCGGGACGTCGCTCACGACCTGAAGGCTCCGCTGGACAACGTCAAGTTGATCGTGGACGGCATGCAGCGGGATTGCGGCGGCGAGTTGCCGTCCGACGTCAATCGCCGCCTGGACAAGATCCGAGAGCAATGTCAGGACGAAAGCGAGCGGATCAAGCGGGTTCTCGAATACGCGCGGATCGGCCATAACCTCTCGGACCCGCAGGCCGTCGATCTCAACCAGGTGATCGAGGCGACGCACCGCGGCCTGGCCGAGCAGTTTCAAACGTGCGCGGCGTCGCTGGACGTCGTCCGGCCGCTGCCCGTGGTGCTGGGCTGGCCCGACGAATTGAAGAAGGTATTCCAGAACCTGCTGTCGAACGCGCTCAAGTACAACGACAAGGCGTCTCCGCAAATTCGCGTGTTCGGCAGAACATCGAGCGACGGCGGCCGCGCCGTCATCGCGGTGCAGGATAACGGGATCGGCATTCCGCCGAGGCAATTGACGAAGGTGTTCAGAATGTTCATGCCGCTGCACGACAAGGAGCGGTTCCCGTCCAGCTATGGAGCGGGTCTGGCGATCGTCAAGAAGATTGTGGGGCTGCACCGCGGCCGAATCCGCGTGCACTCCCGCGTCGGCGAAGGGACGACATTCGTGATCCGACTTCCCACACCCGTTGGGGGAAACGGAGCGAGAGTGAGTCAGTGAATGATTGACCTTGAGAGCCGGAGCACATGATGCCCGATTTGACATCGCATCCCATACTGATCGTCGAAGACAACGACGTCAGCTACGAAACGACGGTGCGCGCGTTCCAGCAGTCGCACCTGGCGAACCCGATCTTCCGGTGCACGACCAGCGACGACGCGCTCGACTTCCTGTTTCGGCGTGGAGCGTACGCCCCTCCCGCCGAAGCGCCGCGTCCCAGCATCGTACTCTTGGACCTGAGGCTGGCCCAGGGCACCGACGGGCGCGAGGTGCTGCAAGAGGTCAAGCGCGACCCGGTCCTGAGGACCATTCCGGTCATTGTGCTGACCACACTCGAGGACCAGCTCGATATCCAGGCGTGCTATGCCCTGGGTGCCAACAGTTACATCCGCAAGCCGGTGACCTTTGAAGGCTACATGGACGCCGTCAAGAGCCTGGAGCAGTACTGGTTCCATATCGTCATCCTGCCGGACAAATGACACGGAACCCGTTCGACGCGAGAGATTGATCGATGAAGCGAACGTCAGCGCGCACAATTGTCTGGGCAGGTGCTGCCGCGGCATGCATCTTGCTCGGGGCTGCACTGGCGCCGGCGCAACCAACAACGATCGACCGCCAGTATGAAATCAAGGCCAAGTTCCTGTACTTCCTTGCGGAGAACCTGCAGCGGAATCCTTCCCCGGCGGGCAAGCCAATCATTGCCGCAGTCGGCAAGCAGCAGGCGGGCATCCAGCAGTTTGAGGACACGACGAGGCCATTGAAATCAGTCGACTGGGCGTTTTACCCGGACGTGGCAAAGTTCATCAATGCGGTCAAAGAAAAGCCCTCGGTCCAACCGCACATCCTGTTCTTCTTTCGCGACGAGCCAAACAAGATCGATGAGGCTCTCGAGGAACTGGACCGCAACGAATTGAAGACTATGGTGCTCGTCACGGAGCAGCCAGACCGCTTCCGAAAGGTAGCCGCAAACTTCTACGAAGACCGCGCCGCCAACCGTGTGCGAGTCCAACTGCGGAAGTCCTCTTTGCCGCAGGGGGTAACCCCCACTCAAAAGCTGCTGACGCTTTCCGGCGTCACGGTTTACGACTGAGGCCAGCCCATCCGGCAACCTGGTCGAAGTCCAGCCTCCGTCGGGCGGGATCGGCCTCCAGGCAGTCGTGAATTACGCGGGCCAGTTCGTCGCTCACTTGGGGATGCGTCGCCCGGACGTCCGGAGCAGTCCACTCCAATCGTTGGCGCCGAATCTGGGCGATCTCGGTTTCGGCGGTGGGCCGACGCCCGGTCAGCAGTTCGTAGGCCACGCAGCCAAATGCAAAGCAGTCCGACTGTTGCGACGCGGGCTTTCCGGCAAAGAGCTCGGGGGCCATATAGGCCGGTGTCCCGATGATCGTGTGCCGCAGCGCGCGTTCGTGGTCCTCCATCGGCCTGGCCAGACCGAAATCCATCAGTTTCGTGTTGCCCGATGAGGTCAGCATGACGTTGGACGGCTTGATGTCGCGGTGGATGACGCCGCGCCCGTGGGCGTACGCCAGTGCCGACGCCAATTGCCCCAGGATGCGACGGGCTTCCGGCTCGGGGAAGCGGGCGCCGCTCCGCAGCCGTCCGGCCAGCGTTTCTCCATCGCAGAACTCCAAGGCAATGAAGTGCGTATGAAAGGCCGCGAGACGCCCCACGAGGCGCACGATGTGCGGGTGATCAAATGCCGCAATGAGATCTGCCTCGCGCTGGAAGTACTGCAGCGCCAAGCGGTCGTACACGAGGCGGTGGCTCATCATCTTGAGCGCGACGCGCAGGTGGTCGGAGGCGCGCACTGCCTCGTAGACCACCGACATTCCCCCCGAGGCCAATCGGCGGACGATCCGGAAGTCGGCGAACGTCTTGCCGCTGAGCACGTCGCCGCGCCGCCCTCCCAGGCGCGACGCCACCAGGTGCGTCAACACGACACTCAGCCGCGGGTCGCGCGCTGCGACCGCATGGAATGCTTCGGCCGGCAGCCGCAGCACGCGGGTGGGCTCGAGCGCGACCGCGTCCGCCGTCGCCGGCTCGCTCGTCAACAACGACATCTCTCCCAGGATTTCACCCGGTCCAACCCGGTTGATGAAGCACGTCCGCCCGGACTCTTCGATCAACCGGACCTGGACCACCCCCTGTTCCACGAGCATCAGAGCATCGCCCGGATGCCCCTGCTGAATCAACTTCTCGCCGGCGGAAAAGCTTCGCGGCACGGCGCACTCGGCGATAGTGCGCAGCGTCTCGCGAGGCAGCATCTCAAAGTCCCGACACTGGCGGAGGACTTCCAGCGCGTCCCAACCACGGGTGGCCGTCAACCCCGCCTCGGATCCGTGCGTGCTCCGGTCGGCACACCATGTGGACTCGCTGCTTCCGACCATGCGGCCTGGCTGCTGTGCCGCGGCCGCACGGAGTTCCTCAATGTGCAGACGCGCCTCCGGCCACCGGGCCAGCAATCCGTCCCAGTCGATTGTCTCGCCGAGGCGGCGTCTCCACCGAACGTCGATGGGGAGCAACTCGTTCAGCAGTGCGGTGCGCAGCGGGAGGGGCGCCCGTTCCAGGTAAGCCTCGAGACGGGGCGCTTCGCCGCGCCGCCACTCGTCTTCGAATGCGTCACAGATCCGGTCGAGTTCCAACTGCTGCTCGAGCCGATCGGAACCGATAGACATTTCGGCCACCCCTCGCCGGGCAGCACTCCTGCGCTGCCGAAGCGTCCCTTCCGTCACAGGCTACTCCAGCCCGTCCCGCCAGGTCTCACGAATGATCTGCAGCTTGCGCTCGACGGAGCGCACCGAGGTGTCGAATTTCTGCGCAATCTCCTCGTTCGAGTAGCCTTCCATCCGCAGCAGCGCCACTTCCCGCAGGGAGACGGAAGGGAGTTGCTGCAGCAACCGATCGAATTCCTCATCGATCTCGAGCAGCAAGGCAGGAGTGGGCTCCGGGCCTTCGAGCAGTTCGAACCCTCGTGCACCGCCGTCCTGTGCCGACCCGAACACCGACGCCCCGCGCACCGCCCCCCCCGCCGCGCTTGGCTCGCATCTCGTGGCGATGCTTGTCCACCACTTTCCGGCAGGTCATCGCCACCAGGATCCGCCACAGGTCGTCGCGATCGCGCATTTCGGCGAGTCGCCCGGCCGCGGCTCCTCGGAACAGGCTTCCCAGCGCACTGAGCGCCACGTCCTCTTCGTCCGTCATGCGGCGCGCGCCCGTCCCTAACCGGGACCGGGCGAATCTCACCAGGCGGTCGAAGTAGCGCTGCCAGATCGCGTGTGCGGCGTCATCGTCCCCCTGCTTCAACTGCTCGATCCAGCGCGAGACCGATCCGTAGGTGTACTCGTCCATTGCACGGCCCCTGCTGTGGAAAGCCCCCGGCCATCGCAAATTCTACCACCGCTGGGACGCTTTGCACGGGTGGGCCTGGCAGGCGGGTGCCGCTACGAAGGGCCGCCGCTGCGACACAAGGGTGGCGATGGACCGCGTGGTTGTCGCAAAGAAATTCATCAATCCGGTGTCGGGTCATCGGTCCGGTTGTCGGTCTGGTGAGAGAGACGCCAAGAACCGGCGGACGACGGGCGACGGTGGGACAGGCTCACCGATGCAACCAACACACAATCCGCCCGGTGACGCTCAGAAATGGAGAAAGCCATGATTCGCCAGACTCTTGCCAGACTGTTCCTCGGAGCATTGACCTGCACGGTATCGTGGGGACCGGTTCGGGCAGTACGGGCCGACGACGCACCGGTGCTGGCTCAGCCAGAAGTCGCATTGACGCCAGAGGAACTCAAGGCTGCCGCAAGCCGCAGCACAATGTTTGACGGAGCGACGGCAGTCCTCACGGCGTCCAGGTCTGTTTCCGTTCCCGGGCTGTCGGCAAGTCCGCCATTATCGCTCGGCGACCGCGTGGCGATGGCCGCTCAGCAATTGGTGTTGGACGCCAACCATGCCGGCTCGCAGTTGCTGCGCTCGTCCTCTGCCTCCCCGGCGGCTGAGAGTGCCCCCGCCACCGACGAGCGGGTCATCGGAACAGACAATCGCACGCAGGTTACGAACACCACAGCCACGCCGTTCAAAGCCATATGCTTTATCTCCACAGCCTGGCCCAATAACACGTCCACGCGCGGAACTGCGGAGTTCGTGGGGACGCGTGTCCTGTGGTTGGCGGCTCACTGCGTCTATGACAGCTCGCGCG
>Ga0073934_10008615_pt1 | contig 13535 bp, 9 predicted proteins | sample LarsenN4metaG_FD_76834 | JGI IMG/M metagenome (GOLD analysis project Ga0073934, IMG submission 76834) | Hot spring sediment bacterial and archeal communities from British Columbia, Canada, to study Microbial Dark Matter (Phase II) - Larsen... ...
CTCCACCACGGCGACGTCGACTGCAGCGTCCGCGAAGGCAAGAAGCGCGGCGGCGGTGACCGTCTCGAACTGCGTCGCGCCCAGCCGCTCGGCCGCCTGCCGCACCCGCCCCACCGCCTCCTCGAAGTCCGCCTCCTCCCCGTTCAGGCGGATGCGCTCCGACCAGCTTGCGATGTGCGGCGAGATCGTCGCCCCGACCGCGAGCCCTTCGGAGAGCAGGAGCTGCTCGATCGTGACCGTCGCGGTGGACTTCCCGTTCGTCCCGACGACGTGGATCGCCGGATACGCGTCCTGCGGGTCGCCGAGGGCGGCGAGGAGCCGGCGCATGCGTTCGAGCCCGAACTCCCGCGGCCAGGGCGAGAGGGAGTTCAGCCAGGCTGCCTGCTCGCCGGACACGCGGCCGAGGGTAGCGGCCGCCGGGACGCCGGAGGTCGACCTCGATCCGGTTTCCGCTCGGCGGCGCACCCATGAACGCGCCCTCGTCTCTCCAACACGAGAGCTCGCCGAGCTACCCCTCGAGGGCGGCGAGCTCGCGGCGGTAGCGCTCGAGCTTCTCGCGCTCGGCGGCGACGACCTCGGGCGGCGCCTTCGCCGTGAAGCGCTCGTTCGCGAGCATCCCCTCGGCGCGGGCGACCTCCCTGCGCAGGCGCTCGATCTCGGCCTCGCGGTTGCCGTCCACCCGCGCCCGCTCGGGCTTCACGACCGCGGCGAAGATGCGCCGCTCCTCGTCGGAGTCGAGCTCGATCTGGACCCCGCTGCGCCGGAAGATGCGCGCCGCCTCCTGCACGCGCTCGAGCGCCTCCAGGTCGGCGGCGAAGCGCGGGTCCGGCTCCGGCCAGGGCGACACGATCAGGCGCGCCTCCCGCTCCGGCAGGCGCGACCAGATCTCCTCCGTGACATGGGGCAGCACGGGATGCAGGAGCGCCAGGAGGCGTTCGAGGGCTGCCAGCGCGGTCGCGGCCGCGTCGCGATCACGGCCGTTGAGGCGCGGCTTGATCGCCTCCGCGTACCAGTCGCAGAAGTCGTCGAAGGTCAGGTGGTAGAGGACGTCGGCGACCTCGGCGAAGTCGAAGCGGGGGAAGGCGTCCTCGATCCGGGCCCTGGCGGCGTCGATGCGGGCGAGGATCCAGCGCTCCTCGAGCGCGCGCGGGGAGGCCGCGGGGCTCACGCCGGCCGCGGCTCCGAGGATCAGGCGCGACACGTTCCAGAGCTTGTTCGCGAGCCGCCGGCCCTCGTCCATCGCCTTGTACGAGAGGCGGGTGTCCTGCTGGGAGGACATCTTCATGAGCCCGTAGCGGGTGGCGTCCGTCCCGTACTCGGCGATCACCTGGAGCGGGTCGACGCCGGTGCCGAGCGACTTCGACATCCGGCGCCCGTCCGGGGCGAGCACGGTGGAGTGGATGATCACGTCGCGGAAGGGGATCTCGCCCAGGAGCTCGAGGCCGGAGAAGATCATCCGGTTCTCCCAGAGGCGGATGATCTCGCGGGCGGTGATGTTGAAGTCGCCCGGGTAGAAGCGCTCCAGGTCGGGCGTCCGCTCGGGCCAGCCCAGGGTCGCGAACGGCCACAGCGCCGACGAGAACCAGGTGTCGAGGACGTCCGGGTCGCGCTCGAGCTCCGCCGAGCCGCACTCGGCGCAGGCGCCGGGCTGGGTCTCCGCCACGGAGACGTGGCCGTCCGGGCAGTACCAGACGGGGAGCTGGTGGCCCCACCAGATCTGGCGCGAGATGTTCCAGTCGGGGGCGCTCTCGAGCGACTCGATCGCGAACCGGTGCTGGGAGGGCGGGTGGTAGCGGACGCGCCCGGAGCGGAGCGCCTCGAGCGCCGCCTGCTTCAGCTCGTCCATGCGGCACCACCACTGGAGCGAGATGAGCGGCTCGATCCGGCTCTCGCAGCGCTCGCAGACGGCGATCGTGTGCCGGTAGCGCTCGCGGCGCTCGAGCAGCCCGCGCGCGGCGCACCAGGCGAGGATGCGCTCGCCCGCCTCCTCCTGGGTCAGCCCGGCGAGCTCGCCCGCCTGCTCGTTCATGCGCCCGTCAGGGCCGACCACCATCGGCTCGGCGAGCCCGTGCGCTCGCCCGAGCTCGAAGTCGAGGGGATCGTGCCCGGGCGTCACCTTGAGCGCGCCCGTGCCGAACTCCGGATCGACCCGCTCGTCCGCGACGATCGGCACCCGCCGCTCGACGAAGGGGACGACCGCCTCCTTCCCGACGAGGCCCGCGTAGCGCTCGTCGTCCGGGTGCACGGCGACGCCCACGTCGGCGAGGATGGTCGCCGGGCGCGCGGTGGCGATGGTCACGTGCCCCGAGCCGTCGGCGAGCGGGTAGCGGACGTAGACGAGCTCGTCGTCCACCTCCACGTGGTCGAGCTCGAGGTCGGAGAGCGCGCTCAGGTGGTACGGGCACCAGTTGACGATGCGATGGTCGCGGTAGAGGTAACCCTTCTCCCAGAGGTGGACGAAGAAGCGCATGACCGCGCGCACGTACCCCTCGTCCATCGTGAACCGCTCCCGGCGGTAGTCCATCGAGGCGCCCATGCGCCGGAACTGGGTCATGATCGTGCGGCCGTAGCGGCGCAGCCACTCCCAGACGAGCTCGACGAAGGCCTCGCGCCCGACGTCCTGGCGCCGCCGGCCCTCGGCCTCGAGCGCCTTCTCGACCTGGTACTGGGTCGAGATCCCGGCGTGGTCGTACCCCGGCTGGAAGAGGCAGTTGAAGCCCTGCATGCGCTTCCAGCGCACGAGCGCGTCCGCGAGCGCGAGCTGCAGCGCGTGCCCCATGTGCAGCTCGCCGGTCACGTTCGGCGGCGGGAAGGCGACGACGAAGGTAGGGCGCGGATCGTCCGCCTCGGCGGCGTACAGGCCCTCCTCCTCCCACACGCGCTGCCAGCGCGCCTCGACTCCCTCGGGCGTGTAGAGCGGCTCCATGGCGGGAGAGTCTAGGGACAGGAGGTCGCGACGCTCGCGGCTCAGACGCGCGGGCGCCGCCCGGCTACCGGGAACTGGGAGGAGCCCTTCGCCTCGCGCGCCATCCGCGGAAGGTTAGCGACCGTCGGAGGCGAGGACGAGGATCGTGCTCGTCGCGTGCGCGAGCAGGCGCCCGCGGAGGTCCTCGAGCCGGGCCTCGGCGGTGGCGACGCGCCGTCCTGGATGGATCACGGCGCCGGTGCAGCGCACGCGGCCCGTCTCGACGGTGAGCGGGCGGGTGAAGTTCGCCTTCAGCTCGAGGGTCGTCCAGCCGACCCCCGCGGGGAGCGTCGTCGCCAGGGCGCAGCCCATGGCCGAGTCGAGGAGCGTCGTCGTGAACCCGGCGTGCACCGTGCCCACGATGTTGTAGTGCTGCTCGCCCGGCTCGCCCTCGAACACGGCCCGGCCCTCCTCGGCCTCGACGAGCCGCAGCCCGAGCACGTCGGCGATCGGCGGGTGCGGCAGCTCGCCCGTGAGCATCCGGCGCACGACCTCGAGACCGGGAAGGCCGCGCGCGAGCTCGAGCGCGGCGAGCGGATCCTGCCACGAGTAGCTGCGCGTGCGTTCCCGCTCCATCGCCGGGACGCTACCGGCCGGCGGCGTAGCCCTGCATCCCGCGCGGGTTGGCCGCCGCCTTGAGCAGGCCGCCGGGCTCCCTGGCGACGGCGGTCACCCGGCCGAGCGACCACGGCGGCCAGATCCTGACCTCGTGGCCCCGGCGCTCGAGGTCGGCGACCGTCCGCGCCCCGAAGCGCGCCTCGAGCGCGAGCGAGCGCGGCTCGAGGCCGCGGGGGTAGAAGGACGAGATCAGATGGTCGGTGTGGAACTCCGGCGCGTCGATCGCCTCCTGCAGGTTCAGCCCCAGGTCGACGTGGCGCAGGAGGACGTGCAGCGCCCACTGCTCCTGCTGATCGCCTCCGGGCGTGCCCCAGGCCAGGTACGGCACTCCCTCGCGCAGCGCGAGGCCAGGCGAGAGGGTCGTGCGGGGGCGCGCGCCCGGACGCAGCGACGAGGGCAGCCCCTCCTCGAGCCAGAACATCTGCGCCCGCGTCCCCAGCGGCCAGCCGAGCGCGGGGATGACGGGCGAGCTCTGCAGCCAGCCCCCGCTCGGCGTCGCCGAGATCACGTTCCCGAAGCGGTCGGCGACGTCGAGGTGGACGGTGTCGCCCGCCGTCGGCTCGCCCGCGCCGGCGAGCGGGGCGACCTCCCGCAGGCGGGGCAGGCGCCCGTACCCGGGCGCGACCTCCGCCGCCGCCTCCTCCCGCACGAGCGCGCGCCGCTCGCGCGTGTACTCGTCCGAGAGGAGGATGTCCAGGCGCACGTCCGCGTCCCCGTACAGCGCGTCCCGGTCGGCGAAGGCGAGCTTCGCGCACTCCGTGACGACGTGCACCAGCTCCACCTCCGACAGCTCGGCGAGATCGAAGCCGGAGAGGAGCGCGAGCTCTTGCAGCGCGACCGGGCCACTGCCCCAGGGACCCGTCTTGCAGACGGTCAGCCCGCGGTAGTCGTAGGTCGCCGGAGGCTCGAGCGTCGCCCGCCAGGCGGCGAGGTCGTCGCCCGTGAGGAGGCCGCCCTCGGCGGCGCAGAAGCGGTCGATCTCCTCGGCCACGAATCCCTCGTAGAAGACGCGGCGGGCGCGCTCGATCTCCTCCTCGCGCGACCCGCCCCGGCTCTCCTCCACGATCCGCCGGTAGGTGGCGGCAAGCGCGGGGTTGCGGAAGAGCGCTCCGGCCTCGGGCGCCGGCAGGTAGAGGGCGGCCGAGCCGGGCCAGCCGCGGAGGAGCTCCTCGTGCAGGAGGATCGTCTCGCGGATGCGCGGGTGCAGCGGGTAGCCACGCTCGGCGTAGGAGATCGCGGGCTCGAGCACGTCGGCGAGGCGCCAGGTGCCGAAGTCGCGCAGGAGGAGCAGCCAGCCGCCGAAGGCTCCGGGCACGCACGCCGCGAGCACGCCCGTCCCGGGGACGAGCTCGTGGCCGAGCTCGCGGTAGCGCTCGATCGTCGCCGCGGCCGGAGCGACGCCCTGGCCGCAGAGGACGAGCGGCTCGCCGCGCTCCGCAGCCCAGAAGACCGCCGGCACCTCGCCACCGGGGCCGTTCAGGTGCGGCTCGACGACCTGGAGGCAGAAACCCGCCGCGCAGGCAGCGTCGAAGGCGTTGCCCCCGCGCTCGAGGACCGCCATGCCGACGGCCGAGGCGAGCCAGTGCGTGGAGGCGACCATCCCGAAGGTGCCGCGCAGCTCGGGCCTCGTCGTGAAGCGCACGCGGGGGAATCTACGTGGACGCGCACCCGGGGGTCAGTACGCCGCCGTCTCCACCTGCGCGTGGGGGTCGCGGACGACGTCGACCCCGCCCGAAAGCTCGGGCAACGCCCCGAGGGTCGACCGGACCCTACCCCGAAGGAGGCTACGCGGACTCCTCGGCCAGCTCGTCGAGCTCGTCGGTTGCGCCGGCGCTCGTGACGAGCGTCGGCTTCAAGCCCTTGGAGATCGTCTCCTTGGTGATCACGCACTTGGTCACGTCGCTGCGCGAGGGCAGCTCGAACATGACGTCGAGGAGCGCGGACTCGATGATCGAGCGCAGCCCGCGCGCGCCGGTCTCGCGGGCGAGCGCGTGGTCGGCGATCTCCCAGAGCGCGTCCTCGGTGAAGACCAGCTCGATCGAGTCGTAGGCGAAGAAGCGCTGGTACTGCTTGACGAGCGCGTTCTTGGGCTCCGTCAGGATCGCCACCAGGTCCTCGCGGGTGAGCTGGTGGACGGCGGAGAGGACGGGGAGACGCCCCACGAACTCCGGGATGAGGCCGAAGGCCATCAGGTCCTCGGGCATCACCTGCGAGAGCAGCTCCGCGCTCTCCTGCGCGTTCCGCGAGCGCACGTCGGCGGCGAAGCCGACCGTGTTCTTGCCGATGCGCCGCTCGACGATCTTGTCCAGCCCGGCGAACGCGCCGCCGCAGATGAAGAGGATGTTCGTGGTGTCGATCGAGAGGAACTCCTGGTGGGGGTGCTTGCGCCCCCCTTGGGGCGGCACCGACGCCACCGTCCCCTCCAGGATCTTGAGCAGGGCCTGCTGCACACCCTCGCCCGAGACGTCGCGCGTGATCGACGGGTTGTCGGACTTGCGCGCGATCTTGTCCACCTCGTCGATGTAGATGATCCCCGTCTCGGCCTTCTTGATGTCGAAGTCGGCGGCCTGGATCAGCTTGAGGAGGATGTTCTCGACGTCCTCGCCGACGTAACCGGCCTCTGTGAGCGCGGTCGCGTCGGCGATCGCGAAGGGGACGTTGAGGATGCGCGCGAGCGTCTGAGCGAGCAGGGTCTTGCCGCAGCCGGTCGGGCCGAGCAGGAGGATGTTCGACTTCTGCAGCTCGACGTCCGACTCGTCGAGGCCCATGCGGACGCGCTTGTAGTGGTTGTAGACGGCGACCGAGAGCGTCCGCTTGGCCTCCTCCTGAGAGACGACGTAGTCGTTGAGGACGGAGTAGATGTCGAGCGGGCGCGGGAGGTTCTCGAGGTCGAGCTGGGCGGGGGCGGTCAGCTCCTCGTCGATGATCTCGTTGCAGAGGTCGATGCACTCGTCGCAGATGTAGACGCCCGGCCCGGCGATCAGCTTCTTGACCTGACGCTGACTCTTGCCGCAGAAGCTGCACAGCAGCTGCTCGTTGCCCTCGCTCGCCCGCGCCACGACTCTCCTTTTACTCCGATTTCGCTCGCAGGGCTAGTCCCAGGACTCAGCGGTGGACGATCACCCGGTCGATGATCCCGTACGCCTTGGCCTCCTCCGCGGTCATGTAGAAGTCGCGATCCATGTCGCGCTTCAGCGTCTCGAGATCCTGGCCCGTGTGCTCGGCCATGATCTCCTCGACGCGCCGCTTGAGGGCGATCGTCTCTCGTGCGTGGATCTCGATGTCTGCCGCCTGTCCCTGGTAGCCCCCCCACACCTGGTGGATGAGGATCTTCGAGTTCGGCAGCGCCATCCGCTTCCCTTTCGCGCCTCCGGCGAGGAGAAGCGCGCCCATGCTCATCGCCACGCCCACGCAGATCGTGGCCACGTCGGGCTTGACGAACTGCATCGTGTCGTAGATGGCGAGCCCCGAGTAGACGTTGCCCCCGGGTGAGTTGATGTAGATCGAGATGTCCTTGTCCGGGTCCTCCGACTCCAGGTGGAGGAGCTGGGCGATGACGAGGTTCGCGATCTGATCGTCGATCGGAGTGCCCAGGAAGACGATCCGCTCGTTGAGCAGGCGCGAGTAGATGTCGAACGAGCGCTCCCCGCGCGAAGTCTGCTCGATGACCATCGGGATCAGCGGGCTCATACCGCTGCCCTCCCCTCGGTCGGGACGTGCCCCGAAGCGGGCGTGTGCCTTGTCACTGTCGTCTCTCCTCCGTCTCTTCAGCCATCCCGTGCGCTGGGCTGGCCCGGTGTCCACAGCTTCGTCTCCCCGGCCGGCTTGTCCTTGTCGGGGGTCCACAGCCGCTCGCGGGCGGCGGCGAGCTCGGGCGCGATCGGCGTCACGTCGGCGACCAGCCGGTCGAGCGCTGCGCGCAGGCGCAGGTCGGCGCGGATCGACTCCTGCTGGTCGTGGGCCCAGACGTCCGCGATCAGCGCCTCCGCGTCCTCCCCGGAGCGCTCCGCCTCCTCGCGCAGGTAGGCCTTCACCTCGTCGTCGGAGACCTCGATCCCTGCCCGCTCGGCGAGCGCCTCCAGCGCCAGCTCGCGCGCGATGGAGATGGCGGCCTCGAGCACCATCTGCCGCTGGAGGTCCTCGGCGCTCGTCCCGCTCAGCGCCAGATACGTCTCCAGGGACATGCCCCGGCGCTCGAGCGAGCGCACGAAGCCGGTCAGGAGGTCGCTCGCGCGCGTGCGCACGAGCGGGAGCGGCGGCTGTACCTCGGAAGCGCGCACGAGCTCGTCGACCGCGGCGGCGCGGAAGGCAGCGTCGATCTCGGCGTCCAGCTGCTCCCGGAGCGAGCGCTCGATGCTGGCGCGCAGCTCCGCGAGCGTGTCGAACTCGCTGGCCGCGCGGGCGAGCTCGTCGTCGAGCGGCGGCAGGATCTTCTCCTGCACCTCCTTCACGGTCACCTCGACCGTCGTGGCCGACCCGTCCGGGCGGGTGAGCGTGAGCTTCTTCGTCTCCCCGGCCGAGGCGCCCAGGAGCGCCGCTTCCAGCTCTTCGAGCAGCCTGCCGGCCCCCAGCTCGACGACCAGGTCGCGCTGCGCCTCTCCGCTCGCCTCGACCAGGTCGACGAGGAGGGTGTCGCCCTCGCGCGCGGGGCGGCCGTTCACCGGCGCCAGCTCCGCGACCGACTCCCGCAGCTTCTCCAGCTCGGCATCCACCGCCTCCGCGGGCACCTCCGCTTCCGCGCGGGCGACCTCGAGGGTCGTCCAGTCGACGATCTCGGGCAGCGGGGCGACCTCCACGGTGGCGGCGAACGTCCACCCCTCGTCGGCCGTGCGCGGCAGCTCGAACTCGTACTGCGGGTCGGAGATCGCGCGCACCCCGCTGCGCGCGGCGGCGCTCCAGAACCAGCCGCCGATGTGGCTGTCCACCGCCTCCGTGTAGATCCGCTCCCGGCCCAGCCGGGAGACGAGGACGGGCTCCGGGATCCTCCCCGGGCGGAAGCCCGGGATCTTCACGCTCTGGGCAAGATCGGCGAGCGCGTGCTCCACCGCGTGCTTCACCTGCGCCGGGGTGACCTCGACGGTCAGGCGGACGCGGTTCTCCCCGAGCTGCTCGACGGCGGGTGCCATGGAGCCATTCAACCAGACCGCCCCTCCCCCGCCGTCGCCTGACCGGTGCAAGGTCGAGTCGAGGGGCGCCTCCGAGGCGGTGTCAGACACCGCCGCGGGCCACCGCGACGTGCCCATCGTCGGCGGGACATGTCCTCGAGCCAGGGTGCCAGGTGGCAAGCCACGAGGGCCGGAAAGAACCTGTGGACAGATTGACCCACATTTGGCACAGAACACCCTTGACGGCCACCGGTGTCTGACACCGTCCTGGACACCGTCCTGGAGAGAGCCTTCCGCGCCGTAGGATCGGCCGAGTGGAGCGCTACGACGTGATCGTCGTCGGCGTCGGCGGGATGGGGAGCGCGGCCCTCTACCACCTCGCCCGCCGAGGAAAGCGCGTGCTCGGCCTCGAGCGGTTCGACATCCCGCACGACCGCGGCTCCTCGCACGGGCTCACCCGCATCATCCGGCTCGCCTACTTCGAGCACCCGAGCTACGTGCCCCTCCTCCGCCGGGCCTACGAGCTCTGGCACGAGCTGGAGGCCGAGGCGGGCGAGCAGCTCCTGCATGTGACCGGCATCGTCGAGGGAGGCGATCGGATCCTCGACGGCGTCCTCCGCTCGTGCGCGGAGCATGACCTCCCCCACGAGCTGCTCACCGGCCGCGAGCTCGCACGGCGCTTCCCGGCCTACCGGCTCCCGGACACGATGGAGATCGTGTTCCAGCCGGACGGCGGCATCCTCCTCCCCGAGCGCTGCATCGTCAGCCACGTGACCGGGGCACTCGCTCGCGGGGCGGTCGTGCGAGCTCGCGAGCGCGTGCTCGACTGGAGCGAGACTCCCTCGGGCGTGCGGGTGCGCACCGAGCGCGGAGAGGCCGAGGCCGAGCGCCTCGTCTTCGCCGCCGGTGCGTGGTCACAGGAGATCGCGCGGCTGCCGGAGGGCCTCGTCGGCGCGCTGCGCCAGGCCCTGGCGTGGCTCCAGCCCACCAGACCGGAGCTCTTCACCCCTGAGCGCTTCCCGGTCTTCAACCTCGTGCTCGCCGGCGAGCACTTCTACGGCTTCCCCGTGTTCGGGATCCCCGGGGTCAAGCTCGGTCGCTACGACCACTTCGGCGAAGGCGGGGACCCGGAAGCGATCTCCCGCGAGCCGACGCCGGCCGACGAAGTCCCGCTGCGTCGGTTCGCCGAGCGGTACCTCCCCGAGGCGGCAGGCCCCACGCTCGCGCTCGGCACCTGCCTCTTCGAGCCGACCCCGGACGAGCACTTCCTGATCGGCTCCCACCCGGACGCCTCGCACGCCGTCGTGGCCGCCGGCTTCTCCGGCCACGGCTTCAAGTTCTGCTCGGTCGTCGGGGAGATCCTCGCCGACCTCGCCCTCGAGGGCGAGACGCGGCACGACCTCGGACTCTTCAGCTTCGCCCGCTTCCGCTGACGCGGACACGCCGGGCCGAGGTGCGGGCGGGAGGGCTCGAACCTCCAAGGGCCTCGCGGCCCAACGGGACCTAAACCCGTCGCGTCTGCCAGTTCCGCCACGCCCGCGCGGTCCCCAGGATAGGCGCCTCGGGGGCGCCGGTCGGAGCCGGCGGCTCCTAGAGACGCCCGACGAGCAGGGCGAGCGTCTCGCGCACGCTCTCGGCGACGAGCCCGACCAGGACGACGATGGCGAGGACGGCGGCGGCGCCGAGCGGCTCCCCCGTCGCCGACAGCAGCACGAGCGCGGTGAAGCTGCCGAGAACGAGGAAGGCGGTCGCGAGCGGGCGGCGAGTGTACGTGCCGAGCCCGAGCCCGACGAGGAACGCGGCGCCGAACACCACGATCCCGAATGTCATGGCGCCGAGGGTAGGACCGCGGTCGGACGGACCTGCCTGCCCCGACGAGGTGCGTACCCCTCAAGAGGCAGCCCGCACGAGCCGAAGAGAGCTTCGATGTCCACCCGATCTGCCTCGCTCCGCCTCGTGCTGGCCTTCGCGGCCGGGGTCACGATCGCCTACGCGGCGGTCTTGCTCGCTGCGCCTCCGGGCGGCGCCCTCGCCGACTTCTTCGGTCTCTGGGTCTACCACGCCCTCGTTCTCCTGGCCGTCGTGGTCGCGGGCTGGCGGACATGCTCCAAGGCGCGCGACCGCGCCGCCTGGCTCGTGCTCACGCTCTCGCTCGCCGCCTGGGCGCTCGCGGAGCTCTACTACACGGTGGCCGAGCCCGAGGGCTACCCCTCGCTCGCCGACCTCGGCTGGATCGCCTTCTACCCCCTCGTCTACGCCGGGATCGTCCTGCTCGTCCGGCCGGGCGCGCGCTCGATCGCCGGGACGCTCTGGCTCGACGGGATCACCGCCTCGCTCACCGCGGCCGCGCTCGGCGCCGCGGTGCTCGTCGAGCTCGTCCTGCGCTCGACGCAGGGACCTCCGAGCACGGTGGCGACGAACCTCGCCTATCCGCTCGGCGACGCGCTCCTGCTCTCCGCGATCGTCGGCGTCTTCTCCCTCGCCGGCTGGCGGCCCGGACGGCGCTGGCTCGTGCTCGGCCTCGGGATCGCGGCCACCGCGATCGCCGACGGCGTCTACCTCTTCCAGGCGGCGGCGGGGACGTACGAGGACGGAGCGGTGATCGACGCCCTCTGGCCTGCCTCCATGCTGCTCATCGCCTGGGCTGCGTGGATCGACGATCGCGACGGTCGCGAGCCCGCGTTGGTGGGACGGCCGTTGCTCGCGGTGCCGGCGAGCTGCGGCCTCCTCGCGATCGGCATCCTCGTCTACGACCACTTCGACCGGGTCAACCTGCTCGCCGTTGCGCTCGCCACCGGAGCGCTCCTCGCTGTCGTCCTCCGGCTCGGGATCACCTTCCGCGAAAACCACCGGCTCTACGAGCGCGCCCGGTCGGAGGCGGTCACCGACGCGCTCACCGGCCTCGGCAACCGCAGGCTCCTGCTCGCCGACCTCGAGCGCTGGCTCGCCGGAGGAGGGGCGGAGCCCGGACTCCTCGTTCTCTTCGACTTGGACGGCTTCAAGCGCTACAACGACGACTTCGGCCACCTGGCCGGAGACAGCCTGCTCGCCCGGCTCGGAGCGAAGCTCCAGGCAGTCGCGGGCTCTCGTGGCGCCGCGTACCGCCTCGGAGGCGACGAGTTCTGCCTGCTCGTGCCCCTCGCCCGGGACGAGCCAGCGGAGACGGTGATCGACGAGGCTCTCGCCGCACTCTGCGAGAGGGGCGAGGGGTTCCGGATCGAGAGCTCGTGCGGCGCCGTCCGGCTGCCCGCTGAGGCGCGCGACCCGAGCGCCGCGCTGCGCCTTGCCGACGACCGGCTGGCCGCCAACAAGCGCACTCGCCGCGAGAGCGCGGATCGCACGATCCACACCCTGCTCGAGGCCCTCGCCGAGCGTGAGCCGCACCTGCAGGTGCACCTGGACGGCGTGGAAGCGCTCTCGGTCGCGATCGGCCGGACGCTCGGGCTGGAGGAGCGCGAGCTGCGGCTGCTCGCCCGCGCGGCCCAGCTGCACGACCTCGGGAAGCTCGCGATCCCGGACGGCATCCTCTCCAAGCCTGGCCCGCTCGACCTGCAGGAGTGGGAGTTCGTCCGCCAGCACCCGCTCGTCGGCGAGCGCATCCTCCGGGGCTCGCCGGCCCTGCAGGAGGTAGCCACGATCGTGCGCTCCACGCACGAGCACTGGGACGGGAGCGGCTATCCCGACGGGCTCGCGGGCGAGCAGATCCCCCTCGCCGCGCGCATCGTCGGCGCCTGCGACGCCTTCGCCGCGATGGCCTCCCGACGGCCCTACCGCACGGCCCTCGCCCCGGAGGCGGCCCTGACCGAGCTCGAGCGGCGCGCCGGGACGCACTTCGACCCAGCAGTCGTGCAGATCCTCGCCGCGCTCGTGCGGGACTACATGGCGGAGGTGCAGGTCGCGTAGGAGAGGGCGCCCCGGGCTGCGGGCATACTCCCTCCGGGCCCCGTAGCTCAGCGGATAGAGCGGCAGACTTCGAATCTGCGTGCGGAGGTTCGACTCCTCCCGGGGCCATCCGCGAAGCCGATTGTCCGCGAGCGCAGCGAGCGAACCAGGGGAAGGAGTCCGAGGGAACCGGGAGGTTCCCTCGGCAGGTGCGGCGCGCCGTCCGCGAGGGCAGCGAGCCTACGGCTGCCCGCCGGAGCGGCGAGCGCGGCGCGACTCGCGCGCCCGCGAGCGCCAGCGGCGCTTCAGCTCGCGCCGCTCCCGCGAGCTCAAGCGCGCCCGTCGCCAGCGCCTCCCGTACCGCGCGGCCCGGCCCGGCCTCGTGAGCGCAGTCGGAGAAGCGGCAGCGGACCGCGCGCCCGGCGATCTCCGCGAAGGCGCGGTCGACGTCTCCCTCCCACACCTGGAGCTCGCGCAGGCCCAGCGTGTCGACGACGAGCGCACCGCCGGGGAGGACGAGCAGCTGCCGGTGGCGGGTCGTGTGGCGGCCGCGCCCGTCGCGCCGCAGCTCCCCGGTCGCATGAGCTCCCGGCCGGCCAGCCGGTTCACGAGCGTCGACTTCCCCGCCCCCGACGAGCCCAGGAGGACGAAGGTGTGCCGGGGCCGGAGCAGCGCCCGTAGCTCCTCGACCCCCTCCCCCGTGACGTTGCTCAGGACCAGCACGGGGACGCCCAGGGCGACCTCTTCGGCCTCGACCAGCTTGCGCTCGTCGGTGAGCAGGTCGAGCTTGGTCAGGACGACGACGGGATCGGCGCCGCTGTCCCAGGCCGCGGTCAGGTAGCGCTCGAGCCGTCTCGGGTTGAAGTCGCCGTCGAGGCGGGAGACGATCAGCACGGCGCCCACGCTCGCCGCCAGCACGTGCTCCTCGGCCTCGAGCCAGGGGGTCTTGCGCGAGATCTTCGTCC
>Ga0073934_10008616_pt1 | contig 13533 bp, 14 predicted proteins | sample LarsenN4metaG_FD_76834 | JGI IMG/M metagenome (GOLD analysis project Ga0073934, IMG submission 76834) | Hot spring sediment bacterial and archeal communities from British Columbia, Canada, to study Microbial Dark Matter (Phase II) - Larsen... ...
GCCCACCGAGTGCGCGGCGTTGTTCACCAGCAGGTCGATCGGCCCGAGCGCCTTCTCCGCGCGCTCGAACAGGCGCGCGGGCGCGTCGGGCTCGCCGAGGTCGAGCTCGCAGCCCTCGGCCACGGCGCCGCGGGCGCGCAGATCCTCGAGCAGCAGCACGGGATCGCGCGGGTCGCCGCGCCAGGGGCGCGTGGTGTCGTAGGGGGACCACCAGGTGGTGTAGAGGGCGGCGCCGGCATCGGCGAGGGCCCGGGCGATGGCGGCGCCGATGCCCCGGCTCCGGCCCACGCCGGTCACGAGCGCCACGCGACCGGCGAGCGATGCCATGCCGACCCTCCTGCTACACGTCCTCGTCCGGATCGATCGACGGGCCGGAGCGTGCCGCCGCGTGACGGGGGTCACAAGGCACGGGCAGCGTCGCCGTTTGACAGGCTGAACCGTTCCGGACAGCCTTCGGTCCCACGCCGCCGACAGGAGCCCCGTGACCGAGCCCGCCGCCTCGCCCGACGCCGCGGAAGATGCGCCCGCCGGGCTTCGCGCCGCCTGGCGCGCCCTCGCGCCGTCCGAGCGGCGCCTCATCGCGATCCTCGGCACCACGGCGTTGATCCACAGCTACGACGTCGCGCTGCTCTCGCTGGCGCTGCCGCAGATCCAGGCCGGGCTGGGCATCGCCGACGACGAGGCCGGGCGCCTCCTCGGCTTCGTGGGCCTCGGCGCGGTCCCGGCGCTCTTCCTCGCGCTGCTGGCCGATCGCTACGGGCGGCGGCGGCTGCTCCTCGCCACGATCCTCGGCTTCACGCTCTGCACGGTGCTCTCGGCGTTCGCGCGCACGCCGCTCGAGTTCGCGCTGCTCCAGCTCCTCGCGCGCGCCTTCATCGCGGCCGAGGACATGGTGGCCATCGTCGTGATCGCGGAGGAGCTCTCCCCGCGCGTGCGCGGCCTCGGCTTCGGCCTCCTGTCCGCCTTCGGCGGGCTCGGCCACGGCGTCGCCGCGCTGCTGTTCGCGGCCGTGAACCAGCTCCCCTTCGGCTGGCGCGCGCTCTACCTGTTCGGCGCCGCGCCGATCCTGCTGATCGCCTGGCTGCGGCGCGGCCTGCCCGAGACGCGACGCTTCGAGGCGTCGGCCCGGGCGCGGGCCGCCGCGGAGGCGCCGCCGCGGAACGCCGTCGCCGCCTGGCTCGTGCCGCTGCGCGAGCTCGCCGCGCGCGATCCGCGGCGCCTCGCCGCCTTCGTCTTCACGGTGCTGCCCTTCTTCGTCGCGGTGGCCCCGGCCCTCTCGCTCCAGTCGAAGTACCTGCAGGACGTCCACGGCTGGGCGCCCGGGGACGTCTCGATGCTCTACCTCGGCGCGGGCGGCGTCACGATGGTGTCGCGCCTCGCGGCGGGCGTCGCGAGCGACCGCTTCGGGCGCCGCCGCGTGATGCTGGCGGGGCTTCCGTTCCTCGCGGGCGGGATCCTGCTCTTCTACGACGCCAGCGGACCGGCCATCGTGGTGGGCTGGAGCCTCATGGTGGCGTCCCTGGTCGGCATCGAGCTGCTGTTCGACGCCGTCGGCGCGGAGCTCTTCCCCACGGCCTATCGCTCCACCGCGTCCGGGGTGCGCGCGGTGAGCGCGCGCCTCGGCGCCTTCGTCGGCCTCTCGCTGCAGGGCGCCCTGCTCCCCGTCCTCGGCGGCTTCGGGGTGTCGGTGAGCGCCCTCGTGCCGGGGCTCCTCGTCACCGCCCTCGGGCTGCTCTTCTTCCTGCCCGAGACGGCGCGGCTCGAGCTGGAGACGATCTCGGGAGACCCCCCGGAGCGGCCCTGAGACGCCGGGCTACGCGCCGCGCGCCGCCCCGCGCCGGCGGGCCAGCGCGATCTGGCGCTCGAGGAAGGCGCGCATCGGGATGCCCGCGGCCTCGAGCTGCTGGGGAATGAACGAGGCGCGCGTGAGGCCGGGCAGGGTGTTGGTCTCGAGATACACCGGACCGTGTGCGTCGACGATCACGTCGGTGCGCGAGTAGCCGAAGCAGCCGAGGGCCCGGTGGGCGACGAGCGCCACGCGCTGGGCCTCGGCCGCGATCTCCGGCGCCACCTCGGCCGGCGTGATCTCGCGCACGCCGCGGCCCAGGTACTTCGCGGCGTAGTCGAAGGAGGCCGCCGGCTCGACGATGCGGACCTCCGAGCAGGGCAGCGCGCGCAGGCCGTCCTCGGCGTCCGCCACGCCGACCGTCAGCTCGGTGCCCTGCACGAAGGCCTCGGCCAGGTACGGGATGCCTTCGTCCTTGATCGCGTGGAGGGCCGGCTCGACCTCGGCCGGCGACGAGACGAAGCGCAGGCCCATGCTCGAGCCGTCGGCCACGGGCTTCAGCACCAGGCGCGGGAAGCGGCCGAGGAGCTCGAGGATCCGCGAGCGCGCGCGCGGCACGTCGGCGCCGTCGAGGAGGGCGGCCTCGGCCACGCGCAGGCCGTGGGCGCGGGCGATCTCCCGGGCGCGGGCCTTGTCGAAGGCGTCGCGCGACGCCGCGCGACCCGAGCCCGTGTAGGCGAGGCGGTGCTCGTCGAGCCAGCCCTGGAGCGTGCCGTCCTCCGCCGCGCCGCCGTGGAGGCCGAGGAACACGACGAGGTCGCGCTCCTCCGACCAGTCGGCGAGGGCCCGCTTCAGCTCCCGCCAGCGCGGCGCCCCGCGCGGCGCGAACTCGACCTCGAAGGGCCGCTCGTGGGCCCCGAGCTCGGCCACGCCGGTCTCGAAGACGGCGCCCTCGGGCGACCAGAAGCAGCAGCGCGGCGCGGCCAGGAGGCGCGCCACGTTCTGGGCGCTCGCCACCGAGACGAGCCGCTCCCGGGTCGGACCGCCGAAGAGCAGGATCACGTCGCCCATCGCACCACCCCCCGGCGCCGCCGCAGGCCGCGCTCGGGGATCTTATCGGCCCGCCGGCCCCCCGGCGCGAGCGGCGGCCGTCACAGGAGCCGCCCCTGCACCGGCGCCGCGGCCACCCCGCGCTCGAGGGCGAGCAGCCGGCGCTTCAGGGCGACGCCGCCCCCGTAGCCGCCGAGCTTCCCGCCCGACGCCACGACGCGGTGACACGGCACGACCAGCGCCACCGGGTTGGCGCCGTTGGCGAGGCCCACGGCGCGGGTCGCGCGCGGCTGGCCGATCGCCTCCGCCACGTCGGCGTAGGAGCACACCTCGCCGAAGGGGATGCGCAGCAGCTCGTTCCACACCCGGAGCTGGAACGGCGTGCCGCGCAGGTCGAGGGGGAGCTCGAAGCGGCGCCGCTTGCCTTCGAGGTACTCGAGCACCTGGGCCGCAGCGTCGCGATTGGGCGCGAACGCCTCGCGCGCCCGGACCGGCGCGCCGCGGTGGTGCAGCCAGCCCGCGAAGCCCGCGCCCGCGGCGTTCGGAAGCCCGAGGAAGGCGAGACCGCGCTCGCTCGTGGCGAGGCGGATCGGGCCGATCGGCGACTCGATCTCGGCCGTGGCGAGGAGCAGCGGCTCCGCGCCGAGCGTCTCCGTCTCCATCGCCGGCACGATACCACCCGCGGCACGCGAACGGACGAGCGGGCTCCCGCCGCTAGTCGCGCTCGTCGGGAGACGCGGGCCGGTCGTCGTCGGGCGGGACGGCGCCGGCCGGGCGCGCGCCGCCGCTGCCGCGCGCGCGTGTCGCCGCGGCGATCGCCCCGAGCGCCGCGTCGGGCAGCGCGGCCTGGGCCGCCTCGAAGGCCTGGCGCTCCTCGAAGCGCACGTGGGCTTCGAGCTGCGCGCCCAGCTCGGCCAGCCAGGAGCGGGTCTCGGCGTCGCCGGCGGGCGTCCGGCCGACGAGCTCGCGCAGCGCCCGATGATCCCGGCGGATGCGGTCCGCGAGGGTGCCGAGGCCGGCGGCGTCCATGGCGGGCAGGAGCAGCGCGTCCTCGATCGCGAAGTGGGGCTCGAGCTCGGCGTCGAAGCGCGCCCGCAGGAGCCGCCGGAGCGCGCGCGCGTCCTCCGCGCCCGCCGCCGCCGCGCGGCGCGCGCGCGCCGCCAGCACGAGGGCGCTGTGGTGGTCGTCGGAGAGGTCGCGCAGGCGGGGGTCGCGCTTCATGCGCGCAGTATGACGCGGCCCGCGCGCGGGCTCCCGGTCGTCGCGCGGCGCCGCGCCCGAGCCCGCGGCTCGCGAGCGGCGGCGCGGCTCAGACCGCCGCGCCGCGCAGCGCTGCGCCGTCCGCGAGCGCCGGCGCCGCATCGGCCTCCTCGCCGGCGACCGCGGCCGTCTCCTCCTCCTTCGCCGCCTTCTCCGCCTCCGCGGCGGACCGGCGCGTGGTCGCCCAGTCCGCCTCGAACACCGCCCGGAAGCGCTTGATCGCGCTGCGGTCGCGCACCAGCACGCCCACCTCGCGCCGGCGGTCGAGCTCGAGCGTGCGCAGGCCCTGGCTGCCGACGAAGAGCTCGGCGTCGTCGCGCAGCAGGGCGCGCACGTGCACGTCGAGGGAGGCGGGCAGGTCGATCGGCAGGCCGACCACGGCGGGAGTCGCCTTGCCGAGGATGCGCACGTCGACGCCGGCGGCGATGCGCTCGCGCACGAGGCGGATCATGGGCCGATCGGTGACGTGGGGGTCGTAGATCCAGAGAGCGCTTCTCGCGGACTGCACGAAGCGCGCGATCCGCCCTCGCGCACCGAGGGGGCTCACCACGAGGCGGCTGCGCGCCGCCGGCGCGAAGGGCTGGCGCGTGGCGTCGGCCTCGAACAGGCGCAGCGCCTCGCTCACGATCTCGCGCTGCCGCGTCACCACGCCCAGGCTGCGCCGGCGCATCACCTCGGTGCGCGTGAAGTTGAAGCCGAGCACGAACAGCACGCGCTCGTCCACGATCATCATCTTGTCGTGGTAGCGGACGAGGTCGTCGGCGGTGCGCGACACCGTGACGCCCATGCCGAGGAGCCGCAGCTCGAGCTTGCGCAGCAGCTTCTCGCCCGCGCGGTTGGTGTGCGCGATCAGGGCGTGCACCGCGACGCCGCGCGTCACGGCCTCGCCGAGGGCCTTCTCGATCTCGGGCAGGTCGCAGCGGAAGATCGTGACCCGGACCGACTGCCGCGCGCGCCGGATCGCGTGCACGACGGGCGCGAGGCCGTCGTCGGGGAGGACGAGGAGGTTCACGGCCGCCGCCTACGCCGGCTTCTTCTCCTCCCATTCGACCGACGTCTCCTCCGAGGCGTCGATCGCGGCGATCGCGTTCGACACGGTGTCGGTGCGGCGGTCGAACGGGAGGGAGACGTCGTAGCAGAGCTGCTCGGCCGTGGACGAGCGGAGCTCGTACACCGCCTCGTTCCGCCGCAGCACCCGCTCGAGCCGTGCGCGCAGCTCGCCGGGCTGCTTCGCCGTGACGCTCAGCAGGAAGCGCTTCATGGCGGGAGGCTCCATCGCCTCGACGCACCAGAGCAGGCCCAGCAGGAACGCCGCGGCGAAGAGCGCGATGGCGTAGAGCCCGACCCCGGCGGCGAGCCCGAGGCCCAGCGTGGCGAGCATGACCCCGGCGTCCTTCGGATCGTCGATCTTCGCGCGGTAGCGGATCAGGCTCGCGGCGCCGACGATGCCGAAGGCGCGCGCCAGGCTCTGGCCCACCACGAGCATCACGACGGCGCCGATCACCGCGAGCAGGATCTGCGTCTGGATCACGGCCGGCCGCCGGGGCGGGGTGCCCGGGCGGCGGGGGCGGAAGGCGAGGGCGGCGCCGAGCACGGTGGCGAGCGGCAGGGCGAGGGCGGCGGCGCGCAGACCGTCGAGCTGGTGCTCGAGGGTGGGGATGCGCCGGTGGGCGCCGCCGTTGCCCAGGGGCAGCACGTCGGCGGCCCGGGCGGCGCCCGCGAAGTGGACACACAGCAGCGTCGCCGCGACGAGGAGCGCGCCGCCGGCGAGGCCGCGGCGCAGCACGCGCGCCGCGCTCACGCGCCGTTCCGCCGCGTGACGGCCTGCCGGAGCACGAGCCCCTCGCGCACCTTGGCACGGAAGTGCTGCACGAAGCGCTCGGCGACTTCGCCCTCGTAGCCGGCGGCGCGAAACGCGTCGCGCCACTGCCGATCCGACAGGCGGTCGAGGCGCCGGCACGTCCAGAGCACGTCGTCGACGGAGACGCCGCGGTCGAGGCCCCAGCTCAGCATCAGCTCGTCGAAGTCGAGGACGACGCGCTCGCCCCTCACCTCGCGCACGAGGCGCTCGCTCTCGAAGCCCGCGAGGTCGCCGCGGGTGCCGAGGAAGCGCGACACCGAGCGGCCCAGGGACGAGCCGAGGTCCTTCACGACGTAGATCCGGCGCCCCTCGCCCACCTCGTAGATCTGGTTGTTGGACGCCTTCACGTCCCAGTTCCCGAGCAGCGCCATCATCACGACGAGGCCGTCCAGCTCGCGCGTCCCGACGAAGGGGTTGCGTTGCCAGTCCCAGGTGCCCTTCTTCTTCCAGCCGGGCTGCTCGAGGCGGAAGCGCGCGGGCGGCATCGCGCCCGCGTCGGGCCCGCCCTCCATCGTCCACGCCTTCACGTAGTAGACCGGCGGCTGGTGGAAGCCGATCGCCCAGAGGAGGCGCGACGCCACCACCTCGGGCTGGGCCTCGGGCCCCGGCTTCGCGTCCCATGCGCGCCCGTTCGCGTCCACGAGGTCGTAGTTGTCGTTGAAGCCGCTCGTGTCCTTCTCGACGAAGCGGAAGGGCGCCTGCGCGGGCGGCGCGAGCGCCGGGCCGCCCACGCCGTGGAAGAGATTGCGCTGCTCGATGTCAGGTTGGGATTCGACGAGCTGCGAGCGGTCGGGACGCTCGCCCGTCGCGAAGCGGGGCAGCGGGCTGCACCCCGCGGAAAACATGAGAAGCGCCCCGTACATGGCCGTCGCCACGCGCCGCCCTGTTCGCCTTCCGGTCTGCATAGCCCGCGTGAGGAGCAAGAAGGGTGCCAGCGGCTCTGGCGCGGCCCTTGCAGCGACGATCGGCTGGGAGGTGCTTCGCACGTGGTGCACGGACGCGCGCGGGCGAAGGTGTCGGCGCGGGCGGCGGCGACCGCCCGTCGCCTCGCGTACGGCGCGCTCGCGCTGGCGACGCTGGCAGGTGTCGCCCTCGCCCAGCCCGTGGCCGAGCCCGCGCTGTCCGAGGCGCAGGCGCGCGCGTTCCAGCAGCGCGTCGAGGCGTACCGGGCGCTGCGCGCGCGGGCCGAGCGGCGCGAGCCGGCGCCCGAGGAGACCTCCGAGCCCGCCGAGATCGCCGGCCGCGAAGCCCGGCTGCGCCAGGCCATCCGCGCCGCGCGGCCGTCGCCCCGCGCCGGCGAGGTGTTCGGCGATGCGGCGGCCGCCTTCCGTGCCGCCGGACGCCGGAACTTCGCCGCCCGCACGCCGGCCGAGCGCACCGAGTGGGAGAAGCAGCTCCCGCGCCGCGCGCCGCCCCAACCGAACGGCGACTATCCCGCGACGCTGCCCCTCGCGACGTTCCCGCCCACGCTCCTGGCGTCGCTGCCGCCGCTGCCCGAGGACGTCGAGTACCGCCTCGTCGGACGCGCGCTCCTGCTGCGCGACGTGACGGCGAACCTCGTGATCGACGTCCTGCCCGACGCCCTGCCGGCGCCCACGCCCGCCGCGGCGGCACGGCCCGATCCCGAGGAGCAGCGCTCGGAGGCGGCGCCGTGACGTCCGCCGGAGCGTGCGGGCCGGCGCGTGCGGCGCGGAGCACGAGCCGGCGCGCGCGCCCCCTCGCGCTCCTCCTCGCGCTCGCCCTCGCGCTCCTTCCGCTCCCCGCCTGTCGCGGCGCGGCGCGCGCCGACGAGCCCCTGCTCGATCGCATCGCGAGCGAGCTACGGCTCACCGAAGGCGCGGTGCGCTTCGCGGTGATCGGCGACGCCGGCACCGGCGGGCGCGCCCAGTACGAGGTGGCCGGGCGCCTCGCCGAGGCGCACCGGCGCTTTCCCTTCGAGTTCGTGCTGATGCTCGGCGACAACCTCTACGGCCTGGAGCGCCCGAGCGACTACGCCCGCAAGTTCGAGCAGCCCTACGCGCCGCTGCTCGAGCAGGGCGTCACCTTCCACGCCGCCCTCGGCAACCACGACAACGTGAGCCAGCGGCTCTACGAGCCCTTCCACATGGGCGGCGAGCGCTACCACCACTTCCGGAAGGGCAACGCGCGCTTCTTCGCCCTCGACAGCAACTACGTCGACCCGGCCCAGCTCGCCTGGCTCGAGCGCGAGCTCGCCGCGGCGGACGAGCCCTGGAAGATCTGCTTCTTCCACCACCCGCTCTACTCGTCGGGCGACCGGCACGGCCCGTCCCTCGAGCTGCGGCGCGTGCTCGAGCCGATCCTCGTGCGCCACGGCGTGCGCGTCGTCTTCGCGGGGCACGAGCACTTCTACGAGCGCATCGCGCCCCAGCACGGCGTTCACCACTTCATCTCGGGCGCCGCCGGCAAGCTGCGCCGCGGCGACATCCGGAAGAGCGGCATCACCGTGCGCGGCTTCGACCGCGACTACTCCTTCATGCTCGTCGAGATCGACGGCGACGCGCTCCGCTTCGAGGCGGTGGCCCGGAGCGGCACGATCGTGGACGCGGGGGTGATCCCGGTGCGGGAAGAGGAGCGCCAGGACCGGGACGCGGAGATGGCCTCCGGCGGCGGCGCGCCGGCCGGTGCGCCGGGAGCCGCGGCCCGCTGACGGCGCGCGCGTGGGGCGGTGCGGCGCCCGCCGCGCGTCGTATCCTGCGCTCCATGTCCGCGCCCTCGCCCGCCGGCCCGCCCGTCCTCGACTTCCCGGTCCACGGCTTCTGCGGGCACTGCACGACCTTCGGCCAGGTGCAGCTCGTGCGCTTCGCCTGGGGCCGCGCGCGCCGCGGCGCGAGCGCCCGCACGGGCGAGGAGGACGCCCGCCCCCTCGGCCACGAGGAGGTGCCCACCTGCGACACGTGCGCGCGTCGCCTCCTGCGCGCCGGCATGGCCCGCCGCCTCGCCGCCGGCGGCGGCCAGCACGTGATCCCCATCGTCGCGATCCTCGGCGCCCTCTTCGCGGGGCGGCTGGGTGAGGACGAGCGCGGCTGGGGCGACGCCCTCTACCTGCTCGCCATCGTGGGCGGCGCCCTCGCGCTCCTGCTGTGGCGCTGGCGCCGGCAGCGGGCCGACGCGCTGGCGGAGCTGTCCTTCGAGGCGAAGCGGGAGGAGCTGGCGAAGCGGGTGGGTCTTTCGCCGGCGGAGATCGAGCGCTACGCGGAGGCGTGACGCGAGGGCGCCCGATGCGACGTGACGAATCCGCGCACAGGGGCCCCGACGCCCCCACCACCTCCATCGCCTTCGACCGCGCCGCGGGCTACTACGACGCCACGCGCGGCTACCCGCCCGGCGTGGACGCGCGCGTGGCGGCGCTGATCGCCGAGGCCGGGGCGCTCGGGCCCACGTCGCGCGTGCTCGAGATCGGCGTCGGCACGGGGCGCATCGCGCTGCCGCTCTCCGCGCACGTGGCGCGCGTCTTCGGCGTCGACCTCGCGGCGCCGATGCTGGAGAAGCTGCGCGCCAAGCGGGGCCAGCGGCGCGTCGCGGTGGCCCGGGCCGACGCCGCGCGCCTGCCGCTGCGGGACGCCTCGGTCGACGCCGTGCTCGGCGTGCACGTGTTCCACCTGATCCCGCGCTGGCGCGAGGTGCTGGAGGAGGTACGGCGCGTGCTGCGGCCGGGCGGGGTGCTGCTCCACGCCGCCGACGAGCAGAGCGCGTTCAGGCGCGCCTGGCGCGAGCGCATCGAGGTGGAGCTCGGCACCGAGCACGTCGGCGTGCCGCGGGCCCGCTTCGAGGACTTTCCGGAAGAGCACGGCTGGCGCCTCGACGGCCCCGTGCGCCGCCTCGCCTTCGAGACGCGGCTCACGCCGCAGGATCTGCTCGACCGCATGGCGCGGCGCACCTGGTCGGTGACGTGGCGGCTCTCGGACGCAGAGCTGGAGCGCACCGTGACCGCGCTGCGCGAAGAGCTGCTCGCCCGCTTCGGCGACCTCGGGCGCGAGGTGGCGCTCGAGGCCGGCTTCTGGGTGCGTGCGTACCGCTGGGGCGGCGCGTAGGCGCGGCGCCCGCGGCGGGCCATCGCGTCGGGGCCTACGCGGGATCCCGCAGCCAGGGCGTGAGGTCGCGGCCCAGCAGCGCCGACAGCTTCTCGACGTCGGTCTTCAGGGTGTCGCAGAGGTGCGTCCGCAGGGCGGGCGGGAGCGGCGGCGGCGGTCGCACGACGCTGTTCCAGTCGAGGAGCCGGCGGCGCAGCCGCTTCACGCGGCTCTTGCCGCCGCCCTCCGCCCGCTGGCGCTTCGCCTTCAGCACCCAGCGCGCCACCTGCACGGGCGGGCGGTAGAGCACGCGGTGGAGGCTTCGCGAGCGGTAGATGCGGCTCGCGAACTTTCGGCTGAAGTTCGTGCGGTCGTCCGAGGGGAGTCCGAGGAAGGCGAGCGTCTCCTCGTAGACCTCGCGCGTGCGCGCCGCGAAGTCGTCGTACACGATGACATGCACGCGCTCGCGGCCCGCGATCTCGAACAGGCGCTCCACGCGCTCGCCGAGGAGCGCGCGCTCGCGGTACTGCAGGAAGCGCGGGTCGCGGCACTCCGGGGGCAGGCGCTCGCCCCGGGCGCGCGCCTCCTGCAGCCGCCACGCCTCGGCGAAGTCCTCGACGTCCTCGTCGAGCATCCAGAGGAAGCGCTGGTGCAGCGAGGGCAGCAGCTCGAGCGGGCTCCGCACCATCACCAGGAAGCGCGCCTCGGGGTCGAGGGCGAGGCCGCGCCCGAGCGCGTGATCGGCGTAGAGGGCGGTGACCGAGCCGTCGCCGAGCCAGCGGTGCTCCGCGCGACGGTGCGCGAAGAAGGTGTCGAGGTACACCGTTCGGAGATGCTCCGGGGTCCACTCCACCGGGGCGTAGAGGAGGAAGTGCGTCTCCTTCGGCACCGAGAAGCAGACCTGCGGGTGCTTGCGCAGGTACTTCGCGAGGGACGTGGTGCCGCAGCGCGGCGCCCCGACCAGGAAGAAGTGCCGGGGCGACATCGGGCTCAGTCCCTGCCTTCGTCCGCCATGCCGAGCCGCTTCATCATCTTCTGGAGCGACTGCCGGGGGATGGCGAGGCGTTCCGCGGCGCGGCTCTTGCTGCCGGTCTCCGCGATGGCCGCGCGGATCAGGCTGCGCTTCAGGTCGTCGACGGCCTCGTTCAGGTCCCAGATGCGCGGCGCGCCGCCCTCTTCGCCGGACGCGCCTTCGCCGTCCCCGGCGCCGGCCCGCGTGGCCGAGCCGCCACCGAAGGGCGACACCCCGCCGCGGATGTGCTCGCTCAGCATCTCCACGGTCACGGTCTCGGCGTCTCCGGCCAGGGCGACGACGCGCTCGATCTCGTTCTCGAGCTCGCGCACGTTGCCGCTCCAGGTGTGGGCCACGAGGCGGTCCATGGCCGCGTTGGTGAAGCCGCGCAGCCGGCGCCCCATCTTCTGCGTCGCGCGGTCGAGGAACTGGTGCGCGAGCGTGGGGATGTCGCCCTTGCGCTCGCGCAGGGGCGGGAGCCGGATCTCCACCACGCGCAGGCGGTAGTAGAGGTCCTCGCGGAAGCGGCCCTCCCCCACCTCCTTGCGCAGGTCGCGGTTCGTGGCGGCGACGACGCGCACGTCCACCTTGCGCGTCTCCGACGAGCCGAGCGGCCGGATCTCGCCGTCCTGCAGCACGCGCAGGAGTCGCACCTGCATGCTGGGCGTGGTCTCGCCGATCTCGTCCAGGAAGATCGTGCCGCCGTCCGCCAGCTCGAAGAGGCCCTTCTTGTCCTGGTGCGCGCCGGTGAAGGCGCCGCGCTTGTGCCCGAAGAGCTCGCTCTCGAGCAGCGTCTCGGGCAGGGCGCCGCAGTTCTGCGCCACGAAGCGGCCTTCCTTGCGCGGGCCCGCGAAGTGGATGGCGCGCGCCACGAGATCCTTGCCCGTTCCGGTCTCGCCGCTGAGGAGCACGGTGGCGTCGGTCTCCGCCACCTTCTCCATCACCTCGAACACGCGGTGCATGGCGGGGCTCTGTCCGATGATCTGGTCGAAGGCGTAGCGGCGCTCCACCTCGCGCCGCAGGTAGACGTTCTCGCTGCGGAGCTGCTCGTTCGCGGCGGCGAGGGCCTTCGCCAGCTTCGCGTTCGACTGCTGCAGCTCGTAGGCCTCGAGGGCGCGCTTCACGTCGAGGCGAAGCTCGTCGGGCTCCCACGGCTTCTGCACGTAGCGATAGATCCGCCCCTCGTTGATGGCGCGCACCAGGGAGCCGAGGTCGGCGTAGCCCGTGAGCAGCATGCGGATGGTGTCGGGCCGCACCTGGTTCACGCGCTCGAGCAGCTCGACGCCGCTCATGCTGGGCATCACCTGGTCGGCGATGACGAGGGCGACGTCCTCCTCGGCCAGGATCTCGAGGCCGCGCTCGCCCGTGGTGGCGGTGAAGACGCGGTAGTCCTCGCCGAGCGTCAGCTCGAGGCTCTCGAGGATCGCCTCCTCGTCGTCGACGAGGAGGACCCCGTAGGGCTGCTCGCGGCGGGCGCCTTCGATGCCTTCGGCGGGAGAGTCCGGGCTCACGGGGCCGACTCTATCCCGGCGCCGCCCCGGGCGGCAGGCGGCGTGCGGGAGACGCTGCGCGGGGGCGGAAGCGCCCCCGCGCAGCGGAGGCGGTGGCGCCGGGTCGGCCCCACCGCCTCCGGTGTCGTGGGCCCGACTACTTGCGGGCGCGGCGCGCGGCGCCCTTGCGCGCGGTGCGCGTGGCGCGGCGGGCGGTGCCCTTCGCCTTCACGGTGCGGCGGGCGGGCTTGCGCGCGGTGCTGCGCGCCTTCGCCGGCTTGCGGCGCGACTTCGTGCCGGTGCCGCGGCGCACCATCTTCGTCTTCGAGACGTCGCCCTGCTTGTCGATGAAGTACAGGAAGCCGTCCTCCCGCTTCACGCCCGCCTTCGCGACCTTCTCGGGCTTGCCCTTCGCGGGCTTCCCCCCGCCGCGCGCCATCCGCGCGCGCGACACGTCGCCCTGCTTGTCGAGGTAGTAGAGCCATCCGCGCTCCCGGCGGACGGCGGTCTTCGCGACCTTCGTGGCGGCCATTTCAGCCTTCTCCTTGGTGTGGGCGGGACCTTCGCGGGCGAGCCCCCATCGACTCGCGCGCGACCCGCTGCGATCCGGCCCGCGCGAGCGCGGTCCGTCGGAGGAGCGCGGCGCCCCGGGGAGGGAGGAGAAGCTCCGCGCGTGGGCAGAATCTCCCGCGTTTCCGACGGTGTCAACGGGTTTCCAAGGGGTTGAGGCGTGAATTTGCGGGTCCGCGGCCGAAAAGGACCCGAAATTCCGGGGCTGCCCGTCGGTGGGCCGGGGCCGCACCGTCGGTGGGACCCCCGCCGGCTTCAGCGCCCCCGCTCGGCCACGCGCTGCTCCACGCGGTCGATCACCCGGGCCTCGAGGCAGGTGTCGTCGAGGGCGTCGATCTCCTGCATGCCCGTCGGGCTCGTCACGTTCACCTCGGTGAGGCGCCCGCCGATCACGTCGATGCCGACGAAGTGGAGGCCGTCGCGCCGCAGCCAGGGCGCGAGGGCGTCGACGATGCGGCGGTCGTCGGCGTCGA
>Ga0073934_10008617_pt1 | contig 13532 bp, 11 predicted proteins | sample LarsenN4metaG_FD_76834 | JGI IMG/M metagenome (GOLD analysis project Ga0073934, IMG submission 76834) | Hot spring sediment bacterial and archeal communities from British Columbia, Canada, to study Microbial Dark Matter (Phase II) - Larsen... ...
AGGAGTCCCGATTTTACTCCCTCATCGACCGGTCCTACGGGTGGCTCCTGGCCTGGTCCCTCCGGCATCGATGGGTGATCCTCCTGATCGCTGGCGTGCTGTGCTACGATCTTTTTTACTATTCTTTTATGGGTACGCCGGGTCCCCTCCTCAGCAGGATCGGTCAAGATCTTCTTCCCAGGGACGATCAGGATCAATTCGAAATTTCTGTGGAGGTTCCGGAAGGCTCCACCCTGGAGAAAACGGATGAGTACTTCCGAAAAATTGAAAGGGAGGTCGTCAAGCTGCGGGGCGTGAAACATGTCTTGACGTCTATCGGGGATGTGGACGGAACCAAAGTGACCTCGGGGAACATTTATGTCGCGTTGATCTCTGTTAAAGAACGATCCCTCGCTCCGTTAGAATCCCTTAAGTATTATATCCTCAATGACCTTTTAAAGATGAACGTGCCGCACAAACCGGTCTTTTCCCAGGACGATGTCATGATGGACGCTCGAAAGATGCTTCGACAGTTTCCGGATCTTAGAACGAGCGTTCAGCCGGTTAACCTGGTGGGCGGGAGCGGTTATAGGGCACAACTGGTCAACTTCAACATCCGCGGTCCGGACCTGGATCAGCTTCAGAAATATGCGGATCAGATTATAGCTAAGATGCGCGAAGTTCCCGGATTCGTGGATATCGATACCACCCTTTCCCTGCGGCAACCGGAGCTCAGGGTCAATATAGACCGTGAAAAGGCCTCGGATCTGGGGATAACGGTGGCGGATATTACGTCCAGCTTGAGGACCTTTATCGAGGGGGAACCTGTATCCAAGTTCAAGGAAGGCGCCGATCAATATGATGTCTGGCTCCGGGCCCAGGAAGAATTTCGCAACCGGCCCGAGGTCCTTTATCAACTTTCCATCCCCTCGGCGAAGGTCGGCCTGGTTAAATTAGGAAACCTGGTCACTTTGAACGAGGCGCGGGGGCCTGCCCAGATCGATCGCCAGAACCGTCAGAGACAGATCACCATCCTGGCCAACCTGGACCCGAGTTTATCCCTCAGCGAGTCGACCCAGTTTCTCACGCGGGTTGCCAAGGAGATGAACATGCCGGTCGGCTATCAAACCGACTTTTCGGGCCGGGCCAAAACCCTGGCAGATGCCAATTGGGGATTCATTATGGCCATTCAGACCAGCTTGATCTTCATGTACATGATCCTCGCCGCCCAGTTTGAGAGCTTTACCCTTCCCATCAGCATTATGATGGCCCTTCCCTTAACCTGGACCGCGGCCATGGTCTCGCTGATCGTTATGAAAACCCCCCTGAATATCTTCAGTGATCTGGGGCTCTTTATGCTCTTAGGGGTTGTGAAGAAAAACGGGATCCTCCAGGTGGACTACACCAATACCTTGCGGGCGGAGGGGATGGAGCGGGATAAAGCGATCCTCGAAGCCAACCATGCCCGACTTCGTCCTATCCTCATGACCACCCTGACCCTGATCGCAGGGATGCTCCCCTTAGTATTCGGCAAGGGCGCCGGGTCGGCCTCCCGGGCCTCGATGGCCAACGTGATCATCTGGGGTCAAGCGCTGAGCTTACTCATTAGCTTGCTGATTACCCCGGTGACCTACTCGCTCTTTGACGATATCCAGGTCAAGGTGCCGAGATGGACGGCCCAGCTTCGGGAAAGATGGGCCCGGCTCAGAGGGAAAAGGGAGGAGGCGCCCGTTATGGAGATGGAACTTTTGCAAGTCCCCAATAATGGCGGCAACGGGCCCGAGCCCGCTCTGGATTTGACCACCTTCTCCCATGAGGCACACGACGTCGTACGGGTTCCCGGTAACGGAGACAACGGCTCAGAGGTCATCTTGGATTTGACCTCAGGGGAAGTGGCCGACTCCAGCGAGAAGCCTAAGGATATCCGACACGTATAGATAGAGCTCTTAATCGGACAGCGTGGATGGAAAGGGAGGGGAAAGGGAGTTCGACCCCTCCCCTCCCTCCTGCCCAAACCGGGGAGTTCCCCCTGACCTTTCTACGCTAACAACCTTCTCACCACTTCCCTCCCGATGGCGACGCCGTTGCTCGTATTTCGATCTTCAGGATAAATCTGGCTGGTGTTGGCCAGGTAGAGATCCTTAATGGGCGTCTCAAAGGGGGGCTTCAGAGCAGAATATTGAAAAGTGTACACCGGCGTCGCATAATAAGCCTTCGTTAAAAAAGACTGCTCAACGGAAGCCTCCTTAAAATGAGGAAAGATCTTCTTAAGGGCCGGAAGGTACGTTTGGAAGAGCTGGGGTTTCGTCATATGGTAAAAAGGATGCTGGGGGTCCAGGTAATTAAAGATGTAAGCAATACGAAATCCCCGGTATTCAGAAGGCGGGACGAAGTTAGTATGTTCGATCACGCCCCCAAAGGGGATGTCCGGGTCGCTGATATTTAACCAGTAAATATCGCTAAGCGGTTCCTTGAGCTTTAAAATAAGGCAGAGGGCTGCGCGGTACTTAATCCTTTTCAGGCGGCTCACATAATCTTCCGGTAATTGCGGAAGGGCCTTCAAAAAATCCGGGATAGGCGCACAGAATACGACCTTATCGAAGGCAAACGAACCTTTGAAGGTTTTTAAGGTAAAGGGGGCCGGACCCTGGCAGCGTATATTTTCCACGGGGGTGCTTTTAAGAATTCGCCCTCCATTCCTCAAGATGCTGGCTTCCAGGGCCGTTACAATTTGCTGGAACCCCCCCTTGATATAGCCCAGTTCCTCTTTATGGCCTCCTTTGCTCCGGGAGTTTCCCCTGGCGTTGACACGGCCCCAGAGCCAGGAAGCCGAGATGTTTTCGTAATCTTCTCCAAATTTAGCCTGCAACAAAGGTTTCCAGATGATCTCGTAAACGCGCCGGCCCTGGTATTTGGTAATCCAATCCCGGACCTTAATATCCTCCAGGTTCTGCCAATTCTTTTGCCGCTGGAGATATAACGTCGAAAGTCCGAATCGAAAGCGCTCCCACAAGCTGAGGGGGGTAAACCGAAGGAGATCCAGGGGGGTCCCAAATCCGTAAAGTTTTCCCTGGTGGAAAAACCCCATTTTAGCTTCTCGCCAGATCAGCTTCTCCTGAAGGCCCAACTGTTCGAGGAGTTGGAGGATCGGGGTATCGCTTTTGAAAAGGTGATGATAGTATCTTTCCAGATAAACCTCTCCGAGCTTGAAACAGCCTATCAACCCACCCAAGGTGTTATATTTTTCAAACAGCGTGACCGGGACACGGTTTTGAGAAAGGGAGTGAGCGATAAACAGGCCCGTGATACCGCCTCCCACAATGCCAACTCTCATTAAAAAAGAGTCGGGGAGGGAGAGAACGGGAGGATGAAGGCACCCTCCTCTTCCATTCTCCTCCTCCCCGAGGCTTCCTTTTACCGGTTTGTAGTTGAAGAACCCAGATATCGGGGAGCTTGAGGTGGTCCTCCTCTCCCCGAGGTTTCCTTTCACCGGCTTAGCCGTACCTGTTTCAGGTAACGTTCCCGGACCTTTTGGAAAAATAACATCACAAAAGGTTCTTTAAAATCAGGATAGGTCCAATCCAGAGCCTGGAGCTTCTTTTTCTTACAGATGTAAGTCAACTCGGCGTAGATACCTTCTCTCAGGTAGATGCGGTGGGCGTAGGCTTTAGTGGTACCCAGAACCATTTGATGATGGGTTAGATACCCGGGATCAATATTCACCTGTCTTTTACCCTCTTTGAGGGACCGCTTTTCCAGGTCATTGGTGAATATCTTAATATAAGGGAGATCTTCGACAGCGACCAGTTCCGAGAAGCTGACGAATTTTTTCTGTATCCCTTCCCCCATTTCTTCCGCATAATAATCGGTATACGTGAAGGGAAACAGAGGACTTTCAAAATCTGTTTTGCCAAATTTTTTAATTAAGCGCTGCTCGGCCTCTTCGATAAGATCTAAGTTGGAGGACATAATTCCTGCGATGAGCTTCCCACGTCGGGGAAACTTAATCTCTTTGACCATTCCCGTGACCTCCTTCGCCTTTTCATAACCCCTTTGCCCTTTCGCCTTTCCCCTTTCAGGCGGTGGCCGTTCCGAAAACAATACTATCTAACTCGGCTCCGTTTAAAACCTCCTTATCTAACAAAGCCTTGGCGATGGCATGAAGCTTATCGATGTGCTTGGTCAATAAAGCCTTGGCCTGCTCCAGATTTTCCATGACGATTCGGCGCACCTCTTTATCTATTTCAACGGCGGTCGCTTCGCTGTAATCCTGACGTTGCGCGAACTCTCGACCTAGGAAGATATGTCCCTCTCGCTTGCCGAACGTGAGAGGCCCCATCTTTTCGCTCATTCCCCACTCGCAGACCATTTTCCTGGCCAGCTCCGTGGCTTTTTCCAGGTCATTGGAGGCGCCCGTGGTCGCTTCTCGAAAGATAATTTCCTCTGCGACGCGCCCACCCAGCGCATAGGCGATGTTATTCAAGCAATACGTTTTAGATTTCATGTAGCGATCATCCACGGGCAGAGACTGGGTGACCCCCAGGGCCATTCCCCTTGGGATAATCGTCACTTTGTGAACGGGATCTGTTTCCGGTAAAAGCTTGGCCACCAGGGCGTGACCGGCCTCATGATAGGCGGTGATAAGTTTTTCTTCTTCGGTAATGATCATGCTCTTCCGCTCGGTCCCCATCAGAACTTTATCCCGGGCATTTTCAAAATCGGTCATCTCGACCACCGATTTATTTTTTCGGGCGGCCAGGAGCGCGGCTTCATTAACCAGGTTGGCCAGATCCGCGCCGGAGAAGCCGGGGGTTGCCCGGGCCACGATCTCCAGTTTTACATCGTTGGCCATAGGGACTTTCCGGGTATGTACCCGGAGTATCTCTTCGCGCCCCCTCAGATCCGGCCTGGGAACTACGATTTGACGATCGAAACGGCCTGGCCGTAGCAGGGCAGGGTCTAAAACGTCCGGCCTGTTGGTCGCCGCAATGATGATGACCCCTTCGTTCGCTTCAAACCCGTCCATTTCAACCAAAAGTTGGTTTAAGGTCTGCTCCCGTTCATCATGGCCGCCGCCCAGACCCGCTCCGCGATGTCTTCCCACGGCATCGATTTCGTCCACAAAGATGATGCACGGGGCGTTTTTCTTTCCCTGGTCAAAAAGATCTCGAACCCGGGATGCTCCCACTCCGACGAACATTTCAACAAAATCTGACCCGCTGATGCTGAAGAAAGGAACGTCGGCTTCGCCGGCGATAGCCCTTGCCAGCAGCGTTTTTCCCGTCCCCGGAGACCCGACCAGAAGCACGCCCTTGGGGATCTTGCCCCCCAGCCTTTGAAATTTCTGGGGATCTTTGAGGAACTCTATAATCTCCTGCAATTCCTCTTTAACTTCATCCACGCCGGCCACATCCTTAAAAGTTATCTTCTTCTGCTGCTCGGTCAGCAGTCGGGCCCGGCTCTTACCGAAGGAGAGCGCTTTGCTACCCCCGATTTGCATCTGTCGCATAAAGAAAAACCAGACCCCGATGAAGATCAGCATGGGCAACCAGGTCAGCGCATATTGATACCATGGACTTTTATCCTCCGGCTCGGCAGCGATCTCTACTTTTTGCTTACGCAGCTTCTGGACCAGCTCCGGGTCCGACACCGAATAGGTCTCAAATTTAGACCCATCTTTTAATTTACCACGAATTAAATTGCCAGCGATCACGACCTCCTTGATGCTCCCCGCATCCACATGGTCCATGAATTCGCTGAAGATAATTCTGCGATGGGTTTCCGTTTTGGTGTTAAATAAATCAAAAAATAAAACCGTTACAACGACAATAACCAGCCACAAGGCAAGATTTTTGTAGAACGAAGCGCTCAACGTTTATACCCCCTTTACCTGAAACTTTGAGGTAAGTCGTTAAAGTTACCCTCCTGTTGATTTAGCGTTGCCGTACAAACTAAAATTTTTTGAGTCTCGGCCTCTACCTTGACCCGCTCAGCCTGACGATAGCCGATCACCCAGATAATGCCCTCTTCATCCTGCAAAATTGGGACCAGGTCCCGTTTCTCCCTTGGGACCTTTAAATCCACGAAAAGATCCTGCAATTTTTTCTGACCTTTCATCCCGAGTGGCTGGAAACGATCCCCGGGTTTTCGTTTCCGGATACGTAGAGGGAATCTGAGCTTGTCATAATCGAAGAAAGCCAGGACCTCCCGAATCTGCAGCTTTGACGCCCCCTCCGAAGCAAATTGAGCCCGATTCTTACGCGCTCCAAGCCAAAAACCCGTTCCCTCCGAGAACGCAGATTTCTCGGCGCGCATCTTCAAATTTTCGTATAACTTCCCAACGTCTCCTTCTTTTACACTAAGAACTTGAACGGTAAAAGTCAACCCGTTTTGACTTTGGACTCCTGGGACTTCCAGAACCTGTTCTTGTAGGGCCGGTTTTTCCCATCCTTTGTATATAATCCCCTGTCCATAAGCCTTTCTCACCCGGAGGCCCTTCGGCAGGTGTATAACCTTCCCGGTCTCTTTGGACTTTAACAGGTCCACAACCGACTGTACCTGATCGCTCTCAAGCCCCTGCGTGGCTCCAACCAATTCTTCAAAACTTTTTCTCAGGACCCGCCTTTGTAATGCAGGAGGCAACGAGGTAAACCGATCCAGCTCGATCCAAAGTTCCCCCTGCCCCCCCCGCCGACAGACCTGGGGATAGGTCTCTTCCGTAAGCTGATTCAGGAGATGAAAATCCTCCTGAAGCAAACTGGCCGTGACCGCCAGTCGGTTGGTAATCTGCGGATTAAATTCTCGCCTGAGCAGGGGCAGGAGATCCAGTCGGATTTTATTCCTCAAAAATCGCTTGTCCAGGTTCGAGGAATCGAGCACATACTCCAACTTTTCCTGACGAGCAAACCGCGCTACCTCCTCACGGGGGGTTTCCAGGAGAGGGCGAATAATCTGACCGCTCCAAAAACCCGGTTTATGGGGGTCTTCGGTGTAATTTAACACCGGTCGAATGCCGCTTAACCCTCCCAACCCGGCCCCTTGTAAAAGCCGAAGGAGCAAAGTCTCTGCCTGATCATCGGCCGTATGAGCCGTTGCAATTTTGCCGGCCCCCGCCTTTTTAGCCGTTTCATAAAAGAACTGGTAGCGGAGGGTTCTGGCGGCCTCTTCGAGGGACATCCTCTGGGTCCGGGCAAACTTCTCCACGGGGCCCGATCCCCAACTGTAAGGAAGGCCCAGCCGATGCGCCAGATTTTCTACAAACTGGCTATCTCGAAAGGATTCCTCCCCGCGGAGCTGGTGGTTAAAATGGGCCACGTGGAGATGAATTTTTAGTTTCCCTTTGAGTTGGTTTAAGGCGTATAAAAGGGTTACGGAGTCGATCCCGCCCGAAACCCCTACGATCAAGCTATCCCCAGGCGTCAACATGTTATATTTTTTTAGAACGCGGAGAATTTTATCGAGGAACACAGATCTATCCTGAGTTAGCCGGATGCGCCATACCTCTGACCGCTAACTTTAGATACAGCAGACCCTTTACTGTTAACCGGGAAAGAGGGAGAGCTTAATCCAAGCATACTTGATGGCGGTGCAGGGATTTGAACCCCGGACTCCGCGGATATGAGCCGCGTGCTCTGACCATCTGAGCTACACCGCCTTCTTCCAATAGGCAGGAGGTCCATCCACGTTATAAATACCTTTCCATATCCTAGAGATGCCCGATACCCCTTCTCCAGGATCCTTGACGCCTATCACTCCTCGCCATGGCCGCCCATGCCTGATGAACTGGAAGAGTGGGTATAAAGCAGTATCTTCTAATGATATAGACGTATAAAATATACGGAACCTGGCCGGGATTGTCAAGAGAAAAGTAACCTGATGTCCGGCTATTTGCCCTATCTGGGGACAGAAGTGACGGCCCCTGACTACAGGATCTGGCTTAAAAAAAGCCGGGTCCTTTCCTGTTGAGGAGCTCTGAAAAATTGCTGAGGAGGGGCTTCTTCGACGATACGGCCCCCATCCATGAAAAGGATCCGATCGGCCACCTCGCGCGCAAACCCCATTTCATGGGTAACTACGATCATGGTCATGCCCTCTTGGGCGAGGGTTTTCATGACTTCCAGAACCTCCCCGATCATTTCCGGATCTAGAGCGGACGTGGGCTCATCGAAGAGCATGATTTTTGGCTGCATGGCCAGGGCGCGAGCGATGGCCACCCGCTGTTGCTGGCCTCCTGAAAGCTGAGCGGGATACGCGTTCGCTTTCTCAGGAATCCCCACTTTTTCAAGGAGCTCTCGGGCAATCCGTTCGGCCTCCTTTTGGGATCGTCTTCTGACCACTCTCTGGGCCAGGGTAATATTCTCAAGGGCCGTCTTATGGGGAAAAAGGTTGAACTGCTGAAAAACCATACCGACTTCTTCGCGGACTTTGTTAATGTTCGTCTTAGAATCGTCTAAAACGATCCCATCGATGAGAATAGCCCCCTGATCGATAGCTTCTAGATGATTTAAACAACGGAGCAAGGTACTCTTCCCCGAGCCGCTGGGACCCAGGATAACGACGACCTCTCCCCTCTTGACAAAATTACTGACGTCTATCAAGGCCCTGACCGGGCCATCGGGGGTTTTATATGTTTTATAGACGTTCCGGATCTCGATCACAGGCCCTCACCCGAGAAACCCGCTTTCCCGAAGAAACTGGGTTTCGTTTAGATACCCCCTGGATTTTAGTCAGACCCTTCCCTCGCTAACCCTCCTTTCGAGGTACCGGGCCAGCTTTGTCATGGGAAGGGTCATCGCCAGGTAAAGAAGGGCAACCCCTGCGTAAGGGCTGAACACGTTGACCTTCCAGGCCACAATTTCACGACCTTTTCGGAGGAGTTCTGAAACGGCCAGGGTCGACACCAGAGAAGAATCCTTCAGCAAGGCTACGAACTCATTGGTCAGAGGGGGCAAGGAGACGCGAAAAGCCTGGGGGAGGATAACGTACCACATGGCCTGCAAATGGGTCATCCCCAAAGAACGGGCCGCTTCCATCTGGCCCTTGCTGATGGATTGGATGCCCGCCCGGAAGATCTCTGCAATGTAGGCCCCGCTGTTTAAAGACATGCCGGTAATCCCCGCCGCAACGGCGGGAAGATTTAAACGGGGATGTAGAGAGGGTAACGCATAATAGATCACCACAAGTTGCATGAGCAGGGGGGTGCCGCGGAAAAATTCCACATAACACAAGGAAAAAACCCTCAGAGCTACGTTCTCTGAAACCCGCATGACCCCCAAGATCAGGCCGATTACCAGGCCGATGGATATGGAAATAAGAGTGAGATAGAGGGTCACCCAGGCCCCCTGTAACAGGAGGGGGAAGACTTCTATCAAAATCGAAAGCTTAAAATCCACGACCCCCTATCCTCCCTGCGGGATCCCCGTTTATTTCGAAGCTTCAAGACCCCTTATCCTCCCTGTGGGATCCCTGTTTATTTCGAGGCTCCAAACCATTTCTGGACCATCTCGTCGTACTCGCCGCTGGCCTTGAGGTCCTGAATCACCTTATTGACGACCTCTAGAAGATCCTTTTCCTCGGTCCGCACAGGAATTCCCAGGGCCTCCGGCTCCCCGAGCTTGAGCCCTTCCACGAGCTCTATCTTGTCGTTATTTTTTACGTTATCGGCAATGACGGGATAGTCTGCAACCACCGCCTCGACCCTTCCGGCAGCCAGGTCGATATAAGCCTCCGGGAGCGTTTCATACTTTTTAATTTCCTTAACGCCGGCTATTTTCTCGGTGGCATACTGTCCGGTTGTATTTATCTGGACGCCCACCACCTTCCCTTGGAGGTCGTCCTCTTTCTGGATGTGCTTCTCCCCTTTTCGCACGGCCACCCCCTGGCCGGATAGAAAATAAGGATCTGAAAAGGCCAGATCAAAAGCTTTTTTTCTCTCCTCCGTGATGGTTATCCCCGACAGGAGCATATCGAACTTTCCCGCCTTCAGCGCGGCAAAAATTCCATCCCAGGACGTATTGATATACTCGAGCCGAACGCCTAATTCCTTTGCGATCGCGTTGGCCAGATCGACGTCGAACCCCACCGGCTTATCCCCTTCCATATATTCAAAAGGCGGGTAAGTAATATCGCTCCCAACCTTCAGCACTCCAGCTTTTTTAACCCGGTCCACCCCCGGACCCGCGTAACTCTGAGCTATCCCCAAAAATAGGACCACCCCTAGGATCCCTAAGGAGATCCATCCTGAAGAAATTATTCTTCGATGCATGGTGATATATGGTAGAGCGAATCGCGGATTCGCGTGTGCAAAACAGCGTTTCGCCCTACGGTTAGAGAAATCCTAAGCTATCTTAACTAGGACCTCGGCGCCAACGTGAATGCCTAGAGTTTTGGCAGCATTTCCTTTATTCAGACTAAACTCCAGGTGATCCGAACTCCCGAAGAGGGCGATCAGTTCTTTCTCATTCCCCTCCGCATAGGACTGGCAGAGTCTGGTGAGGTTCCGATCCCCGATTCGGATGATAAACCGTTTGTTGGGGGACTTCTCCAGGTGGGCGGTAAAATCCTGCCGGGTAATATTAGAGACGAGATTGCCAAACCGGTCTATATAGAGGATTCGCCCCTTTAGAATATCCTCCTTGAGAAGGGTTGGAAGCGGGATATTGAGCCTTTTATAATCGGTGATGAGATCTCCCAGGGAGCTGGGCGCAACGCCCCGAGATAACCAAGCCGCCACCGGCGCAAAGATATCCCGACCGTGGAAGGTTTGGCTGATACGACTCAAAAAATAGTGGGAGGCGGTCAGCTCACGGACCTCCCCAACAGGTTCTGTCTGATAAATATAAGAGAGCACCCCGTTATCCGGAGCTATGAAATAATAAGATTCCGTCGAAACCAGAATAGGACGACGGACCGTTCCCACTTCCGGGTCTACGATAACTACGTGAAGCGTCCGTTTGGGAAAGTAAGAGTAGGACGCCTTGAGTAGGAAGGCTGCTTGAAGGATATCCTGGGGTCGGACCTCGTGGCAAATATCTACAACTCGGGCTTGGGGATGGATGTTATAGATGACCCCCTTCATAACCCCTACGTAGTGGTCATGAAGCCCAAAATCCGTCAACAAGGTAATGAGCGGGATTGCTTCTGCCATAATCCTCTCCTCTATAGTTTATTTGAAAACACGAAAGGGTCAAATTGTCAATGAAAAGTTATAACTCCCAATAGCGCACACGCGGTAAAAGCCAAGACCTCATCCAACCGTCGATGAACACCTGCCAGGCTACTCCAATATTAATACAAATTCATCAAAAAAAGTCTTGACATCAAAAATTTTTCTATGGGATATCCATGATTTAGTGCTATTATATATAGGAGTTATTTCTTTGTGTGAAAGGACTCCTCTTTCTAACACCGCAAACCTTTAGGCGTTACAGATTTATTGAGTTCACTAAATTTCAGGAGACGGTTGTGATTAAAATTGACTACACCCTTATTATTCAGATCATCAACTTCCTGGTATTGATGTTCATCTTAACCAGGCTTCTATTCAAGCCGCTGACAAACTGGCTAGAGCAGAGGGAGACGGCCATTAAGAGTGCGTATAAGGACGCCGAGGAGGCCGGAAGGAAAGCCCTGGAACGGGAGGCCGAATACAACAGAAAGCTCCTGGAGATCAGGAAGGAGGCCCTTGAAATTCGCAACCGGATTCAAACGGAAGCCTTAGACGAAAAGATGCGGATTATCGAGGAAACCCGGGCTAAAGCTGAGGAGTTGATCCGAAAGGCTAAAGCCGATATCCAGGCAGATCTGGAGAAGGCCAAAGGGGACATCCGGCAGCAGGTTGAGGTTTTTTCTAACCTGATCGTAGAAAAAATTCTGCAATCCGGCGGGCGGTAGACAGCCGACAGGAAGTCGTGAATCGCTGTTCGTTGTCCACTGCCCACTATCTTTATGAAGAACACCAACCAAGGGTTTGTGATTTGCTTGGGCCTTTTACTTCTAGTTCAAATGGCGACCCTGGGCTCAGCCGTCGAGAGGCACGGTGAAGAAGGAAAACATGCCGTGCCAGGGGCTCCCGCTGAAGCTGAAGAGCACGGAGGGTCTCTTTGGGAAAGCGTAGAGCGGATCCTCAATTTTGTCATCTTTGCAGCGATCCTTTATATAGCCCTTAGAAAACCGCTCACCGGTTTTTTGGACAACCACGCGGAGAGCATCCGGCGGGCTCTGAAGGAAGCTAAAGAGAACCAGGAAGAAGCTCTTCGAAGGGCCGAGGCGTATCAAGCCAGGTTATTATCCATCGAGGAAGAGGCTCTGAAAATTAAGCAGGAAGCCGAACATGAGGCCCTCCAAGAGAGGAAGAAACTTCTAGCCGAGGCGCAGGCCGGCGCGGAAAGGCTCATGGCGCAGGCCAGGTTCGAGGTGGACCAGGAGGTGAAGAAAGCGAAGGAAGAACTTAAAACCTACGCCGCTCTGTTGGCCGTGGAAATCGCCGAGAAAAAGATTCGTTCCGGCCTAACGGAGTCTGACCAAAAGAGGTTGGTCGAGGGATATATAGCGAGAATGGAGAATCTAAATTGAGAGCAAGTCAAGTTTCCAGACGTTATGCAAAGGCCCTGGTTGAATTGGCCAGGAGCCAGAGTACATTAGAGGAGGTTGGGGAGGAGCTCGCTCGATTTTCCGCCCTTTTAGAGGAAGAGGAGACGCTAAGATACCTTTTTTTTAATCCGGGGATCGCGTCTGTGCATAAGGTCAGAATCTTAAAGGAATTAGCGGAAAGGGCGAATTTATCTTCCCTGAGCGTTAATTTCCTCAACCTGTTGCTTCGAAAAGGCCGGTTTCAGAATCTCCCAGATATTCTCCGACAATACCGGGTGTTCTGGGATGAGATTCTCAATCGGGCTACGGCGGAAGTACAGAGCGCCGTGGAGTTATCCGAGGAAACCCAGGCCAGGCTACGAGAAAAGTTGAGCCGGGTTACGGGTAAGGAAATTATCCTTAAGACCTCGACGAATCCTGAGCTCCTGGGAGGGATTGTGGCAAGGATCGGAAGTGTTGTCTTTGATGGCAGTGTCCGCACACAACTTAATCAGATCAGGGAGAAGCTTATAAAAGGCTAGAGAATTAAGGAGGAAAGACGAGGGAGGAAGGATTTATGAGATTTTTTACCTCCTCCTTCCTCCTTCGTCTTTCCTCCTTATAAAGAATGGGAATTAGAGCTGAAGAAATTAGCTCCATCATCAAGCAGCAGATTGCTGGGTACGAAGCGGGGATCGATATCGAAGAGGTCGGCACCGTGATCGAGATTGGGGACGGCATCGCCCGCGTTTATGGCTTAGAGAAGGCTATGGCCGGGGAGCTTCTTGAGTTTCCCCACGGCGTAATGGGAATGGTTTTAAATCTGGAGGAGGATAACGTGGGGGTGGTCCTACTGGGGGAATACGAGGCCATCAAGGAAGGGGATACCGTCAAGAGGACCAAAAGGATTACAGAAGTCCCCGTCGGGGAGGGCATGATCGGTCGAGTTGTAAATGCTTTGGGGCAACCGGTGGATGGGAAAG
>Ga0073934_10008619_pt1 | contig 13527 bp, 5 predicted proteins | sample LarsenN4metaG_FD_76834 | JGI IMG/M metagenome (GOLD analysis project Ga0073934, IMG submission 76834) | Hot spring sediment bacterial and archeal communities from British Columbia, Canada, to study Microbial Dark Matter (Phase II) - Larsen... ...
GCGGCCGCCGGTCCCGCTGGTGCCGTTGTCGGCGATCACGCTCGTGGTCGCGTTGGTGCCCGTGATGGTCAGCGTGCCGCTTCCCTGGTCGACGAACTCGTACCCATCGCGTCCGTTGAAGGTGTTCGTGACATCGAAGAAGGTGAACGTGGACCCGCTGCCGGCGACGTTGTCGATTTCGACGCCGTCACCCAGGTTCTGGCTGATCTCCGAGAAGAAGACCGAGACGGCATTGCCGCCGACCGAGTTGATGTCGATGCCGGCGAGACCGTTGGCGGTGCCGGCCGTGTTGTTCCCGTTGACCTGGGCGTCGATCAGGACCAGCGAGCCCGGCCCGTTGATTTCGATGCCGTCGCCGGCATTGCCGTTGAACGTGTTGCTGAACACCAGCGGATCGGGATTGAACACGCCAACCAGCAGGTTGAACACGCCGTTGCCGGACAGTTCCAGGCCGGCGCCCGCGGCCCCGGCGGTGACGCCGTTGCCGTTGAACGAGTTCTGATCCCAGGCGCCGATGCTGAAGACCTCGGCGGCGTCGCCCGGCGAGACGGCGACCGTCGTCACCTGGGCGCCGTCGCCGCCGTTGTTGTCAAAGGTGTTGTTGACGGCGAGCACCCCCATGCGGGCGTCGGCCTGGGCGTTGAACGACGCCCCGCGGCCGGTGTTGTTGTCAAACGTGTTGTTGGTCAGCAGGTATTCGTCGTTGAGCAGCGCGAACCGGGCCGACAGGTCGATGCCGTCCTGGTTGCCGGTGAACGTGCTGTCGGTGATGACGAAGTTGTCGATCACGCCCGAGCCGTCCCGCAGAACGTTCAAGCCGTCGGCGGTGTTGCCGGTCGAGCTGATGTTCTGCACGGTCGGGTTGGTGAGCTGAGCGAAGCCGTTGAGCTGAATGCCGATGCCGTCGCCCGCGTTGCCCGAGAAGCTGGTGTTGGCTGCGGCGGCGTCGCCGATGACGAGGTTGGGCATGGTGGCCGAATCCGTCAGGCGGATGGCGAGACCGTCGCCGCCGAACGCGCCGCCAGCCGTGGTGCCGGTGATCGTCGTGTTCTCCACGGTGACGTTGGCCGTCGCCGTGCCGTTGAGGGTGATCGCCGCCCCAGCGGAACCGTTGCTGACGAAGGTGTTGGCTGCCTGAGCCGAGTCGCCGAGGTTCAGATTGACCGTGGATCCCAGGTTGGCGTCCACCCGCAGCCCGGGACCGCCGTTGCCTTCGATCGTGTTGCCATACACGCTGATCATCGTCAGCGTGCTGTTCTGGCCCAGATCCACCAGCACCCCTTCCTGGCCGTTGTTCGAGATCGCCGCGTTGTCGGTCAGCGCGAGGTTGACGTTGACGGCGTCGGGAATCGTCAGGTTGATGCCGCGGCCGGTGCCGTCGGCGCCGTTGCCGCTGATCGAGACGTTCTGGTCGAACGTCAGGTCGAACAGCCCGCCGGTCGGGGCCACGTTGACCAGCCGGAACCCGTCGTCGTCGTTGCCGTCGATCGTGTTGTTGGAGACGGTCACCGGGCCGAGGTCGCTGTTGGTCATGACGGCGAAGTTGATGCCGCTGCCGGCGCCGGACTGGCCGTTGTCCTGGATCAGGTTTCCGTCCATCACGACGGACGCGATGTCGGAGTTGACCTGCTCGATGTGGATGCCGTCCAGGGCGTTGCCGGAGATGCCGGGCACAATCGCCCCGAAGGCCTGGACGATGTTGAGGCCGGCGGCAGTGAACACGCCGCTGGCGGACCGTCCGTCGGCCAGGGTGACGACGCCCGTGGCTCCCGCGAGCGTGTTGCCGCTCTGCAGGTTGTTGTCACCCACAAGCGTGTGGGCCAGATCGTAATCCAACTGCTCGCCGGGGTTGAAGTCCGTGAAGTCGAGCGTCAACACCTGCGAGCCGGGAGTCACGCCGCCGAACGGCAGAACGTTGCCCATGCTGTCCTGGAGCGGATTTGTGCCGGGGGTAATGGCATTGCCATTGACCTGATCCAGCCCGGTCGTGATGTCGCTGCCGCCGTTGGGCTGGAAGCCGGAGGAGAACGGATTGAGGTCGGGACGCCACACCTGGCCGGCTCCCGCCAAATTGAGCGTTACTTGGGCAATGTCGAATCCGGCGGTCGAGTTGTTGTTCATGAACGTGGTCCAGATCAGGTTGTTGAACGAAAAGTCCAACGTTCCTGCGGCCAGATTCTGGCCCTGGTCGTTGTCCAGGAGCATCAAGTCGCCGATCGGAGAGTTTTCGAGATCGAGGTTGATGCCGTGTCCGCCGTTGTTGGCGAAGGCACTGTTCTGAATCGTGACGTTCGGGGTGCCCGCGACGTCGGTCAGGCTGAGCAGGAGGCCGTCGCCAACGTTGTTGGTGGAGCGGACGTTGTCAACGAGGATGTCGCCGTTGAGGGTGATCGGCCCGTCGATGACAATACTGATGCCTGGGCCGTCGAGGTTGCCGTCCACCACCACGTCCACGATGCTGATCCCGCCGCCGGCGCCGATCGTGACGTCGGGCGGCGTGATGACCGAGCCCTTGGTGACCGCGTCGATGTCGGTGACGTTGGCGACGTTCAGGTCGATGCCCTGATCGACGTTGCCGCTGGCCGAGCCGCCGGCAATCTCGAAGCCGAACAGCGTGGCCCCATCGACCGAGACGAACAGGCCGTCGTGGTCGCCGTCCCCGTCGCCGTCGATGTCGCGGTTGGCCAGCGGATCGGCGGCATTGCCGTTGTTGTCGGCCAGACCCGAGAAGCGGATGGCGGCCGTGTCCACGTTGGTGGCCTGGAAGAACACGCCGGCGCCGGTCAGGGGCAGATCGGCATCCGGACCGCCGGCCGCCGTGAGCACCGCCGTGCCGTTGTCCGAGAACACGTTGTTCGCCGTGGTCAGCCCGTCGGCGCTGGTGTCGCTCATGAACAGGACGGCCTGGGTGCCCGCGCCGTCGGCGACGAAGCGGACGCCGTTACCGTTGGCATTGTTCGAGGCGGACACGCCGGCCCGGAGCTGCGTGAGGTTCATCGCGCCGTTGAGCGTGGTGAAGTTGAAGCCGCTGCGGGTGCTGCTGTCGGCGACGACCCCCTGGAAGTGGGTTTCGGTCATCGAGCCGGCGCCGTCGGTGAAGATGTTGACGTTGTCGAAGCTGCCGTTGGAGCCGTTGTTGGAGATCGACCCGCCGACGACGTTCAGCAGCAGGGTGCTGCCGGACTCGACGGTGGCCAGGATCCCTTCGTCGCCGTTGCCGTCGATGGTGCTGTTGACAATCGACTGGGCGAGGTTGGAGACGCTGCCGTTCTGCAGGACGATGACCACGCCGGCGTTGGCGTTGTTGGAGATGCTGGCGTTGGTGATGTCGCCGGTGATGAAGGCGCCGTTGTCACCGATGATGGCGATGCCGTCGCCCCCGAGGCCGAAGCCGTTCGAGTCCACCGTGGTGCCGTCGAGCACCAGGTCGAAGGTGCTGCCTGCGCCGTCGACGTTGGCGAGGATGCCGGTGGCGCCGTTGTTGGAGAAGCTGCTGGTGCCCGAGGCGTCGAGCAGGAGGTCGCCGTCGCCCGTGACGTTGAAGATCGCGCCGAAGGTGACGTTGTCGTCCACCACGGTGTCGACGAGGGTCAGGATGGCGGTGGAGTCGGCGATGCCGGACCCATCGACGCTGCCGCTGATCCCTTCCAGATCGTGGCCGGTCATGGGGCTGTTGTTGAAGCTGGCGTCCAGCAGGCCGCCCGACTGGACGTCGAACAGCAGGCCGCGGAGCTGCGGCGTGGTGGGCACGGTGTTGGTGATGGGGGTGTCGTTGATGTTGAGCAGCACGGTGGCGTTGTCGGAGACGAACGCGGCGATGCCGTTGCCGCCGTTGGCGGTGGCGGTGGTGCCGCTGTTCGAGAAGTTGCTGCCGAGCGTGGTCAGCGAGACCGTGGTGCCGGTGTTGGTGGCGGAGATGAAGACGGCGTCGTCGCCGGCGAAGGTGGCGGTGCTGCCATTCTGCAGGACGATGGACGCGTCGGCGCCGGTCTCGAAGGTCAGCCGCAGGGCGTCGCCGCTGTTGTTCGTGCCGCTGCCGTCCAGCGGGCTGTTGTCGAAGGTGGCGATGAGCAGCGAGTTGTTGGCGGCGTCGATCCGCATGCCGTCGTGGAAGGCGTTGGTGACGGCGGTGTCCTCGAAGGTGAGGACGGCGATGGCGCTGGTGTCCAGCGTGCCGTCGATGGCGTCAAACTCGTCCCCCAGGACGCCCGCGAGACCGCTGGAATCCAGCGTGCTCCGCAGGAACGAGGCCTGCAGGAGGGCGGAGTCGGTGGCGGTGAAGAGGAAGCCGTCCTCGCCGCTGTTGTTGGCGGCGGTGTCGGTGATGTTCAGGGTCGCCGTCGAGCCGGGATTGGTGACGGTCAGGTTGATGGCGTTGAGCAGGTTGCCGGACAGGTCGCCGAACTGATCGTCAAACGACAGGTCGGCGCCGGTGGTGACGGTGGCCCACAGGCCGCGCTGCTGCGTCCCCGCGAGCCCGCCGGTGTTGGCCGAGGGCGTGGTGAACAGGGTCATGTCGACCAGGGCCAGGTCGCCGGCGGTGATGTGGAAGGCGTCCTGCCGGTCGAGCCCCAGCAGGGCCCGGCCGCTGTCGGAGAAGCTGCCGCTCTCCCAGTTGCCGATGAAGCTCGACCCGGCATTGGCGATGTCCAGCTCGAAGCCGTTCTCGGCGGAGTTGGAGACGGTGCTGTCGAGGGAGTTCATGACGACCTGGCCGCCGGTGCGGACGAAGCCCAGGATGCCGTTGCCGATCCCGCTCTGCCCGCTGAAGTCGAAGTCGCTGGACTGCAGGTTGATGGTGAGCTGCCCGCCGGTCTGGACGTCGAAGCGGATGCCGTCCTCGCCGCTGTTGAGGCCGTTGGAGTTGAGCAGGTTGAGCGTGACCTCGGCGCCGCTGAAGACGGTGGCCTCGATGGCGTTCGAGAGGTTGTTGCTCAGGTCGCTGCCCGAGATGTTGGCCAGCACCGTGCTGTTGTTGGCGGACTCGACCACCAGGCCGTCATCCTGCGTGCCGCCGGGGACGGGGACGGCGTTGTTGATGGGGGTGTTGTTGATCTGCATGACGACGTCGGCGGAGGTGTCGGTGACGAGGTGCACGCCGTCGCTGCCGGGGGTGTTCTGGGCGCTGTCGGAGAAGTCCCCGTTGTTGACGCTGATGCCCACCTGGGCGTTGTTGAGGGCGGTGACGAACATGCCGTCGGCCCCGGAGTTCGCAGCCGTGGTGTTCAGCATCGTGAGGCTGACGAAGGAGTTGTCGGCGAAGCCGTTGACGCCGCGGCCGGCGAGCGCGGCGTTGGAGCCGCTGTTGTTGAGGTTCGACGCGAGGAAGTTGATGTCCAGATCGCCGAGGTTGGTGGCGTTGAAGTTGAGTCCGTGCCGGCCGCTGCCGGTGGCCACCACGGCGGCGACGTTGAGGACGACTTGTGCGCCGTTGGTCGCCGAGACCGAGAACGCATCCCGCCCGTTGTCGGACAGGACCGAGGCGGAGACGGTGGCGGAGATGTCGGCGAGGTTGTCGCCGTTGAACTGGAAGCCGTCGAGGAAGTTGCCGGTCGAAAGGATGTTGTTCAGCCGGGCGGTGCCGGTGCCGTTGGACCCGGAGTTCGAGATCACGATGCCGGAGCCGGTGGAGCTGTTGTTGAAGGTGGCGTTCTCGAAGTCGATGCCCATGCGGGTGTCGACGAGGCCCAGGTTGACGTTGTCGAGGTCGTTGTTGTTGAAGGTGACGTTGCGGGCCAGGATGTCGAGCGAGCCGCCGGTCATGACGGCGCCGAGGCCGAAGCCGCCGTTGCGGTTGTAGGTGGAGTTGCGGAGTTCGAGGTCGACGTCGCTGTTGACGGTGGTGAGCTGCACGCCGTCGGTGATGTTGTCGTCGACGCTGACGTTGGTCATGGCGATGTCGAGGTCGCCGGTGTTGCCCGTGAGGATCATGCCCACGGTGTTGCGGTTGAACTCGGAGTCGGTGATGGTGGCGTTGATCGCGCCGGGATTGGCGATGAGCTCCAGACCAAAGGCCTGCGGGAAGCCGGGCGTGGCGGCGAGCGAGCTGCTGACGGTGTTGTCGATCGTCAGGTTCAGACCGGCCGGCGCGGAGTCGATCGAGATGCCGCCGGCGGTGTTGTTGACGGCGTTCACCATGCTGATCAGGCCGGTGCCCGAGGCGTTGTTGAGGATGATCCCGCCGCCGTCGTTGTTGATCAGGTTCAGGCACATGAGGGTGAAGTCCCGCGAGCCGACCGCCGGGAAGTTGGTGATGGCGGAGCCGCCGGCGCGGACCATGTTGAACGCGGACACCTCGTTGTTGTTCCGCAGCGTGACGATGTCGTTGGCGCCCACGCTGGTCAGATACGGGTAATTCCCGTCGGTGGCGATGCCCGGCAGGTTGTAGGCCATCACCGGACACATCAGGCCGTTGTACATCGGCAGCAGGTCGATCTGATGGGCCTTGCCCTCACCCAGCAGCCGCTGGTTGTCCTCCAGCACGATGGAACCCGCCAGCGGATTGAGCAGCGAGGTGTTGCCCACCTTCACGACGATGATGTCCGCGCCGGGGGCGCTCGCCGGCAGGTCGCTGTACGGATCCTCGAAGGTGCCCGTCCCCGGACCGGCGTTGCTGTCGTCGACCCAGACGATGAAGTACGGATTCCCGGTGTCCGGATTCTTCGCCGGCGCGAATTCGTCGCGGGACGTGTTCGCCGTCGCGATCCGCCAGTTCCGCTGCACCGAGGCGAGCATCCGCTCGCGCACCGTGTAGTCCGGGAAGTACCGGGTGGGCTGCCAGCCGGCGAACCGGAACTCGACCACGGCATTCACGTTGGTGCCGTAGTTCGTGTCGTTGGTGACGTTCACCCCCACCGACAGGTCGTTGCTGATCAGCGCCTCCATGCGGGCCCGCACGCCGATCGGGTTGTCCTTGGGGGCGTCGTAGAAGTACGCGCCGGCGTAACCGCGCAGCCACGGCGTCCGCTTGGTGAGGGGCAGGCCGACTTCAAAGTCCACGCCTTCGATCGACTGCTGGTACAACCCGGTGGCCAGGAAGCCGATCTGGTTCCCCTGCAGCAGCGGCGTGGTGCAGTCGAGCGCCAACGGCCGGACGAAGTTGTCGTCGTCGGTCGTGGGAAGATACACGTTCGTGCGGGCGTCCCACTTGTCGCTCAGCACTTCAAAGCCGAAGCCCACCTGGTGATAGGTAAAGCCTTCCAGCGACTGGTCGTAGTCGAAATACAGATTCGCGCCGAAGATGCGGTCCGCTTCCGGCTGGTAGCGGCGATACAGCACGCCGCCGTTGTAGCCGACGTCTCCCAAGTCGGTGACAATCAACCGGTTCGAGGGGGCAATGAAGCTGTCGCCATCCTGCAGCCAGAGGGGCAGCAACGTGCCGATCTGCGTATATCCGTTGCGATAACCGACGCCGTTGCCGGTCATGGAGCGGATATCGAAGTAGGTCCCGGCAAACGTGGCACTGCCGCTGTACTCTTCGATGGTCGCCACACCGGAGGTGGACTCGAGCTCGGTCTGCGCGGATGAGACGCCGACCAGCGAGAGGCACAACAGGCACGCGAGGCTGAGCTTCACACGTTGCATGGACGTCGCACTCCAGCGGGATTCCAAGCCGAAGTTCCCTGGACTTCCCGTCCTGCCACAGCGCAGTCAACGAACGCTGAGTGCGCGGAGACAGACGGACTTTTCCCGTCTTCTGGATTTTCGGATCGTCCGCTGTGACCGGATGAGGAAAACTCTGACGGATGTACCGGGCGCGACGGGAATTCCGGACGTGACGAAGATGCCAATTCTGCCGGTGTCAGCCCGCTGCTCCGGGCCGCGGCGACAGGCCGCCCGGCCAGAGGTGCAACTCATTTTTGCACAAAGGATTGCGATTCACGCCACACCCCGGCCTCCCAGACCTCCCCGACGCGTAATTCCACACAGGATGTGCGGCATAACGAGACCGGGAAAACCGAGTCGCACCGCGAGACTGGCGCGAACAGAAGAAGTGCGGATCTCAGGAAAGGGGAAGCGCCGTCGCTGTCCCGCTCGATGCGCTTCTGGAAACCGCCTCGGTGAACTCCAGATCCCGCACGCCGATCGCGAACGTGTTGAGCTGGACCGCCGCCTCGCCCCGGATCGCCCGCACGAACTCTTCTTCCACCCGCCAGCGACCCTGCTCTTTCAGCGGCAAATCGAGGTGCCGCAGCTGTTGATCCCCCGGGCGACCAACCAGCAGTCGCTCGGCTCCCCCCGGCCCGAACTGGACCTGAATCGTCCCCAGCGATCCGTACAGACGAATCTGCTTGCCGGGGCCAAACAGCGACACTCCGCCGAAGTGGTACACCCCCCGCGCCCCAGACGCATATTGCGTCAATGCCTGCACGCTGTCCGGAACGGTCACGGCCACATTGCCGGAGCCGTGCGGATTCGGCCGGTGCGGCTCGAAGGTTTGCGTCTGCGCGAACACGCGCGTCGGCTGCGGAATCCACCGGGACACCGTCTCGTGGAGGATTCCCAGCGACAAGACGTTCACCCCGCTGATCTCAGCATCCTGCCGCCAGTGAAGGGGAACGCTGTAGTCGTAGAACTGGTCATCCACCCCCAGGACCACGACTTCCCGAAGGTCCCCCAGAAAGCCGTTGGCGATCAGGCTTTCCACCCGCGGCCCCACGGTCAGGCCAAACGGACTGGGAACCAGCATGGTCACCCGGTCGGGATGAGCCTGGGCGGCGGCCAGCATGGTTCGGGCCTCGGCCAGATTGCGGGCCATCCGCGCTTCGGTAAGGACGTGCTTCCCCGCCTCGAGTGCAGCCACCGTGACCGGCGCGTGCAGGTTCGGCCAGGTCCCGATCACCACCGCATCGATCTCGGGATCGGCCACAAGCTCCTGCCACGTGCTGAACGTCTTCGGAATGCCATACGTGGCGGCGACCCGGGCCGTCGATTCAGCGGTCCGGTTGACCACGCCGGTAATCTCCACGCCCTCCCTGGCGCGCAGTCCGGGGATGTGCCTGACCCGCGTGTTCTCTCCGGCTCCCACGATGCCGATCCGCAGCATCCCATCCACCTTCAGTAGAAGATTACGAAATCGTTAGCTTTTCATCCCCGCAACCGCACCCCGCGGCTCGCCAGGGATTTTACTCGAAGACCACGTCCTCTGCCCGAAACACAGGGCCTTCCACGCAGACCCGACGGTAGTCCCAGCCGCCGTCCGGCTGCCTCAGCCGAGCGACGCAACTGAAGCAGGCCCCGACGCCGCAGGCCATGGGGGTCTCCAGCGACAACCAGGCGGGAACGGCCGCGGCCGACGTGAGTTTCGCCACGGCCCGCATCATCGATTCGGGGCCGCAGCAATACACGGCGGTCGGCGGATCATCAGACTGCAGCAGGATTTGCAACAGATCGGTCACGAACCCGCGATGCCCCTGCGAGCCGTCGTCGGTCGCCAACTGCAGTTCAACGCCCGGATGTTGAAACCATTCGGCCCCAGCCAGCAGGTGACGACTACGGGCCCCGTAGCAGACGGTGATCCGCCGCGGCGAACCGGCCGGCCGCCGGGGCGGTTCACCGTAGGTCTCCAGCCCCAAAGCCTCGCGGACGACGGCGACGAAGGGGGTCTGTCCAATCCCCCCGGCGACAATGGCCAGGTGCCCCTCGATCACCGGGTCAAACCCATTGCCGAGCGGGCCCCAGATCTCCAGCCGATGCCCGGGCGACATCGTCGACAACAGCCCCGTCAACTTGCCCACGACGACGTAACCGAAGTCGATGCCGGTCGGTTGTCCGGCGGCGTCGCGGACGATGTCCAGCAGGGCGAACGGCCGCCCCAGCAGCGGATCGCTGCCGTCCAAACTGCGCAGCATGAAGAACTGTCCCGGCCGAATCTGCCGGGCGACCTCCGGGCATTCCAGCCGCATCCGATAGGTGTTGTGCGCGATCCGCTCCTGAGCCACGACCACCGCTGGGCCCTGCTTCGCCGTCAGCACCTGCCCGGCGAGATCGAGGGAGGGAATCTCACAGACCGCCACGATGGTTCTTACCTGATCCGATGAAGTAAGAGGTGTTGGCCGCAAGAGGCACCAAAGCCACAGAATGGAAATGCCAAACGCAGGCCATTTTGTGTCCTTTGTGCCGCTTGTGGCTAGCTGCCTTTTTTTGGTTTCCGGGAACCGACCGGTTTGCGGGGCCCTTGGGGACGCGCGAACTTGGCGGGACGTTTCGATCGGCGGTCCGCGGCCGCTTCGGTGGTGCGGGGCGGCCCGGTGCGTTTTTTGGGTCCCCGTCGCAGAGGCGCCTCGGACCCGGGGCGCGGCGGCGGCGGACGCTTTTTCTTCGGCGGGCCGCCGGTCACCAGTTCGCGGAGCCGGTCGAGTTCCTGCGGGCGGAGCGGGCGGTATTCGCCGGGCTGCAGGTCTCCCAGTCGCAGGGGTCCGAACTGGATCCGCTGCAGCGACATCACCTTGTGTCCAACGCGGGCAAACAGCCGGCGGACCTCGCGGTTTTGCCCTTCCGTCAGCACGATCTCCAGCAGCGTGCTCTGCCCCTGCGTCTTCAGCTTCCGGGCCTGCCGGACGCGGAACTTCCCCTCTGCAAAGTGCAGCCCGCGCTGCAGCTCCTCCAGCGTCGGCGGCGTGGGATGCCCGGCGACCAGGACCCGGTACACCCGCTCGACCTGGAACCGCGGATGCGCCAATCGGTGGGCCAATTCGCCGTCGTTGGTGACGAGGAGCAGTCCCTCGGTGTTCTCGTCCAGCCGCCCGACGGTGAACAGCCGGGTGTCGGACGGCGGCAACAGGTCGATCACCCGCGGCCGGCCGGCGGGGTCTTCGTTCGTGCACAAACACCCGGCCGGTTTATGGATCAGGTAATACTTCTTTGTCTGCGGCTTGATCCGTTCCCCGTCGACGGTGACCTTCTGCCGCTCCAGATCGACCCGCACGCCGAGTTCCGTGACCACCTGCCCGTCAATCGCCACCCGGCCGGCGAGGATGTACTCCTCGCAATGGCGGCGCGACCCCAACCCGGCGGCGGCAAGGACTTTCTGCAGTCGTTCGCCGACGGGGGCAGCGGGGGAATCGGTCGGGGCGGCGGAGCCGGACATCGGGGGCGCTTGCAAGCGGATCGGGACGGCACAGTCAAACGGGTCAGCCTACTCCAGCCGGCCATGAATGGGAAGCGCGCCAGTGTAGCCATCTCGCTCCACGAGATGAGCGTGCACACGCTGGACTCGCAATCGCTTCCCAGGAGCCGTGAGCGCAAAACTCGGCCACAGGGAACAATTCGCACACCGCGTGCGTGCGATCCTCTCGCAGAGCGAGATGGCTACAATGGGACGATCTGGTCCGTTTGTCCCATGGGCTGATCACGATGCTTCCCGTCCCTCCATTTGACCGCCCGCAACCCGTCTGGCCGTCGGTGCCGGATGTCGCTGCACCCGTGCTGCCCCATCCCGACGAGGGCGGGGACTGGACGGCGGTCCGGACGTCGCCGTTGGTCCATGAGACGGCCTGGATCGCCCCCGGAGCGGTGGTGTACGGCCGGGTCCGGTTGCAGGCCCGCTGTTCCGTCTGGTTCGGCTGCGTGCTCCGCGGCGACCACGAGTGGATCGACGTCGGCGAAGAGACGAACATCCAGGACGGCTCGATCCTGCACGTCGACGACGGCTATCCGTGCCTGCTCGGCAACCGGGTGACGGTGGGACACCGCGTGGTGGTGCATGCCTCGGTGGTCGAGGACGACGCCCTGATCGGCATCGGGGCGACGGTGCTGTCGCGGTGCGTGATCGGCCAGGGGGCGCTGATCGCCGCGGGGGCGGTGGTGCTGGAGGGGACGCACGTTCCGCCGGGAACGCTGTGGGCCGGTTGTCCCGCGAAGCAGATCAAAGCACTGACGCCGGACCAGCGGGCCCGGCTGGCGCACACCTATCAGCACTACCTGAACAACGTCGCGCTGCACCGCGCGGCGCAGTCCGCGGGGAGCGCCCCCTGGGTGGCGGAGTGAGACGGACGTTCCCAAAGCTGGGAATGGCCTGCGGGTCCGGGCGGGTCACTTGAATCGCTAGGGGCGGCGTGTCATAGTTTCGCCGCGACCCGTTGGCCTTCCCGGCTTACGGTTGCGCCTTGCCGTCGGCATCGGGACGCGGTTCCGACCGGCGGACTTTCCGATTGCCTGAAACCCCTTAGGTCCAGTTCCGGCGTCCTGGTCACTTTCGAGTGACGGACGCGGTGCTGCCGTGTCGGTGCCGACCCGATGCCCGCACTGTTCGCCGTGACCTTGCAGGACTTTTTCACCCGCGATCAGGGCCTTTCGCCGGAATGGGCGTTCGGCCTGGCGGTGGTGATTCACGCCGCGCTCCTGATCGGCCTGTTCGGGTTCCTGCCGCTGTTCTTCATCTGGCTGGAACGGAAAGTCGCGGGACGAATTCAGGACCGGCTGGGACCGACCCGTGTCGGTGGAAAATTCGGCTGGCTGCAGACGCTCGCCGACGGCATCAAGCTGATCCAGAAGGAAGACCTGTGGCCGACGGCGGCGGACAGCGTGATCTTCCGGCTGGCCCCGTATCTGGCGGTCGTCGCGTCGTTCGCCGCGTTCATGGTGTTGCCGTTCTCCGACGGCTGGGTGGCGGTGGCGCTCGATGCCGGCGTGTTCATGATCCTGGCCCTGATGTCGCTGGAGGTGCTGGGAATCATCCTGGCCGGTTACTCCAGCGGCTCGAAGTGGTCGCTGTTCGGGGCGATGCGCGAAGCGGCCCAGATGGTGAGTTATGAAATCCCGATGGCGCTGTGCGTGCTGGTGCCGCTGGTCGCCGCGGGGACCTTGAATTTCGGCGAGATCGCCGCGCTGCAGGCGGGGACGGTCGCCGACTGGCTGATCTTCCACGATCCGTTCACGTTCCTGGCGTTCTTCACGTACTTCACGGTGGCGACGGCGAGCGTGAAGCGGGCGCCGTTCGACCTCGCCGAGGCCGAGAGCGAACTGGTCGGCGGATTCCACACGGAATACAGCGGCCTCAGGTGGTCGTTCTTCTTCATGGCGGAATACGCCAGCATGTTCGCCGTCAGCGCCATTGCCGTGCTGCTGTTCCTCGGCGGCTGGCACACGGGCCTGGGCGTGGAGCGCGTGCTGGACGGACTCCGCGGTTCGCTGCCGAACTTCGCCGGGATCGAGGGGTTCTCGCTCGGCAGCTATCTGGCCAACCTGATTTCCGCCCACATTTTTGTGCTGAAGTCGTTCGTGCTGGTGTTCGTGCAGATCTGGGTGCGGTGGACGCTGCCCCGGCTGCGGATTGACCAGGTGATGACCTGCTGCCTGAAGTACCTGGTGCCGATCAGCTGCTTCCTGTTCCTGGGGGCGGTGTTCTGGCCGCTGGTGCTGGCAACGTCGCTGAAGCAGACGCATTGGTCGCAGCCGCTGGGGTCGAAGGTGCTGTCGCAACGGGTTTCGCCTGCGGCGGAGGACAGGTCCTCGCTGGCGGCCACGGCAGAGACGGGGGTGGAACGATGACCATCGAGTCTCTGCTGTTCTGGATTTTCGCGCTCA
>Ga0073934_10008623_pt1 | contig 13523 bp, 12 predicted proteins | sample LarsenN4metaG_FD_76834 | JGI IMG/M metagenome (GOLD analysis project Ga0073934, IMG submission 76834) | Hot spring sediment bacterial and archeal communities from British Columbia, Canada, to study Microbial Dark Matter (Phase II) - Larsen... ...
CGGCTGCGACCTCTGCCTCCAGGATCCCGCCTGCCGTCTTTTGCTGCCCGCGGAATACCGGCGTGTATCCCCGCAGCTTCCGCTCGTTCCAGTAGACGAAGGTCCCTCCGCCCACGGCGACCATGGCGATCATGGCGACCAGGAGGATGTTCCCCCAGTTGACCGGTCTCTCGCCGAGCACAGTTTCTGCATACAGGGCTTCATAATCGAGGAGCTGGTCCGCCTGCACGACGGCTTCCGGAGGGTCGGATGCAGCCGGCTCACTCGCGGGAGGCTGTGGACCGGTCGCCTCCGTGCCGCTTCCCAGCGGCGGAGAACCCGGGCTTCCCTCGCCGATCTCCACCCCCAGGGCAGCTGCATACACCCCGGCCTTTTCCATCAGGTCGGCGGGGTGGCAGCTCTGGCAGGCCGCCTCAACGTCGGACAGCGGCGGCACCATGCCGGCGTGCGCTTCCGCCTGGTCCATGCTCTGGCTGTTACCGGCGTGGCAGAGGTAGCAGAAATCCCCAAAGGCGTGGGGCTGGTGCCAGCCAGTGCCGTCGGTGTTGACCGGGTCCTGGCCCTGGACCTCGTGGCAGTTCTTACAAGACGAGGCCTGGGAACCGCACTGGGCGTTCGCCTCGGCTGACGGCCAGAGGATAAATGTGAAGGCCAGCACGCCTGCGCCGGCCAGGATTGGGAACAGCGTGATATTAATCCGTTTCAGCATAAACGCTCCTCGTCGCAGTGATATCCACATTGGAACAACCCTGAGGCTTCGAGGGTCACCATTCACCGGTCTCGACCAGGCTTGCCCGGTGCGCCAGGCGGTCGCGGAGCACCCCGCGCAGCAGGTCAAGCGCTTCGACCATGCGCCGGTCGGTGAGGCTGTATTCCACGCTCGGACCCTGGCGCTCCGCCCTGACCAGACCGCGATCGCGCAGGATCTTCAAATGGCGAGAAGCTGCCGGCTGGCTGATCCCGACCTGCGCCGCCAGGGCGCTGACGGTGAGTGGTCCTTCCGCCAACGCGTAGATGATCAAGATCCGGTTGGTATCGGCGAGGGCTGAACAGATGTCCGCGTGGAGCTGGTTGATTTCCTGGGTCAGAGAATGATCGCTCATCCTGTCTCCATGATGCATATATGCAATTACGAATAAATCTATATATGCAATATATTCGAATCTGACGACTCTGAGTAGTTATGAATGTCACAAAGTCTTGTGATAATCATCACACACCGGCGTTTTTTCGTTCTTTTCAGCCATTGCCAAAACGAAAAAAGTAGAGTAAAGTACTCTCGACCGATGCACCACGGCTCTTGCAGCTGCCCTTCAGCCGGACATGATCCTCCGCGGCGCAGCTCGGGGGAGTCTGGTTCCGCTGAATCGGCAGGCAATACCCAATCCAAAGGAGGCTGAAATGGCATACACTTTCAAAAATTCGCGCGGAGTGACCTATTACCTGCACAGCCAGACCCGCACGACGAGCACCGGAAAGAAACAGACTCTCTATTTCTTCGCCAAGGACCTCAGGTCTGGTTCCCTGGACGCGGTTCCCATGGGGTATGTCGTCATAGAAAATAAGAACGGTCTGCCGGTTCTGAAGAAGAAATAGCAAAAGCGTTGCTTCAAACCGGCAGTTTAAATCACCTCCGCAAACTGCACCATTTTGTATAGATAATCCCCGCTTTGGGTGTTGGCAGGTGTCTGACTCAGGCGCCTGCCTGCCCATTGCAAGCTAAAAATTCTCCTGGACACCAAAGCGCCTCGCGGCAGGGACGCGGCTGCCAGCTGACCCACGCAAAGCATTCGGCGTTCGCCAGTCAGGTTGCTCTTCGCGATCGCGGTCTGACCGACGTCTCGAGCAGCAGCCGCCCACCGCCAGAAGCGGTGCGCATGATTCTGACTGCCGCAGCGCCGAATCCCGGTCGAACAACCCACCCTTTAACGCCACTTCGACCAGCAGCCTTCTCGTCAACTGTCATCAGCCGGTTTCGTTGTAGGCAGAACAGCTCTGAAAATTTCGTTACCCCGGTCCTGATTTGGCAGAGATCACAACCACAGATTCCGATGGCTCCCTGCCCATGGTGCAGGGCTTGCGAATCGAAGGGGGAGAACTTGAGACCGCGTCCAAGAAACCTTCACCAGTATTCTATGGAATGGGCACGCTGGGTATCTCCCTCGGGGTGGAGACCTTCGGGGCGTTCGCCTATTTCTACTACGTCGACTTCCTGGGCTTAGCGTTCTCATTGGCAGCGTTGATCCGCACGATCTACGCGGTCTGGGATGCTTTGAACGATCCCCTTTTCAGCTATCTCTCCGACAGCACGCGCACGCGCTGGGGTCGCCGCCGCCCCTGGCTGTTGATCGGCGTGCCCCTCTTCGCTTTGAGCTTTATCTTGATCTTTACCGGACCTGTGTCACAAACAGGTGGGCAGAGCTCACTCTTTTGGTACCTGCTTGGCCTCACGCTGCTTTACGAGACCTTCGTCACCATCGTCGGTGTCAACTACAGCGCGTTGTTTCCGGAGCTGTTCCAAACAGTCCCCGAACGCCTGCGCGCCAGCGCTTTTAACAGGACAGGTCTGATCGCCGGCCTCTTCGTCAGCCTGGCGTTGACTCCGATGATTTTTGTGCAGCTCGGGTTCCAGAAAATGGCGCTCGTGTATGCTGCCCTGGCAGGCAGCCTGTTGTTCACGGCCATCCTCAAGTACAAAGAAAATCCGGCCTATCAAACTCCCCGGATTGTGGGCCCCTGGACTACCTTCCGGGAGATCGCGAGGGGGCGCGCTTTCTGGCTCTATGCGCTGACCCTGACGATCTTCGCGTTTGCCGTCAACCTGTTCCCTTTCGCCATTCCCTTCTACAGTAAATACTCCCTGGGCGCAGATGCGGGGGCGATAACCCTCCTGTTCGGCGTTTCGCTGGCAGCAGCTCTGGGGAGTGTGCCTGTCTGGGTTAAAATCCATCCCCGCTGGGGGACAGCGGGAATTTTCCTGAGGTCGTTAGCAATCATTCTTGTCGGTGGTCTGTGCCTGGGACTGGCTCCTGATTTGAGCACAGCTGTGATCGCGGTAGCGATTTTCGGCCTGGGTTGGGGTGGATGCCAGGTATGCTTCGATGTGATCCGCGCTAGCCTCGTGGACCGGCACTTCAACCTCACGGGGCAGCGCAGCGAGGCAGCCTATTTCAGCTTGCTGGGGTTCGGGATCCACCTGTCCGGTGTGCTGCAAGGGGCAGCAATGTTGGTAGTCGGGATTTTGTTCGACTACGTGAGCGGCGATCAACCCGGTCCCCAGCCTGGCGCTGCTTTCCGGTTTCTGATCGGCGGCTTCCCGGCGGTCAGCCTGGGCCTGGCGATGCTGCTCGCCCGGCGATTTTTCATCGCAAGCGAACTGAGGCCTGCTTCCGATTGATAGTTTCTAGCGGCATCCAATCTGCGTCATTGGAGGTGAAGTCGGCCTCGATGACCTCAGTCGCGCCGCCCATCAGCTGCAAGATCCCCTACGCCATCTTGATTTCCGCCCGCAGCGTTTTCGCCTCGCTGGCTGCCACGCGTCGAGATAAAGTTTGGAGTGTCCTTGCAACCCGGCGTGACGTTCGAAAATCAAACGGCTTGTTCATTTCTTATCTCCAGTGTTCAATTCAATCTTCTTCGGGTTTCGCATTGACCGAGATCAGCGTCAGCCCAAGATCGCTGATCCGGTTGAGGACGCCGTGCAGGGCTGACTGGTCCGGGAGGTATCCGGAAAGTAGCGCCTCCCCATTATCCAGGTTGGATAACTCCAGCTCGCCGAACCAGTCTGCCCAGGTGTCTGGCAGCTGACCTTTGATACGGATCTCATAACAGGTAGGTTCTTCCATTTTAGTCAAGTCTGAGGGGACGGATCTTCTCGCCAGATCTCATCTCCGGTCAGGTTATGGGGCGAGCAAATTGATGTTGCCGACTCCGGCCTGAATGTCCAGGAATAAAGTATGGGCTGAGTTCCCGAAAAGGTCGTTTACGTACACGTTGCCATCTTTCACCAGTCCGGAGCTTGTCAGCCCGCCGATCCCCGCGTCCGCCGAGACCCGCACACCAGTCTCACCCGGCAGTTTCACCGAAATTTCGCCAACGCCTCCAGAAATGATCACGTTTAAATTGTGATCCAGATCACCGCTCAGGTCGACGGTCGTATTCCCGGCGCCGACATCGATCCGCAATCCGGTCAAATCCAGGCCACGCATGTCCAGCTCGCCCTCACCTGCGCCCGTCTCGATTTCGAGACCGATGGGAACGGCACCGCTCAATTGCAGGTTCCAGTCATTGATTATTGTCGGGCCGATGATCACGCCATCCCCTCCGTGATCGATCACCAGTTCTCCCTGGCTGCCGTTTACCGCGTAGGAGATCCGGGGCTGCCAATCGGCTACGTTGTACCGGAAGACCCCATCCAGCAGGCTGGTCGAACCGCCGGCAACGGACAATTTCCCGGCGCCCATCTTGATCTGCACATTGACTTCGCTGGCGGATCCCAGCTCGACGGTTTGGGTTTCGGTCCTGGGTTCGCCTATCGAAGCGGTTCTCTTCAGCAAGCTGCAGCTTGACAGCAGCAATCCCGCGATTACGAGCACAACAGCCCAGTGGATTAAACTATTCTTCTTGCTCATTTCAATCTCCTTTCTTGGATCTCAAAGTGTTTGGTTTTTTTTCAAGGTTCCAGTGCATTGGCCGTCCGGACCACATCCACGACATTCAAAATGGCGCTGATGCTCGCCTGGCTGTATTCCGCGTCAAACACGCGGGAATGGTGCTCTGCGCCTTCCACAATGATGTGAACGCCGTTTGTGGAGAGCGAGGAAGCGAGCTCGCCCTGATAGGCCGCCCACCATCCGTCCGCGATGGCAACTACGAGCACGCCTCCAAGGAAAGAGCCCCAGACGAAGAAACCCCAGAGTTCGGAGGGGTACAGCGTGTTCATGTAGGCGCCAAAAACGATGTCGCCCAGGCAATTGTCCAAAACACAGCCTGGGGGTAGCGCTTGACGAAATTTGTTTTTGTGTCCATATCCTTCTCCTTTTGTAGATGAGGAGTACCATCACCCGTAAACCGTTGGAATTTTTGAAATTAAACAAAAACAATCTGGTATGCCTAAAAATACCAGATTGCCGGTTGGAGTGTCATCCACCAAAGGGTGGAATCGGGGGGTGGATTAAGTTTGTGCTTTGGGCGTGGGATTATTCTGGCAGTAAACCTGAACTCCTGGCGATGGCGATCGCCTGGGTCCGCCTGTTCGCACCGAGTTTGCCATAGAGGCTGTTGATGTGGGATTTTACCGTGCTCACCACGATGAACAACAGGTCTGCGATCTCCTGGTTGGTATGACCCGTGGCAATCAAATGCAGGACATCCAGCTCACGCTCGCTTAGCGGTCCGTAAACGGAAGCACGCCGGGTATCCTCGGCAGGCGCAGGATCCGCGAACGCCCCCAGCAAGCGTTCAATATAAGACAGGAAGGGAGGCGAATCGGGATTGCTGTCATCACGGATTCTATTCTTGAGTGAACCCTGATATTCGAGAAGCATCAAACGCATTTGCTCCCCCGCATCCACAAAAGAACGGATGTAGCCTTCCGGCCCGGCCAGTGCCAGGGCGCGCTCCAGACTGAGCAAGCAGCCCGCAGCATCGCTCTGAGCCCAACAAAGCCGCGCGCGCAGGATTAGCAGCTCGATCGCCCGACCCCACCACTCTTTCGCTTCGGCTGCGTCCAGCAGTCGATCGATGATTTCCAACCCTTCTGGAAGAAGATTCGCCTGCCTCAATTGCTGAGCCTGCGCCAGGCGCAGCCGGACCAGGGTCACTGCCTGAAAATAACCCGGGTCCGTATCCTCGGGCAGCCAGCGACAGACGCGGGACCATGAGTCAGCTTCTTCCAGATTATCCAGAGCTACCCACAGTCGAACCTTGCCCATGTCCAGCAATGTCCCTGCTCCTGTGTCAGCCACCTGCATCCGGGTAAACCATTCTTCTCCCCGCCGGATGGCCGCGAATGCGCCCTCCCTGTCGCCTCCGGCCCACAGACACTGAGCCATTGACACAAGGCCCTGGGCGAGCACATACTGCTCGATCGAGCCCTGTAAGAGGTCAACGCCGGCATCGAGTGACTGCATCGCACCAACCAGGTCGTTGCGCTCGTAGAGCACCTGGCCAGCGTAGATTTGCGCCATGCCAGCTGCCGGCATCGCCTGCCATCTCCAGCGGCGAGCCATACTCACCGCCCGCTGGCATGTGTCGAATGCCTGGGAGAGCTGGCCCTGCTTGATTTGCAATTCACTCAACTCTTGCAAGGCGAGCATGGCCATGTATGGTCCGCCATTCGTCTCACCCAGAACAGCTGTTTCTCGAAATGCCCTGCTGGCCGCGTCGACGTCTCCTCGTTGCAAATGAGCAACTCCGATGGTGTACAAGGCTCCAGCTTGAAGACCCCTGTCCTCTCCTGTGAGAAAACCCAGAGCCTGTTCGGCCAGCTCGAGCGACAGGGAAGCATTGCGCTGAAAACGAGCCAGCGTTGCCCGGAGCAAGGCGAGCTCCCCCAGGATATCTGGAGGTACGCCAGGCGCTGCCAATACAGCGGCAGCACGTGGAGCGTCAAGCCACTGCCCCAGGTCCTGCCCGTGACCGGTGAGAACGAGCATCCAGCCATGGATCAGGATCAGCCTGGGTCGGTTATGGACCATCTCGACAGGGAGTTTCTCCAGCCAGGACCGGATGAGCAGCACCTCGCTGCGTAAAAGCATGCGGATGCTGTAGCGTTCCACCAGCGAGGCTGCCCGCTCGAAATCCGAAGCGGCTATCGCGTGGTGAACAGCAGAGTCGATCAGCCCTTCCAGTTCATACCAGGCGCTGGCCTTTCGGTGCATATCCATGTACGAAACCGGTTGTTCCTGCCAGAAGCGCCCTTGGAGTACTTCCGCGAAAAGATGATGGTAACGGTACCAGTTTCGGTGTTCGTCCAGCGGCACCACAAACAGATTACCTTGCTCCAGGGATTCTAAAATCGCTTGCCCGTCGCTTTGTCCGGTGAGAGCGTTGCACAAGGGCGCGCAAAGTCGTTCTAGAACGCTGGTCGTCAGTAAAAATTCACGGATTCCCCCGGTTTGCTGGTTTAATACCTCCTCCACAAGATAATCGATGATGAAGCGATGGCTGCCGGTAAAGGCAGCGATAAACTCCCCCCGGTCCTCGATGTCCCTGATCGACAGTGCAGCCAGCTGCAGCCCGGCGATCCACCCTTCTGTACGGACATCCAGAGCGGCAATCTCCGACTCCGACAGGTCTAAATTCATCGCCTGGGTGAAGAAATCGGCTGTCTCCTCCGGTGTAAACCGTAGGACTGCAGAGCGGATTTCGGCCATCTGGCGGCGCGCGCGCCACCGGGCGAGAGGGAACGCTGGATCGCTCCGGCTGCTGACCACCAGGTTCACATTGGGCGGCAGGTGCTCGATCAGGAAGAGCATGCTGCTGTCGATCAAAGGATTTTCGATCAGGTGATAATCATCGAGCACGAGACTGAAACGATATCCGAGCCCAGCCAGCTCATTGACCACCAGTGATAACACTGCTTCAATCTGCACGTCCTGGATGGATTCCAACATCCGCTGAGCATTCCGGCATATTCGTGGATCCAACTTCTGCAGCGCCGCGATGAAGTAGCGCCAGAAGCGCATCAAGTCGTTGTCCCCCTTGTCCAGCGAGACCCAGGTCACGCAGTGTTCGTTCTGCGGGATCCATTCACTCAACAGCGTCGTCTTCCCGTAGCCAGCTGGCGCGCAGACCAGGGTCAGCGGTCCCCGTGCAGCCTCTTTCAACAAGTCGATCAGGCGACCCCGAGGCACTCGCCGCGGGCGCGCTGGTGGGATAAATAACTTCGTCGACAGCAGCGGATCACTATCTGCAGCCTGCATGGTGCCTCCTCCCTCGTTATCCACCCGGCATTACAGCCTGGGTGCAACTCAGATCGAACACAAGAACTTTCCCTCAAATCAAACGTGGAAGGACAGGCGCAATGAATCTCCAGGCAGGTTGCCTTTCAATTTGAAGTTTGGTTGGGGGAAATAAGTGTGGATAGGTTGCCTCAAAATTATATCACCCATCAAGGATGGTTGGTTTTGTTCCAATGAAAATCATACCTCCTGCATACACTTCTCCATAAAGCCTGTCGGACTCCTCCACAAATCCTCCACAATGGATTGATAACCTTGGAAAATCCTACTTCGAGGTGAATCAATCCATGAGAGCCGTTGTCTTTCGATCCTACGGTACACCGGATGTGCTGCAAATCGAAACCCTGGATAAGCTCCTTCCCAAAGAAGATGAGGTGCTGGTCAGGGTCCATGCTTCGTCGGTCAACCCTGCGGAATGGTACGCGATGACCGGTCTGTTCATCGCACGCCTGGGCTATGGGCTGACCAGGCCCAAGAACACCCGGTTCGGCGTGGATTACGCCGGGGTTGTCGAAGCTGTTGGCAGGGACGTCACCCAATTCGAGCCCGGGGACGAGGTGTTCGGCGCGCGGAGCGGGGCGTTTGCCGATTACGTGTGCGTCCGTAATCACATCTATCAAAAACCAACCAACATTACCTTCGAACAGGCAGGGGGAGTTGCCACCGCTGCGATAACCGCCCTGCAAGGACTCCGCGACCACGGCAAGCTGCAAGCCGGACAGACGGTGCTCATAAACGGCGCCTCGGGTGGTGTTGGCACCTTCGCGGTGCAGATCGCCAAAGCGCTCGGGGCAGAGGTGACCGGAGTGTGCAGTCCAGGAAATGTTGAGATGGTCCGCTCGCTAGGCGCGGACCACGTCATTGACTACACCAACGAGGATTTCACCCGCAACGGAAGACGCTACGATCTCCTGCTCGACATCGCTGGAAGCCGCTCATGGTCCGAGTGCCGGCGCGTCCTGAACCCGCAGGCCAGGTTCGTCATCGTCGGCGGGCCAAAAACCAACCGCTGGGTCGGACCGCTCACGCACGTCGTCAAAACGCGTCTGGCGGCGTTCGGCGCCACCCAAAAGGTCGCCTTCTTCGTGGCCGATTTCAAGCGCGACGACTTCCTGCTCCTGAAGGAGATGATCGAACTGGGGCAGGTCAAACCGGTGGTGGAAAAAACCTATCCGCTCGAGAAAATCTCCGAAGCCATGCGCCACCTGGGAACCGGTCATGCGAAAGGGAAGATCGTGGTGGTCATTACTCAAAATCCCCCGCTTTAACCTTATAATTCGCCCATGTCTCGACTCATCCTCGTCGTTGACGACGAGCCCAAAATCACCCGCCTCGCCCGCGACTACCTGGAGAAAAATGGCTTCCGCGTCCTTACCGCCGCCGACGGGCAATCAGCGCTGGCGATCGCCCGCCGCGAGAAACCCGACCTGGTGATCCTCGACCTCATGCTCCCCAACCTCGACGGGCGCGAAGTCTGCCGCATCCTGCGCCGCGAAAGCGACGTGCCAATCATCATGCTCACAGCGCTGTCCGAGGAGATCGACCAGGTGACAGGTCTCGAAATCGGCGCAGATGATTACATCACCAAGCCATTCTCCGTCCGTGCTCTGGTGGCGCGTGTGCGGGCGCTCCTCCGCAGATCGCTTGGAGAAGTCAAAGCACGGAGCATCGTACGCGTCGGCGAGCTCGAGATCGAGCCGGCGAAATATTCCGTCACCTTCAGCGGCGTCCCCATTAAATTTACCCCGATCGAATTCAAGCTGCTCTATCTGCTCGCCAGCCGCGCCGGGCAAACCCTGACCCGCGAACAACTGCTGGACGACCTGCACGGAGCCTATTCCAGCATGGACCGCAGCGTGGACTCGCACATCAAGAATATCAGAAAGAAACTCAACACCGCATCGGGAAAACCAATGATCGAGACCGTCTATGGTATCGGCTACCGGCTCATCCTGCCAGATCGCTGACCTTCCGCCTTCCCCATGTCCGGGCCCCCTTCCAAACGCCGGTCACGCCGTTTTGCGCCTTTCGCAATTTTCTCCCTCATCTCCATCTTCCTTTTCTTTGGAGGCGCCGCAGCAATTCTCTATCTCCTCTTTTCGGAATACTCTGGCATCAGGAACATCTGGATCCTGGTTTGCGGCGCTCCCGTAGTCCTGGTCGCGTTCACGATCGTCACCATTTTCAGCCTGTACACCCGTTTCGGCAAGCCACTGGAAGACCTCTTCAACGGCATCGACGCTGTCGAAGAGGGAGACCTCTCGGTGCGGGTGCCGGTGAAAAAATCCGACATGTTCAGCGATTTATTCAAACGCTTCAACAAAATGGTCGGGGAGCTCGAACGCGCCGAGCAAATTCGCCGCAACCTCACCGCTGACATCGCCCACGAACTCCGCACCCCCCTGCACATCATTCAAGGCAATCTCGAAGGCATCCTGGACGGCGTCTATCAACCAACGCGTGAGCACATCAACACCACGTTGGAGGAGACCCGGCTGCTCACCCGCCTCGTGAATGATTTGCAGACCCTCTCTCTTGCCGAAACGGGGCAGCTGCCGTTGCATCCGACCCGCTTCCTGCTCTCCGACCTGATCCGTGACCTCGCATCGAGTTTTTCTTCCCAGGCCGCATCCCAGGGCGTCCACCTGAAAACCAGCCTCGCCAACCCAAAACAGGAACTCACCGCGGATTATGACCGGCTTAACCAGGTAATGTCCAACCTGATCTCCAACGCGTTAAGACATACTCCTGGAGGCGGGACGGTTTCCATCGAGACAGGACCTGGTTCGAACGAGGAGAGAAGCGTGCGGATCTTGGTCAAGGATACAGGTCAGGGAATCCCGCCTGAAGATCTCCCTTTCATTTTCGATCGCTTCTGGCGCGGGGACAAATCACGGAGCGATCGAACTTTCAGCGGCCTGGGACTGGCGATCGCGAAACAACTCACCCATGCGCACGGCGGAACCATCGAAGCTGAAAGCGCTGTGGGAGTGGGTTCGACTTTTAGGATCGAAATCCCGGCGCAATTTCAAGTCTTCACTTCTCCGCCGGAGCACCCGCCTCCGCCATCGCGATCCGCTTCCTGAGCGCCGGGTGCGAGTACAGCAGGAACTCGACCCAGGGCTCCGGGTCGACTTCCGCCAGGTTCTGGTTCGCCAGGCGGATCAGGGCGGAGGCATACGCCGCGCCATTGCCCGTGGTTCGCAAGGCGTATTCGTCCGCGCGGCGCTCGCGCCAGCGGGAGAACGCGTTCCCCAACGGCATGGTCACCAGCCCATAAGCCCCGACCACCAGAGCGAAGAGCGGCAGCGCGGCGATGTCCCCAACGCCAGTCAATCCGAACACCGCCACCCCCCAGCTCAGGGCAAGCGAGGCCAGGTAGAGTCCGCCTAACGTGATCAGGCTCTCGACGAGGATCCCGAGGGGGATGTCCCCGTGGACATGGTGCCCCAGCTCGTGGGCCAGCACCGTCTCGATCTCATCCGGGGTGAATTCATTGAGCAGGGTGTCGCCCAGGATGATCCGCCGCGTGTTCCCCAGCCCGACGAGCGCCGCGTTGGCTGCGACCGTGCGCCGGCTCATGTCGAACTGGTACACGCCCTGGACGCGCGTCCCGGCCCGCTCAGCCAGCCTGACCAGCCTCCGGGCCAGCTCAGCGTGCTCTTCCGCCAGTGGGACGAATTTATAGAATATGGGGAACAGCAGGACCGGCGCCAGGTTTGCCAGGACCACGTTGAAGATTAACAGGAGCGCCCCCGCCCACAACCACCACAGGCCGGGGAAAGCCCTCAAGACGTAATATACAGCCTCCAGGACGACCAGAGCCAGAAAACCGCCGACGAGGATCCCCTTGATCTGGTCGATCACCCACCCCCTTAAGGACTGGGTAGACTGTCCATAACGGTGCGGCAGGACGAACCCCGAGAAGTAGCTCAAAGGGAGGTTGACGAGGAAGAAAATCGCGCCGAAAATCCCCGCAAATCCGGCGACCACCAGCCAGTCGTTCGATGTAGAACTCAGGAGAAAGTCCCGTAATCTTTCCGACCAGCCAACCAGCAGCCAGGCGAGGGCGTAGGCGCCGCTGATCGCCAGGTCCGCCAGCAGCAGGCGTCGGCGGATCCGGGCGTATTCCCTGGCTTTTGCCTGGCGTTCGGGGTTGAGGGCTGGGGTATCCATAGAATGATTATACCCATGGATTGCAAGTGGATTTAACCCCTGGTCTACCACTGGTCTTCTTTCAGGTTTTATAAGCTGGCAGCTTTGGAAAACCGCCACGCTGAAAGGGTAAAATGAGGACAGCAAGTTATCTTCTCGAAAAGGAGCATCTCTCATGACCACACTGGTGCAGCAGAAAGTCGAGCAGGCTGTCTCGATCCTGGAAGAAAAAGGCGTCGACCTCTGGCTTACCTTCGTCCGCGAGACCATCGCCGCGGGCGACCCCGTGCTGCCGCTGATCTACGGGCACAACCTGACCTGGCAGAGCGCCCTGATCCTCGCCAGGCATGGAGACAGGATCGCGATTGTAGGGGCGTTCGAGGCCGATACCGCCCGCGAGACCGGGGCCTACACGGAAGTGATCCCCTATCACGAAGCGTTCAGTCCGGTGTTGCTCCAGACGCTGGAGCGGTTGAATCCAAACCAGATCGCCATCAATTATTCGCTGAACGACGTCCACGCCGATGGGCTGACTCACGGGATGCACCAGCTCCTCACCCGCTACCTGGCAGGCACCCCCTGGATCGACCGCCTGACCTCCGCGGAGGAGATCCTGGGCGCGCTGCGTGGGCGCAAGCTCCCGGAAGAAGTTGCCCGCCTGCGGCGCGCCATCGCCACGGCGGAAGAGATCTTCCGGCTCACGTTCGCAGCCGTCCGCCCCGGGATCACGGAACGCGAGATCGCCGCATTCATGCACCGGCAGGTGACGCAGCGCGGCCTGGAGACCGCCTGGGAGCTCGCCCACTGCCCAATCGTGAACGCCGGCCCATACTCCCCCGTCGGCCACGTCCAGCCAGGCGAGATCCGGCTGGAACCGGGCCACCTGCTGCACATCGATTTTGGGGTGAAACAGGAGGACTTCTGCTCGGACATGCAGCGCGTCGCGTACCTCCAGCCCGCAGGCGGATCAGACATCCCCCGGGAGATACAGCATGCATTCGACGCGGTGCGGAAAGCCATCGAGACCGCCGTGGAGGTCATGCGCCCGGGTCTGAGAGGCGTGGACGTGGACAGCGCCGCGCGCCAGGTCATGGTCGAAGCCGGCTACCCAGAATACAAGTATGGGACAGGCCACCACCTCGGGCGGACGGTGCACGACGGGGCGGGCATCCTCGGACCGCTCTGGGAGCGCTACGGCGAGACGCCCACCTTCCGGCTGGAAACGGGCCACGTGTACACCGTGGAACCGGGCGTCGCTGTTTCGGGGTATGGGTACATGGGCCTGGAGGAGGTCGTCCTGGTCACCGAAAACGGCGCAGAATTCCTGAGCACGCCGCAGGAGCAGCTGATTCTGCTTTGACCTAAGTAGGGCAGGATTCTATCTTGCTGGAATCTCTGGCGGGC
>Ga0073934_10008624_pt1 | contig 13522 bp, 12 predicted proteins | sample LarsenN4metaG_FD_76834 | JGI IMG/M metagenome (GOLD analysis project Ga0073934, IMG submission 76834) | Hot spring sediment bacterial and archeal communities from British Columbia, Canada, to study Microbial Dark Matter (Phase II) - Larsen... ...
CCTGCTGAAGACGTAATCCCGTTTTTGCTATTCCTTACCTATATTTTTCTGAATAATTATTTAAGAAAATATTTCTTATTTTATTTTAAATAATTACCAATGGAAAAAATTGAAAAAAATTAATTCTCAAATAACGCGAAAAAATAGCTTTGAATTTGTCTTAAGTTTTTCCCATAATTTTAACATAAATATTTTGGGAAATTACACGAATCCAATATCACTTCTACAAACGTTCAATCCCTCCGGGATTGCTGTGATATGAAAAAGTTTAAAAATTGCCGGAATATGATTTGCAGTAACCCGTTAGTTAGTGCCAAAACGAATATTGATGCGAAATCAATTACGGAAATGGTTTTAATTTCATAGAAGATTTTCAGGATTCCTAAAGGATTTCCATCAAGTTCATTTACCGAGAGTATGAAATACAACAGAATCAATATAACCGAAAAACCTGAATAATAAAGATAGTTCGACCTGTCTTCGAATGTTATTCCAATCAGGAAATTAACGATAAAAGATAATGCAAGGAATGTTATTATTTTATCCGAAGATGAGACATCACCGCCTCCGGGAAAGAAGAAATTGCCAAAGAAATAAATTATGCCGAATGATACAATAAGATAAGGTATTACAAATAAAAAAATCTGACTGAAAAAATTTTTTGGTTTTGAAATGTTGTTGTTTCTTGCGGCGATGAAATGTGCAGGAAGCCCTGTTGATAAAACGTTTAACAGCGAACTGCCTCTGGGGGAAATAGTGAAATCCAGTAAACTAAATCCGGAAAGAATAAATAAAACAATGAGAATCAGATTTTTTGCTACGATTAGTTTCGTTACGGCGGTTACGGTATTGATAATCTTATTCCCTTCATTAAAGATTTGTGGAAGTGATTTAATGTTGTCTTCTTTTAAAACAATATCTGATATCTCTTTTGTGATAGTACTGCCGCTTTCCATTGCAATGCTGAAATCCGATTCCTTTATTGCTTTAACATCATTAATACCGTCTCCCATAAACCCTGTTATTTTGCCTTTTTTCTTTAATTCTTTTACAATTTCGAGTTTATCATCAGGTGTTAACCTTGAAAATATATCATATTTCTCAGAGATTTCATCATTTTGAATTCCTTCAGAAGCTTCAAATGTCTTATTCCCGAAATAAAGAGGGTAATCTGTTTCCGAAAGTATTTTTTTTATTGAAGTTTTTGAATCCCCGGAAAGTATTTTAACTTCTACGTTTTTTTCATTAAATAAATTAAATACTTCATTTATACCTTGTTTTATCTGTTCGCTGAACGATACAATACATAATGGGTAAATCACATAATTTTTATAATTTTCAAGTCTCTCGTTCCGCTGAATGTTGATTTTACCTAAAAGAAGATTTCTGTAACCTTCACAGTTTGAATCCCTGTATATATCGCTTACAATTTTTCTTTTATCAAATGTAAGATTTTTAAGGATATTTTCATAAGCACCGAGTACAAGAGTATATAATCCATGTTCAGTACGGAATTGTAAAAAACTCATTTTAATTTCAGACCTGAACGGTAATTCTTTAATTTTTACTGCATTCTCAAAACTATCAAGTTCTTTCAGTGTCTTTATTACATTATCTTCGTCAGAGATAAGTTTTGCATAAGTGCCGAGAAGTTTTTTTATATCTCCGTTTGATTCTACTTCTGTTGTCCTTACTATCTGGGAAATTTTTATTTCGTTGTTAGTAATTGTTCCGGTTTTATCCAAACAAATTGTGTTTAAAGATGAAAAAGCGTCAATTGAATTAATTTTTTGAATAATTGCACCTGATTTTGAAATCCTGTAAACACCTATAAGGAAAGTAATTGTTGCAAAGAAAATCAGACCTTCAGGAATTATTGAAATTGCAATTGCAGATATTTGTCTTATTCTGTCAGGATTCAAAGAAGAGTTGTTATAAGAAATCAAACTCTCGAGTAAAACCAAAACTATTGTTATCGCAAAAAACAGAACAAAAAAGAAATTTATTTTTTTCAGTAAAGGGGAGTTCTTAATCTTTATTTTTTTTACATCTTTAATTAATTTATTAGCATAACTTTTTTCACCTACGTTAATTGCCTCGTAAAATCCAGTCCCATACATACAAAAACTACCTGAAATAAGGTTCTCGTTGATTGATTTTTCCTGTAATACGGGCTCTCCGGTAATTAAAGATTCATCTATTTCGAGATGGTTTGATTCAAGAACTTTACCGTCAACTACTATTTGTTCTCCTTTTTTAATATAGATTATATCACCTGTAACTATTTCCTTCCTGTCAATATTAATTAATCTCCCGTCTCTGATAACACCGACCTTATTTCTTTTAAGAATGTTTGTTTTCGCGAGAAGGCGTGTGGTTTTATATTCCTGATAAATCGAGAGGGCTGTGTTAAAAAAGGTAACTGTGAAAATTCCAACCGAATCAAGAAACAGGCGGTTATCATTATTCGTAAATCCAAAATACAATAATACTCCGATTATAAATATATTTATTATATTGAATACGCTAAACCCGTTTTCAAGAAGAATTTCAATGAAAGGTTTTACTTCTTTTTCTTCAGTTTTATTTGACTCTCCGGATTTTTGTTTTGACCTGACCTCTTCCGAACTTAAGCCCTTAAATGGTAAATTATTTTCAGTAGTCAAGCGGTTTTAATATATTTTGTGGCAGTATTTGATTCGTTTGTATATCTGTTAATCAGTTTGTTCAGAGTGTTTTCAAATTTTAATTTGCTGTTTATAATATCTTTTGCCTGAATTTTTATTACCCTAATATTTTTTAAACTTACAAGAGATAATTTTCTTTTGGAAATCGAAATCAATACACAAATTTCAATATAATTTATAGCAAATAGTATTGAATCAAGGATTCCTAATCTGTTCACTTCAAAACCAAATTTCATCAGTGTTTCCGGTTTCATATAAAATGTAACTCCACGAAATACTGTATTGCTGTCAACTTTGCCATCTTCAATATCTTTACATAAATTAACAAGTCCTTCGCCAAGGTAAATAAGCAATTTCAGCGGATTGATATTCATAATTCTGAAAAAGTCCCAGCTTGTACCGATATGTATTTCCCTGACACGATAGAAAATAGGAACAGTAAAAAACATTTTTGAGTAGTATTTGTAAATTCCCAATCTGTTAAATAATGGGGTAGTAACATATCGCAGTATTCTGAAAACAATTACAAAGAGTGCTAAGTATAATATTATATTTAGAATTATCATACTACAAAACTACATATTCAGCATATAAATAGTTTAAATTTAAAATTATTAAATTATAATGTTTATAGCTTATTTTTTGTGTTTACTTTATCATTTGATTTTCTGAAATTATGAAAAGTCAAAAATTAGTGGAGTAAATTTTTTTTTAATAAAACAATTACAAAGGAGCTTGTTTTGAAAATTACTAAAATAGAAGGTCTTGAAGTTTTAGATTCAAGAGGAAATCCAACCGTTGAAGTTGAAATTACACTTGAAAACGGACAAAAAGCGTCAGCTATTGTTCCTTCCGGAGCATCTACAGGCGAAAGGGAAGCTGTAGAACTTCGTGACGGCGATAAAAAAAGATACCTTGGTAAAGGGGTGAAAAAAGCAATTGAAAATGTTAACACACATATTGCTTCTGCGGTTACCGGAATGGATGTAACAAGTCAGAGATCAATTGATAGTGCTATGATCGAACTTGATGGAACTCCAAACAAGGGTAAACTCGGTGCAAATGCAATACTCGGAGTATCAATGGCAGTTGCAAAGGGTGGTGCATTAGTCAGCGGATTGCCGCTTTATAAATATCTTGGCGGTTCCAATGCTTCTTTACTCCCTGTTCCTTCAATGAATATAATAAATGGCGGAAAGCACGCAGATAATAATGTTGACTTTCAGGAATTTATGATTGCCCCTCATACGGCTCCTAATTTTGCTGAGGCGATAAGAATTGGAATTGAAGTATTTCACAGCTTAAAATCAGTTCTTCACAAAAAAGGTTACAATACTGCAGTAGGAGATGAAGGCGGATTTGCTCCAAATCTTAAATCTAACGAGGAAGCTGTTGAAGTAATTCTCGATGCAATTGTAAAAGCTGGCTATAAACCGGGAGATGATGTTTCACTATGCCTTGACCCTGCAGTCAGCGAGATGTGGGAAGACGGCGGATACGTTTTTTCTAAATCTGATAAATCAAAGAAAAGCCCGGAGCAAATGGTAGAGCATTGGGTTGACTGGGTGAAAAAATATCCTATAGTATCACTCGAAGACGGAATGGCTGAAAATGACTGGGCGGGCTGGAAACTTCTTACAGAAAAATTAGGTAATAAAATTGAACTTGTCGGCGATGATATCTTTTGTACTAATCCCTCAATACTTGCTAAGGGAATAGATGAAGGAATAGCTAATTCAATACTTATCAAATTAAATCAGATAGGTACAGTAACAGAAACTTTGGATACAATCGAACTTGCAAATAAAAATAATTATTTCTATTTTATATCACACAGGTCAGGCGAGACAGAAGATACTACTATTGCCGACCTTGCAGTAGCCACCTCATCAGGTCATATAAAGACTGGTTCGGGCTGCCGTTCGGAAAGAATTGCAAAGTTTAATCGTCTATTAAGAATAGAGAAAGAACTTGGCAAGCAGGCAAGATTTGCAGGGAAGTCTGCATTCAAAAATGTAAAATAATAAGAAGCTCTTAATGTGAGTCATATTTCCACAGAAAAAGAAAATTTAAAGGATTATACTCCGAAATCTAAAGATTACTGGGCTAAGTTACCGGAATTTGAAGGTCCTCTTGATATTCTGCTTCATTTTGTCAAAGAAGATGAATTGAATATTTATGACATTCCTATTTCAAAAATAACAAAAGATTTTCTCGGTTATGTTAATTATATGCAATCTCTTGATATTGAACTTGCCGGCGAATTTCTTCTAATGGCTACCGAGCTTATGAAAATAAAAGCCAGAATGCTGATTCCGGCTGATAGTGAGGAAACTGAAGGCGAAGAAGAAGATCCGAGAATTAACCTTGTCAGAAAACTTCTGGAGTATAAAAGATTTAAAGAAGCCTCAGCTTCTATGAATACTCTTCTGGAAGAGGCAAGAAAAAGGTTTACAAGAGGATATTTCGGTTCCGATTATGTATTTGCTGATTCTGAAAACGATATGGAAAGATTCGATATGAAAAATTTAACTATTTTTAATTTAATTAAAGGATACAGAGAAGTTATTTTAAGTATCAGGAGTGAAGTTGTTCATCCAATTCAGCTTCTTTCAACAACCCCGGAAGAACAAAGGGATTACATAATCAGGTTACTTTTCGAAAGAACAAAAGTAAATTTTTATGAAATTTTTGCGGAATTGATTGAAGATAAAATGAAAATAATCTGCACATTTCTGGCAGTACTACAGCTTGCTCTTGAAGGTTTTTTAATTATTGATGTAAATCAGGATGACCGTTCAGATTTCTCAATAAGTAAGGCAATACCAATTCAGAATTGACAGATAATAATTTAAAACATATAATAGAGTCAATAATTTTTGCTTCTGAAGAAGAATTAACCCTTAAGCAATTAAAGGACGTATTAGATAATTGCGGAATACCAGCATCGTTTAAAGAAATTGAAATGACTATTAACACTTTGAACGAAGAGTATGACTCCCGCGGCTCTGCATTTAATATAATCAGGATTGCAGGAGGATATCAGTATGCGACTAAAAGGGAATTTGCAGAATTTGTAGGAAAACTAAAGCTTGAAACAAGCAAGAAAAAGCTCTCTCAATCTGCAATTGAAACACTTGCAATAATTGCCTATAAACAGCCAATTGCCCGTTCCGAAATTGAATTCATCAGAGGAGTAAATGTTGATTACATTGTTAATGCTCTTCTCGAGAGGGATTTGATTATGATAAAAGGCAGGGCAACAACTCCGGGAAGGCCAATTTTATATGGGACATCAGATAATTTCCTTAAGATACTCGGCTTGAATTCATTAAATGACCTTCCAAAACTAAGGGAAATTAATGATATTTTAAAAAATGAGAAAATTGAAGGATTAACTGAAGCTGATATTGAACTGTTTAATTCAGTAAACATTACAGATTCATCTCAGGAAAGTGGTCAAAGTTCTATTAATTTTGAAGACAATACTGAAGATAAAAAAACAGAAATACAAAACAGTGATTTAGAAACTAATGAAATAAAATCAAATGATGGAGAAACCAACCAGAATCAATAAATTTATCTCCTCCTGCACTTCACTATCAAGGAGAAAAGTTGATGAGTATATCCTTCAGGGCAGAATAACGATAAACGGATATACAATTTATGATCCGGGATATATTATAAATCCCTCTGAGCATAAAGTAGCGGTTGACGGAGAATTAATCAAGCCTTCTATGAGGAAGATTTATATTCTTATGAACAAACCTACAAAGGTTATTACTGCAGTTTCTGATGATAAAGGAAGACCTACGGTAATGGATGTTCTCGGAGAAAGGATGAATGTATTCCCGGTCGGAAGGCTGGATTATGATACATCCGGCTTTTTACTCCTTACAAATGACGGGGATCTGGCGAATGAGCTGATGAATCCAAAATTTAAAGTTACGAAGACGTACGAGGTAACTCTTTCTAAACCGCTGGATAATAAGCACAGATTGCTGTTAATGAAGGGAATAGTACTTGATGGCTATAAGACAAGACCATGCTATATTAATTTAAAAGGGAAAAACAATACAAACACTGTATTTATAACACTTGTAGAAGGGAAGAACAGACAGGTCAGAAGGATGTTTGAGCATTTTGGATATTTTGTGAATAAGCTTGAGCGTATTAAATATGGTCACATGAAACTCGGAAGTCTCGCCCCCGGTCAATGGAGATATTTATCAAACGAAGAGGTGAATAATCTGAGAAAAGTAATTGAAATGGGGATTAATGAGAATTTCCTGCGTGAAGATGAACTGGCAAATAAGTCTCGTGGCGAAGAAGTTAAAAATGTAACCGAATTTCATGAAGAAGAAGCCGCTGCGGTGAAACCATCTAAGAAAAAAAAGACTGCAAAGACCAAAAAAACAGAAGAAGAGGAAAAGCCGGAGAAAAAGTCAAAAACCAAAAAAACAACTTCAAGGAAATCAAAAAAAAACGAAGAGCCGGAAGAACAGGAAGCAATTACAGAAGAGCAGATAAAACCGGAGCAGGAAATAGAAGTAACAGAAGACGAAGAAATTAATGTTGATGCACTTGATTATTTTGATGAAGATGATTTTGACCTTGTATCTGAAGATGAACCTCAGGAGATTAGTTTCAATAAAAAGATAACTGAGAAAAAAATTGAATATGATGAGTATGGGGAGGTAAATTTCAACAAGATTGAAAACTTCTCTGATAGTGATAACTCTGATTTATTTTCACATGGTAAAAAGATACCGAAAAAAATAAAAAAAAGTTTTAATAAAATAGATGATGAAGTATCAGGCAATGTATTGCTTTCCACTGAATCTCAGCCGAAAAAATCTGTAAGCCCAAATAATAAAGCCGGTAAAGTAAAATCAAAACCATTTTCAAAGGCGAAGCCAAAATTAAATTCATTTAAATCACCAGCGAAATTACCGAGTAGTATAGAAAAAGTGGTACAAATGCCAAAATATTACATAGATGAGAACGGTGAGAAAAATTTTAATACTCTTGCGCTTGATAACTCATCAAACATAATGAATTTTTACGAATCAGAAAAAAAATATAAAAACATTTACGAATATGAACAACGAGCAGAACGATCAGGTAAAAAGAAGACTGGAGGAACTCGGGGAGCTAAAAAGTCTCGGCGTTAATCCATATCCACACAAATATGAAGTAACACATAATTCAGCTCAGATTATCCGTGATTTTAAAGACCCTGCGGATGAAGCCGAAGCAGAGCAGAGAAAACAAAACCTTGTTTCAGTAGCAGGAAGAATTTCTGCTATAAGAAAAATGGGTAAGGCATCTTTCAGCCATATTAAAGACCAGGAAGGTAAAATTCAGTTTTACATAAAAAAAGACGAAGTAGGCGAAGATACATACAAGGTTTTTAAACTTCTTGATATTGGTGATATTGTAGGAGTGAAAGGATATGTATTCAGAACTAAGACAGGTGAAGTTTCTATTCACTGCCTTGAGCTCACGTTACTTACGAAATCTATTCAGCCACTTCCTGTGGTTAAAGAAGAAATAACTGAAACCGGTGAAAAAATTATTCACGATGCATTTGCTGATGTAGAACTCAGATACAGACAAAGATATATTGATTTAATTGTAAATGACAATGTGAAAGATACATTTATCAAAAGAACAGCGGTAATTAAATCAATAAAAAATACACTTGAAAGACATAATTTCTTTGAAGTCGAAACTCCTACGCTTCAGCCAATATACGGCGGAGCTAATGCGAGACCCTTTGTAACAAAACATAATGCTCTCGGAATAGATTTATATCTCAGAATCTCAAACGAACTTTATCTGAAAAGACTGATAGTAGGGGGTTTCAACAGGGTTTATGAATTTGTAAAGGATTTCAGGAATGAAGGTATTGACCGTACTCACAACCCGGAATTTACACAGGTCGAATGGTATCAGGCATACGGCGACTATTTTGACAGTATGAACCTTTTTGAAGAAGCTGTGGAACAAGCCGCAATTGATGCGCTCGGGACAACAAAAATTAATTATCAGGGAACAGATATTGACCTAAAGCGTCCGTGGAAAAGATTAAAAATGACTGACGCAATAAAGGAAAAAACAGGGCTTGATGTTATAAATATGAAAAGAGCAGATATTGCAGATTATATGCTTAAAAATGAAATAGAATTTGATAAAAAAATTTCAGGGAATAAAGGTCTCCTGATTGCAAACTTATTTGAAGCAGTATGCGAAGAGGATTTAGTCCAGCCGACATTTGTAATTGATCACCCGATTGATACAACTCCTCTTTGTAAACCGATGAGAGAATATTCATTACAGCAAATTGAAGAGATGAAAAAAGACCCTGAACAGGTTATATTTGTTGAAAGGTTTGAACCTTATATCAATAAATGGGAAATGGGAAATTCATATACGGAATTAAATGACCCGATACTTCAGCGGAAATTACTTGAAGAACAGGTTGAACGCGGAAGAGGCGGAGAAGCTGAAACTCATCCTATGGACGAAGACTTCCTGAATGCAATTGAAATTGGTATGCCGCCTACAACAGGAGTTGGGATGGGAATTGACAGACTCGTAATGCTGCTGACTAACTCCTACAGTATAAGAGATGTAATACTTTTCCCGTTAATGAAGCCACTTGATAAATAAAGATGACGAAATCCAGAGTCAGAAACCGGATTATAATTTTCATTTTATTAATGAATTTTTATAATCCGTTTCTTTTTGCGCAAAATGATACGGATAATGTTGATGTTAATCTTTTCAGACTAATCAATAACAGCAGAGGTGAATTTGGAGATGCTATTGCTCCTTACGTTGTTCATTCTGTTATCCCTGCTTCTGTGATAGTCCCGGGTGGATTAATACTCTCCGGCAGAATAAACAAAAATTATTACGATGAAAATACCGGAATCCTTACAGGATTATCTTTCATAACTTCAACAGGTATTACTCTTGCTTTAAAAAATATTATTAAGAGGGACAGGCCATTTACAGTTCTTAAAGACTTCAAAATAACAGAAAGAGACAGATTTGCTACAGATAAATATTCTTTCCCTTCAGGTCATACAGCAAGTTCTTTCTCACTTGCTACATCATTAACACTCAGATATAATGACAAACCGTTTATAATTGCCGGTTCTTTTCTGTATGCTTCTGTTGTCTCGATAGGCAGGATTTATCAGGGGGTTCATTATCCTTCAGATGTTCTTGCAGGTATGGTTGTAGGAGCTGGAAGTGCCGCTTTAATATATTCACTAAGAAAAGAAATTATAACTGCAAAAAATAATTTGTTCAGGGAATACGATTATCCGGATAAAAATGGTGAAATCAATCAAACACTGATACTTGGTTCATTTATAGTAAGTGATTTGATAAACAGATTTCTTTTAGAAAATAATTCCGGTATGAGTGTATCTGTTAATTCAACAGGTTATTATTCCGGATTTTCAGTCATCAAGTCATTTTAAGTCCCTAAAATCAGGTACCTCTTTTATTCCCCCAGATTAAAATCTGTAGCCGGTCAGTGTAATTAAATTTATATTCTTTACAAAATCCTGTTATCATTTCCCGCTTTGCTGATAATTCCTCAGGAGTGATCCCTTCAGGCATAAGATATACATCGCTGTTTTTGAAGCCGATTTCCTTCTGTAATTCAAGAATTTCAGAAATATCTTCTTTCCCTGTTATTACAAATTTCCATTGTACATCAAAGAAGCCGTGAATATGACTATCATTATATGTTTTTAATACTACTGGATTAATTCTGGAATTTTCGTGCATATCATAATACTTGGTATTGAAAGGAGATGAAGATTTTAATTTAGGACTTAAACTAACAAGGTCAATAAATTCATTATACTTGCCGTAATGTGTTCCGTTTGTTTCAAGAGTTATAAAATTATTTCCTCTTGATTTTATTTCTTTGCATAGATTATATAAATCATCAGGATAAAGAGTTGGCTCTCCCCCTGTAATAACAATATCAAAGCAGTTGTAATTTTTATACTCATCTAAAATACTCTCAATACTGATATCTCCGAGATTATCAGAATCTATAGAAGTCCAGCTCGTATATTGAGTATCACATCTGTTCCCGCTTGAAAAAAGACATCTCAGGTTGCAGTAATTAGTGCGGATAAAAAAAGAAGGATAGCCGGAACGCTTTCCTTCTCCCTGTAATGAATAAAAAAGTTCAGATATCTGCATTAATCAATTTTTGTTTTAAGCGGACCCGGAAGTCCCTGGAAACTTGTTAATTCCACTTTTACCGAACCGATTATAATACTCATTTGAATTTTAACAGGCATTTTATATTCATCATCAGTTAACCAGACTATTATATCATCTACCTTTGAGGCGAGAGCGGATTCTTTCAGCATTGGCTGAACAAGCATGCATTTGAATTCGCCTGCCGGGACTTCAGTTGTTTCTCTGCCTATGAATTTTATTCCAAGCTGTTTAGTCTGGTCTTTTACAAAATAAGGGAAATAGACTATATCGCCTGCCTGTTTCTTTGAAAAATCGAGTGTCCTCGCATAAAAGAAAACGCTGATATCATCAAGCGCATATTTCTCTATTGGTTTTTCTGTCTGATTCTGTGGCTTATTGGGTTCGTTTTCTGTAATAATTGCTTTAAGATTAACCTGGTCAAATTCTGTTCTGGTATTCTTATTGCTTTTTCCCTCAATTTTTTCCTGCTCAACAAGCCATGGGAAAATTCCTTCAGCATCAATATAACATTTGTATGTTGTTCTGAATTTATAAATAAATTCAAAACTTGACGATGAACTTACATTAATATTTATCACATAACATTTTCTGCCGTTTATTTCTGTTGTCTTTGGTTCTATTTGCATAACAGCAGAGCCGGCGGTAACAAATCCGTAGTTAATTTCAAATTCAAGTTTCTCACCAGGTCTGAAAGCATTATTTGTAACACTTCTGAATTTTGTCGTATCTTGTGAAAAAGCACCTGATACGAAGATTATAATTAACAATGCGGATATTAGTGTTCTATTCATTTTTGGTTTTCCTTAATACTTTACTTTGTCTTTTTACTTATTTAATATACTAAAAGTTTCTAAAAAATACAGCTATTTTTTCAGTAATAAAACAGCTTTATCAAAAATTTCCCTTGGAGTTATTTCAGACATAGAACCGCCTGATGTTTTTGGATTTAATATTACTGCATCAGGGCTGAGAGGTCCCCATCTTTTATCATTCACAGGTGCTTCATTTGGATAAAATCCTATAATCTTTTTCTTCATCGCTCCTGCAATATGAATCGGGCCTGTTGAGTTTGAAATAAACAGCGCTGAGTTATCAATTAAAATTAAAAGCTCTTTTAAGCCAAGCACTCCGCACAGATTTACTAATCTTACCCTTTTTTCTTTCTCAATACTGTTTATCAATATTCCTATCATTCCGGATTCATCTTTTACGCCTGTTAATGCTATTGCAAAATTGTGATACTCAGGTGTAAATAATTCTATAAATTCAGTAAGTGTACTTAATGGTATATCCCTTGCAGAACTTCTGCTTCCCGGATGTATTATAATATATCCGGAATTTATATCAAGATTGTATTTTCTTAATTTAACCGAAAGAGATTCTTTTTCTAATGGAGTGTATCTGAACTTATAAATAAATTCATCTTTTACTTCATCCGTAACAGCTTTGAGCAAATTCAGATTATATTGCGCTTCGTGTTTATCACAGAATTTCCTGTGTTCTTTTACTTTATGATTGTATAAAAATGAATACCATCTGTACCCGGTACCTACTCTGTGTTTTATATCTGCCGTGAAAAATAATGTTGCAAGTTCATAATCAGGGAATACATTTATTACCATATCAAAAGATTTTGATTTAATTAAATCATATCTTTCCCCGCAGGTCGGATATTTATCAATAAAGATTAATTCATCTAAATCTTCATAATCTTCTAAAAGTTCTTTTAGAAAACTTTGTATTAGGAATGAAATCCGGGCATTTGGAAATATTCTTCTTATTTCAGATATCAAAGGAAGCGTAAGAATCACATCTCCGAGTTTATCTGTGCGTGTAACTAAAATATTCCTTATGGTTGATTTATCAATCTTCTCTGACATCTTCAGTCCGGATAATTTCTATTTCAGTATTGGTTTTGGGTATATATAATAATTTAGCCATACATGCCAGTCTTAAACCTTCACCATTCAAACCTGAAATATCAATCTGTTCCTTTTCTTCTTTTGAAATATCGTTAAAAAATTCAAAGTTATTCTTCAGCAGAATCATACAACTTGTGCAGGAACATGTACCCCCGCAATTGTGTTCAACAGGGATATCATTTTCGAGAGCGATATCAAGAATAGTTTTATTTATTTCTGCCCTTGCGGATATATTTTCAGGCAGAAAAATTAATAAACTCATTTATTTGTATGTTACCACACAGGATGTTTTACCGGATGCTTCGTCTTTTGCAATAACAACCGATACTTCTTTTTTATCCTTTTTCCAGGCAAGAATAGCACCAGATTCGCTAACCATAACTTCTCCTCCATCATCCATATTATAATCCATTTTTTTCATTTCTTCTTTATAGAAATCTGCAAGCCCTTTGACACTTTCAGTGCATTCAAAAGTAACTACTGTTCCTTCAGAGGTTGAAAGATATCCAAGACATTTGGAATTTTTTGGCTGGGGAACATCAGATGGGAAATTTGATGGAAGTCCTTGTGCAATACCGAGATCACCTGATTTCAATTCGTATTTTGTATTTCCGTTGTCATCAGATGTTACTTCTTTTTTAACTTCATTATTCC
>Ga0073934_10008626_pt1 | contig 13521 bp, 9 predicted proteins | sample LarsenN4metaG_FD_76834 | JGI IMG/M metagenome (GOLD analysis project Ga0073934, IMG submission 76834) | Hot spring sediment bacterial and archeal communities from British Columbia, Canada, to study Microbial Dark Matter (Phase II) - Larsen... ...
ACTTTTCCCGCCGCCGCCGTCCGCCTGATGCCACGCACCCACCGCTACCAACCCGCCCTCGCCTGGTTCGCCGCCCTCGGCTCCGCCTGGGTCTTTGTGTTGGTCACGATGGGCGCCTTCACGACCACGATCGGGGCCGGCATGGCCTTCCCGGATTGGCCGCTCTCGCACGGCTCCGTCAACCCGGACGGCTGGCTCGAGGACATCGCCATGTTCGCCGAGCACTCGCATCGCCTGAGCGGGGCGCTGATGGGGTTGATCACCATCGCCCTCGCCGTCTGGCTCCACCTGAGGGAGGAGCGCGCCTGGCTGCGGCGCCTCGGCTGGTGGGCGCTGGGCATCGTCATCTTCCAGGGCCTGCTCGGCGGCAAGCGCGTGCTCTTCGACTCGCTCGCCGTGCCGGGTTTCGACATGACCTTCGGTCAGATGCTGCGCATCCCGCACGGGGTGCTGGCGCAGGTCTATGTGTGCATGCTTTTCGCCATCGCCGCCGGGCTCTCGCGTCCGTGGATCGAAGGCCACGGCGGTCTGTCGGGCGCGCCCCGGCCGCTGACCCTGCGCCTCGGTTTTTGGTGCCTGTTCCTGCTGCTCACCCAGCTCTGGGTCGCCGTGGCCATGCGCCATAACTACGCCGGCATGGCCATCCCCACCTTTCCGTTCTCCACACCCGATGGGGCGCTCTTGCCCGCCGCCTGGGATTACCGGGTCGCCCTGCAGTTCGCGCACCGCTGCCTTGCCGCCGTGCTCGCGGTCGTGATCCCCGCCTATGTCTTCGTTCTCTGGCGCGAACCGGGCATCTCCGCCGTGCTGCGCGCTGTCACCATCGCGCTGCTCAGCCTCCTGGTGCTGCAGATTTTCCTCGGGGCGAAGATCATCTGGACGGCCCGCAGCGTCTACGTCACCACCGGCCATGTGGTCATCGGCGCCTTGACGCTCGCCACCGCCTTCCTCGCCGTCTTCTTTGTCTACCGCGACAACATCGAGACCCAGCCGGCCGCCCCATGACGCCCTCCAGCCCGCCCGCCGACCTGAAGACCGGTCACCCCCCGGCCGCGGCCAGCTGGCGTGAATACCTTGAGCTGACCAAGCCGCGGCTCAGCCTCCTGTCCGTCATCACCGCCCTCGTCGGCTACCTGAGCGCGCTGCCCTATTGGGATTGGTGGCGCACATTCTGTCTTGTCGCCGGGACGGCCTTCTGTGCCGGCGGCGTCGCCGCCCTCAACCAATACATGGAGCGCGACACCGACGCGCTCATGCGCCGCACGGCCGACCGGCCGATTCCGACCGGAGCCATCGCGCCCGGCTCCGCCTTCGTCATCGGCTGGCTGATGAACATCGCCGGGCTGGCGCTCCTCTTTTTCCAGGTCAACGGCGAGTCCGCCTTCCTCGCGTTGGCGACCATCATCGCCTATCTCTCCATCTACACGCCGGCCAAGCGCTGGTCGCGCTGGTCCACCGAGATCGGGGCCATCAGCGGCGCGCTGCCGCCGCTCATCGGCTGGGCCGCCGCCGGCCGCACCAGCGGCCTGCTCGGCTGGTCGCTCTTCGCCATCCTCTTCACCTGGCAGATGCCGCACTTCTTCGCGCTGGCCTGGACCTACCGGGAGGACTACGCCGCCGCCCGGATGCCGATGATCTCCGTCGTCGACCCCAGCGGCCACAAGGTCGCCCGGCGCGCCTTCGTGTGGACGGTGCTCCTCGTCGGCGTCAGCGCCCTGCCGGCGCTCTACGGCTATTGCTCGATGTATTACCTCGCGGTGGCGCTCCTCCTCGGCCTGTGGTTCCTGCGCAGCGCCTTCCTCTTCCTGGACCCGGCGCGGCGCGAAACAGAGGCGCGGCGCCTCTTCTTCATCTCCATCGCCTACCTGCCCATCCTGCTCGCCGTGCTCGTGGCCGACCGGATCTGGTTCCGCCTCATTCCCTGACATGTCCGTCCAAGACATCCCCGCGCTCAACGCCGCCCTCAACGCGCTGGCCACCATGCTGATGACGGCGGGCTTCATCTTCATCAAACGCGGCCGGCGCGACGCCCACCGCGCCGCGATGCTCTCCGCGGGCGTCGTCTCGGCGGTCTTCCTCGTCGGCTACGTCGCCCATAAGATCCTGGTGCGCGGCGTGCACACGCCCTTCGGCGGCGAAGGCGCGATCCGCGCCGTCTATTACGTGATGCTGCTGTCGCACATCGTGCTCGCCATCGCGATCGCCTGGCTTGTGCCGCGCACCTTCTGGCTCGCGCTGCGGGGCGACTACGAGCGCCACAAACGCTGGGCGCGCTTCACCTACCCCATCTGGTATTACGTCAGCGTCACCGGCGTGCTCGTGTATTTCTTCCTCTACGTCTGGTGGCCGAAGCGCTGAGCGCGCACGAGCGGGATCCCCAACCGCGTCAGCAGCGCTTCGGCCAGCAGGAGCAGCAGCACGGCGCCGAGCAACCACCCGCGCAGCGGCCGGGGGCGGATGACCCGCGGCGCGTCCCAGATTGAGCCGAGGTCAATCCGCTCGCGTCCGCCGCTGCGGTCCGCAAGCACCCGCAGTTCCGCCAGGCGCTCCGGGTCGAAGCTCCACTCGGCCAATCCGCCGGCGGCGACCGGGCCGAAGGCCAGCGGCGCGCCCCCGACGCGCGCCACGCCGCGCACGAATTGTCCCGGCTCGAGCCGCGCAGTGGCGCGGAAACGGCCCGGCTCGATCTTCTCCCAGAGCAGCGGCTGCGCGGCGGCCCCCGGGCCCGTTCCGGCGATGACCGCGACCGGCGGGCTCTGCGCGATGCGGCTGCTCCAGCTTTCATCGTAGAAAAGGTCGATGGCGAGCTGCTCCCCTTCCACGGCGGTGCGCAGGCCGAGCCCGGGCGGGGCATCCTCGCCCGCCAGCCAGCGAGAGAGGGTCTGCACGAAGTCTCCGTAGCCGGCCCAGGCCCGCGCCCGTGCGGAGAAGTCGCCGCCGAGGGGGAACGTCACCGCCGCCACCCGGCCCGCACCGCGGGCCCATGACGCCACCAACGGCGCCTCGTATTCGTCGGTGGTCACGAGCGAGGCCGTGGCGCCCTCGCGCAGGTAGCTGAGGTTGTAGCCGTCGAACTTGGACGGCCACTCCGGCGTCCGAGCCGCGATTTCCATCCAGCCGGGCGTGCCCTTTGCGCCGGTCTCCTCCTTGATGAAGGCCGAGCGCGCGACGGACACGGTCTCCTGCGCGAACAGGGCCGGCAGGTCGCCCGCATTGGCGTTGAAAAAGATCCGGCCGTTGCCGCGCCGCGCCACATCCTTCAGGAAGGCCGCGTCCGGGTCGGTGTCGCGGCCCAAGCCGATCACGCTCACCGTCGCGCCCTCCTTGGTCATTTCCTCGAGCAAGGCCTCGTATTGTCCCGGTTCCTCCGCATCGGCGGCGTCGGCGAAGAGAATCATGTGCCGCTGGCCGACCTGGGCCTTTTGCAGTTCTCCCCAGCCCGCCTTCAGGCCGGTGTAGGTGAAGATGCCGCCCCCGGAGCTGGCGATGCGCCGCACGGCGGCGATCATCGCGGCGCGGTTGGGTCCGACGGGAGCCAGCTCCACCACGGCGTGCGGCGACGAATCCACGGCATGCACGGTGACAAAGTCCATCTCGCCCAGCAGCTCGATGGCGCGCGCCGCGCCGGCGTTGGCCAGGTCCATCTTCGTCAATCCGCCGTCGGCGGCCATCGCCATGCTGCCGGAGCGGTCGAGCACGATGGACATGGCCACGGCCAGCTTGTGGTGCTCGCGGCGCAGTTCCATCGACACGGGCAGGAGCGGGTCGAGCGGCGACGAGAAGTAGCCGCCCGAGCCGAAGCTGTTCGCGCCGCCGGCCATCAACAGCCCTCCGCCCTGCTCGCGCACGAAGAAGTCCAGCGCCTCCTGGAACTCGCGCGCGACGCGGTGCGCCGGCACGTTGTTGAGCACGACCAGACGGGCTCCGGCCAGGGATGCGGCGTTCAGCGCGCCGGGCTCGGTGACCGTGTCCACCGTCAATCCCTGCGCCTGCAGGAAGCCCGCCAGCGGATCGTCCGGGAAGTTGGTCACGAGCAGGGCGCGCGGGCCGCCCGACACCTCCACCCAGGCCTCGGCATGATTGTTGTCGGTCAACCGGTCGCCGGGCGGCTGGAGGCGCAGCTCGTAGCGCGCCACGCCGGAGCCGCGCAGCCGGTCGCTGAGCCGCACGCGCGCCACGCCTCCGCGCATCGCCGCCGTGCCGCTCGCCGCCACCCGGCCCTCCCGGAGCATCTCCCACGGCACATCCGCATCTCCCTGGCCGAGCACCGAGAAATCCACGAGGAAGGATTCGCCGGGCAGCACCCGCGGCGGCGCCGTCAGCGAGCCGACGCGCACATCACCGGGCGCGACTCCACCGAACAGCCGGAAGTCGAGCGGCACCCCGCTGCGCAGCACCTGCTCCGCGGCGGGGCCGAGCGGCTCGGTGGCATAGCCGTCGGTCAGCACGAGCAGGCGGGAGGCCCGGTCGGGTTCGATCTGGGCAAGCGCATACTCCAACGCCGCGCCGGTGCGCGTGCGGCGCGAGGTGTCGCGGAAGACCGGATCGCCCTGTTCGCGGCGCACGGCCGCGCCCGCGTAGTCGATGTGGCGCACGCGGTCGCCGGCGCCCCGCGTCTTTTCGAGGATGGCCGCGACCTCATCCGCCTGGCGCGCCGCGGCGGAGGCGGCGGAGTCGGAGCGATCCACCAGCACCCAGAGGTCGAGCCCCCCGCCGGAGAAATTCGCGCGCGGCGCGGCCAGGGCCAGCACGAGCAGCAGCAAGGCCGCCGCCCGCAGCGGCTCATGGAGGCGCAGCGCAGGGGCGCGCCACGCCAGCGCCAGCAGGGCGGGGATGAGGAACAGCCATTCGGGCGCGGCGAGGCTCATGGACGTCTCCTTCCCGGCCACCAGCTGCCGAGCAGGCAGAGCCCGGCCAGTGCCAGCCATAATGCAGCGAGTGGATCCGCCTGCGTGTGCCGTTCGCGCAGGGACTCGGACTCGGCCGGAGGCACGATGAAGGCCTGCGCGGCGCGGAAATCCCCTTGGCGCGCGTCCGCAAACTGCGTCGCACCGCGCACGAGCGCCGTGTCCCCGCGTTTCAGCTCGAAGAAGCCCGCCTCGCCGGGCGCGCGCAAGACGGCGAGTTCGAGGGCGGACAATGACTTTTGCGCGGAGGATCCTTCTGCCGGTGCAACCGCAAGCGACCAGGCGCCGGGCATGTTCCGGTCCGCCTCGGCCAGCGCCACCGGCGCACCCGCGTCGAAATTCTGCGCCCACGGCCCGGGCTGTGCGTCGCGCACGCCTTCGACGAAACGCCGCAGCAGCAGAACCGTGGCCGGCAAGCGCGCGGCATTGGAGGCTTCCCAGGCGAAATTGAGGTGGAGGCGATGTTGGCGGCTGCCGCCCAGCCAGGCCAGCGGGGCATCCGCCTGCCACAGCAACGGGGCGTCGGCCGGGCCCGGTCTCAGCTCGGCAGCCCCCGCGCCGAGCCAGCCCTGCCAGTTGAGGTCGGCCAACAGCGGATGCTTCTCCGCCACAATCGGTGCGCGCAGCACCTTGAGTTCCGCCGTCGGGGCGGGCGGTGCGAGAAAGATTCCGCCAACCGCCCCATCCGCGGCGCCGGTCGCCCGCGCGATGCGCAGAGCCGGGGCCGGCACGCCTGGCAGCACGCCGTCGATATCACCGAGCAGACGGCGGAAAAATTCCCCCTCGGCACCGTCCAACTCAATGGAAACGCCCAAAGGCTTCGCGCGCGGGAAGACGAGAGGCAGTGCATCGTCGGCGGTGAAATCGTCGGCGTCGAGCCGCACCACAACACGGTCCACGCCCGCGGGGAAGCGCGCGCTCAACTCGACGAGTCCGCCCGCGGCGATCTCGACGGTCTGCCGTGCCGAACGCTCGCCGCCGGCCTCGACGGTCCAGTCCCGGCGCAGGGGGCGGTCGGAATTGTTCCTGACCAGCGCACGCCACGAAGCGCCGCCGGCGTCGCGCGTCACACTGCCGGAGGCAAATCCTGCGTTGTCGAGCGGACGCCCGACGCCAAGGGCCGGCTGCCCGGCGGGGACGCGGTCGCGACGGTCGGTGACAAACCAGACCGTTCCGCCGGGCCCGGCAAGGGCGCGGGCCGTTTGCAGGACCGGGCCGGGGTCGTGGGTGCCGAGCACGGGCCGCCAGCGGGCCAGAGCGGCGCGGGCGGCGGCTTCGTCAACCCCGCGGTAGAGGGCCGGCTCGCGGGGATCGCTGGCCATCACCAGCCATTGCGTGCGCGCGGCACTGCGGCGGGCTTCTCCCATGGCGCGCTGGACCGCGGCCTGCGCTTCGGGACGGAAGGCGTGCATCGACGCCGAGCTGTCGAGCACGAAGGCCACCGTCTGGGACGAGTTGGGGCGCACCCAGCGCGGTTCGCCTAGGACCCAGGCGAGCAGGAACGCGGCCAGCAGCTGCAGCCAGAGGGCGCGGGAGGAGCGCAGCCTCTCCCAGGTCCGGCCGTGCGCGCTGTCGGGGGCGAGGTTCTCCAGCAGGAACCAGGTGCTGACGCGCACCGCGCGGCGCTTTTGCTGCAGGAAATGGATCGCGAGGATGGCCGGCACCGCCAGCAACGCCCAGTAACCCGCAGGATGGAAATACACCGGCAGCATCGCTCAGGCCGGTTCCACGGCCCCGGCGGATCGCGCCGCCCCGGCCAGCACGGCGCGAAATTCCCCCTCCGCCGGCACGGTGGCAAGCAGCACGCCCTTGCGGCGGGCCGCCTCCCGCCACAATTGGAAATGCCGGGCGTAGGCCGCGGCGTAGCGCGCCGCGAGTGAATCATCCGCGCGCTGCCGCCGGCGCGCATCGCTCTCGCAGTCGCGCACGTCCGCATTGCCCCGCCAGCCCAGACGGGCCTCTTCCTCCAGCGCGGGCGCGAACACGACGGCCACCCCGGCGCCGGCCGCGAGCGGTGACAACAGCATCGAGGGATCTCCGGGATAGAGCAGGTCGCTGATGAGCACCTTGAGCGCACCGGCGCGCCAAAGCGCAAAACGCGGCGCCACCCCTCCTCCCGCGGCCGACAGGCGCTCGCGCCAACGGCTGGTCCGGACCTCGGCGGTGGCGACGGCCTGGACCCGGGCGCCGTCAACCGCATGCACCCGGCACGCCGCTCCGGCCCGGTCCGCACAGGCGACGCAGAAGGCCACGAGTTCGTCGGTGCGGCGGAGTTTCTCCGCAGTCAGGGCCATCGAGGCCGAGACGTCCACCGCCACATCAACCACCGGGGCGACCTCGGCGCGGTAGAGTTTCATCGTGAGCTGGCCGGTGCGGGCGTAGGCCGCCCAGTGGATATGCCGGGGGTCATCTCCGGGCGCGTAAGCCCGATGGTCCTGGAAATCCAGCGAGCTGCCCGCGCCGACGCCGAGCCAGTTGCCGACCGGACCACCCCGCCAGGCCTGCCGGGAGAACGGCAAGCGCCAGCGGCGGGCCGCAAGTTGCGCGGCGCGCCAAGCCTGGTCGATGACGGGGGCCTCGGTCACGGGGCGGCGGGGCCGGAATCACGGCCGATGTCTTCCATGAAAAGATAAACCTCGGCGCGATAGCCGGCAGTCTGTTTCCAGAGGAAGTAGAGCACGAGCGCCAGCGTGGCCGTCTGGCCGGCGATTTCCGTGGTGCTGAGCGGCCGGTCGCCCATGACGGCCAGGGTCGTCCAGAACCCCGAGACCGGCAGCATCCGGCTGAAGGTGTCGAGCCACAGCACCAGCCTGTAATGGGAAAAAGTGTGCAGGGCGCCGGTGGCGAGAACGAGGCTGACGATGCCGAACAGGCCCTGGACGACGAAGTATCCGGCATTGCCGGAGCGCAACACGCTGCGCGCCGGCAGCCACGAGAGCAGCAGCGCGGGGAAGACGAGCATCCCCCAGCCGAGCACGCAGCACCAGACCACGCGGCCGACGGGGACCCTCGCCCACAAGCCGGAGCCCGCGACGAAGATGCCGATCAGGGCGCAGCAAAGGGCGGCGAACAACGCCGCGCTCGGCCAGCCGGGGAGCAGCAGTCGTGCGAACAGGCGCCCGCTGGCGTGCCCGCGCAGCCAGCCGGGCACATGCACGCGCAGGGGCCGGCGGTCGAAGCTCAGCTCGTTGGCCAGCACGAGGCCCAGCACGGCCAGCGCGAAGACGAGTTCGCCGGTGGCCGGCACCCCGCGCCAGGCCACCAGGCCGAAGCCGCCGAAGAGCACGGCCAGTCCGCCGAGACGGAAGCGCAACGAGTGATTTTCGGCCGGCGGCGCGAGCCGCTGGATGGCAAACATCAGGAAGAGCGCGATCAGAACGGAGCCGGCAAGGAAGAGCGCGAATTGTTCGTAGATGCCCGGACTTGCGGCCGGCACGCCGAAGCCGCGCCCGAACAGCAATGGCGCGATGGTCCGCGACCAGAAGCGCCCGGTATTGAGGAAAAAAATGACGCCGACCGGCAGCAGCACGCGGAAGAAGCGCGGCAGGGTCGAAACCCACAAGGCCAGCGCGCTCAGAACCATGGAGAGGAAGAGCAGTCCGGCCAGCGACGCGAGGTCCTCGAGCAGATTCACCGAGCCGAAGAAATACCGCAGCACGCCGTAGGGCAGCGTGGTGAGCAGGAGCAGGAGCGCCTGCACGGCCAGCGAACCCCATTTGCCCAGCACGATGCGGGCGGCGGACAGGCGGGTGAGCACCAGCAGATCAAGGCTGCGCTGCTCGATCTCGTCGCGCAGGGCGGTCAGGCCGCGCCAGGGGGTCGTCACGGCCACGAGAACGCTGAGGAGGAACCAGTAGAAGCCGTTGATGGCGGCGAAGGCCCCGCGGTCGCGCCCGAGGTCGGCCTCGCTCATCGCCCACACAAGCCCGATGGCCATGATGACCTGGTAGAGGATGACGGAGCCGACAAAGCCGCGCGTGCGCAGGCTCTGGCGCAGCTCCTTGACCAGCACGGCGGGCAGCCAGCCCGGAAAATCGCGCCGCTCGCTCCAGGTGGGCGGCAGGACGGGCGGCTCGGCGGTGGCGACGGGTGTGCTCATGGCTTCTTGCCTCCGTTGCCGGCCGGCGGTTCGCGCAGCAGTTCGACAAAGGCATCCTCGAGGCGGCGCTCGCCGCGGTGAAAATCGGTCACGGCGATGCCATCAGCCACGAGGCGGCGCAGCTCGCCCGCGAGGGCGGCCGGTTCGGCCAGGTGGAATTCGCCCCGCGCGCCGTCGCGCCGCTGGTCCGCGAGTTTCCACCCGGGCCGCACGGCGAGCCACGCGAGCAGCGGCTCGACCGGGCCGTCCACCGTGATGTCGATGAGGCAGCCGGCGGCGCCATGGTCGAGGCGGCGCATGGATTGCGTGTCGCCGTGGTGCATGACCCGGCCCTTGTCCATGAAGAGCAGCGTGTCGCACATCTCGCCCAGCTCGGTGAGGATGTGGGAGCTGATGAGCAGGGTTTTGCCGCGCTCGCGGAGCACGCGCACGAGGTTCTTGAACTCGATGCGCGCCTTCGGATCGAGGCCGGCGGCGGGCTCGTCGAGGATGAGAAGATCGGGATCGTGCAGAAGCGTGCGGGCCAGGCAGAGGCGCTGGGCCTGGCCCTTGGAAAGTTTGTCCACGGGCCGGTCCGCCAGCGGTCCGACGTCGGTGAAATCGGCCACCTCGGCGAGGCGCTGCCTGAGAGCAGGACCGCGCAGGCCGTGTGCCCGTCCGAAGAAATCAAGGTAGTCCCAGACCGTCGTGTCGCGGTAGGCGGCGTAATGGTCGGGCATCCAGCCGAGCCGGCGGCGGACCTCGCCGGGATACTCGACGATGTCGCGGCCGGCAAAGCGCACGATGCCGGCGTCGGGCAGGTCGAGCGTGGCGAGGATCCGCATGGTGGTGGTCTTGCCCGCGCCATTGGCGCCGATGAGGCCGACCACCTGCCCGGCCGGCAGGGCGAACGACACGTCCTCGACCGCCACGACCTTGTCGAAGCGGCGGTGCAGACCCTCGACTTCGATGAGGGGTGCGCTCATGGCTGCGCCGCCTCCAGTCGGCCCGTATAGAGGATGGAGCGGTCTTCCCAGCGGATGGAGCCGTGGGTCGGGATCGGAGCAAGATCGCTCGCGCCACCGAGGGCGCGGAACTGGCCGCGCCGCGCCGGTTCGGCATAGGAGAACGTCAGCTCGCGGTTCGGCGGCGCCAGCGTCACACGGCGGCCGGGCGGCACCTCCGCGGCCAGCCAGCGACGACCCATGTCGTCCACGTATTCGAAATCCCGCAGGGTCGTGCCGAGGCTGGATTGAACCACGGGCGGGGCGCCCTTCCCTCCGCCGACCAGCTCGACCCGGGCGCGCGTCGGCTCGATGCGCAGCAGTTCATGGCGGAGGATGCTGCGGTTGGTGAACCAGTCGCCGGAAGCCTGTTCGCCTTCGCGGGCGAACGAGGTCTGTAGGGTGCGGACGCCGGGCTCGGTCAGCACCGCCATCGCGGTGTCGGGCCGGAGCCTGAAATCGCCGGAGGCAATCGCGCCGGTGCGGACAAGCTGCTGCTGGAAGACCATGGCGCGGTTCTCGCCGGGCAGCAGCGTGACGACCGCCTGGCGGGCGCCGTGCCCGCCGATGCCGTCGCCGATGAGGATGGCGATCCAAAGCGCGAGCGTGCCCCCGAGCGACAGGGCCGGCACCGTGAGGAAAAGCCGGTGGCGTTTGCCGGCCGGGGCGAACCAGTAGAGGTTCACCGGGCCCGCGAGGATCGCGAAACAGATCACAAAGCCGATGAGCCAGCCGCCGGCGCGGAATGGCTGCGTCAGGGGATCCTTCGGATCGTTCAGGGTGCTGGCGCCGGGCCAGCGGCGGACGTTGACGGCGGCTGCGTCGGCCTCGTCAAGCAGGCGGGCAAGTTCGGCGCGGCCGGTCGCTGCCAGAGGTTGGGCCAGCCGCCAGACAGCGCCGGCGCTCCAACGCTCGCGGTCTTCCGACCGCGGTCCGCGCGGAAAGAGCAGCAACTGCCCGCCGGTGGCGGCCCAGTCGAGCAGGGCGGCCCGACGCGCGTTGTCCAGCTGCTCCCATTCGGATTCTTCGAGGACCACCGCGCTGAAGACCGACCAGACCCGCCAATCCGCGGGCCAGGCCGCGATATCCACCATCGTAGGCTCCCAAAGGTAATCCGCCTGCTGCGCCGGCGGGCCGCGGGGGCCGGACCTGGGCAAAGTCTTCTCCTGCTCCCGCAGCATGTCCTGGATGCGCGCCTCCAGACTGCGGGACGCGGCGATGTGACGGTTGCCGATGGCTCCGCCCCCCAGGATGCCCGTGGGAAAACCGGTCGCATCGGGCCCGGAGACGGTGGCGCTTAGCTGGGTGTAGCCGAATCCCGAGCGGTTGGCCCCGTCGAAGGCCAGCGGCACGAAGACCACGGTCTCGCTCGCCGTCCCGGCGGCCGCCTCGATCGCGAAGGCCGAGTTGCACGTGGTCTGGCCCCGCTCATAGGAGAGATAGGAAAAATCGACGCGCCAACGCTGGGTCTCGCGGAAGCGGTTCTCGATGCGGATGCGGACCGGCAGGAAGCCGCGCCCTTGCGTGATGCCCGTGATCGGCGTGAGGGTGATCGTCGCGCGGCTGTCCGCGTGCATCGGCACAGTGGCGGTGTTGGGCGCCGGCGAATCGGCCGCGTGCGGGGGCACGATCCGCGCGATGGCAGCGGCGGCCGGGAAGCCGAGCAGCGCGCCGCCCAGCACGGCGCGGAGAAGTCGGCGGCGGGCGCGGGATGAACTCATGAGATCTTCGCGGCGGACAGCGAGCCGGGCAGTGGCTTGGCCTGCGCGGGCACCTCGGCGAGCAGTTTTTCAATGACGCCGGCGGTGGTCGCCCCGTCGAGCCGCGCGGTGTGATCAAGGATGATGCGGTGGCCGAGGACGGGCTGCGCGACGGCCTGGACGTCCTCGAACGAGGCGTGCGGACGGCCCAGGCGCAGGCCGCGGGCCTTGGCGGCGGCGGCGAGGGCAAGCGCGGCGCGGGGGCTGGCGCCATAGCGCACGCCGGCCGAGGCGGCCGAGCCGCCCGGATGCGTGGCATGGACCAGCCGGGCGATGTAGTTGGCGACGACCTCCGGCAGGTGCACGCGCCGGGCGAGCTCCAGCAAAGCGGTGAATTCCTCGCGGGGCAGCACGGTCGGGACCGCCGGCTCCACGCCGATTTCGCGGTGCTGGACGATGCGCTGGAGCACGGCAGGATCATTGCGGCGCACCTCGAGCTTGAAGAGGAAGCGGTCGAGCTGAGCCTCGGGCAGCGGATACGTGCCCTCGAGCTCGATGGGGTTCTGCGTCGCGAGCACGAAGAAGGGCTCGGGCAACGGATGGGTCTCCCCCGCCGCGGTGACCCGGCGCTCCTGCATGGCCTCGAGCAGCGCGGACTGGGTCTTGGGCGAGGCGCGGTTGATCTCGTCGGCGAGGATGATGTTGGCGAAGATCGGGCCCGGTTGGAAAACGAACTGCCGGCGGCCGTCCACGTCCTGCAGCAGCGGGTTGCCGGTGATGTCGCCCGGCAGCAGATCGGGCGTGAACTGCACCCGGCGGACGGTCAGGCCCAGGGCGCGGGCCAGGCCCTTGACCAGCTCGGTCTTGCCCAGGCCGGGCAGGCCCTCGAGCAGGACATGGCCGCGGGCCAGCACGCCGGTGACGACGAGTTCGTTGAGATCGCGCTGGCCGAAGAGCACGAGGTCGAGCGCGTCCACGAGCCGCTGGATGGCGGCGGAGGCGGTGTTGATCTCGGCATCGCCGAGCGGCGTGGTGGGATTGGGGATGGTGGCCATGGGAGATCGGCGTGCGTGCCGGGGGTTATTTGAAGAATTCCTTCAGCACCTTGCGCTCGGCGGGTGTGAGCCGGTTGACCCAAACGGCCTCACCGCCGCTGGCCGGGCCGGCGACCGCGCCGGCCGAACCGGGCTGCGTGAGTTTGCCGGCGTCCACTTCGGGCCGGTCGCGCGTGACGCCGACCATGTCGCCGACGGCGGCGCGGGCGAGGTCATCAGTGCCCAAGGCCTGGGCCTGTCCCTCCTGCTTGGGCGCGGATTCGGCGCTGAAGGACAGCGGCGCGTCGCCACGACCGCGGTTGATCCCACCCTGTCCCGGCTGCTCGCCCTCACCGGTGCTTGCGCCGCCCGGGCCGGTGATGCGCGCCGTGCCGCCGTTCTCGGCGAGCAGGCGCTGCAGCTCCGCGGAGGCCGCGGTCAGCGCGCCGCGGAGACGCGAGAGCTCGGAGGGCGAAAGGCCCTTGAGATTGCCGCCGCCCGTGGCGCTAAGCTGCGAAAGCAGGTTCTCGTTGGGCTTGAGACGGCCGTTCTTCAGGCCCTGCAGGGCCGCGCCGAGTTGCTCGGAGGCACCGCCGACCTGCTCATCGCCGAGGCCGCCGGCGCCGGCCTCGAGCGGTGCCAGCGCGGAGGCGGCGGCCTCGAGTCCGCGGGCGAGCTGGTCCACGGCGTTCATCGACTGGTCGCGCAGGGCGTCCGCCGCCTCCAAGCCACCATGGCTGTATTGCTGCTCGAGGGGTCGGGCCCCGAGTTCGCGCGCCTGCTCGATCAGCGGCGCCA
>Ga0073934_10008627_pt1 | contig 13520 bp, 12 predicted proteins | sample LarsenN4metaG_FD_76834 | JGI IMG/M metagenome (GOLD analysis project Ga0073934, IMG submission 76834) | Hot spring sediment bacterial and archeal communities from British Columbia, Canada, to study Microbial Dark Matter (Phase II) - Larsen... ...
CGAGCGGCGCGCCCAGGTGATGGCCGCCGCGCGCCGCATCCTGGCGGCGAAGCCCCGCTACGAGCGCATCGAGGCCGAGACGCGCGTGCCGTGGTGGTTCGTCGGGCTCATCCATCACATGGAGTCCGGCTGTCAGTTCGGCTGCCATCTCCACAACGGCGACAGCCTCGCGCGCCCGACCGTGCGCGTGCCCGCCGGCCGGCCGAAGGGGCCGGGGCCGTTCACGTGGGAGGAGTCCGCCTGCGACGCACTGGCTATCAAAGGACTCGACCGCATCACGCGCTGGGACATCGCGACCGTCGCTTACGAGCTCGAGCGCTATAACGGTTGGGGCTATCGCATCTGGCATCCGGAGACGCTCTCGCCCTACCTCTGGTCGATGACCAATCACTACCGACGCGGCAAATACATCGCGGACGGGAAATGGTCTGCGACCGCCGTCTCCGGCCAGCCGGGCGCGATGGCGATCCTGAAAGAGCTCCTGGCGCTCGACCCCTCGATCGCGATCGAGGAGACGCTCGTCGATCCGGCTGACGAGTTCGTGGCAACGCCCGAGACGAGTCCCGAGGCGCCCGCCTCGATGGCGACGTCCTCGACCGGCAACGCGGCGGTCGTCGTCGGCGGCGGCGGAACGACCGTGGCGGCGACCGAGATCTCGGGCGCCGCGCAGAAGATCGCGGCGTCTGGCAAGCCGTTCAGCTGGGCCGACTTCGCGCTCGCGCTGCTCTCCTCGCCGACCTTCGTCGTGGCGGTGCTGACAACCGCCGGCGCGGTCTACATCTGGCTCGAGCGGGCGCGCATCCGCCGGCGCTGGGGGGTGTGATGACGGTGATCGGTCTTGCGCTCGCGCCCGTTCTGTCCGGCCTCGCCTGGCTCGGCGGCCTCGGGGCCGCGCTATCGCGCTTCTGGAACGCCAACGCGCTGGTCGCGGTCGTCGTCGCCGCTCTCGTCGCCGGAGGCCTCGGCCTCGTCGCGGCGCTGCGGCACGAGGCGGCTGAGAGCGCCACGCGCGCCCGTGACGCCCACTGGGCGCGCGAGCTCGCCGAGGCCCGTGCCCGCGCCGTCATGGAGCGGATCGAGCAGGACCGCGAGGCGCGCCGGCGGGAGGACGAGGTGCGCGCCGACGCCGCCCGCGTCCTCGAGGAGCAGGCGGGGATGATCGCCGACCTCGAGGCCGAGCTCGGCCGCCTCAAGGCCAAGGGCGGCGATCCTGTGGTGTTTCCCCGCTCGCTCGCACGGGAGCTCCGGCGATGATCAGGCGATCCCTCGCGCTCGCACTGGCGGGCCTCCTCACCGCGTGCAACCAGGCGCCGCCGCCGCCGGTGGCGGTCGCCGTCGCGACGCCGCCACCTGTGCTCGCGCCGGAGTGCCTGGCGGCAGAGCCAGCCTGGATCGATCTGCCGGACGCGGACGTGACGCAATCGGTTGCCGCCCGCACGTGGCGGGCGAACAAGGCGCGCTATCGCACGCTGCTCCTGCGCCGCGACGTATGCCGCGTCTCGATCCGGGCGCAGGGTCTTGCGCCGGCACCGGATGCCAGACGATGACACCGGCACAGCGGCGACAGATCGCCCGGTCCCTGCTTGGGGCGGCGCTCATCATCTACCTGCCCGCGATGATCGTGGGTGTGTGGTGGTGGCTGGCGCCCGCCAGGCCGCCCGTCTTCGCACCTGCCGTCGTCGTGCCGCTGCCGGCATCGCCGGTCCCGGTCGCGCCCCCGCAGCCGACTGCGGCGGGGGCGGCGCTGGCTACAGACGAGCCAGTGACGGCCGCTCCTGCGGCGGACGTCCCGGCGGTGACGCCGGCAGTACTCAAAGTGTCACGCGCCGCACCGCGGCGCGCGTCGAAACGTCCGCGGGCTGTCCGGCAACCGGCGCCGGCGCGTCGGGCGACAGGCCGCCAGATGCGAAATGCCGCAGATGAGCCGGTGTGGCGCCGGCATGTCTTCGATCCGGAGAGCGGGCCATGAAGGAGCCGATCAATACCACCGCGGACATCGCCCCCCGGGTGCGGCACCTGGAGGCGGACATGCAGGAGCTCAAGGGCACAATCGCCGCGGTGCTTGGTAAGCTCGACCAGGTCGGCAGCGCGTTTGCTAGAATGGAAGCCCAGCTCGCCGCTCACAAGCCGGTGAATGTGCTCGAGTGGCTGCGCACCGGGCTGCAGGTGATGACGACCGCGGTGCTTTTGATCGGCGCCACGGTGACGGCGATCGTCTACGTGAGCTCGAACGCCAACAATTCGGATCTCGTCCTGCTCAAGGAGCGGATGGCATGGGCCAAGGAGCGCATACAGCTCCTCGAACAGGGCGCAGGGCGGTTCGCCCCGCGCGCGCCACCGTAGCTGGTGGTGAGATACCCGGCCGTCATCCTCCCGGCCGGCCCCGGTCTATCTGCGCGGACCGGATACTGCCCCGCGAGCCTCACTGCTCGCGGGGCTTTTTTGTGCCTGTCGCGAATGTGTCGCGGCGGCGCCGTGCGGTTCGCAGCCCGTACTTCGCACGTACCGGCCGCGTTCCACGCATGGTGAGAGCGCAAACCCACGGACGGACAGAGGTTTTTCGCGTCATCGGCGGAAAAACCTCTCCCTTCACACGGGAGAGGTCGTAGGTTCAATCCCTACAGCGCCCACCATGAAATCAATGACTTATCCGAAATCGTGAATCCGAACCGATCTCAAGTAAGCACGAAGTAAGCACGCCATCCGCATGGTCGCCGGCTGGCAGTGAGCCCGCGGAGGCGGGGCGCATGGCTTCCTGGCGACGGCTTCATCGGCTTTTGAACGAGAGCGGGCTGTGGCACGCGGATGCCATCGAACGCCAGCTCGCCCATGAGGACGGGGACGCGGTGCGCCGAGCCTATGCCCGCGCCGAGTTCTGGGACGAGCGCGTCCGCATGATGCAATGGTGGGCGGACAAACTCGACGCGCTACGCGAGGGCGCAACGGTGACGCCGCTGAGGGTGGCGTGAAGGCACGGACCATCGGACAAATGACAGACGCGTAATAGATCGCTCCAAGTGGCGTCCCTCAATATCCGTGGCGGGCGCGATGAGCCGCGAGGTTTCGGCGATGTCCGTCCCGCAAGCCCGTTAACTGCGGCACGCGATCAACGCCGAGCGCCGTTCGCGCAACCTCGCTCAGCGACGGGCTGACAAGAACGGTCCCATCGTCGGCGAAGCTGACCAAGCCCTTATCGAAGGCGGCATCCCACAAGGCGGAAAGGAGAAGGCCGTTGTGGACATCGAGACGCTGCTCGTCTTCGCAATCGGCCCACGGCACAATGTGCGAGGCGCGGAGCAACGCCGGCTCCGTGATCCCTGTCAGCGGGCAACGGCCGCCCCAATAGGCCATCAGCGCGTCGCGAAAAATATCCTGGCCGATACGCTGGACCACGAGGCGCTCGGTCTCCGTGTGTATCGGCAGGTCTTTCGTCTTGATGCGAAAGCGCGAAAGCGGCGCGTCGGGCAGGCTGACGGCAAGCTTGTAAACGCGATCGAGCGCCGCGTGCAGTTCGCTCAAAGTGGCAAGAAGGAAGGTGACAAGGCCGGGCCCAGCCACCGGCGAGGCCGGCAACGCGCCGATCTCGGCGGCCACGCCCGAATGCTCGATCGAGAGGAACCATGGTCCGTGCGGCGACGCCCCCGCGATCCACACGGCGCCCGGCGCCGTCGTCGAGGCGTAACGGAGCCAACCCTCGTCAACTCCCTTTTCGAGGCGATAGCCGTTGTCCCAGGCCGCCTTCTGCGCCTCGGTGCGCACGACGAAGCCGGGCGGGTTCTCGGGGGCAGGCCTTTGCTCTTCACCGATCGTCATGCGTTTCGAGCAGTGATTTCAACCGTTGTCCAAGCGGCGAGACGGCCTGCGTCGCCGTGCTCCAAACAATATCCCGGTTGACGTCGAAATAAGCGTGCACAAGCCGGTGCCGCATACCAATCATCTGCGTCCAGGGAAGGTCCGGTAAATTGGCGCGCGTTTCTGCTGAAACATTGTTCGCGGCCTCGCCGATGATTTCGAGCGCACGCACCACAGCTAGCAACAGCATTGCGTCGGAATCGAGATCGTTTCTCGTGCGACCTTTAATGAACTGCAGCACCAAGTCCGCCGCTTCCGCGATAGGTTGCAATCGCGTGCGGTCATCCGGAGGCATATTGGACCTCGGCTTCGCGCACGACCTCGTCGCGAAAGTAGCGGCTGAGATCCTCGGCCGTTCGCACATCGACGCGCCGGCCGCCCAACAACGCCGACAACTCCGCTTCGATATCGGCGAGATCGAAAAAGGTGGGCGTTGCGCCGGGCTCGAATTCCACGAGCAGGTCGATGTCGCTGTCGGGCCGCGCGGTGCCTTTCAGCACCGAGCCGAACAGGGAGAGGCGCCTGATGTGATGGCGCCGGCAGAACTCGGCGAGCGCGTCGCGATCGATCGGCAGGCGGGGCATCGCATCTTTTCTCCTGCTCACGATCCTTCCTTCTGCCGCAAACCAAGTCTGCTTTCGTATTCTTCGCGCGACAACGGGCAGTCAATAAGCTGATCAAAATCCCGGCGGCTAAGTTTGACTTGCCGCGCCATCGCTCCCAACAATGGATCGGCGATATCGCTACCGCTGCTTTGATGGCTCAACCTCGTTCGGACCTCCGTGCGAAGCCCGGAGGTGGTCTCGTAAATGAGAAATACATGGTGTCCTTCGCGCTCCTCGACAAAGCCCTTGCGCTTCAGGCCGCCTAACACCTCCCGCGCTTTACGCGGCATTGCGGCCTTCCTCGAAGGTTGTGCGAAGATGCTCTTTCAGCCGGCGCGCTCCCTCGCTCAAGCGAGCGTCGTCCTCCAGCGCATATTTGCGCCATAGGACACGGAGTTCGACAGTCACGGCGTCTACAACTTCGTCACGCGTTTGCGCCGCTGCTTCGATGCCAAGCTCTGGAACCTTGGCCGTGAAAAGCTGCTCCTCGCGGTCGAACGCGATCATGATCTTGACCGGCTGTCGAGGCCGGACCTTCATGTCCTGAACGACAAACGGTTCCACGGGCAACTCTTCGCTTTCCATGATCGGGCGAATGTATTCCACAGTCTCAATCGTCTTTGGAATGCCTTCCGCGTCAAGCGCCACGGAGCCGAACACCTGGATCAATTCTCGGGGATGCTCCAGAAGCGTCGGCTCGACCGTATCTTCGTAGCTGCAGGTAATGTCCCGCCTGATCCCAAGAAGCCTTAGCGTAATGCGCCGGTTGGCAAAGTCGATCTCGATCAGTTCGCCGTTAACCACGCCCGCCGACGGCGTCGATAACCGGGGCCGTCGTTGCCGTTCGAGAAACCCGTGAGCGTAGGTCGATTGAAGAAGCCTGCGCCCGTTCGCGCCGATCTCCAGGACGATCCCGGTCCTCGGATCGGGCACGGCTTCTGCAAGCGCATCGAGCATGAAGCGGCGATAGGTGGCGTCCGCCACCGCCTCTTCCAGCCGGCCTTCATCGGCATCGCCAACGGCGCTGAGGAAGCGATCGAGCTGCTGTCTCGCGCGTTCAAGGTCCTGATCCGTCAGCAGTTGCGCCCCGGCAAGGCTAAGCAGCCGGACAGGCTGGTGGTAACTTCCCTCGCGCGGCACTTCGCAAACCAGGACAAAACGCTGCTGTATCTCCTGGGAGGGCCGGGCGCGGCGGCCCAAGGTGCGGCCTTCGAGGCGCATCCCGATCAGATGCACGACCCGCTGCAAGCCATTCAGCGTTCGGGCAAGGGCCGACGCCGGGATCGAGTCCGAAAGCTCGCCCGGTTGGCCGCTGAAGCGGAGATGCAGCTCGCTGGATGCTCGGCTCATATTGGTCTTTTTAGACGGTTCGGGGAAGGGGCTCAATCCGGGGTCATTTCCCCCCGCTCCATCTTGTCCCAGGCGGCGAGCACGAGGCGGGCGGTGCGGTATTCGCCGTATTTGGCGATCTCTTTCTCCTTGAGCACGCGGAAGGTTTCGGAGGGGTAGTCCGGCCCCTTCACCTCGGCGGGGTCGAGGATGTAGCGCAATTCGTCGCGCGAAAGACCGTAGGCGCGCGCGTACCAGGCGTCGAGCTCGGCGCGGATTATCGCGCGGCGGTCTTCGTCCCAGCGGAACGGGGGAATGGGGAGTGGGGCGTGGGGATTGGTCAGGATGTCTTTAGGGAGCGGATCAAGGATGTCATTCTGCGGCCGAGCCGGTCGCAGCGTTCCAGCAGCTCCGCGGTCGAGCCCGGCGGCGCCGCTCCCACGCGCTCCGCCAGCAGCAGATGAGTCTCGGTCTCTTTCAACGAGCCCTGCGCCACGAGCAGAAACTGCACGTAGGTCTTCCGGCTGCCGCGGCCGTAGCCTTCCGCGATGTTCGCCGGAATCGACGCGGCGGCCCGGCGTATTTGGGCCGTCAGCCCGTAAGCCTCCTCGCGCGGAAACGCTTGCGTCAGGCGATAGCACGCTTCCGCCAGCTCCATGCCCTCCTGCCAGAGCGTCAAGTCCCGATAGGACCGAATCGTCTTTGCCATGACCCCTCAACCATGCGCGCAAAACCCACTCCCTACTCCCCACTCCCAACTCCCGCCAAATATCATCGGCAAACGGCTTCATGCTCCAACTCGTATAGGTGAGTTCGAGCACGCGCGGGACGATGAAGGCGAGGTCGGCGGGGGTGTAGGCGGAGGGCGGCACAATAGGGAACTGAGAGATCATGTACTTTCTGATATGCGTGCCGCCGACCTTCTGTTGAGCAACATAATCCAGGACCATGGCGTTTAGGTTCGCTAACAAAACGCACCCCGCCTCCGCTCCTTGGCGGGGCAGCAGCAGCGAGAGAGTGTCGTCCGCACCAGCGATCGGAAACACAGAGGCGATTACCGTCCGCTCGTTCGTCGCGTTCGTGATGTCCCGCCAGCCCATGAGCCATTGAAAACGCCAATCACGGGCAGCCAATCGCTTCCAGACCTCACTTCGAGCCACGCGCTTATCAGAGCGTGGAACAAAATCGGGTGACTGAAGTTCCTCGTCAGTCAGGTCGCGAAAACGACCCCTCTTCTCATCGAAGGTACTGGCCCGGTGGTTAAACTGTTCGATGGCCGTGCCACGAAGAACAAAGAAAACCGCCTCTTGATCTGCCGTGGTTGCGTCGGCAAACAGATGCGTGTCCATCTCGTTCGAAGTCGAGAAGAAGTTCTGTATCATCTCCAAATCGAAAGATGGTCGCTGTCCTTCAGGGACAAGAATCGGAAGTCTGGCGTAGATTTTCGCCGTGAGTTCGGCATCGGCTTTGGAGCGGAAGACGGGTGCGGTCCTGGTGTTCGGGTTGATGCGGGCGATGTCGTCGGCGGAGAGGGTGAACCGGCGCTCAGGCTCGGCGAGCTGGCGCGGATCGGTAAGGAAGAAGGCGAATTCGGCCGTTTCGGCAGTCGACAGTCGGGAGTAGGCAGTCGGCTTTCCGTCGCTTTTTTCGACTGCCGACTGCCGACTGCCGACTGCCTCGACACCGCGCAGGGTCAGCAGGCAGAACTTCATGCGGCTATCGACCGCGGGAAACAGGCGCTCCCTATTCTCGAAATCGATCAGTTGTGCCAGCCGCTTGTTCTCGACCAGCGCCGCGAAGAACGGCGCGGTGGTAGCATCGGTGGCGATGCCAGTCGGCACGATGACGCCGGCACGGCCGCGCTTCGATGCGAGGCTCGCGAACAGCTCGGCGAACAGCGCGTAGGTATTGATCTTGCCGCGCGCGGTCAGATCGAAGCGGCCCGACTCGCGCGCAAATTCATTCACTGCTTCAAACCGCCGCTTATCCGCTCGGTAGGCCGCATATACGGCAGGGTTTTCCTTTTCTAAAGTCGCGATTGCGCGTTTGCGCGCAACTCCGGCGAGATGCGCGACTTCGGATAGGCGCTGCGCGAAGTATTCTTCTTCGCCAAGTTGCATCACCTCCCACGGCGGATTGCCGAGCACCACATCGAAGCCGCCCGCGGCCATCACGTCGGGAAACTCCAGCGGCCAGTGGAAGGGGCGGGCGCCTTCGAGCGCGCGCTCGGCTTCCTGCACCAAAAGGCCATAGGGCTGAACGCCGCGCAGAAGCTCCCAGATCGTGCCCGAGGTCGGCACGGTCTCGGCGCCGCGTCGCGGCAGGCCGTCGGGGCCGGCGGTCTGCGGGTGGACCACCTTGGGCGCAAGAAACGCCGCGACATAGAGGTCGCAGGCGCGGGCCAGCGTCCAGCCGGCGGCGTCCTTGGCGGTCAGCGCCTTGAGGCGGGCCGCCTTGGCGGCGATCTCGTCGGGCGTGTCCTCCGGCATCTGCCGCAGCGCTGCGAAATCGCGCATGAGGTCGCGCTGCCGGTTGAAGCCGAAGCCTTGCGCGATGCGCTCGCGTTCGGCCTTCTCGCGCCGGTTCTTCTGCGCGTAATGGCGCGCTACCGCCTTGTCATCTCCGGAAAGCGGCTTGTAAGCGGCGTCGGGGATGCCCTGCTCCAGCGCTTTCAGATCGAACACGCCGAGCAGCGAGTCGCCGCAGCGGATGTTGGCGTCGAGAAAGCCGAGCGGTTTGCCGGGCTCGACGGTCTCGATCCAGAGCGCCACCTTGGTCAGCTCCACCGCCATCGGGTTGCGGTCCACGCCGTGGATGCAGGCGCGCACGACATCCCTCAATGCGTGGCGATAGTCGGCGGGCGAGGCGAGCCCTTGCGTGCGCGCCTGGGCGAGTCTTGTGGCGATCCGCCGCGCCGCCGCGAGCAAGAAGTGTCCGGAGCCGCAGGCGGGATCGAGCACGCGGACGCCCAGGAGGGCGTCCGCGGCGGTCGGCAGTCGGGTGTCGGCAGTCGGACTCGATCCGGATGTCACTGCTCGGCCCTCGGTAGTGCGCCCGCCTGTCACGACTGCCGATTGCCGACTGCCGACTGCTTGGTTTCCCGCCTCGGCTTCGATCCTGTCCAGGACCGGGTCCAAGGCACTGTCCAAGAGCGCCTGAACGAGGCTGTCGGGCGTGTAGTAGCTGCCGGTGGTCTTGCGGGCGTGGCCCTTGGCCTCGCCGCCTTCGGCGAACTGGAACTTACGGCCGCCGCCGTTGAGCTGCGGCGTGAGCTCAAGCAGGCTCTCGTAGACCGAGCCGAGTTCCTCGGTTTCCATGTCGCGCCAGTTCACCGGCACGAGCCCGGAATCGTCCTTGAGCCAGGCGAGGCGATAGATCGCTTCCATCAGCGCGCGGTTGGCGAGTCTTGCGTTCTCCAGATCCGGCAGCATGCCGGGAGCGAACAGGCCGCCCAGCGCCGGCAGGCCGAGCCGCTTCTCGCCGCGCATGAGTGCCGCGAAGGTGATCTTGAGGCCTTCCCAGCGGTCGTGATGGCGGTCCCAGGCGGTGCGGCGCACCGCGGCCTCGCGCAAACTCGCGAGCGAGTAGCCTTGCGCATAGAGCTTGCGTGCGGCTGCGCTCGTCCCCGGCGGATGCAGGAGGTCGCGATCCTCGGCCGCGAGCAGGAAGATGAGGCGATAGACCAGCCGCAAGAGCTGGCCGAAATAGTCGAAGAGCAACAGTTCGCCGCTGTGCAGCTTCTCGCGCAACGGCCCGTTGTCGGGATGCGCGAGGAAGCCGTTGCCGAGGCTCAAGAGCGCGGCCTCGACGCCGTCGCGCAGGCGATCGCGGGCGGCGACGCCTTCTTTTTGGCCGGCCTCGCGCCACCGCTCCAGCGTGCAATCGGTGGGCGGCGTGCCGGGGCGACCGAAGCGGCTTGCGTGCACGAGGAGCCACAGCGCCGTGAAGTCGGCGAAATTCTCTTCCTCGAAAATCGTGCGCAGATCGGCCTCGATGAACGCGGGGCGGGTCAGGCTCTGGTTGTCGCGCACGAGGCGGAGGCGGACGCCGTTGCTGCACAGGCCCCAGCGGCAATCATCGCTGGCGTTCAACCAGTCCTGGATCGCCGAGGCGGCCGAACGCTTGCGGCCGTCGGTTGGCAGGTGATCGCTCGGCCGGTCGAGCTCGTCCGATGGTGGCACGACCACGACCGGCACGCGGCCTGAAAGTCCCTCCAACGTGACAGCGAATTGGCGCTCGCCAAGCGTTCGCGAGCCGACGCGCTTGAGATCGGCGAAGCCGAACACGTCGCGCAAAAGTTGTTCGACGAATTTGACCGTTGCGGCGTGGGAAGGCGTTTGGCTCGCCTTAAGCGAAGCGAACAGCGCCTGACCGATGCGGAAATAGCGCGCGATTTCGTCGCGCAGCGTGAGACCCTTCGGCACGCCGTAATCGGCTTCGCTCTGCCCGTCCGCCTGATGCGCGGCAATGCGCGCGAGCATGGCGGGCGCGATCAACGCGCCCTCGACCGTGAGAGCATCGAAGGAGAGTTTAGGCGCGCTGCGTGTCCGTTTACGCGCCATGGCTACTGCACCGCCGGAACAAGAACGTAAAGCCCGATGATGTCCGCCGGCACGATCGGCTCGACCGTGACGCGCGCGCTGCCGGCGGCTGCGGCGCGGACGCGGGCGTGATCGGCGGCAAGCTGCTCGGCCCGCTCGCGGGCATAGGCGGCGATCGACCCTTCGAGCGCCGCCGCCATCCGCTCGCGCGCCTGGCTGACGTGGCGGCCGCGCGCAACCGCCGCAAGATCGCCGGTCGCCGCATGTTCCAGGAGCGCGCGGGCGGGTTCGCCAGCAAGAACGGGCTGCGCGCCGGCCCCTTCGAAGGCCAGCGCGCCGGCCTCTTCCGCCAGCAGCAACCGCTCGCGCCGTCCGTGGACGGTGAGCTTGTAGCGAAGCCGCAACAGCGCCACGGTGGTCACAACCTTGACGGCGGCCGTCGGCCAGGCGCCGGCGCGGCCGAGCGACGGTACCGGACTCGATGCCGGATCGAGCGCGCTTTCGAGCAGGCTTTCGGCGAGCACCGCCGGCAGGGGGTGGCTCCGGCCGAACATTTCCGCGCCGGCGGGCGGCTGCTCCTCGAACGCGAGGCGAACCGTGCCTTCCAGGCCGCGGCTCGCAAGGCGCTCGCTGACCGCGGCCGGGAGCGCGGCGAGGTGGGCGAGCACCGTGCCGCCTTTCTCGGGTTCAAGCGGCGCATCGAGCCTGCTCATCGCACGCTCTACAAAACGGCGCACCTGATCGGGCGAACCGAGCAGCTCGCGCCAGCGTTGCCACTCCGGCGCGACTTCCTCGGGTTTGAGCGCATTCTGCGCAAAGCGCGCGCGCGATTTGCGTTCGCCTTCTTCGGCGTTGCGCCATTGCGTCTCGATCGTCTTTGTATCCTCGGCGAGCCCGAAATCGAGCGCGAGCTGACGACTTCGCCCCTTGCGCAACATCACGGCGTTCATCAGCGCGCCGGTGACGGCTCCCTTTTCGTCGGGAAGCGGAACGGTAACGCCGGTGGCTTTGCGGATCGCCTCGGCCTTGCGCAGGATCACGTCCAGCACCGCGCCGTCGATGGCGCTGTCCGGCGAATAGAGGAGCACCGAGCGCACGAGCGGCGCGGGTTGACCGAATCGATCGACGCGCCCCTCGCGCTGCTGGTGGCGGGTCGGATTCCACGACAGGTCGTAATGGATCACGGTGTCGAACAGGCTTTGCAGATTGATGCCTTCCGACAGGCAGTCGGTGGCGACGAGCAGCCGCTGTTCGGCATCGGCCATCGCCTCGACCCGCATTCGCCGTTCCTCGGGCGTGAGCGCGCCGGTCACGGTGTCGATGCGCAGTGTCGGAAATGCCTTGCGCAGTCCCGCCGCCACATGTTCGGCGGTGGCGATGAAGCGGCAGAACACCACCGGATTCGCGCCTTCGGCGAGCAGAGGCTTGAGCACCTTTGTCACCGCATCGAGCTTGGGATCGGGCGACTTGGTCAGACGCTCAGCCTGTGCCACCAGCGCGGCCAGCGGTCCTTCAGCTTCGAGCCCGGACGCCGGTTCAACGTCCACAGCATCGGCTTCATCCGCATCGTCGTCGAACACCTGTTCTTCGAGCCGATTGGGATCGGCAGCAAGCCGATTGCGGAGCGCGCTCAGGGCCGCGGCGGGCGACGAGCCGACGCAGCGCATCAGCGCAAGCGTGCCCCAGAAGGCAAGCCTGCGGCGGCGCTGGTCCGGGCCAGCGCCCTCGACCACGCCGAGGCAATAATCGAGCACGGCGTCATGGAATGCACGGTGCGCGTTGCTGAGGTCGTAGGGGGCCTCCCTCGTCTTGTGCTCGGGGAACGTTCGCGTCTCGCCCCAGTCTCGGCCCACGATGTCGATCCGCCGCCGCTGAACGAAATGGCGCGCGAGCCGGACGCGCGCGGCATCCGTGTCGAATGCGCCGTCCGCGAATTGTTCATCGAGAAGGCTCAGCAGGCGACTGAAAGCCGCTTCGTCGCCGCTGTGCGGGGTGGCGGTGAGCAAAATCAGGTGTCGCTCGCGGTTTTCCGCAAGACGGCGCAACAGTTCAAAGCGCTGTTGCCGGTTCTGGTGCGTGCCCACACACGCGTGTGCTTCATCGACCACGACGAGTGCCGGGCAAGCACGCGCAAAGCTGTCGCGCCGCCGCTCCGCCTTGATGTAATCGAGGCTCACGACGGTGTAGGGATATGCCTCGAACAGGGTCTGCGACGCCGCCAGGCCCCGCTCCAGGCGCGACGCCGATGCCGCCGTCACCGCAACGGCATCGATGTCGAACTTGCTGCGCAGTTCGCCGGTCCACTGCTCGACCAGGTGGGGAGGACACAAGACCGCGAACCGGTCTGCCTCGCCGCGGTCGATCAATTCGCGCAGAATGAGACCGGCCTCGATCGTCTTGCCGATACCAACGTCATCGGCAATGAGCAGGCGCACCGTCGAAAGGCGCAGCGCCATCAACAAAGGCACAAGCTGATAGGCGCGCGGCTCGAAGCCCAACCGCGCCGCCGAGCGAAACGGTCCCGCGCCGCGTCGCAGCGACAGCCGCAACGCGTCCGACAAGAGACGTGCGCCGTCTTGAGTCGCAATCTCGCCTGCGGTCGGTATCGCGAACCGCGCCGGCCGCACCGGCTCACGTTCGAGGGCCGGGTGGATAACTTGTATGTCGGCCTCCGTGCCGGACAATGGACGCAAGTGGATCGTTTCGCCGTCCGGCGCAGGCAACGTCACCCACTCGCGGCCGCGCGCGAACACCAGTTCGCCTGGCGCAAATGTTGCGGTCATGTCTTGTCCCCAAGCAGTTCGACGAGTTCGCGCGGCGGCGCGTCTCCCGGCTTCTCGGGGAGCAAGGCGATGACAAAGCCGAGTGCTTCGGCATCGGCGCGAGCCTTCGGATCAAGCGATCCGATTGCGGCTGCAGCAAGATGTGCGCGCCAAGCCAGCGGCAGGGTTGCCCCGTTTAGATTTAACGGCTCGCGGTCGGGCGTTGGGAGGCCCCACCGTGCGATTGCCGCCGGCCAATCCCCATTTGCGGAGCGATCCTCCACCCGCGGGTCCATGGTCACGTTGCCGCGAGCCAACCGGAGCAGAAGCAGCCGTACCTCGCGATCGGTGCGGTTGATGAGCTCATGGTCAGGCTGGTTGTAATATGAAAGGAGGCACCGGTAGCACCCTGCGACGCACCGGGCATTCGA
>Ga0073934_10008628_pt1 | contig 13520 bp, 8 predicted proteins | sample LarsenN4metaG_FD_76834 | JGI IMG/M metagenome (GOLD analysis project Ga0073934, IMG submission 76834) | Hot spring sediment bacterial and archeal communities from British Columbia, Canada, to study Microbial Dark Matter (Phase II) - Larsen... ...
ATTTTATTTTCTCTTTTAATTGAAAAACTCAATTCTTGGCATTCTTGGCATCTTGGCGGTTCATTATTCATCCCCATTTTATGCAACGCCCAATACTGATAGCTTTGAGTGTCAGTTAAACTTGTAAACAAAATCGCAACTAACTATTAACTTTAATTTCTGCTTAACTGTGCAATCAATTAGTTATCAAAGTAAGACTTTGTACAGTCTAGTCAGAGTAATTTTTGTCTATATAGTTAGTAATTTGATGATTTTATAGAAAATGGTTAGGTGGGGTGTCATGTTAAAGCAAGCTTGTCTTCAATCTAATCAACAACTAAAGTTTGAAGACCACAAATTAATGCTTGATAACTTTGATATCCAAAATATTCACAATCAAATGGTAGATTCATCTTTCCACTGTCAAATACATACAGCACTTGACACCGAAAAGATGGCTATACCTAACTGTATTTATTTAAATTTAGAAGATTTAAAATGCTTTGAAGTTATCAAGCATCAGTATCAAAAATGGGGTATAGTTTTTGACAATTGTATCGCCATACAGCCTTCAAATCCTGCATTTCCCACTGACTCTAGTTTGATGGTAATGATGGGAGCGCCAAAAGGTGGATATTTAGAAGCGACTTTTTTGCAACCAGTCCAATTTGTGAGTGCTTTTGTCACCAGTTCACAGCGTTTGGTACTTTCCGCATATGATCGCGATCGCCAACTGTTGACTCAAACAGTACTACCAGGAGCTAATCTAGCTAATTCCGATTCTGCCGTTCCCCCCAATACCTTACTTTCTGTAACAGCTAATGATATTTACAGTGTCACTTTTTGCGCTTTTGATGGTCAATTCACTATTGATAACTTCTGTTTCTGTTTTCAGAGCAAATCTATAAAAACTCGGTGATAAAATCTGTGCCAAGACCTCTAATTCAGGTATTCTGATAGAGGTTATACCCTAAATTGGTTTTAGATTGTGAAACATTTACTGGGTAAGCTTTTTAGCTATCCATCTGTCGCAATCTTGTTTCCAATTGGTATTATTACTTATTTATTAAACTTTCACAATCAAGTAGGTAGATACCGTGGCACAGGCTTCGTCTTCTTGGCAGCAATTGATTGACCAGATCCTCGATTGGATGCTTCCAGAGTTCAAGTCAGGAGCCACAAAAAATTTAGCTCTAGAACGTTTTCGAGGGCCAGGAGGCGTTCTTGGGTTCCTGACTGTAGTGGTTGCAATGCTGTTGTGGAACTGGAAACTGCTGTTAGCCAGCAGTGCGGGTGTTGGGACAATGATGTTTGTTTATTCCATGCAAACATGGCATTGGCAGTTGCAATGGTCTGAAATTAAAAAATTTTTAAACAGTCCTAATCGTCGATTAGCTCTAGCTGTAATGAGCGGTGGTATAACCTGTTTCAGTACGTACATGGCAGTTGTAATTTGGTTAGACTCCAATAGTCATTGGCTTGCTGCTGGTGTGATTTTGCAAGGTTTAACCACACTGTTGACTTTATTTTTAATTACATGGCAAATAGTCAACTCTTACGGAAATCGAGATGAAAATCAGTTAGATAATTTGTTAAGTAATCTCACCGAAAAAGATCCCCTCAAGCGTTTAATTGCTATACGTCTCCTCACCAAATTAATCACTAACAATCGAATCAATACTACCGATTTACGAAGTATTGGTGAATGTTTGCGACTCCTACTCTGTCATGAGGAAGAAACAGCAATCCGAGAAGCAGCTTTTGATAGCTTGCAAGCATTGGAGCGAATGCAAACACTTTCATCAAGTCCTATGGCAATTAAAATACCTACCAAAGCAAAAGTCAAAAATCGGATTAATTGTTAGTTGTTAGTTGTTTGGAACAATCAACCACTCATTATTCTGTAATTTGATGTAGTCTGCCGTTACGGACTTGTACCACACGATGACCACACCGTCGGACTAGCTGCTCATCATGAGTAGTAACAATTACCGTTGCTCCAAAGGAATTTAACTTCTGAAAAATCTGCATTATTTGCCAGGAGTTATCAGGATCAAGATTACCAGTTGGTTCATCAGCTAAAAGCAATGGTGGGGTTGCGATAATTGCTCGAGCAATACTTACCCGTTGTTGTTCTCCCCCAGATAGTTTTTCCGGGAAACAGTCAGCTTTATTCAACAAACCTACTAACTTTAATGTCGGTTCTAAACGCCGTTGAATTTCCTTACGGGTATATCCTTGTGCTTGCAGTACGACAGTTACATTTTCTGCCACTGTTCTTTGAGGGATGAGTTTATAGTCTTGAAACACAATACCAATCCGCCGCCGAAACAATGATAAGCGATCGCCTCTTAAACAAGCCACATCACAGCCATCAACTATTACCTCTCCTTGTGTTGGTAACTCTTCGCCATACAGTAGTTTCAACAGCGTAGATTTACCAGAACCACTAGGACCTGTAATAAATAGAAATTCACCTTGTTTTACTGCCAAATTCACATCTAACAGAGCATTATGACCATTGAGATATGTTTTTGCAGTTGAGCGCAATTCCACCATAAGCCTATGATTAGGCTGTTGAGTATCGCTATCTTGAGCATAAGTAGATTTATCAGACACCAGTTTCGGTAATACTGCTGTTGGCATTGCTATTTATTTACACCCACTAACTAAACATTTATAAAATAAGGATTCCCAGATATTACCCAGGAATCTCATTATCCATACTGAAATTTTTTTAGTTAATGGCTAGTCGTTGATCGTTGTTTATTAGTAGTAGTTATGCAAAAACCTTACAGTCGCGTTGGACTGCGCGTAGCATATCGTGAAAATTCGCCGTTATTTCAGTACTCCCTATAAAAAGAGATAATGTTAAGACCAGTTTCAAAAGACTGTTTTGGCTACGCTTTTATGTATAAACCTACAATTAAAATTACTGTCAAGTTATTTGCTGCTTACCAAGAGGCTTATGGAGTGCCAGAACTGGTGCTGGAATTTCCCGAGAATACACCAGTTGTTGCAGTGCGCGATCGCTTGATCGCCGAACATCCTGAACTAAGCCAATGGCGGGATGTAACCCGGTTTGGAATTAACTTGATATTTGTTGAACCAAATACTATTTTGCAAGACGGCGATGAGGTAGTGTTAATTCCTCCTGTTAGTGGTGGTTGAGAATAAGGCAGAAAGGAGATGTTGTTTCCTTCGTAGTAGGTTGCAACGCCGCCCATGAGTTGCTTTCAAGCAAAAAGATAAAAGTAAAAAGAAAAACGTACTCTAGATATTTCTTTTAACTTTTAAATTTTGGATTTTAACTTAAAAGGCTGCCACTACACCAACCTGACGCAGAATAAAAAACAAAATGGAGTTGATAATGCTCAGGGCGATCGCTCCAATAATCGCGCTAGCAATTCCCCATCGCAGTCTGAATCCTTCTACTAACCAAGCTGCTAAACCAAATACAATTATGCTACCAATCAAAGGAATTAAGCCCAGACTGATCACGGCGCTAGTTGTTCTAAACCAACCAGGGAAAAGACTCCAAAAGCCATTGAAAGCACCGATAATTGCTCCTGCAATCAGAGCAATCCAAGGACTATCTATCTCAACGCCAGTAGGTAGTTTGGAGATAATTAACAAACTGATTGCAATTACCACAACAGAAATAATAAAACCAGCCATTGATACACCTCAGCACAAAATTGGATTAACAACAGTTATCTAGTCAATCCCCTTGACGCAATTGAAGGGATGTAAATCAACACAATTGTTCTGTGAGCGACTTGTTATATTACTAGTCTTGAAACCGTTTTTGATCACTTTTTAGTATTTTAAGCCTTTAATGGTAACTTTTACTCCAATTTTTTGAGAATCGAACCTTCGCGATCACTGATTTGTTGAGCATCAATACCAATATGTGCTAGTTTTCCACGTTTAAGTGATTGTTGCAATAGCAGATAAGCCAGTTAAGTAAGTTCGTTCAAAAAGTTAGTAAAGTAGTGTTTGCAACTAAGTATTAATAGTGATCGCTAATTTTTCTAACTGTTTTTAGCCTGCAATATAACTTAATTCATTCAACAGTTCTAAAAAATCTTTGACACTGATTTGAATATCTGTGGGAAAGTGACGTATAAAACTTAACCCAGTTAATCCTTCTGGATCTGCTGCTGCTAGTACCAAGGCTGAGCGGATGGCATAAAAACCATTTTTACACCAAGCAGCAATCATTCCCGCAATGGGAATCGATAGAAACACACCCAGGAAAGCAGCTACTCGCTCACCAATAAATAGAGCTAAAAATAGTATGACTGGACTAGTTTATAACGCATTCATTGCCCATGACTTTGGGACTTACAAAGTTATCTTGAATTTGCTGAAGAATTATGCAGGTAATTACAAATTTAGGTATAAATACTCAGTTTTTGGCTGTAGTAAAAATAGCAATAACTTTATAAAAATAACTAAAATCTATTTTGTTCTTGATGAACAGATTTTTCTGATAAGAAAGAAATATTTTAATAAATAATTACATCTCCCAGCTGATAATTATTGATGTCATATGCTTGGCTAAATTTCTACGCCAAGCTATTACTTATTATGTATATAAATATCAATAAATAATAATTTTTCAGCATCAAGTCGTAAACTAAAGTTCACTTGGTTTTTCCCATTATCAATTACTGATTACCCATTACCGACCTCAACGAATCATACAAGTGTTCAAGCGACACGATATAGTTCGATGCTGTAAGTATGATGTTAATCTACATTGATGTTGTCAAAACCAAAACAATCTTTTAATCAACACATCAGTTTTGCTTGACTGAACTTTATTGATCACTTTTGAGTACAAAATGGACTCACTTCTTGCTCAGTTTTTGCTGATCCAATTCTGCAACATAAACTGAGGATATTTGCCGTCTCCACGTGACTTTGGCAGTTAAGATACAGTAAGTTAGCGATCGCCTCCTATTGTTGTGGTGTCTGCAACCAATTTGACTTGAAATTCTAAATATAAAATTTGACCTGGTGTACTTAAAAATGTGACAGAATCAGCACGGATTGGTTCAATACTTAGCTGAGTTTTCAGGACTTCGACTGAGGTTGATGTCTCACCAAGTAGCCATGTAGCAAAACTGTCTGGCTAGGTCTCAGAAAGTAATTTCAGAGGTTATCGAAAGCCATAGAAGCACGCTAGGTCGTAGCTAGCTGATTTTGCCATAAAAATGCAACTAGTAGATATGGCTTCTATAAAGATATTGAGTAATGAATTATACTATTTTAAGTATTAGCTTTTTTACAGAAGCGATCGCTCTTTACGTACTTGATCATTTAATTAGCAGTTATTAACAAAAAGTTAACTAATTTTTGCTCAAAGCTTAACCTGCAAATATATCATCCTTTAAGTCTGCGATTTTAAACTACAATAAGCCATTAAGTGTTATTAAACAAATTTTCCTCATTTGTTCTCTCTTTTTATTTATGCTCTTTAAGAAGAACAGCTTTAGAGCGAAAAATTATCTATATTTCTATTTTTTGTTTAGTTGGCAATAGATAATTTTGTTTGAATATGTAAGCAATATATATATTCTGTTTGTTTTTGTAGAGCTAGTTTATTAAAAATAGACACAATACATAGAAAAAGGGAGGAAATTTTATAACTATCTGATTTGCACGATTGCTGAGAAAGTATTTAATTGTGTCTGTGTCTTCTAATTTGAATAAGTAGTGATTTTTTGCTTAGAAAATATTGATTAACTTGTAGACGAAAGATGCAAAGTACACAAACAATGGCTACTTCGCAAAGTGAGGAAATAGATACTATAAATTGATTGTCAGTAACTCCCACTTTAACTTTTCCCATACCTCACTTTTATTTGAGAAATACGCAATTACTTGGTCATATTAAAGTCACGGATGCATTTACCATGACACAAGACACAATTCGCTTTGCCCAATTCAACGCTTCCTTAAACCGGGGTACGGAAGGGCGGCTAATTGAAGATTTATCTACGCCAGACAATTCTCAAGCCAAAGCCATTGCTGAGATCATTCAACGCACGAATCCAGATATCATCAGTGTCCAAGAATTTGATTATTATGCAGATGACCCAACCAAAGCAGTTGATTGGTTCCGGCAGAACTACCTAAAAGTCAGTCAAAATGGAGCAGATCCCGTTGACTATCCATACTTCTACATTGCTCCTTCCAATACAGGTATTAGTTCTGGCTATGACCTCAACAATGATGGCAAGATTGTAACCACACCAGGAGAAAGTGGATACGGGGACGATGCTTTTGGTTTCGGCAATTTTCCTGGACAGTTTGGAATGCTATTACTGTCCAAATATCCAATTGACACAGAGAATGTGCGTACTTTCCAGAATTTTCTGTGGAAGGATATGCCCGATTCTTTATTGTCAACGATCACTCTCCCTAATTCTGATACTCCCTGGTATTCTCAACAAGAGCAAGAAGTTTTACGGCTATCTTCCAAAAGTCATTGGGATGTGCCAATCGAGGTGAATGGGCAAATAATTCACGCTTTGGTGAGTCATCCTACACCTCCTGTATTCGATGGTGCAGAAGATCGTAATGGCAAGCGCAATCATGACGAGATTCGCTTTTGGTCAGACTATATCACTCCTAGAGCAGGCAATTATATCTATGATGACAACGGTAACTACGGTGGACTGACAGAACAAGCAGCCTTCGTAATTCTGGGCGACCAAAACGCTGATCCTAATGATGGGGACAGTTACAACTATGCAATTCGGCAGATATTAGAAAATCCCCGTGTAAATACCAGTGTCACACCAAGTAGTGAGGGTGGTTCTGAACAAGCTGTTTTGGATGGTGGCAAGAACACCACTCATATCAGCGATCCAGCCTATGACACAGCAGATTTCAATGATAATAATCCAGGAAATCTCCGCGTGGACTATGTTCTACCGTCTCAGAAATTAAAAATTCACTCCTCTCAAGTATTCTGGCCTACCACAAAAGATCCACTGTATCCACTGGTAGGCGATCGCCAGGATGTAACTACCACACCTTCTTCAGATCACAGTTTAGTATGGACGGATTTGACTATGAAACAACCCTCTTTAGTTGGATTTTCTTCCTTACCTGCTGATACCTATGCCGAAGGCCCGCCATCTGGTCAAAATGATGGCAATGGCAAACCCATTTCTAGTAACGGGCGTACAGGGCCATTTCCAGGACAACCTGTACAAGGTTTCAGCGGTGTGCAGTTTGCCGATTCAGATAGCTACTGGTTTTTGTCAGATAACGGCTTTGGTAGTCAGACCAATAGTGCTGATTATCTACTGCGGATCTATAAAATCGATCCAGATTTTAAAACCGCAGACGATGGCAGTGGTGACGCCGAGTGGACTGACTACATCCAACTATCGGACCCTCACAACCTAATTCCTTGGCAAATTGTCAACGAAACCACAACAGACCGCTTCTTGACAGGAACTGACTTCGACCCTGAATCTATTGTTCTGGGGAAAGACGGCACAATTTGGATTGGTGAAGAATTTGGTCCCTATCTATTGCATTTTGACAGTAACGGCGTCCTCATAGATGCCCCTATTTCCACCCCAAATATTTTCCCGCTCAATACCCTCAACGGCCAAGACCCTATCGTCATTGGTCATCGGGGTGGTACGCCTGGCATTCGTCCAGAACATACGATTGGTGATTTAGGCAGAGATTTGATTGCCTCTAACAACTTGGGTGCGGAATTGGGAGCAGATTTCCTAGAACCAGACCTAGTTGTCACCAAAGATGGAGTTTTAATCGTCCGTCACGAACCTGTATTAGCAGCAGTAGAGACCGATGAGAACGGCAATATTGTTTACGACGAGAACGGCAAACCCGTTATCAGTGAAGCAACAACTAACGTCGCGAATTTTGCGAAGTTTGCTGATCGCCTGACTACCAAAGTTTTAGATGGAGACAGTATCACAGGCTGGTTTGCCGAAGACTTCACCCTGGCTGAAATTAAAGAACTGCGGGCAGTTGAGCGTATTCCAGATATCCGCCCTGAGAGTGCGAAGTATGATGGCTACTTCCAAATCCCCACACTGGAAGAATACATTAACTTCATCAAAGACTACGAAGCCGCAACAGGCGTAAAACTTGGTATCTATCCTGAAACCAAACACCCCACCTACTTTGCTAAGGAAGGTAAATTCTTAGATGGCACTCCCATCAATTACAATACCTCACAAATTTTAATTAATACCCTAGTTGCCAACGATTTCATCGATCCTGACCGCATTTTCATTCAGTCCTTTGAAGTCTCCAATCTCAAAGAACTCAAAAACGAAATCATGCCCAATGCTGGGGTGGATATTCCCTTGGTGCAGTTAATAGATAGTAGCGGCGCTCCCTACGATTATGTGTATGAGGGAATTGATAAAACCTACGCCGACCTAATTACTCCCGAAGGATTGACAGAAATTGCCAGCTATGCTAAAGGAATCGGCCCCAGCAAAAGGCTGATTGTACCAGCAAAGACCGTCGATGAGAATGGTGACGGTCAACCAGACGACATCAACGGCGATGGTCAAATCAGTGATGCAGATCGCTACCTACAGGAACCAACTACCCTAGTGTACGATGCTCACCAAGCAGGCTTGTTGGTGCATCCCTACACTTTCCGCAGTGATGAATTTTACCTTTCACCCGACTATAAGGGCAACCCAGAACTAGAGTACGAGCAGTTTATCCGCTTAGGAGTAGACGGCTACTTCAGCGATTTTGTCAATGATGGGATAGCAGCAAGAGACAAAATCACCGCCGATGATGTTGCTTCTCCCCAAAACCCAGGAGTAGAAGAAGACGAAGCGATCGCGAATCTGGCTAGATCCCGTGGTTTTGAAGCCATGAGTTACAGCCCAGATCGCCAAACCCTCTACCCGATACTAGAAGGATATGTTGCTGGTGATCCTACCGACTCCCGACGTGTTTATGAATTTGACGTTGCGACAAAATCCTTTAGGGATGATTTAGTTGGTTACTATCAAGTAGATGATCCAAGCCATGCGATCGGCGATGCTACCCCAATCAACGACACCGAATTCTTGATCATCGAACGAGATGAAAAATCGGGAGCAGAAGCAGAATTCAAAAAAGTCTTCAAAGTCGATATTTCCCGAACCAATGAACAAGGCTATCTCTACAAAGAGGAAGTCATTGATTTACTCAACATTGCCGATCCTAACGACCTCAATGGCGATGGTAGTAACACCTTTACTTTCCCCTTCCTCACCATTGAAGATATCCTGATTCTGGATGAAAATACTGTCTTGCTTGCCAACGACAACAACTATCCATTCAACGCCATCCGCAATCCTTCAGAACCAGATAACAATGAATTTATCAAGGTTGAATTGTCCACTCCCCTCAACCTCGATTCTCGGCTAGGAACACCTAAGTCAATCATCTACGGTACATCAGAAGATGATTATTTCGATGATTATCTCTACGATCCCTATTGCGATAATGCTGATCTTTATCCAGACTTATTCTTTGGAGATAATCAAATCCTCTTTACCGGAGATGGTGATGACATCGTTGATGTCAGTGGATTTGGTAGAGGCAACCAAATTAATACTGGTAACGGTGATGACATCGTATTAGCTGGTACAAAAAATAGCATAAACGCTGGTTCCGGTAACGATGAGTTATATCTTGGTATCGGCGGAGGCGAAAACATCGTGACTGGCGCTAAAGGAGCCGATCAGTTTTGGATTGTTACCGATGAAACAGACTTGCCAGCAAAGCCGAATATAATCACGGACTTCAACAGTGGAGAAGAAGATGTGATTGGCTTTGCTAACGTCAGTTTTGACTATGACTCTCTCGGTAGCGATTGGACAACTCGCCAAGAAGGTGATAACACCATCGTGGGTGTTTATGGACAAGATGTGGCTGTGTTACTGGGAATTCAAGCTAATAATCTGACTCAGGCAAACTTTGCTTTTGCTTAAGAAGAGGGAATAGGGGGACAAGGAAGCAATTTCTCCCCCCACTCCACCCTAAGGGAAGCCGCTTGAGCGCGTCTACACACTCCACCCAATCCCCAATCCCTTAATAATGAGCGTAATTCTACAAGTTCGCGAACAAAAAGTTACGGCTGAAGAAATTGTGCCTTTGCTGGCAAACTACCAGTTATTGCCACAACTGTTGCGAGAAATGATCATAGATCAGGCGATCGCACCGTTTGGTTGCACACCAGAAGAAGCAGAAAAAGCCTGTCAAGCATTTTACTTACAGCAAAGCTTAAAAACAGACGCTGAACGTCAAGCTTGGTTACGCCGTCGTGGTATGACTCCTGAACAAGTCCGCAAATTAGTAACACGAGCATTACGGCTAGAAAAGTTTAAGCAAGCTACTTGGGAAACTCAGATCGATGCTTACTTCGAGAAGCGTAAACCCCAACTTGATCGGGTAATTTATTCTGTTATTCGTACCAAAGATAGTGGTATTGCCCAAGAACTTTACTTCCGTTTGCAAGCAGGGGAGCAATCTTTTGCGGAACTTGCTCCCAAATATTCTACAGGGCAAGAAGCCCGCACTAAAGGTATTGTTGGGCCAGTAGAACTAGGTAAACTGCACCCCTCCTTGGCAAAATTGCTAAGTGTCACCCAGCCAGGACAGCTTTTACCACCCACACCTATAGACCAGTGGTTTGTCATCCTCAGGTTGGAAAAGATACTTTTTGCTGAGTTAAATGATGTCACTCGTTGGCAGTTGCGCCATGAATTGTTTCTCAAGTGGTTGGGACAACAAGTTGCAGAATTAAACCCGATGAATGACTGTCAAGAGGATGGAAATTTACTGCCAATGTAATTCAGTGATGAAAAAGTCTTTTTTTGGAAATCGACCACCGATGCACACCGATGCACACAGATAGACACAGATAGATTTTTCGTTGGTGGGTGATTGGTGATTGTAATTCATTGTTGTTCGCATTTTGATAATTGCTCCTCGCTTTATGACCCAAACTCCCAGTGCAATCGAAACCTTTTTATTAGGTATCCCACCCTTTGAAAAGTTATCTCTTGTCAAATTGCAGCAATTATGCAAGAGATTGGAAGTGCGGCGTTATAGGATGGGACAAGCTATCCTACCACTGCAAGAGCTACCACCTGATGTAGCAATCATCTATACAGGACAGGCGAGACTGATCGGCCATGATCCCCAAAGCAATATACCCGTGACATTGCAACGATTACAACCGGGAGAAATTGTAGGGTGGAAAAGCTTGTTACGGGGTGTTCCCTGTGAAAAAGTCATGGCTTGTGATGAGGAAACTCTCTGTCTTGTGCTTCCACATCAGGAATTCTTGACTTTGCTAGCAGAAGAACCAGCGCTAAAAGCTTATTTCATGGAGTCAACTGTTGTCAATAGTAAAGACTCAAAAGTTACTCCCCCTACTACCTCACCTCCCCATCGCCCCACCAAAAAATACCCCCACATCCGCGAATCTTCCCGCAATGCTACCCTAGCCTGTTTACAGATGGTGAGTCAGTATTTCGGGATGCCATTTCGCCGGGAGGTTATTCGCAAAGCGATCGCCAATAATCAAAAAGATTCAACTAAACCAGCTTCTCTGCAATTGTGTGGAGCAATTGCTGATTTCATGGGATTGAAGGCGCAATTGGTGAGTGTCCCAGCTAAGGCGATGAATCGTTTACCGACACCAGCTTTGATTCACTGGCAAGATAGCATGGCGGTGATCTATGAAACGAGCGATGCAAAAGTGGTTTTGGGTGTACCAGAAGGCGGTATTGTTCGTCAAAAAATGGTTGAGTTCCTCAAAAACTGGGGTGAACAAGGGCAGGTTCTTTTACTCACAAAAACCGCAGCGACGCCACAACAAAAATTCGGGTTGAGTTGGTTTTTACCTTCGCTTAACCGTCACCGCACAGTTTTATTGGAGGTTCTGGTAGCTTCGTTTTTTGTGCAGTTGTTTGGACTAGCCAACCCGTTGATGATTCAAGTGATCATCGATAAGGTTTTGGTGCAAAACAGTATCGACACTTTGCAAGTGTTGGGTATATTTTTACTGTTAGCAGCGATTTTTGAGGCAGTTCTCGGTACTTTGCGGACTTACTTATTTGCAGAAGCTACCAATAGAATTGACTTAGCCTTGGGTTCAGAAATTATTGATCACTTGTTGCGTTTACCTCTGCGTTACTTTGATCGCCATCCGGTGGGAGAATTAGCAACTAGGGTAAATGAATTAGAAAACATCCGCTCCTTTCTCACGGGAACAGCTTTGACTGTGGTGTTAGATTCTGTCTTTTCGGTGATCTACATCATTGTCATGTTTATCTATAGCTGGGTGTTGACACTGGTATCTTTATCTACTATTCCTTTGTTTGCCCTGCTTAGCTTCATAGCAGCACCAATAGTTAGGCGACAACTGCGGGAAAAAGCCGAACGCAATGCCGAAACCCAATCTTATTTAGTAGAAGTTCTTTCTGGTATTCAGACTGTTAAAGCCCAAAATATAGAGTTACGTACCCGTTGGCAATGGCAAGAACACTATGCCCGCTATGTTTCATCTGGCTTTAAAACTGTAGTGACTTCTACTGCTGCTGGTTCGGCAAGTAATTTTCTCAATCAACTTTCTGGGTTACTGGTGCTGTGGGTCGGTGCATACTTAGTACTCAAGGGCGAACTCTCACTAGGTCAATTAATTGCTTTCCGTATTATTGCGGGGTATGTTACTAGTCCATTGTTGCGGTTACTACAATTATGGCAAAATTTCCAACAAACAGCCCTGTCTTTGGAACGTCTGAGTGATATTGTCGATACGCCCCAGGAAGTCACACAAGCCGACCAAGATAATATTCCCATGCCCCTCATTCAGGGCGCTGTTACCTACGAAAACGTCTCTTTCCGGTTTTCCACAAGCGGTTCACTGCAATTAGACAATATTAATTTAGCGTTTCCGGCTCAAAGGGTGGTAGGAATCGTCGGGATGAGTGGTTCTGGTAAAAGTACGTTGATGAAATTGCTACCGCGTCTGTATGAACCAAACGCAGGTCGAATTCTCATCGATGGTTACGACATTAGTAAAGTCGAATTGTATTCACTGCGATCGCAAATTGGCATTATCCCCCAAGACACGTTGTTATTTGACGGCACAGTTCTAGAAAATATTGCCCTTACTAACCCTGATGCTACCAGCGAAGAAGTGATCACTGCTGCTAAACTTGCAGTCGCCCACGACTTCATCATGAACTTACCCAACGGTTACAAAACACGCGTTGGTGAACGCGGTTCCGCACTGTCGGGAGGACAAAGACAACGGATCGCGATCGCCCGTACTATTCTGCAAAATCCCCAATTATTAATTTTGGACGAAGCCACTAGCGCCCTCGACTACGACACCGAACGGCAAGTATGTACTAACTTAATCCAAGCTTTCCGAGGACGAACTATGTTCATCATCACCCACCGCCTCAGCACAATTCAACAAGCAGATGAAATTGTACTCATGCACCAAGGCAAAGTAG
>Ga0073934_10008629_pt1 | contig 13519 bp, 10 predicted proteins | sample LarsenN4metaG_FD_76834 | JGI IMG/M metagenome (GOLD analysis project Ga0073934, IMG submission 76834) | Hot spring sediment bacterial and archeal communities from British Columbia, Canada, to study Microbial Dark Matter (Phase II) - Larsen... ...
AACGGTTCCGATCGTGTTTCCGGCGCAGCGAGCGCGCGCTCGTTCGCCATGCCGCCGCGCTGGTCCGGGACGGCCAGGCCAGGGAGGTGGTCCCTGACGTCCATGGCGCTCCGGTCGCGCGCCGGGCCCTGAAGGTGGCGCCGCCAACGGCCGGGCCCAACCCCAGGCCGCCTCGAAGCATCTGCATCGCGTCCACACCGTGAAACCCATCCCTCTGATTGCCGTCCTCCTGCCGCTGGCTTTGCCCGCGTTCGCGCTCGACGGACAGATTCAAATCCACGACCCCTCCACCATCGTCCGGTGTGACGGCAAGTTCTACACTTACGGCACCGGCGGGACCACGCTGGTTTCCGAGGACGGCTGGACCTGGACGCGCGGCGCCGCCCCCCCGCGCCGGGGCATGGCGCCCGACGTGATTCGCCTCGGCGACCGCTACTGCCTGTATGTCGCCCGGAACATCGGGGCGCAACCCAGAGCCGACATCAACCTGATCTGGAGCAAGAGCCTCGATACCAACTCGCCCGACTACAAGTGGGAGGAGGCGGGCGTGGTCGCGGCTTCCGACGGCGTCGAAGACTGCAACGCCATTGATCCGGGCCTGTTGCTGGATCCGACCGACGGCAGACTCTGGCTGGTCTATGGCTCCTATTTTGGCTTCATCCGCCTGGTCGAACTCGATCCGAAGACGGGCCAACGCCTCCATCCCGACAGCCAGCCCGTCAACCTCGCCATCAACTGCGAAGCCGCCGTGATCCTCTATCATGACGGCTGGTATTATCTGTTGGCTACGCACGGCAGTTGCTGTCGCGGCGCCGAGTCAGGCTACAATATCCGCATGGGCCGCGCCCGGAAAGTGACCGGGCCGTACCTCGACCACACGGGCCTGGGTATGCTCCAGGGCGGCGGCAAACTCTTTCTCGGCTCGAGCAGCCGCCGCATCGGGCCGGGTCACTTCGGTTGGCTTGACCTCGGCGACGGGGTGCAAAAGTTCTCTTGCCATTATGAAGCCGACCTCGACCGCGGCGGCGCCAGTGTGCTCGATATTCGCCCGCTGCTCTGGCGCGACGGATGGCCGGTGGCCGGGGACAATCTCAAGGAGGGCACCTTTCAGATTGAATCCGCCCGCACCGGAACCGTGCTCGAACTCGCCGTGGAGGGCGTCCCGGTCGGCGGCGCGCGCCCCCGTCGTGGCGGCCCGCCTGGCGCGGGAGGTTTGGGTGGTCCTGGCGGACCCGCGGCCCGTGTCCCGGGTGGAGCGGCCGGCGGGGGCATCTTCGGTGGAACAGGCCGCGGGCCCATTCCGCCGCAGGACGTCGCCCAGGTCTCGACCAATTGGCCGGTGGGCAACGTGGATGTGCGCCTGGCCAATTACCTCGACCAGGCCCAGCAGAAGTGGGCCATCACCGCCGTCACGAATGCCGGCGGCTATCCCGGTTCGCCCTATTTCAAGATCGCCATTGCCGGCACCGACCGTGTGCTGGCCGCGACGGAGGACGCCGAGTTGGTCACGCTTCCCGCCTTTACCGGGGGGCCCGAGCAACTCTGGCGCATCGAACAACTCACGGATGGCGCCTATCGCCTCGTGACCCAGGCGGGGCCCAAGACGAAGGAACCTCTCGCCCTGTCCGCCATCGGCAGCAGTTCCGCAACCCTCGCCAGGTTCAATCCCGACAGCGACAAGCAACGCTGGCATTTGAAAGCGCCTTGATATGTTCACCGATCCGGAACGATCCCTGCCGCGCTGCATCCGCCGAATGCCCGCCCCGGCGCTCGTCCTCTTGACGGCTACGGTGCTGACCGCGGCCGCCGCCGAAAGCGCGGTTCGCCCGCCCGCGCCTTCCCTGGAGCGGCCGGCTTCGGCCGAGAAGGCCCCCAGTGCCGACGGATTCATCCAGCGGTGGCTCATCCTCGAACCGATCCGGTCCAACACCGCCTTGACCGACAACGCCGTCAGGGAAACCGTCAGACGGGAGTATTTCCCCAACCAGTTCAGCGTCATCCCCCGCGACGGCGACAAGGTGACCGTCGGAGGCGAGGCACTCACGTGGCACGCCGTGGACACCAAAGCGTATAACGTCAATCTCTATCACTTCGCCTACGCCCGGAACAAACCGACCTCCTTCGTTCTGTTTTGGGCCGTCACCATCGTCCACTGCCCGGAGGAGAGGCGCGACGTGCGCCTCGCCATCGGCTCGAACGCGGCCTCGGTCTGGTGGGTCAACGGCCAGGAGGTCATTGGCCTCTACGGCGACCGCCAGACGGTCATAGACGACGGCGTCTCCAGGCGACTCACGCTCAAAAAAGGGGCGAACATCGTGCGCTGCGCCGTGATCAACGCAGGCGGCGCCACGGACTTTTGCGCGCGCTTTCTCGACGCGCAGGAAAAACCGCTCCAGGGATTCACCTCGAGCGTGAGTGCCGACACCCGATAAACCACCCCGATCAACCACTGCAATATGACACCTGCAAAAGCCGCGATGCTCCGCCTCTTCGGCTCATGGCTCGGTCTCTGCCTGGTCCTCGGCGCCCGGGCGCAGGCCCCGCGCCCACCGCAGATCCATTCGCCGGTGGTGCATCCAGACCGCACCGTGACGTTCCGTTTCCGCGCGCCGCAGGCGAAGCGGGTGGAATTGAGCGCGCAATTTTTGAAGGGCAATCAGCCGCTCACCGCCGACACCAACGGCGTGTGGACCATTACGGTGGGGCCGATCGAACCCGACTTGTACCCCTACCACTTCGTTGTGGACGGCGTCCCGGTGGCAGACCCCAACAACCAGGACCTGTTCCCGAACGAGCGATTCAAAGCCAGCCTCGTGGACATTCCCGGCGACCCGCCGTTGCTCCACTCCGCCCAGGATGTTCCGCATGGCGAGATGACCTGCTGCTTCTACCCGTCGCAGACGCTGGGCCGCATGCGCCCGCTCATCGTCTATACGCCGCCGGGCTATCGTCAGGGCAGGAAGAAGTACCCCGTCTTCTACCTGGTCAGCGGCACGACCGACACCGAGGAAACCTGGTTCAAGGTCGGCCGCGTCAACTTCATCCTCGACAATCTCCTCGCGCAGAAGAAGGCGGCGCCGATGATCGTCGTGTTGCCCTATGGCAACATGATGATGGGCACACCGCCGCCCACCTCGATCCAGGCCGCCGAGATGTACAAGGTCTTCAACGACGAATTGATCCGTGACATCCTGCCCTTCGTCGAAGCCAACTATCGCGTCATGCGTGACCGCGAAAAGCGCGCCATCGCCGGCTTCTCACGCGGCGGCGGACAGTCGCTCTTCACCGGCTTCAACAACCTCGACACGTTTGCGTGGGTGGCTTCTTACAGCGCCTACCTGACGCCGGAGGTCTTCGACAAGTATTTTGCCAGCGCCGCCGCTGACCCCGACGCCACGAACCAGAAGTTGAAGCTCCTCTGGCTCGGCGTGGGCCGGGAGGACTTTCTCTACAAACAGGCCGCGGCGTTCGACGACTACCTGAAGGCGAAGAAGATCGCCCACCAGTCTCTCGTCACGGAAGGCGGGCACACCTGGATGAACGCCCGCCGCTACCTCGCCGAAACGTTGCCGTTGTTTTTCAAGTGATGAAACCCGCGCATGCTATGAACCGGCCTCTCGCACCAGCCCGCAATGGCCGCCGTCTTGCGGCCACTCTGCTCACGGGCGCCCTGCTGGGGCTCAGGCTTTGCGGCGCGGCCGCCGAAGCGATTCCCGCACCGGGGACGAAACTGCCTCCGCCTGCAAACGACATCATCATCACTGCCGCGGAGGTCACGGTGGAGCGGGTGGGGACCCAGATCCCGGCCGCCGCCATCGGCGAACCGGTTGGCGGCGTGACCCTGTCGCCGCCGCGCTGGGTCGAGGCCACCGCAAACTCGGTGGGGCATGCACTGGTCGAGGGCGCCATTGCCCCGAAGGATCCCAGGGGAAAGCCCATCCACTTCCGCGTGCTGCTCCCGGCGCGTTGGAGCCGCCGCGCCATTCAGGTGGGCGGCGGCGGCATGAATGGCGTGGTGCCGATGCTGCGCGGCGAACGGCCCGGTTCGCCCACGGCGAGCTTCGCCCGTTACGGCAGCGACTCCGGCCACCAAATGAGCGGGTTCAGCGGACCAGGATTCGGCCCCGGGAGCGGCGGCGCCGGCGACGACTGGGCCCTCAACGAGGAGGCCATTCGCAACCTCGGCTACATGCAGATGAAAAAGACCCACGACGCCGCCATGGTCATCATGGAGCGCGTCTATGGCGAACGCCCGCGCTTCAACTACTACATCGGCGCTTCGCAGGGCGGACGCGAAGGCTTGACCGTGGCCCAGCGTTATCCGGCGGACTACGACGGCGTCGTTGCCGACGTTCCCATTGTGAGTTTCTCCACCTTGATGCTGGCCCCCGTGCTCATCCGCATCCAGGAGAAGCCGCTGTCCAACTGGGTCACCCGCGCCAAGGCCAACGCCATCCGCGCCGAATTCATGCGCCAGGCGGACACGCTCGACGGCCTGGCCGACGGCGTGATCAACAACTACATGGCCGCTCGCGCGCTCTTCGACATGTCCCAGGGCGATCCCCGGCGCAATCCCTGGGCGGCCTTGCGCGCCCCCCAGGGCGTGGACCCGGACCCGGCCGACACTTCGGCCAACGCCCGCCTGACCGATGGCCAGATCGAGACGCTGAAGTTCATCTACTCCCGCTACCCATTCGCGACCCCGCTGGCCCATGGCGTCCGTTCCTTCGGCATGTGGGTTCCAAACACCGACCCGGCGGGCAGCGGGCTGATAGCCGACCGGCGCTTTCGCGGACAAGAGGGCGCCGATGCCAATGCCCCCCGCCACTCCCATCTCGGGATTCTGGGCGTGACCGGGTTCCTGATGCAGAACCTCTCGGCAAACCCGCTCGACTACGTCGAAGGCGGCCCCCTCAACCCCCGGCGCCAGCAACTCTCCGAATGGCTCGACGCGACCAATCCGGATCTCACCGCTTTCTACCGCCGCGGCGGCAAGCTCATTGTCACCATCGGGACCGACGACACCCTGGCCTCGCCGGGCGCGCAACTCGATTATTTCCAGTCCGTCCTCGACACCATGGGCCGGGAGCGGGTGGACGCCTTTGCCCGGTTCTACGTGCTGCCGCAGACCGGGCACGGGCTCGGCGGACGCAGCCACGGGACCACGGGCGACGGGCAATCCGTGACGCCGTTCCCCATCCCCAACCGCTTTGACCGCACCGCCCTGATCATTGCCTGGGTCGAGCGCAACCAGGCCCCGGGCAAAACGTTGGTTGTCACCGCGGGAAATCGCAGTCTGCCCCTCTGTTCGTATCCCAACTATCCCCGCTACAAAGGCGGACCGCCGGAAGCCGCCGATTCCTACGAAAGCGCCGCGCCCTGAGCCGCCTGTTTCGGAGTACACTTATGGCCATGAAAACCATCAGACCCTTGCCTGCCTGGTCCGCCCGCGCCGCCCGCACCGCGATCAGTTTGCTCGGGGCCGGCGCGGCCTGGGCCCAGCAGGCCAACGTCAATTTGGACTTCAATCCCCAGAAGAACACCGAACGGCTCATCCCGTTCAGTGCGCCGCTCAACTCGCCCGACGTCCACGACGACCGCACCGTCACCTTTCGCCTCAGAGCGCCCGCCGCCAAAGAGGTGCGACTCGTCGGCGTCGCCCTCCTGGCCGCGCTGGGCAGAACCAACCAGCCGGTGCCCTTCACCAAGGGCGAGGATGGCATCTGGACGTTGACGGTTGGCCCGCTCCCTCCCGACATGTATGCCTACCATCTCAATGTGGACGGCGTGCAGATGGCCGACCCCAACAACACCTGTGCGGCGTTCACCGCCATGCCGCCCTACAGCCAGCTCGTGGTCCATGGCGATGGCCCGGCCTACTACGATGCCCGCAACGTGCCGCACGGGGCCGTGACGCGTCACGTCTATCATTCCGACGTGACCCAGGGCGAACGCGAGCTCTACGTTTACACGCCGCCAGGTTACGACCGCGCCAGGACCTATCCCGTGCTCTACCTCCTCGGCGGCAGCGGCGAACTGCCCTCGAACTGGATCTATGACGGCCGCGTCAACTTCATCATGGACAACCTCCTGGCGGAGAAAAAGGCCGTCCCGATGGTGATTGTCATTCCCAACAACCAGGTCATCCACCGCAACCATCCCCGGCACGCGGAACTCACCTTCAAGCTGTTCGAAGCCGAACTCCGCCAGCACGTCATCCCCCTGGTCGAACGCGAATACACTGTCCGCCGCGACCCGAAAGGCCGCGCGCTGTCCGGGCTCTCCATGGGCGGTCGCCACACGATCTTTGTCGGTTTCAATTCCCTCGACCTCTTCGCCTCCTTCGGCGTGCTCAGCGCCGGCGACGTGGCAGCCGAGATCTCTCTGGCGAAGTTCTTGAACGATCCGGACGCCAACCGAAAGATTGACTACCTCTTCGTTGGACAAGGCACGCTCGAAGCGCAAGGCCGCCTGGGCGAACGTTGCGTGGCTCTGCACCAGGCGCTCGAAAACCACAAGATCACCCACGAATACTACGTCGGCGGCCACGGCGGCCATGATTGGGCCACCTGGCGGCACTTGCTTTACGCCCGCTTTCTGCCCAACTTATGGCGCAAAAACTAGACATCATCCTGCCTATGAAATCCATCAATCGTCGTTCCTTCCTCTATCGGAGTGCTCTGGCCACGGCGGCCCTGAACATCCTGCCGGCCGCCGGGTTTTCCGCCGAGGCCGCCGACAAACTCAAACTCGGCCTGATCGGCTGCGGCTGGTATGGCATGGTGGACCTGGAGGCAGCCTTCAAAGTCGGAGGCGTCCAGGTGGTCGCCTTGTGCGATGTGGACAGCGACAACCTCGCCAAGAGCGCGGCCCGGGTTGAGAAGCTCCAGGGACAACGGCCCAAAACCTTCAAGCACTACGAGGACTTGCTCAAGGAAGACGGGTTGCAGGCCGTGATCATCGCCACCCCGCCCCAGTGGCACGCGCTCCCGTTCATCGCCGCGCTCGGGCGCGGCCTCGACATCTACTGCGAGAAACCGTTGGCCTACGACATCCGCGAAGGCCAGGCCATGGTGGCCGCGGCTCAGAAGGCCGGGCGCATCGTGCAAATCGGCTTCCAGCGCCGCCAGAGTCCGGCCATCCGGCAGGCGCGCGACTACATCCAGCAAGGCGGTCCGGGCCCGATCATCCAGGTCGAAGCCCAGATCCACTATCGAGCCGACATGAAGGACGCCACGCCCCAGAATCCTCCCGCCAGCCTGGACTGGGATCTGTGGTGCGGCCCCGCGCCCAAGCTGCCCTACTCGCCCAACATCGGGCACTTCGCCTGGCGGCTGGAAAAGGAATACGGCCACGGTCACCTCGTGGACTGGGGCATTCATCTCATTGACGCCACACGTTACATCCTCGGTGAGACCGCCCCCCAATCCGTGCAGGCCGCCGGCGGGATTTACTATTTCAAGAACAAGATCACCACGCCTGACGTGCTGACCGCCCATTTTGATTTCGCGAAATGTCCCGTGGTCTGGCGGCATCGCATGTTCGGGGCGGCCGAATACACCCCGGAAACCTCCAACGGCATTTTCTTCTACAGCGAGAAGGAAACCGTGTTCGTCACCGACGACCGCTGGGTCGTCGTGCCCAAAGGCCGCGGGCAGCAGCACAAGGTCAACCAGGCCCGGGCCGACATGGGCACGGCCCACATGGCCGCCTTCCTGACCGCCGTGCGCACGCGCCAGGAACCCGAACCGCTCTGCACCCCCGCAGACGCCCACCTCTCCACCGCCGCCGTGAAGCTCGCGATGATCGCCTACGAATCCGCCAGCAAGGTCGCCTGGAATGCCGCCACGGCGCAGATCGAAAACAACCCTGCCGCCGCCCGCCTCCTCAAGCGCGAGTACCGGGCTCCCTGGAAACACCCTTACCAGGGCTGAGTCGGCGGCTCCCTCCATCCCTCCCGGCACGGCCATCGCCTGCCAGTGCGGCCCGCGCGCGGCGCTGGCAGGTCAGGGAATATTCTTCTTCTCCACTTTCCAGCCGTCCATCTTCGCCACCCCGCAAGGCTCCCCCTCGAACATCCGGGCGGCCTCCCGGTCGCCTTTCAACTGCCACTTCACCCAGGCCGTTGCGACCCTGGCAAAATCGCCGCCATGCGGCCGGCCGTAGGTGCCGCCATGCCCGACATTCAGATTGGCGGCAAACACCGGCACGTGATTGATCCGGCGGAAATCATCCATGCCGTTGTTGTAGGCAATGTCCTTCTCCCCGCCCAGGATGTAGAGCACAGGCGTGCGCAGTTTGGCCAGATGCTCCTTGGTCAGGTTGGGCATCCCGCCCATGCCCCGGCCGGGATTGCCCAGAATCCCGCTGTTGCAGATGATCGCCGTCGTCACCCGCGGATCGGGCGCGACCTCCAGCGCCTGCAATCCCCCGCAGGACATGCCGCAGGCCGCGATCTTCGTCGTGTCCAGCTTCCGGTAATAATGGCTCTTCTCGTCCCGGTCCTGATCCATCGCCCACTGGATGGCGTCCAGCAGCAGTGAGGATTTCGTCGGTCCCCCCCCGCCGCCTCGCCGGCCTTCCGCCGGCATCGGCCCGATCGCGATCACCAGGAAGCCGTGCGAAGCCACCTCGGACAAAAAGTTCACATGCTCCCACGGCGAATTGGCGCAAGCGCCGTTGCCCCAGACCACGATCGGCAGCCTGTTCTTCCCGCCAAACACGCTCAGATCCCTCGGCCGGAAAATCGTGTGCGTGGGCAGCGTGCTGTCCGTCGCCATCAGCGCCTGGTACGGCCCCGTCCCGCCGTCCTCCACGGTCCGGCTGGCGGTCTCCGCCGCCGCCGCCTCGGCCGGCGCCTCCGCCACCGCGACCGCAGCCGGCGGCGTCGCAGGTGCCGGCAACAGCCCGGGGCGCTCCACTTCCTTGAACGCATAACCCTCGAGTTTCAGCATCTGCATGGCATACCGCTTGCCGAGTTCGCGCATGCCCGCGGTGTTGAAATGAAACCCGTCGCGCACACCGGTGCATCCTTGCGAGGAGATGATGTGGGCGTTGGGCAACACCTCGGGCAGATGCGCCAGGACCTTCGTGTTGAAGGCCGCGCACTGGCCCCCCTGCTCGGCGCTCTTGAGTTCGCCGGCCAGCAAAGGCACATCCCGGGGATTCAGCTTCAGCTCCCGCATCAGGTCGTCATAGATGCCCTTCACTTTGTTGCACCACTGCGGGTCGTTGGGATTGGACTCGCCCTGGTGCAATAGAATGCCTTTGATCACGCCGTCTCTCTGCGCGATCTGCGCCATCGCGACCAGGCGCTGATAGGGATGGCCATCGTACTGCTTGCAGATCTCCCGCATCCACGCCGGGGCGCTGCTGAGATAATTCGTGCAAGCATCCTTCTGCCACAGCTCGATCCGCGCTCCCGCCACCGACACGTTGATCACCCCCACCCGGTGGTCCTTGGGCAGATTGGCCACCATCGTCCGGCCAAACCAGTCCACCGGGCCCATGTTGTTTTCCTGCCGGTTGAGCGGAGGGGTCGCTCGATACCAGTTCCCCCGGGTGCGGTTCAGTCGCGGCATGTCCACGGCCGCCAGCATCTGGAATCGCGGGTCCACCTCGCCCTCGTCCTGCGCCTCGGGCCTCGCCCCGGCTTCCATGTTCGACTGCCCGAAACAGAGATAAATGTGGAACTTCGGGTCCGGCTTCTTCTCCTCGGCCCAGGCGGCGGTCGAGCTGAACAGCAGGCTGGCCGCAAGCAGTGAACGCAGTTTCATGTTCATGTTCAGGATGCGGGCAGGTGGGTCACGCCCTTCTCTGGTGCGGTCTTCTCATCGCCCGATGAATGCGGTTCGACGTCGTGTTCCATTCTACATCTACTTCCAGCGGCACAGGAGAATTGGACATCGCGGCACGAGGCCGGCCTCCGCCGGGGGGGATCCCGTCACCATCCGCCCGGCCCCGGTCGCTTTCGCACAGAACTCTTGACGGCGCACCACCCCGATACGCACAGTGCACCCCATCACTGTGAGCCCGCGCCCGACAGCCCCGCCTGCCGCCACTGGCGATCGCCTGAAAGCGAGCGAATACATCGGCTACGCGCTCGGCGACACGGCCTCGAACTTCTTTTTCCAGACCTTCAACATTTTTCTCACCTACTACTACGTGGACGTTTGGGGCATCCCGGCGACCGCGTTGCTCTGGTTGATCCCCCTGGTCCGCGCGTTTGGCGCGTTCGACGATGTGATCATGGGCCTCATTGCCGATCGGACCAACACCCGCTGGGGCAAGTTCAGACCCTACCTGCTCTTCGGGGCCATCCCCTATGGCATTTGCGGTTACCTGATGTTTGCCGGGCCGGACCTCGGACCCAACGGCAAGATCCTCTACGCCGCCATCACCTACGCCCTCATGATGGTGAGCTACACCGTGGTCAACGTCCCCTACTCGGCGCTGCTCGGCGTGATCAGCCCCTCGCCGCGCACACGCACCGTGGCCTCCACCTGCCGGTTCATCGGCGCCTTCGGCGCGGCCTTCCTCATCTCCCTCTTTGTCCGCCCGCTGGTCAAACACCTCGGCGCCGAGAACGAGCTGCGCGGGTTTCAACTGACCATGGCGATTTTCGCCATCGTCTCGGTCGCGCTCCTCCTCATCACCTTTGCCACCACCCGGGAACGCGTGACCCCCCCGCCGCAACAGAAGACCAACGTCCGCGAGGAACTGGGCGAACTCTTCAAGAACTGGCCGTGGGTCGTCCTGCTCATCACCTCCATCTTCTCCAACGCCTTTTCCGCGTTGCGCTCCGGCAGCACCATCTTCTATTTCAAATACGTCCAGGGCTATGACGCCTCCCCCGTGCTTTGGGGGCTCGATCGCACCACCTTGTTCCTCACCAGCGGCGCCCTGGGACTGGTCCTGGGCACCGTATGCCTCGGCCCCATCGCCCGAAAGATTGACAAGAAATACTATGCGGCCGGCCTCAGCCTCGTCACCGGCCTGTGCTTTCTCTCCTTTTTCTTTCTGCCCAAGGGTGCGTTCGGCCTGATGATCGCCCTCAACATGCTGGCCCAGTTTTGCGCCGGCCCCACCTCCGCGCTGACCTGGGCCCTCTACGCCGACGTGGCCGACTACGGCGAATTCAAATACGGCCGGCGCTCCACCGGCCTCATCTACTCGGCCTCCCTCTTTTCCATCAAAGCCGGCATTCTCATCGGGGGCTTCCTTGTCCCCCTCTTCCTGGCTCAGTTTGGCTATGTCAAAGGCGCGGAAGCACAGACCGCCAAAGCACTCCTCGGCATCACCCTCGCCTTCTCGATTGGACCGGCCCTGTTCGCCCTCCTCAAGGCCCTCGCCCTCCTCATCTACCCCCTCAACCAAAAGCGCGTGGACCAAATCGAACAAACCCTGGCCGCGCGCCGGGCCCTTGCCGCCGCCGCCAAACCCGCATGACCATCCGCAACCCGATTCTCCGGGGATTCAACCCCGACCCGTCCATCGTTCGCGTGGGCGACGACTATTACATCGCCACCTCCACCTTCGAGTGGTTTCCAGGCGTGCAGATCCACCACTCCCGCGACCTTGTCCACTGGCAACTCCTGGCCCGCCCCTTGAACCGCCCCAGCCAGCTCAACATGCTGGGCGATCCCGACTCGTGTGGCATCTGGGCCCCCTGCCTGAGCTACGCCGACGGCTTGTTCTGGCTCATTTACACCGACGTGAAACGCTTCGGACGCACCACCGTCGGCGGCGCCAGCGGCGCATCCTTGCGCGACTTCCACAATTACCTCGTCACCAGCCCGCGCATGGACGCCGACTGGTCTGACCCCGTCCCGCTCAACAGCAGCGGCTTCGATCCCTCCCTCTTTCACGACGACGACGGCCGCAAATACCTCCTCAACATGCTGTGGGACCATCGTCCGGGACACAATCGCTTCGCCGGCATCGTCCTCCAGGAATACTCGGTCAAGGAACGCGCCCTCATCGGAAAACGCGTCAACATTTTCCAGGGCACACCCCTCGGCTTCACCGAAGCCCCCCATCTCTACAAACGCCACGGATGGTACTACCTCCTCACCGCGGAAGGCGGCACCGGCTGGGGTCACGCCGTCACCATGGCTCGCTCACGCAATCTCACCGGCCCCTACGAACTCCATCCCGACACCCACATCCTGACCGCGCGACACCGCCCCGACCTCGCCCTGCAACGCGCCGGCCATGCCGACCTGGTCGAAACACCCCACGGCGAAACCTACCTCGTCTATCTCTGTGGCCGTCCGCTGCCCAACCGCGGCCGCTGCACGCTCGGTCGCGAGACCGCCATTCAAAAGATGGTCTGGGGCGAAGACGGCTGGCTGCGCACACTCGATGGCCAGGGCATTCCCACGGTCGAAACGCCCGCGCCCGCCTTGCCCCTCACCCCCGCCCCCCACGCGGAAGAACACCAGGACCAGGGCGCCCCGGGCAGCCCGTCCACCGCCCCGGGCCGCCACGACTTCGACTCCCCTCAACTCCCCCTCGATTTCCAATGGCTCCGCACCCCCTGGCCGGAAGAAATCTTCAGCCTCACCGCCCGGCCCGGCTACCTCCGCCTCTTTGGCCGCGAGTCCATTGGCAGCCTCTTTCGCCAATCGCTCGTGGCGCGCCGTCAGCAGTCCCATTGCTTCAGCGCCTCCACGGTTGTCGAGTTCGAACCAGACCATTTCCAGCAAATGGCCGGACTTGTGTGCTACTACAACAGCGCCAAGTTCCATTACCTCTACCTTTCACACGACGAAACCCTGGGCAAGCACCTCCGCGTCATGTCCTCCCTGCCCGACTCCACCCAGGCCGACGCCTTCACCCCGCCCATCCCCATCCCGGCCGGCACGCCCGTCCATCTCCGCGTCGAAGTGGACTTCGAACGACTCCACTTCGCCTATCGCGTCGAAGGCGCTCACCCCCACTGGCACTGGCTGCCCCAACTATTCGACGCCAGCATCCTCTCCGATGAAGCCACCCCGCCCGGCCTCTCGAGCTTCACCGGCGCCTTCGTCGGCATGGCCTGCCAGGACATGGCCGGCACGCTGAAACCTGCCGATTTCGACTTCTTTGAATACCGCGAGCGAAGCTATCGCGCCAATCCCTTTACCCCCTGACCCCGCCCCCCGCCGGCCAACGCCCTCCTTTCGCCTCTCCTTCATTTCCTTGCTCTGAAAGAGCAACCTGGTACAGCCCAGGGCAACGCCCTGGGTAAAGGCCCGCACCATGACGCAACCCTGAAAGGGTTGCCTGTATTGGTAGGGCGCGCAGTCCTCTGCGGGGCGCGGGAGCGAACACCAGGGTGGTAGGGCGCGCAGTCCCCTGCGCGCCGCGGGCATCGCATTGCGACGAGGCATGAGGGAATCCGAGGGCGCAGGACAGGACGTGGGCCCCAAAGCGGCGGGCACGGAGTGCCCGCCCCTGGAGTTTGGCCCTGACTAGATAAACCCACTGCAAATCGAGATTGTTGTTGACTTGATATCTAGTTATATGCATAGATACT
>Ga0073934_10008630_pt1 | contig 13518 bp, 11 predicted proteins | sample LarsenN4metaG_FD_76834 | JGI IMG/M metagenome (GOLD analysis project Ga0073934, IMG submission 76834) | Hot spring sediment bacterial and archeal communities from British Columbia, Canada, to study Microbial Dark Matter (Phase II) - Larsen... ...
AAAAACAACGCCGGAATTAACAGAAGGATTCTTTTCTTCATTTCCTCGGTTTCATTGTAGGGAAACCAGAGTAAATAGTCAATATTAAGATGATTTGATAGGACGTGATATTCTCCTAGCTAGCTATTAAATGTCCCTTCTGGAGCATTTAATAGTGATAACATTTAATCGATGGCAATTTTCCAGAACGTTTTTGGTTTCTTCCTGCCGAATTCGCGCCGCCGTCGCCGCGCCGCGGTTGGCGGCGGGGGTCCGTCTACGGATCCGGCTCTCGGGCGGGTTTTAGAAGGTATTGATGATGTTTTGGAAGGGGTAAATGCTCCGGCGCGGGTGGGCGAATTCATTAAAAGTGATTTGGAGGATGCATTTACGGCCAAGAGTGCCAAGCTTCCTGGCTATGCTCCCGGTGTGCCTGCACCTGTAAAAATTAGTACATTTCAGCTTATTTCTGACCCAGTTCGCACCGCTATTAAAGCAATCGGTTCCACGTTCAAAACCGAATGGAAGGATCTGGTTCCTATCTCGGATGTTATCAGTGAGGAAATTGACGCGGCAATTTGGAAGTATTTATACAATCGCGTTTGGGTAGCGCCTGACGGGACATCTGTAGTTCCACTATCAACCCAACAAGCAATCAAAAGGTGGAATAGTCGTAAAGGTACTGGTGTGGACGTCCTGCGTAAACTCGCTGCGAGAGCGGTGGAGGAAAACCCCGGAGTGGTCTTGATGATGGGCCGAGAGCTTCAGCGCTACGCCGCTTTCGCTAATCTTCCCCCCACATTGGCCGGGTACCGCTTTGGCGATATTTTGAAAGACGCCCAATGGCATCAGGATGTTTTGGCCCGCACTCTGGTCGAGGCCGATAAACTGGCTAAAGCTGGAAATCTGCGCCGCGCTAACGATCTCTGGGATTACGCCGATAAGATCCAGAAAGATTTCAAGACCAGCTCGGAACCTTACCGGGCCGAACTTTTCCGCCAGTTTGACGTTCTTGTCCGCCGGGGCTCGCCTCTAGCGGATACTCAAGCTGGTCAATTCTGGAGATTTTGGAAAGCCCGCAACCTCCATTACAGTACCCTAAACTTTCTTAAGACTTACCAGAAGGGTGGGGTTTGGGGAGTGGTTAAAGCATACGGATGGGATCGAGTTAAGAATTTTGTTAAATACTCCAAAGCCACCGATTGGGTTTCGGCTAAGATTCTGGGGCCATTGGGGTTAAACAAAGTTGTGCAAGCGCTCTCTAATGCCCAGCAAGTTTTTAAACGGCTTCGCAACAAGTTAACTAAGGATGTTCTCAAGAAGTTAATTGAGAAACTAGGCCTTAAAAGCGTCTTAGCTTGGATCGGGGCAGCAATCGGCAGCATCATCTTGCCCGGTGCCGGCACGACTGCAGGTGCGATCATTAGTGCAGTCGCCCAGTTTGCCGTGGAATATATCTTGTCAAAGCTAGGAAGTATCTTTAAGCTGGTAGCGTACGCCGTGGCCGGTTCTTTTGCCGTTTTTATTTTAGGTGCGATCGCGATCGTAACTCTGATTGCGATCGTTTTGAGCAATACGCTTTATCCGTGGGAGCAGGGGGGCAGCGCGGCGGCCGCCCAGCGGTTTGTCCGGATCGAGATTGGGGCTTGCGAGTCCGCCACCGAATGTGCAGCGTCAGGTTATCAAAACCCCTTGCGAGTTTCCAACGGCCGGCACCCAATCTCCTGGCGGGTGGTAATTAGAAATATCTCTTCCGCGACTCTTACCGGTTCCGAATTTACCTTTTCTCAAGCCCAATGTACGGACTCGGAAGTATCTGGTTTTGATCTTGCTCCGGGAGCAGAGCAGGTAGTGATTTGTTCCAGCGAATTTACCGAAACGGATGAAGTCGTCAGCAACACGATTTCTTTTGCCTCTTCCGAGCCGGCCGCGAATGAAGAGGCCGTCGGGATTGTAATTTTTGGTAATCCCCCCGTAACTCTCCCGACCGGCTGGCCGGTCGCCAATGGATGCATTACTCAGGGTCCGGATGGTTCCTATTCTCACGGCGGGACCGAGGCGATCGACATTGGGAGCGTCAGCACCGGAACCGCCGTGCGCGCTACTTTCAATGGAGTGGTGCAGCGGGCATGTTGGGAACCCGGGGAGGGGGGTTGCGATTCCGACGGTTACGGTAATTACGTGCGGGTTTCTTCCTTAGACGGCAATTTCAGCGCCGTTTTTGCGCACTTAGCAAGTATCAGCGTGGGTGATGGAGACCGCGTCACGGTCGGTCAGCAGTTGGGAACCGTGAATAATACAGGCAACTCCTCCGGCACCCACTTGCACTACGAGTTTCGGGGATTGCCGATGTCCGAGCCCTATATTCCTCAGGATACCGGTAGCAACGGGAGTATTCGGGGCTGTTCGGAGGACTGCGGGTTGTGCTTTTAAAAGATGAGTCTATCGGATGTTCGAGAATTTATTCTGCGTAATCGCCGCCGGCTTTTAGTGGGATTGGTTGCGGTTTTGGGAATCATTCTGGCAACGGGTTTTTTATTTCGCGAAGTTGTACCGGAGGTTTCCGAGGAGGAGAAAATTCCCTCCTTCAGCCTCGCTCAAGAGCCGGGAAGTGTGGTGGGAGCGGTGGACCTCTCCAAACTTGCCTCGGCTGATTTTCCACCTTCTATTACCGTTTATCGGACGGGAAAAAAGGATCTAACTTTTACTCAAGATGAGTCCAAAACTCTAGCGGCAAGCTTTGGGTTTTCCCAACTTTCCGGAGAAGTTGATACTCCTCTGGGGAAAATTTATGTCTTTGCCAAGACCGGGGAAGAATTAACAGTTACCAGCAATCCCCGGGCGCTGCACTACACGCGCGAGGGTGCGAGCGGGGCCGGAAAACTTCCGACCAGCGTGGACGCCGTCCAGAATGCGCGCGGATTTTTAACGGCCAAAAATCTCCCCGATCCGGGTTCCGTTTCTCCGATCGTGAAATATCTGAGTACGCTGGGGGAGCGTACCACCGAAACGGTCGCCGAGGAGGCCCGTTTTGTCGAGGTGATTTTTCCTTGGAGCGTGAATGGTCTCGATATTCTGGGTGAAAGTCCCACCGATGCCGCTGCTAGATTGGTCTTCGATTCCGCTGGAAAATTGGTCTACCTAACCTTTAAGTTTTCGGACTACTCCTTTGCGGTTGCCCAAAACATTCCACTAGTGAGTTTTACCGAGGCGACGAGCGTCTTGGGAAGAGAGGCCCAGGTCGTTTTAGTTCGTCCGACGGGGGTAGTGAAGGAGTGGACGCTCTCCGGCTCCTCCAACCTTAGTTCTTTTGCTCCCGAAAGTGTGCGATTGGTGTATGTGAAGCAGTCTCAGGGAGATCTTCTCTACCCCGTTTATTTGTTTGAGGGGACGGGCCGTACCGGCGGGATCGATGTCAAAGCCGCGGTTTATGTTTTAGCCGTGTCCAGCCGGTATATAAAGGAAGAATAATTCAAGGTTTGCCGGCGGGAAGAGCGACGCTGGCGTAAACCTCGATCGTATCGAGCATCCCCTTTCCATCAAAAAGATAAATTGGTATTAGAAAGTCTGTTTCGGGGACTTGATAATAAACAAGGCTAACCGTTTGAGGGGTGAACGATGTAAGGTCAGCCGTTTCGAAGAAGCGCTCTTTCGCATCCTCAGTCGGCAGGATTGAAATCACCAGCCCCTCCTCTTTCAATTTCCCGGTCGCTTCGGCGAAGTTTAGCAGCGGAACGATCCTGAATTGGGTGAAAGTTTGGTCGGTCTCCTTGTAGCTTAAAGAAACAACTTCCCCGGCTCGGTTAAAAACTATTTTTACCAAGGGCTCGGAAACGGTCTTGCCCAAAATCTTCTGCCCGTTTACCGCTTGGGCAAATGAAAGTTCCAGGGCATTGGCGTTACTGGAATTTTGGGTTTGGGTAACCGCTTCCACGTCGTAGATTAGGTAGCGGGCGCCGAAGAAAACTAAATCGGCGGTGGCAAGATATTTTCCTTCCAGATATTCTTTGGCTTTTTGGATCGCCGCGTCTTGGCCGTATATTTTCCCTACGACCTTTGAAGTTTTGGCGGTAATGTCTTTAAATGAATAGCGAATTTCGCGAGGATAGCTGAATACCGCTAGGTTTACGTCATCTTTAGCGAAGACGAACATTCTCCCTTCGCCGGGGAGAGAGACGCGGTTGGTCGCTTCGGGCTCGAAATTGAACCGCGCGGCGACATCCTGGGCTTGTTGTTCACTGAAAACCACCCTCTGTTCCTCGACTTTATAAACTGCGGTTTCCTTGGGAAAGCCGGTTTCGGCCAGCTCCCCAAGGTTCACCTGCTCGGATATTTTCCAAGTGTCTCCTGCGAAAGAGAAGGCGGGAATCTCTCCTCCCTCTTCCCCGTTGGTGGGTTCAGTCCCTCCACTTTCTTTAGATGATTGCCAAAACAGAATCGCTCCGCCGCCCGCGGCAAGAAGCAAAACGACAAGGAGGATTCGTTTCCGGTTTCTTTGCCAAAACTCGCTCAGATCGTTAAGCGTTACCATTGGATGTCCGGACAGTTGGGTGCCAAACACCCTCGGATTCCGCCGCCCCCGTCCTCCGGAATATAGGGAACTTTCATCTCCAAAGCCCCGAACCGAAACTCGTAGTGCAAGTGGATTCCTCCCATCCCGGTGTCGCCCACCGCCCCGATTACTTCTCCCGGAGAAACAGTTCGTCCCGGACTTACGTAAACTGCCGAAAGGTGACCGTAGCGAATGGTGGTGGGAACGTCGGGGTCGGTGGAGCGAAGGTCAATATAGTTTCCGTAGATATTATCGGTGCCGGTTGCGGTGATGGTTCCAACGACGGTTGCCAAGACCGCATCGCCCATATTTACGTTCGGTCCGGGACCGACATCGATTGCTTCGACTACCGCGTGAGTGCAGTTGCCGCAGGAAGCCTTAGGACCTTGGAAGATAAAGCCATGGTAGGTGGGCCAGCCGATGAACTTTCCGCTGACGAGGACCTTATTACAAACTTGAGATCGGGCATTGGCAGGGTGGGCGGTCAGTCCGTAGATTAAGCAATCCACCGCCTCCCCCACGTTTCCGAGGGAAGCGATCTTTAAAACGGACCTGGCGGCGTTGCTGAATTGACCGAAGATTCCACCTAACCCTCCTAAGTATTCGAAAGAGATCGAGGGATCTTCACTGTCCTCCTCCTTGAAAATAGTTTGGGGTGGGAGGAGGGAGGCGAAAGCCCCGCTGGGTCCGGCCATATTTGCCCAGGCCTCCCCTGCCAAAGAAACCTTAGATTGGATATCCAAGCTTCCGTAGGCAGTAACTTCTTCGGGAAGAGGATTGAGCGCATCCGCGATGCAAGCTATGTCGCCGATATCGCACTCTTTCTCGCCGAGGATGTCGGAGACGATTTCTTTGGCGCGCCAAATCGCTTTGCGGAACCAGGAAGAGCCGGCTTTAGGAATGATCCGGTGGGGGTTGTATACATCGGCGGGGCAATCCGCATCGGGAAGCCTAAGCGGCTCATCGGTAGGGAACGAAATGGATTGGGTGAGCATGCCATAGCGGTCGTAAAGCGGGGCGACCTCGCCGAAATTTCCCTCCAGATTGTAGTCTTCATCGGCTCCGGCGGGCTGGTTCTCCTGGCCGGGGCGGCGAACATCATAGTAGGGGTAATCAACGTTGGGGTCTCCGTCCGCCTGAAGTTTCCCCTTACCTGGTATTAGCTTTTGCTGCTTCTTCGCTTGGTTTTCGACTACCCACCCCTGGACCAGCTGTCCTTCAGCTTTAGTCAGCGCCATCCTAGGGTCGACTTCTCTTCCGTTCTCGTCCTTCTGCTTGTACCCAGGCATTAGGATTTTGGGGATTGAGCCGGTCATTTCTCCCGGTTCTCCGGATTCCGGGTCCCCGAAGAGGGTTAACCTTCGGGCCCGGACTAGTTCGTCCGGCATGTCGCTGGGATTACTCAAGGTAAGTTGGCCTTCCTCATTTGTATAAATAATCGGGAGATTCACACACGTAAATCGGACTTTTCCTTCACTTAGATCGGTCCCGGAAATAGTGCAGCCGAGCTCTAAACCCGCCGTCTCCCCTGTAGCATCGGGGTTGATTGCTTCAGAAGAAAGAGCCGGAGAACCTTCCCTGACGTCTAGGCAAACTTCGGTGGGAGCAGCTACTGCCGGTCTTGAACTTATAGCCGAGGCGACGATGAAAAGAGAATAGATCAAAATTCCCGCGTAGGAAGCTTTTACCTGTAGCGAGCGGAGTTGGGCCATCGGATAAATCTTAACAGAAATTACTGCTTAAAACTGAAACCTGTGGATAAACCATGGGATTAGTAATTCAAAACCAAATCGACCCGCCGATGCCGAGAGGCTAAGGTTTAAAGCCAATCGCGGATAGGACAGTGCTTACGATTACCGAAGAGAGGAGGACGATAAAGAGACCAAGCACAGCATAGGTAAGCGTGGCTTTGGCAGTGGTGAGCGCTTTTTCGTCTCCACCGGATATCATATACTGCAACCCGCCGACAACAAACATAACCAAAGAAATCGCCCCTACAATTGCCAAAAGATAATTGATTAACCTCCCGATGATGCAAAATATCCCAATGATTTCTTCGGTGGAGCAAGTTTCACCGAATGTCACCCCAAGATAGGTTTCGATAATTCTCCCAACATTCATTGCTATGAATACCCTTGCCGATTAGAACGGCACTCGGAAACAGTACACTCCCAAGGCACCAGTGCCAATTTTGGTCATCTCTGTCGTTGCGTCTTACTTTTCGGCACAAATTCCTCCAGTCGCTTTAAGTACTGTACCGATAACGAGTTGGTTGATTACTAACCAAGCTCCAAACACAATGACTAATCCAACAATGGCTGCTGTTATTCTTCCCCGGGCTTGCTCGACCGCGATTTTATCTCCTCCGGAGGACATATACTGAACTCCTCCCATGACAAGAAGGACCAAAGCAATCACCCCTGCAATGCTGTATATGAAAGTTAGGACGTTTCCAACGAGCTCGCAAATATCAGTCGGTACCCCCTCTGGGGAAAGTTGAGCAAATACCGGCATAACGGAGGCGGCGAGCGCCAGACCGGAATAAATTACGGTTTTAATTGTCGTTTTAAGCATTCAATTCACCCCCCCTCGTCATCTGTTGAAAATGTTGATACCAAGTATATCTGTGCCAATTATATCCAGGATTAACCAGGACAGCAAGATAAATGCGAGCCCGGCGAGCGCCGAAGTGATCGTTTCTTTGGCTTTCTCCAAGTTCTCCGGGTTTCCGGCGGAGGTGGCTACCCCAAATCCCCCTACGACGAGAAGGAGCGTCGTGATCAAAATCCCCAGACCGATTCCCAAATTTAGGAACCACTCGGCGAAACCTCCCGCTGTGAGCACAATACATCCCCCCAGGGGGGTGGGGAACTCGTTACCCGGGCAACTTCCCAAAGCGTAGGACGGGAGTGGGTTGGTCAGAGAAATCAAAGCGAGCCCCGCGGCCGAGCCAACCGCTCCAGTCAGTCGGTTAAAAGGAAGAGACTTTTGCATCCCGAACCCATAATAACAAAACCGCAATCAGATACGCTAGAGGGAATTCAGGAAGGCAAGGTTGCTAGAATATAGAGGTATGGTTCTTAAACTGCCCCCGGTGCGCAAGCTTCTAATCCCCATTGCATTTTTTTTGCTTACAGCTCTAATCGCTTTCTCGGTTCCCCCTTCGCGGGCGGATGAGTTGGACGATGTCACTGCCGAACTCACCCGTCAACAGCAGCAATTATCCGATTTAGAGAAAAGACAACAGCAGCTCTCCCGCGATATTTCTTCCGCTTTCCTCTCGCTCTCGCAAGTTTCAATCCAGCTTACGGCGGCGGAAGACGAGCTTGCGGCGATCGAAAGTGATCTCGCCGCCAAGGAGAGCGAGCTTGCTCAACAGGAGCAGGTCCGCAATCTTTTGGTCCGCCGGCTCTACATCCAAAGCCGGACCTCCGCGGTTGAGATAATCCTTTCTTCCGAGGATTTGGGGGGATCGGTTCGCCAGTTCCAGTACTACAACGAGAATCTCAACAATTTGGGGGAAACGATCTCCCAGTTGGCCGAGCAGGTTACCCTCTTTCAGAGCAACAAAACCGCCGCGCAAAAGATCCGCGACGACCTCGCCGCGCTTCGTGACCAATATCAATCCACCGTTTCCTCTTCCCAGCGTCAACTCTCTTCCACCAAATCTCAAATCTCCTCCGTTCAGAATGTAATTGGACAACTTTCTACCCGTCAACAGCAGCTTTTGGCGGAGAAGTATGGTTCCGTTGCCACCACGGTTGGAGATGTTACTCCATCTTCTGATAATCAACTTCTTGTCAACCCCGGTTTCTCCCCCGCCTATGCCGGTTTTTCGTTCGGCTCGGCGCACCATGTCGGGATGAGCCAGTACGGTGCTCGCGGACGGGCATTGGCGAACCAGGATTACCGCACTATCCTTAGTGCCTATTATGCCAACTTCTCCTTCGGGGGTTCGTGCGACCCTAATCGGACGATTAATGTTCGGTTCCCCGATGGGCACATTGAAAGTATGCTCTTGGAAAGTGAATACCTAACTGGTTTGGGCGAAATGCCCTCCAGCTGGCCGATGGAAGCTCTCAAAGCCCAAGTCGTGGCCGCGCGCTCTTATGCTTTGGATTACGCCGCCCGAGCCGGATCAATTTGTACCACCACCAGCTGTCAGGTTTTCGTCAGCCGAGGTTCCAAGAACGGAACGCCATGGCAGACAGCGGTGGAGCAGACTTGTGGCGAGGTGATGTTGTATAACGGGGCGCCGATCGCCGCCTACTACGCCTCGACCTCCGGCGGTTACACCTGGAGATCCTGCGACGCTTGGGGTGGTACTTGCCGAGCCTGGACCAAAATTACCAAAGACTGGGCAAATCCTAGCGCGCCTCTTCAGGATATTTTGCAGCAGGCGTACGAAGGGGTTAACTACGGCGCATCTCCGTGGTTTTATAAAGCTTGGTACAAAGGTTCGTCCGGCCGCCCCAACGCTTGGATGAACAATACCGAGTTTACGGATATTCTAAACGCTACACGGCTTTACATTGCTGATAACTCAACCCGAAGCCACCTCTCCCAGCTCGACAAACCTAATCCAGACACTTGGTCGGCGGAGAAAGTGCGGCAAGAGCTTTCCGCCCTCGGAATAACTCCGGTATCTTCCATTTCGAATGTAATCTCCTCAATGTCGGAGGATCGTGGCTATGGTTATACCAAATGGGTTTACTTTGAAACTAACTTGGGAACTTTGACGGTGGATGGCCCTACTTTTTACGCGATTTTCAATATTCGCGCCCCGGCCGAAATCTATTTTGCCAGTCCTCTTTATAAAGTAGAACCGAAGTAGCAGAACCCCGTAATTTGCTATCATAATCCTGATGCCTCGGGAGAGAATCGGTGGATCGGCTTGTTAGCGCTTGTCGGATTGGTACTTCGTTTTAATACTTGTTAATCTCCTTCTCATTCTAATCCTCAATCTACGCAAAAAACTTGCGATCGCAAACTTTTTGTGTTAATTAGAGTTTAGCGATTATGCCGAAGGTCCCTGATCGAGAGAAAATTATTGCCGCTACTAAGGGTCTTGTTTCGACGCTATCAGATTATCTTCTTATCCAGCTCTACTTTGGAATGGAGCTGATGGCGGGCGGTCACGGCCGCAATGTTGGTCAAGCTGGTGAAGCGGCTTGGGAGGATTTCTTCTCCGGGAAAGGTCAAACTCCAAAGCGCCGGGCCCTTTACGGTCTCAAATCTAGAGGTTTCGTCGATTATGCGCGAGGGTGCTCCGACTTGCGGGTTACCGAGGCCGGTTTAAAAAGACTGCGGGCACTCGTTCCTTTCTATGACCAAAGGCGCATTTGGAACGGAAAGCTCTATTTAATAACCTTTGATATTCCCGAGCAAAAGAAATCCCAGCGGGAAATTTTGCGCAGTTACTTAAAGAAGATTGGCTGTGGAATGCTCCAACTTTCCGTTTGGATTACTCCATACGATCCTCGAGAAGTGTTGCGTGATTTCGTATCCCAATCGGGCTTGCAAGGGATGGTTTTGGTTTCCGACATGGGGAAAGACGGGAGCATTGGGGGAGCAGATATTAAGACGATCGTGGAAAAAGTTTTTGATTTGGAATCCCTAAATGCGCGTTACGGTCAGTTTGTGAGGCAGTACCGCAAAACAAAAGGACCCGTTGCGGCCCTTACGGTGGATTTCCTCTCGATTCTTAAGGATGACCCTCAACTCCCCTTCGCTCTCTTGCCGGATGCTTGGATGGGAGCTGAAGCTTACGCAATCTACGCAAAACACTTGCGATCGCAATAGTTTTGCGTTGATGGGGTTTGGGGTTTGGGCGGCCATCGTTGGACGCGATCGGGTGGGGACTTTGCTTCAGAGGTGGACCTTGCCAAAGTGCTATCATAATCCTGATGCCTCAAGGAGCAGAGGAACAGGAAAAAAACGGTCTTGAGGTCAAGGTTTCCACGCTGGAAAGCTCCCCCGTTTCCGAGCGCGGCAGGATTGTTCAAACTTTTGAATTTCCCCCCAAAGAATCTACGCCCGAGCGCGGCCAGCTGTTTGCGATCGTGGATTTGTCCGTCGGCGCCGAGGCGGATCCGGTGGTGGCTGCGAAGCTGGCTTGGGACACCCTTGCCGAGGAATACTACGCTCCCGAGGAAGAAACTCCCGTGGCGGCTTTGGAGCGGGCGGTTTACGCCGTTCGCGATAAGCTTACGGATCTTTCCCCCGCCGCGACGCTCGAACTGGTCGCGGTGGCCTTTCGCGGAGAAGTAACATATTTGGCGCGGTTGGGGCGTCCGGCCCTTTATCTGCGGCGTGGTGAGGAAGCCACGGAGCTTTTGTCCGGCGAAGAAGCCATGGGCGTTTCTTCGCAGATTGTGGAGAATGGCGACGTGCTGATTTTGGGTTCGCCGGTTTTTGCGAAGAACTTTTCTTCCGCCGACCTCCCCCGGACCGAGTTTTTGGAGAAGCAGTTTACCTCCGGAGAAAAAGTGCCCGGGTTCGCCGCGTTTCTTTTAAAGATCAAGAGTTCGCGCGGAGCGCGGGAGGAGGCGGTTTCCCGTTCGCGCGCCGCCCGCCAGTTGGGGGGAAAGGTAAAGCAAGCGGCGGCTTTGATCGGCGCCCAAGCCTTCCAACTCGGGCAGTTGCTCCGAGCTCCCCGCTCAATCCGAGAAAAATTGATCGCGTTTTGGCAGAAGCGCATTTCCCTGGGGGAGGAGCGGGCGCGGAAAAGACAACTGGAAGGCAGTAGCCAGCAACCCGTAGTCAGTAGCGGGGAAGGAGAAGAAGAGAGAGAGGTGGGATTAGAGAGTCAGGAGCCGGGAGCTGGGAGCTCGGATCGGGAAGCAAAAGTTTTGCGGAGTAAATTCCGTTTGCCGAAGATTCGGGGGCTTTCTCTGCCGCGGGTGATCGGGATTTTGGTTCTGGTCTTGGCAATTTCGGTTATCTATACCATCTGGGAGCAATCTCAGAAGATTCGGGCTGCGGAGTTCGAACGCTTGCTGACGGAAGCGGTCCAGAGTTTGGACGAAGCCGGCGGGTTGGTGGGATTGTCCAACGAGCGGGCCAAGGAGCTGGTGGATGAAGCCCGGACGGATCTGGAGCGCGCCCGCGGTCTTTTCCCCGATGCTATTGAAATTGATCCACTGCTAGTCCAGGCGATCGATCTTTTCAATGCCATCGAAAAAATCACGCCGATCGGGGAAGAACAGCTCGTTTACGATTTGAACCTGCAAGCCCCAGATGCCCAAGGACTAGCAATCACCGGCGCCGGTAGTATCGTTTACGCGCTGGAAGGAAAGCGGGGAGCGATTTTCGCATTGGATTTCTCCGGCGAACTCCCTTCCGCCGCGGTTTTGGGGGAAGGCCGAATTGCCGGTGCCTTGGAAGCCGTGGCCGAGAGCGGGTACCTTTACTTGCGCGGGGCAGAACATTTTTACAGGATAAATACTGCCGATTCGGCGGTGGACGAGCCGATCCGCTTCGACCGTTTTTCCAAGGCCATTGCGTTGGATACCTACTTGGGCAACGTTTACCTTCTTACTCCTGAGGATGAGCAGGTTTATAAGTTTTGGAATCTGCCGGCGGGTTATTCCAAGGAAGTTTCTTGGGTGAAGGAAGCCCTGCCGATGGCGGGAGCAGTAGATCTGGCAATCGATGGAGAAGTCTGGCTGCTTAAATCCGACGGCCAGTTGGTGCGGCTGGCGGCCGGCAAGCAGGAGCCCTTTGTAATCTCCAATCTTTCCACTCCTTTCAAGGAATCGATCAAAATATTTACCCGTCCCGGGATGAAATACCTTTATGTACTAGATCGAGGAGAAAAACGGGTGGTGGTGCTGGAGAAAAGCGGAAACTTCTACCGGCAGTTCAAGGGTGATGTGCTTTCCGACGCCAAAGACCTCTGGGTTTCGGGAGATGAAAAGACTCTTTATATCCTTGCGGGAAGCAAGATCTACAAAATCGGTTTCTGATGGGTTAGTCGGCAGCCAGTAATTAGCAGTTGGGGTTGCTTAATTACTATTTCCGAATTACCATTTCCTCGATGAACTTATTGAATCGAGTTTTGGGGTTCGTTTTCCCTACCCGGTGCGTTTCCTGCGGGAGAGCCGGCGCATTGCTGTGCGGGGAATGCCTTTTCCAATTGGAGCCGCTGGAGGCACTTCCCTGCATCGTCTGCGGAAAGCCGGCCGTTTTGGGTTTTACCCATCCGGTTTGCCGGACCCGCTGGGCGCCGGAGCGTTTTCTGGCGGCTTTCCCATATCAAGGTCCGGCCCGTCGCTTGGTTCAGGCGCTGAAATATAAGCGCTTGCGGGCAGTGGCAAAGATCATGGTAGAGCTTTTGATTGCCGAACTTCGGGAGATGGGAATCGAGTTTGGTCCGCAGGCGCAGGTGGTGCCGATTCCTCTTTCATTCTGGAGGAAAGGTGCCCGGGGTTTCAACCAATCCGAACTCCTGGGGCGAGAGCTGGCGGAGAATCTCCGGTTGGAGTTCCGGTCTAATCTTCTCCGTAAAATCAAAGATACTTCTTCGCAGGTTTCCTTGGACCGGCCGGAGAGGCAGGCGAATGTGCGGGGAGTTTTTGCCGTTTCGAAAGAATTCTATGGCCGGGACATTATTTTGGTGGACGATGTCGTTACCACCGGCTCGACCGTGCGGGAAGCGGCGCACGTGCTGAAAAAAGCCGGCGCCGGCCAAGTTTGGGTACTGGCTTTTGCCCAGGACTGATAAAATTAGAGAAGTAGGAGGGGTGCCGGAGTGGTCCATCGGGAGGGTTTGCTAAATCCTTGAGCCGAAAGGCTCACGTGGGTTCGAATCCCACCCCCTCCGCCATTTATTTTCCCCCGCTTGATTTGTTATTCTTGACTTGATGCCGGACAAGCAAGATTTCGAGGAGAAAATCCTTTTGGAGTGGGAGGCGCCCGAGCGCGTTTATACCAAGAGGGGCAAAACCTACTTTAAGAACCTATTTACCCTTTTGGTTATCCTAGCC
>Ga0073934_10008631_pt1 | contig 13518 bp, 11 predicted proteins | sample LarsenN4metaG_FD_76834 | JGI IMG/M metagenome (GOLD analysis project Ga0073934, IMG submission 76834) | Hot spring sediment bacterial and archeal communities from British Columbia, Canada, to study Microbial Dark Matter (Phase II) - Larsen... ...
GGTCGAGGAGGCGGCGAGGAGGCTGACGGAGGACCTGGCGGCCGCCGCCCGCCACGAGCGCGATGCCGGCCAGCGGCTTGTCACGCAGGTTCTACAGATGACGGTCTCCCGTGATTGGCGGGGCCTGAAGGATGGAATCGAGCGCGCGTACGCCGCTTGGGACAACTGCCGCCACGGGCTCTGGATCGATCAGACCGCGACCGTCTTCGGCCACGGCGAGGCCGCGCTGGCTCACGACGTACGCCGCACGCAGTGCGATCCCCTCGGGGGCAATTGGACACGTGAAGCCATCGCCGCAACGTGGGTGGGTCGGCCACTGGAGGGGCTGGCGCACGCCGATCGTCTCGAGGCGCTGCGCGGCCCGGACCGCTCCGTGCTCCACGCGCGGGCGTTGGCCTACTTGGCCCTCGGAAGGCTGGATCAGGCCGAGGCGCTGCTCGCGACCGCCGACCTGGAGGCCCCCGACGTGCCGGAGTTCGTCGCGCTGCTTGCGCTCCAGGTACCCGCGGCGGCCGGCCGCGCCGAGGAGTGGACGAGGCTGAAAGCGGGGCTCGAGCGCGATCCCGAACGTCTGCTCATCGGGGCCGCGGTGTTCGGGGACCGCGCGACCGCCAATCGTGCGGCTGCGGAGATCGACGGGCTCACTCTCGGGCCGGCAATCCTCGTACGCATAGCCGACCGCTGCGGCTGCGGTGCCCCATTCGATCTGAGCGCGACGCCGAACTTTGCGCGTCTACTGCGGGAGGGGAACCTTCCCTGGTCGCCGCCGTCACCGATCCGCTACGCCCTGAAGAACTGGTAGGGATCGGCGGTGACAATCGCGACTCCGTAGCCGCGCAGCCGGCCTCGATCAGCGAGGCGAGGACGAGGAGCTCGCCGAGACGGAGAAGCTCAATTCATGAGGGCGACTCGCGCTCTTCTTCCCGCCATTCCCTCCGTTATTTCCGCTTTCGCCGAGATCGTCGAGTCGGTCGCGCAACTGAGGACTGAGGTCCGCCGTTTGGCACACCACGGGCACACCAGAAGGAGAAAGGGCCTGCCCCGGAGGGCGGCCCGAATTCCTAGAAAACCCTTGTTGCGCTTGACGGAGGGGGTGGGATTCGAACCCACGTAGGATTGGTCCTGCCGGTTTTCAAGTTGGCAGCGACGCTTTGCTTCTAGTTGCCTTCCATTGCCTTCTGTTGCGCCGAAAGGGTTTCCCGCAGCCGCCGCTTTGCGGGTTTTGCGTTTGATTGCACTCGATGGCGGGTCGCGTTGGCAGAAAAGTTGGCAGGCTCGGCCGCCATGACAGGGCGCAGCACGGCGAAGCCGGTCAACGCGTGGGAGCTCCCGTCGAACTCTCAGTGCTCGTAGTAGCCTCACCTCGCAGCGCGGCTCCCACTCCGGAGCGCGCCGACACTCCGAGCTTGGCGAGAATTTTTTCCGTGTGACGCCGGGCCGTATGCGGGCTGATACCGAGGGCACCGGCCACCCGTCCGTTGGATGCTCCAGCAGCCAACAGGCGCGCCACCTCGAGCTCGCGGTCGGTCAGACCGAACCGGAGCCGCTGCTCCGCGGAAGTGAGCGTCTTCGCGAACATCGCCTCGACGCGCACGAGGAACGCGAGCCGGCCGGCGGTGAGTGAGTCGGGTGCCTCCACAACCGACACTCGATAGACGCCGACCCGGGTCCGGACCGTCGTGGTGGCGGTCTGTCCGGCCGCGAGCGCGCTGCCATCGGCTCGGTGCCGCCGCCCCCAACCCCGTGCCTCGAACAGCGCCGCCTGACGCGTAGCGGCGGCTGCCACACCAGCCTCGACGAGTACCCCGTCGGGGTCTTGAGCGACGAGTCCAGCGAGCGCATTCGTCTGATACGTCAAGCGACCACGAGAGTCGGCCAGAGCCAAGGGCTCACCAAGCCGGTCGAGCACAGTGGCCAGACCGACGCCGGCATGGGCGGTGGACTTGAGCGCCGCCACTCCGGCCTGAAAGGCAGGCAGCAAGAGCCGCAACCGTGCGACGCCTTCTTCATCGAAGAGAGGCGTGCCGTAGACCGACTTATGAATCTCGATCGATGCCTCCTTCCTTCCCTCGCGGTCCCAGGAAAGGAAGCCAACTGCGTCCAGAATCTTGTTCGGCAGGTAAAAGGCGTTGACCGCGGGGTCCTGCTGGTACACCTCCCATTCGCCACGCACGAGCATCGTCTGGCTAACGACCCTCAGCCCGAACGCGAGCGCCCGATCCGTCCCCGCATCGTGCAAGGCATGACGGATGAAGTCAGCGGATTGGTCGCGGGAGAGCTCGTCGGTCCAGACCGGTGACCGCTCACCGTCGCCGGCTATAGCTGGCGACACGTAGAAGATCGCCAAGTCGGCTTCTACGATGGGACAGAGTGCGCGATTCACAGCAGACCGCCACCCATCTAGGTCCCCGAAGGCGAAGGGAGCGCAGAGGGTCGCAGCAGCCCTCTCGAGCGCGCCCAGCTCCCGATGCTGGAGAATGATTCCCGAGGCGGGCATAGGTCATTCAGCCTATATCGGACCTGCGTTCAATGGCTAGACATGATATCCGCGCTTCCACTCTCAGGCTATTCCTCATCGAGATCGCTAGCAACTTGGGTGTAACGAAACAGTGAACGGAGATTCCAATTCGTTACGACGCCGGTATGCACATTCTCTGGTTGCCGTCTGCCAACATGTGGCCGTCACTGCAGTTAGGCTCCGCGTGACTGGTTGGCACGAATGCGGCGTTCTCCGCTCGCCATCCGACTCGTTCTCATTTCCACCACGGAGGGTAACCGTGTCCAAGCGACTCCTCATGCCACTAGCGTGTTGCACACTGTTGTTGGCGTGCGATGTGCCGCAGATCACCGCTCCGCTTCACGACGTCGAAGAGTCGATGGCGTTGCTCGGTGGCGGTGTTGGCGTCACGATGTTGGATCTCGGCGCCCTGCAGCCCGGCGGATTCGCCGCTGCGCTTGACATCAACAACGACGGATATGTGGTGGGATATAGCGGCCCATTCCCCACGTACTGCTGCGGCTTCATCCCCCCCAACCAGCGGCATGCCTTCTTGTGGGATCCGAACACCGGTGCCATGCGCGACATCGGCGTCTCGTTGCGAGCGTACGGGTGGGGCATCAACAGCAACGCATCCGCGATCGCGGCGGATGGGTGGATCGCGGGCGACACCCGGGAAGCGTACTGGGCGTCTGCCCGCAACCTCTTCACGACGACTGCATCCGATGTGATCTCCAGGCCGCCATGGGACCCGTCCAACTCGGCGACCTGGACGATGACGATCCACCCGCCATTCGTGATACCCTTTAGCAACCAGTTCGAGGACATCAACAGCGCTCACGTGGTCGTCGGGTACGACGGGCGCGCCATACAGGCGCTTCCGCCCAGCTACGATGTGAGCGTGCTTCCCACGCCTCTCCCGGGAGCGAGCGGGGCACACGGCATCAACGAGCAGGGACAGATCGCCGGCTGGGGTGCCGCCGCCACCAACTATCATCCGCTGCGCTGGAGCGCCAGCGGCGTTCCGGAGGACATCGGCCTGCCCCCCGGCACGGTGGATGGCCGTGGGATGGACATCAACGATGCCGGCGCGGTGGCAGGCCACGCCTACGGCTCGGGGGCGTGGAGCGGGTTCGTCTGGGACCCGGTCACGCAGACGTTCAGTGTGCTGCCTTCGCTCGGCGGCTCGAACACGTACGTCTACGGAATGAACAACGCCGGCAAGGTGGTAGGCTCCAGCCAGCTTCCGGATGGCAGCTGGCATGGTTTCGCGTGGGATCCGGCCACCGGCGTCGCGCTCGACCTGGGCACGCTCCCGGGGGACGCGCAGAGCGAGGCTCGATCGATCAATGATCGCGACCAGGTAGTCGGCAAGAGCTACGGGTCAGGGAACGAGCACGCGGTTCTCTGGACAGTGACGTTCACCCCACCCAACGCGGCGCCAACCGCCGACCCTGGTGGGCCTTATACGGGCGACGAAGGCACCCTCATCGCGTTCTCAGGCACCGGCTCGAGCGACCCCGACGGTGACGTGCTCACCTACTCGTGGGATTTCGGCGACGGATCCGTGGCGAGCGATGTCGAACCCAGCCATACATACGCGGATAATGGAACCTACGTGGTAACCCTGACGGTGACCGATTCGAATGGGGCCGCCAGCGAGCCGATGTTCATTTCGGTCACCGTGGCGAACGTGTCGCCGACCATTACCGCCCTGTCTGTGCCAGGCGAGCCCTTTCCCGTCGGATCCGTCGTCGAGCTCGCCGCGTCCTTCAGTGACCCGTCCGCCGTCGATACCCACCTCGCCGGCGTCGACTGGGACGACGGCGCGGGTCCTGTCGGGGCAACTGTGAATCAGGCGAGTCAAACCGTGAGCGCTACGCGGACATTCACCACCGCTGGCGTCTACGCCGTGAACCTGGTCGTGGCTGACGACGACGGCGGAAGTGGGACTGCGAACGCGTCGAATTACATCGTCGTGTACGACCCCAGCGCGGGTTTCGTCACCGGCGGCGGATGGATCAACTCACCCGCCGGCGCTTGCCTCATTACGACATGCACGGTGGACACAAGCGGGAAGGCGACCTTCGGATTCGTTTCCAGATACCAGAGGGGCGCGGCGACGCCGAGCGGGAACACCGAGTTCCACTTCCACGCCGGCGCGCTGCGCTTCAGTAGCAGCTCCTACCAATGGCTGGTGGTGGCCGACAGCAGAGCTCAGTTCAAGGGTGACGGCAAGATCAACGGAGGCGGCGCGTATGGGTTCATGATTACCGCCATCGACGGCAATCAGCAGAACAAGCCCGATGCCTTCCGCATCAAGATCTGGGACGTCGCCTCCGGCACCGTCGTCTATGACAACAAGATGGGTGCGGCGGAGGATTCCGACGACGCAACCGCGCTGGAGTCAGGAAACATTGTGATTCACCGGTAGGCGCCAACTTCTCCAACGGCGCTCTCAGCGCAGTCGACTCGCGCTCAGGACGAGACGCCCGCCGAATGGCGGGCGTCTCTCTTGGCGAGACGGAGCGCGTCAACTGCCGACGTCGGCGAGCTGACTAAAGCATGACGGAGGGGGTGGGATCGGCTGCGCTCGCCCGTCTCGGCGGTCACCGCTCTGACCTTCGGTGAACGATCGGGCGCCTCGGCGCGAAACCACGAGGCGATTTCCTGCGGAAGTCGCGTGGGTTCGAACGCGGGGACTCCGAGTAACGCCCGAGGCCACTTTACGCGGGCGGCCCCGAATGAATCCCACCCCCTCCGTGACACGGCGCTTCGCGCCCGTGTTCCCGTCGCTCGACTCGAACCCTCTCTGCGATCTTCTTCGAAGATCGCGTGGGTTCGAACGCGAGAACTTCGAGTAGCCACCGGACCAAATCGCGGAGCGGCGTGGGTAACGGAGGGGGTGGGATTCGAACCCACGAGGGCTTGCGCCTGCCGGTTTTCAAGACCGGTGCATTGAACCGCTCTGCCACCCCTCCAACGAGGGTTCAATGTAAGCGCGATCGCCGCGCTCCTACACCGTTCTCGGCCCCTGTCCGCTATCCTTGGCCATGGTCTACGTCGCCCTTCTGCGCGGGATCAATGTCGGCGGCAATAGGATCGTCGACATGAAGACGCTCGGGAACGTCTTCGAGGCGGCCGGCATGACGGACGTGCGGACCTACATCAACTCGGGCAACGTCGTCTTCTCGATGAAGCTGAGGAGTCGGGAGCGCATCGCCGAGCTGCTCGAGAAAGCGATCGAGAAGCGCTTCGGTTTCGACGTGGACGTCTTGGTGCTCAGCGCAGCGGACCTCCGACGGATCGTCGCAGCGATCCCCACGAAGTGGACCAACGACGCGGCATGGAAGTGCGACGTGTTCTTCCTCTGGAAGGACGTCGACCGGCCATCGATTCTCGACGAGCTGGGGGTGAATCACGAGATCGAGACCGTCCGCTACACGCGGGGCGCCGTGATCTGGGGCATCGACCGGAAGAACGTCTCCAAGAGCCGCTTGCCCAAGCTCGTGGGGACCGCGCGGTACAAGCGCATGACGATCCGCAACTGCAATACAGCTCGTAAGCTGCTGGAGCTGACGGGCGCCCGAGGCTAGCTAGCGGCCCTGCAGTCGCTGGTCGAGCATCCTGCCGACCGTGGGGATCATGCTCGACATGTTGATGCCCCAGGAGTAGTCGCGAGACGAGAGAAGCAGGTCATACGCCTGCTCGAGCGTGGCGATGGCTTCTTCGTTGGTGAGTCGGGGAGGCTGGATCGTGTCCCCGCTCACCGTGTTCACCAGCGCGGATGCGTGCCAGAAATCGAACATTTGGCGCTGGCGCTCGGTCAGATGAGGGACCCGCCTGGCCGCAGCGAAGCCTCGGACCGCCTCGGCCCACGCGCCCGACCGGAAGTGCTCTCGGTTCGCGTGCTCGTAGATCTGCATGGCGCCGGCTTGCGCTTCCTCCGGGCCGGCGTCGGCCAGCGCGGCAGCGGCCTCCTCGTAGCGTCCGGCCGCCACGAACCCATCGACGCCCTGCGCCCAGAGCGGCGCAGCGTGCGCCAGCATGAGCAGGAGCGTTGGAGCGAACACGCCGCGTCTGTACATCGGCCGATACCTCCTAGTGCCTGAACAGCCTCCGCCCCGTGAATACCATCGTCATGCCGTGCTCGTTCGCGGCGGCGATCACCTCGTCGTCACGAACCGACCCGCCCGGCTGGACGATGGCGGCCACGCCCGCCGCGGCGGCCGCGTCCACTCCGTCACGGAACGGGAAGAACGCGTCGGATGCCAGGGAGCACCCCGAGAGGGCGTGCCCCGCTTCCTCGGCTTTGCGCACGGCGATCTTCGAGGAGTCGACGCGGCTCATCTGCCCCGCCCCGATCCCCAACACCGCCCCGCCCCGAGCCAGCAGAATGGCATTGGACTTCACCCCGAACACGGCGGCCCACGCGAAGCGGAGGTCGTCCCACTCGGCCTCGGTCGGTTGGCGTTCGGTCACCACCTTCCAGTCCTCCCGCTTCACATCGTAGAAAGGCGGCTCCGGAGGCGTCTGTGCGAGCACACCGCCGTACACGGACCGCAGCGTCCTCGGCTCGGGCTCGCGCCCGTACGACGCCAGGAACGCCGCGGGGTCGCCCGCGGGATAGCTTAGGATGCGGACGTTCTTCTTGGCGCCGAGCGTCTCCATCGCGGCCGGCTCGTACGAAGGCGCGAGCACGCACTCGATGAACAGCGACGACATCAGCTCCGCCGTCTCGGCGTCGAGCTTCGTGTTGAACGCGATCACGGAGCCGAACGCGCTGGTGGGATCGGTCGCGAGCGCCTTCCGATACGCATCGGCGTTGCTGTCGGCGACGGCCAGCCCGCAGGGCGTCGTGTGCTTCACGATGCACACGGCGGGACGCGGCGTACGCGCAAAAGGGGAGAGCGACATGAGCGCCCCGTCGACGTCGAGCAGGTTGTTGTACGAGAGCTCCTTGCCGTGGTGCTGCTCGAGAGACGCGAGGCCGGCCTTCCGCTCGTATCCGTAGAAGGCCGCCTCTTGGTCGGGGTTCTCGCCGTAGCGCAGCGTCTGTAGGCGCTGCAGCGACGTGACGATGCGGTCCGGGAATGCTTCCCACGTCGCGCTCTTGCTGGTCAGGTACTCCGCCACGGCCGCATCGTAGGCGGCGACGTGGCGGAAGGCCTTCGCGGCGAGCACGCGCCGCAGCGCCGTGGAGTCGCGCGCGTCGAGCGCGCCCAGAACCATGTCGTAGTCGGAGGGCTCGACGACCACGTAGACATCGCGGTGGCTCTTCGCCGCCGCCCGGATCATCGTCGGTCCGCCGATATCCACCTGCTCCATCGCCGTGTCCATCGACACGCGCCGCTTCACGGTGTCGCGGAACGGATAGAGGTTCACGCAGACCAGGTCGATGGTTCGGTAGCCCAGCGCGGCGAGCTCGGCCATGTCGCTCGGCCGGGCGCGGCGGGCGAGGAGCCCCGAGTGGATGGCCGGGTGGAGCGTCTTCACGCGTCCGTCCATGATCTCCGGATGCCCGGTCACGTCGGAGACGCCGGTCACTTCGACCCCTGCCTCCTTCAACGTCTTCGCCGTTCCGCCGGTGGAGAGCAGCTGCCACCCTCGCTCCACGAGCCCCTTGGCGAACGCGACGATTCCGCTCTTGTCCGACACGCTGAGCAACGCCCGCCTCATGCCTGCTCCTCTCTGGTGGGGGGATCCGGAAGGGGTGCAGGCTCACGCCCTGCGGCGAGCGCCTCGCACACATGGTCCACTGCGGCCGGGTACAGCAGGTGCTCGACCTCGAGCACGCGCGCCGCGAGCGACTCGGGTGTGTCGCCGGCCAAGACCGGCACGCGGCGACGCGCGATCACGGGCCCCCGGTCGTACTCCTCGTCCACGAAGTGCACGGAGGCGCCGCTCTCCGTGACGCCCGCTGCCAGCACCGCGGCGTGCACGCGCTTCCCGTACATCCCTTTCCCCCCGAACGACGGAAGGAGCGCGGGGTGGATGTTCAGCATGCGACGCCGGTACCGCGCGACGACGTCGGCGGGGATCAGCTTCACGTAACCCGCGAGCAGAATCAGATCGACGCGGTGGCGCTCGAGGAGATCGAGCATCTCGCGCGCGACGGCGGCGGCTTCCCTTCCCGATGGCCGCACCACCGCCACGGGCACGTCCGCCTCGACGGCTCGCGCGATCGCGCCTGCATCCTCGCGGTCACACACGAGCAGCACGATCCGCCAGGCCCCGTCGGCTCGCTGATGATCGAGGAGCGCCTGGAAGTTGGTGCCTCCGCCCGAAGCGAACACGGCTGCCCGTATCGTCACGCCAGCTCGCCGCCGTAGTGCGGCACGAGGAACGGGTTGCCTACGCGCTCGTGGCCCACCGTGGTCGCCGGACCATGTCCGGAGTACAGGATCGTGTCGTCGGGCAGCGTGAGAACCTGCTCCCGAATCGACTTCATGAGCGTGCGGAAGTCCCCGCCCGGGAGGTCGGTGCGGCCGATCGATCCCTGGAAGACCACGTCGCCCACGATCGCGAAGCTCCTGTCGGGGGCCACGAGGATCACGTGCCCGGGCGCATGCCCCGGCGCGTCACGCACGTCGAGCGCGCATTCGCCGAGGTCGAGCCGCTGACCGTGACGCAGCTCGTGCGTGGGCTCGGGCTGCGCGCTCACCTGCAGCCCGAAAGCCGCCGCTTGGTGAGGAAGGGCGCGGTACATCGGTAGCGCTCCGGGATGGATCCAGATCGGCGCGTCCGGCGCGACCGCGTGCACCTCGGCCACGCCCTCGATGTGATCGACGTGCGCGTGCGTCAGGACGATCGCCTCGAGGCGGAGCCGCTCGGCCGCGATGGCTCCGGCCATCCTCGAGGCCGCGGCACCCGGATCGATCGCGACCGCGGAGCGGCCGCAGACCGTCAGGTAGGCGTTCTGTCCGAACCCTCCACCCGTGAAGGTCCGGACGTCCACGATTGTCAGCCCTTGGATGACGAACTGCGAGATGTCAAACCGAAGCGGCCGTCAAACCGTGAACGAGCTCCCGCATCCGCAGCCGCCCGAAGCGTTCGGGTTTCGGAAGGTGAAGCCCTGGCCCATCATGCTGCTGACGTAGTCGATCTCGACGCCTTGCAGATACTGGGCGCTGAACGGGTCGACGAAGACCCTCACCCCACCGACGTCGAGCACCTCGTCGTCGGCCTCGGGAGCGTCTTCGATGTTCAACCCGTATTGAAATCCCGAGCATCCGCCCGGGAGCACGGCCACCCGCAGGCCGACCTCACCCTCGACGCCGTGCTCCTGGATGAAGTCCTGGACCTTCTCGGTCGCCGTTCTCGTCATCGTTACCATGGTTCCAAGCTAATGAAGGGGGAAAAACCGCTCAACGGCGCGGATCCCCGAGGACTCGGTCGGCGAGGATCAGGTCAGCCGCGGCCCGAAGGTCGTCCGCCACCCGCATGCCGGCCGGGAGGGCGCCTTCGTGCTCCCTCCCATACCCCGTCCGGACCAGAATTCCCCTGCCGCCCAACGCCAGAGCCGGCAGCACGTCGGTGATCTTGTCGCCCACGTAGTACGAAACCGCCAGATCGAGCCCGAGCAGGGCCGCCGCCCTCAGGTACATCCCGGTCCCGGGCTTGCGGCACTCGCAGGGGCCGGTGACGTCGGGATGGTGGGGACAGTACTGCACGTCGTCCGGCGGCACCCCGGCCTCGTCCAGGACCTTGGCCACCCGGTCGGCGACGGCGTGGTAGTCGGCCTCGCGGTAGAGGCCGCGCGCGATTCCCGATTGGTTCGTCACGGTCACGAGCGCGAAACCCGCTTGCCGCAGATCGTGCAGGGCGGATGCAGCTCCGGGAACGAGCTCGACCTCGTCGGGATTGGCGAGGTAGCTCCTCTCCGTGATCAGCGTGCCGTCGCGGTCGATGAACACCGCCGGCCTGAGGCGGCTCACCCCGCGAGCGACTCCCGCACCCGCCGGACCAGCACGCCTTCCTGACCGGGGAGCACGGTGCGGACGTCGAGAAGGAGCCGGTCGTCGCGGATGTGGCCGACCACCGGCGGCTCGCCGTCGCGGAGCTCACGAGCGAGATCCGAGATGCTCGGCGCGGCGATCTCGACCGCCCACGACTCGAGCACCACGCCGGGGAACGTCCCGCCGCCGACGGCACCTTCCGACCGCACCGCGCTGCACGCGATCCCCTGGCCCACGAGAGCTTCCGCCAGCTTGCGGGCACGCTCCTCGAGCTCGTCCGGGCGAGCGGCGAGCATTCTCAGGGCCGGGATCTCCTTGAGCGCCCGACTTGGATCGCGATAGAGCCGGAGCGTGGCCTCCAGCCCCGCCAACGTCACCTTGTCCACGCGCAGGGCGCGGCACAGCGGATTGGCGCGCGCAGCCGCGATCGAGTCGCTCTTCCCGAGCAGGATGCCGGCCTGCGGCCCGCCGAGCAGCTTGTCTCCCGAGAAGGCGACGACGTCGGCCCCGCCAGCGAGCGACTCGCGAGGCGTGGGCTCGCCCGTGAGGCCCACAAGCGTCGCCTCCACCAGGAGGCCCGAGCCGAGGTCGTGCAGCAGCGCCACGCCCCTCCGCGCCGCGATCTCCGAGAGCGCGCCGAGCGGCACCTCCTCGGTGAACCCCGTGATGCGGAAGTTCGAGCGATGCACCTTCAGGATCGCCCGAACCGACGAGTCCGTGAGCGCCGCCTCGTAGTCGCGCAGGCGCGTACGGTTCGTCGCTCCCACCTCGACCATGCGGGCTCCGGAGCGCTCGAGGATCTCCGGGATCCTGAAGCCCCCGCCGATCTCCACGAGCTCTCCACGCGACACGATGACTCCGCCTCCGCGCGCCACCGTGTTCAGCGCGAGGACGAGCGCGGCGGCCGCGTTGTTCACGACGAGCGCGGCCTCGGCACCGGTCAGCTCACGCAGCAAACCAGCGCAGTGCTCGTACCGTGATCCGCGCTCTCCGGCCTCGAGATCGTACTCGAGGTTCGTGTAGTCGCGGGCTGCCGTCAGCATGGCGTCCACGGCCGCCTCTGCGAGGGGGGCCCGCCCCAGGTTCGTGTGGAGCACCACGCCCGTCGCATTGATGACGCGACGAAGCGAAGGCACGTCGCCGGCGGCCAGCCTTCGCGCCACGGCCTCGGCATAAGCAATCGAAGGCCTTCCGCCCGACTCGGCAGGCTTACCCGCACCCGTGCGCACCTCGGCGATCGCGTCGCGCAGCGCTCTGACGACCCGGCCGCGAGGGTGACGCTCGAGGAGCGTCTCGAACTCGGGTGTGGCGAGCAGCTTGTCGATCGAGGGGATCGCGCGCCGCGGGTCCGCGGTCATGACCCGTTCACTCCGGGCTGGGCGGGAGCTGGAGCGGCGGTGTCGGCGGCGGGCTGGTCCACGGCAGGCGGCGGCTGGCGAACGAGCGTCGTTTCCCCGCCGCCTCCGCTCACGCCGTTCACGTTCACGGCGCCGCTCGCGCGAACCGTGTGCTCGACCTCCACCTCGAGTGGAGCGCCGAGCAGCACGACGACCCTGCGCCCCGGGAGGGCACGCTGGGGTCCCTGCGGGCCGCCCGGCACCCCCTGGCCGCGCGAGGGGAGGCGACCGTCGAGCGCGGGCGGTGGGGTGCGCCGAGGCACGCTGTCCACCACGACTGTGTCCGCGGGCGGGCCGCCCGCGGCTGCCGCCGAGTCCGGGAGCGGCGGAGCGGCCGCGCGCGCCGCGGCCTCCAGCGAGTCCAACCGCGCGAGCGAGTCGGCGACGGCCGCGACGAAGTCGCCGTACTCGCGCTCGTGGTAGACGCGCGCGACCGTCAGGCCCGGGCCCTCCGGAGGCATGACCTCGACGGTGATCCCCGCGGACGGCGATTCGTAGTCCAGGTAGTCGTCGAACTCGAGCACGACGGTGACGGAGTCGAGCACGGTGGCCGCCAGCAGCTCCGCGGCCGTCGTGTCGATAGGAAGCACGCCGACGTCGACCAGGAGCGTGTCGCCGGCGGAGACGAGCGCATCCACGCTCCCCTGCGTCTCCCGGGGGTCCAGCACGCGGTCGCGGTCCACATCCTCGAACGCGGTGATGCGGTAGGGTCCGTCGGGGAGGTAGCGCAGGACGTAGATCCCTTCCTGATCCGCCCGCGCCACGTGCGTGAGTGAGTCGGCGCTCACCGCCTGCACGAGAGCCCCGCTGAGGGGCGCGCCGGTCGTGCGGTTCCACGCCTGCCCCGCGACGGCCGTCGGCGGGGCCGTCCCGCCCGTCGAGAAGACCAGCTCGAAAGGATCACGGAGCTGGTTGCCGAACAGGTCCCGCACCACGGGCTGCAGCGTCACGCGATAGAGGAGGCCCGGCCGAAAACCTCCTTCGACCTCGACGGTGAGCGTCGTGCGTCCGTGCCGTACGCGCACATCACCCGTGAGCGGAGAGACGCTCACCGCGTCGTCGAGCTCACCGCCCGTCACGGTCTCGCTGATGCGCTCGTCGAAGTGGAAGCGCACCGGCGCGTCGAGATCGGTGACCGTGGCGAACGTGTCGGGCTCGGTACGGACCAGCACCGGGGGGCGCACGTCCACCGGGCCGCCGGGGGGCGCGCCCTGGTTGGCACACGCGGCGGACCACACGAGGCACGTCGCCGCGAAGGCCGCGACCCCCGCCGCGAGCCGGCGCCGCGCGCTCAGGCTCCCACACCCTCCAGCGCGGCGAGCTTTTCGCCCAGCTTGGTGCGCTGCTCCTCGAGCTGCGCGAGGCGGTCCCGCTCCTTCTGCACGACCTCGGCGGGGGCGCGCGCCACGAACGCGGCGTTGTCGAGCTTCCTGCTCGTGCCCGCGTGCAGCCCCGCGAGCTTCTCGATCTCCTCGCGAAGCCTCGAGCGCTCCCGGTCCAGGTCGATGACGCCCTCGAGGGGCACGAACAGCTCGACGCCGCTCTTGAGCACCGCGTGCGCCCCCACGCCGTGTCCGGCCCGGGTCTCCACGCGGTCGACGCGCGCCAGCTGCTCGAGCGCGGCGGTCTGTTCGCGCGCGAGATCGGGGAGGCCGTCGCCGTCGAC